>Ga0209380_10001413_pt1 | contig 16163 bp, 15 predicted proteins | sample HubBroMetageWFT6_FD_188347 | JGI IMG/M metagenome (GOLD analysis project Ga0209380, IMG submission 188347) | Warmed and freeze-thawed soil microbial communities from the Hubbard Brook experimental Forest, New Hampshire - Hubbard Brook CCASE Soil... | ecosystem: Environmental > Terrestrial >...
AAAAACGGACTGCGCCTCGGCTACGGCCTCGCGAACTACACGGAAGTCGAAGGAGGTGTCGTCACTCACGGCCACGATGGCGGGATCGATGGATTCATCTCCTCGTATCGCTACATGCCGGAACAGAATTGGGGCTATGTCGTGCTGCTTAACAGCACGCAGTCGTTCCAGGCGCTGCTCGACCTGAACAAGCTGGCTATCGATTTCCTGTCGAAAGACTTTCCGAAGACCCAGCAGCCCGCGGTTTCTGTTCCGGCCGCCGATGTAGAGCAATTTGCGGGCTACTACGCCCCGCGCGCGCCGCGGTCACAGCTTTTGTCGTTCATCGAGGATCTGTCGGAAGGCGTACGCATCCGCGTCATCCATGGACAGCTCACGCGCTCCAGCCTTTTCGGCAAGCCTCAAGCTCTTTTCTGCGTAGGCAAGAATTTCTTTCGCGGCGAAAAAGAGCCCGAAGCTACTTCGGTTTTTGTCACCGATAGCGCCGGCCACATGGTGCTTTCCGACCAGGGCATGGAGGGGTTTTCCTACGGCGAGCGCACCACCATTGCCTGGACTTATGCGCGAATCGTGCTGCTCGTCCTTTGTGTGGTGCTGATGGCCACTTCCCTGCTCTTCGCGATCGTCTGGATTCTGAGGAAACTGTTTGGAGGCATGAAAGACGTGGAACACTTGGCGGTGCGGGCCATTCCCTTTCTGGCGACGCTATCTTTTGCGGCGCTGGTTTTTTGCTTCACGAAGCTGGGTGGCGCGGATACCGGAAAGTTCACCCTGTGGACGGCGGGTATTTTCGTCCTTTCGATGTTATTTCCGCTGCTCTCGCTCTCCGGTCTCTGGCTCTCGGTTCGCGTTAGGAAAAGCGAGATTCATGGCGGCACGCGGGTTCACTCGCTGCTCGTGGCCCTGGCCTGCTGCGTCGTCACCATTTTCATTGCCTGCTGGCACATCGTCGGCTTGCGCCTCTGGGCGCCGTGATCGGCCATTCCGGGAACCGGGCTATTCCGTACATCCGTAAAATCTGTTTGCCGAATCGAGAATGCGCTGAAGCGTGTCATGCGGACGCTTTTCCTCCGAAGGCAGAATGTCCCAACCAGTGAAGACCGCGACGATGTCATACTCCGGCAAGATCATCAGTTGCTGGCCGCCGAACCCCCGCGCGAACCAGGTGATGTCCTCAGGCGAACTGCCGATCGGTTCGAGCCACCATTGATAACCGTATTTCCACTCGCCTCCGGGGACAGCGACATGCGGAGCCACGGAGTCCTTGATCCACGCAGAAGAAACGACGTCCTTTCCTTCCCACATGCCGCCTTTCAGAAAGAGCTGGCCAATCTTGGCGAGATCGTGCGCGGAGAGGTACAGCCCGCCCTCCGTGTCGGGAAGGCCGGTCGGCGAATGTTTCCAATAGTAGCGCATGTCCAGCGGCTTGAAGAGATGCTCCGCGGCGTATTCGTCGATGTTCTTGCCGGTGACTTTCTTGAAGATTTGCGCCAGAAGTATCGTCGCGCCGCTGTTATACACGAACGCTTTGCCGGGCTCTTCCGCCATCGGCTGGTCGAGCACGTACTGCGCCCAGTCATGGCTCGCTTCCATGATGTCGGCGGAGTTTTTCGGGTCGTCATAGGCCAGATCTTCGTGCCACTCGAAACCCGCGGTCATGGTCAGCAGGTGGCGCAGGGTGATGCGTTTTTTGCGGTCGTCGAGGTTTAGGATTTTGTGGCCGCCCAGGAATTGCAGGATGGGGGCGTCCAGACTGGCCGTAAATTCATTCCGCATTCTTGCGATTCCGAGGGTGATGGAAGTAACCGTTTTGGACACCGATTGCATCGTGTGCATGTCGCTGCCGCGGTAAAACGGATGAAATTCCGTACTGAAGTAATTGTACGGGCCGTGCAGGTCGTGATTCAGCGGTCCTTCTTTTTTGGCGCGCTCCCCGTACACTTGGCCGTAGTCGTGTGCGTAGGTCTTGTCGTAGACGTTCGTGCCGCAGCGCAGCACGAGCATGCTGTCCACCAGCCCGTACTTCCCGCTGGCCAGATCGGCGTCCAGGGCAGCGAGTCTGGCCGGATCGATCCCAAACTCTTTGGGAGCTGCCTTCGGCCAATCTTTCGTCACCACTTGAGCTTGCGCAAGGGCGCCGAGGCACGCCCCGCTTTCTAGGAATAGACCGAGCGCTGCCGCGGCGATTTTTCTCCGAAGCCTTTTCTTGTTCGAAAAATGCACGCCACTTTTCTTCATCGCTTCTCCAGTTCGTTCCTATCCTCTAGCGAAGTGAATCGCAATAGCGGGTAGAGATCGCGGAATATCTTTAGAATCTCTCGTGGAAAAGTGGATCGCGACGCGTCCCTGGTTTTCAGTTTCCGCCGCACGATCCACGCTCGAATTCTCTTCCAATCGTCGGGGGCTAGAGGCCAGCCGTCGTGCTGCGTCCACTCGCCTTTTTCCGTGGTGTACCAGTAGCTCTCATAGCGCCGACGGAGGCGCCGCTGTTGCCCTCGAACCCACTTAGGCTCTCGAGCTGCCCGGGTCTCCCCGATTTGAGCCAGTGCCGATTCTTTGCGCTTCCCTCCGGAATAAATGCGGAAGCCGGCGGTCACAGTATCGGCGGAAATTCCCGTGTACAGCTGACCGGTTTCACCTTGGCCTTGAAACGGCGGAGAGAATTTCAAATACATCTGTGCGTGATAGGGAGTCTTGTTTTTCGCAAATCGAATATCGCGGTTGATGCGCGAGAAATTTGTGCCACTGCGCCCGCTGGTGTCGAATCGCGAATCGAGTTCGAGGATCGCTGGGCTGACTTCTTCGAGCAGGCGGCGGAAAGGTCGTACAACAAATTGTTGATAGCGTTCGCGGTGGGCGTCCATCCACACTTTGCGGTTGTTGCGCGCCAAATCGCGGAAAAACTGAAACGTCGCGCGCGTGAAAATCGGCTCCTGTTTCGTCATGCGTGGCCCTCGGTAGAGATGGACGGGGACAAGAGTACACGATTCCCATTGGCCGTCAATTGAACTCCTTCCGTGCGGCTGTTGCCTTCGCGGAACGCCAAGCCGCCGCGGGGCGCGAACCTGCGGCGGCGTCGCTAGCAGATTCCACATTGGCACTTGCGGCGGAGTGCGCCGGCCGCTAGCCTTAATTCATGAGTGAATTCACACCTACGGAAAGAACCAGGGTTCGGCGGAAGCCGGACCGCGGCAATTACGACCGCGAAACCATTTACGGCATTCTGGATCAGGCGTTTGTGTGCCACGTCGGGTTCATCGCTGACGGAATGCCCGTTGTCGTGCCGACGAATTATGTACGTGTAGGCGACAAACTTTTTTTGCACGGCTCGACGGCCAGCCGCTTGATGAAGACGCTGGGGAGCGGCGCGCCGTTTTGCCTCAGCGTGACTTTGTTGGATGGGATTGTTTTTTCGCCCACCGCGACGGGGCACTCGGTGAACTATCGATCGGTCGTAGTGATGGGCAAAGCCGAGCCTATCCTGGATCCCGCGGCAAAGCTAGCGGCCATGCGCGACTTCGTGGAGTACGTGCTCGGCGGGCGCTGGGCTGCCGTACGCCCGCCGAGCGAACAGGAGCTGAAAGGGACCATGGTTCTTGCCGTGCCGCTGGTGGAGGTGTCTGCAAAAATACGCACCGGCTTTGCGGTCGACGACGACAAGGAGTACGACGGCACGGCGTGGACCGGAGTCCTGCCGTTCCGGTGGACGCCGGGAGAGCCGATCCGCGACCCGCGCGGTGATCTAACAGTTCCCGTGCCAGAGAACATTCAGCGCTATTCCCGGCCGCAATAGATCGATAACCCTTCCCGTCCGAGCACCTTAGGGACTCGCAAAATTTAGCCTACCTGCATGGAGGGGACCGGCCGCGGGCGCGCTTTCTGGTTTTGGCTCTCTGGGCCAGGGCCGTTCGCGCGCGCAGCGCGTAGGGGCCCGAGGGTGAGGAAACACTTGTTGACGGCCAACAGGAGCGTGAGCGCTCCCGTTTTCTCCTGTTGACCGTCAAAAGGAGAGTGTGGCATGTTGCCAAAGCGAAGTGCGAGAGAGGACGGGATAAGTCGGTGCCCAAGGCAAGCTAACCCATGCGCGAATCTTGCCGGGTGTTCTTAGAACGTCTCGCTGGACTCCTCCGCCGCCGCCGTCTCGAAGAGGACTTAGCCCGGGAGGTGCGGTCGCATTTAGAGTTGGCGGTAGAGACGAACCTCGGCCGAGGGATGAGCGCCGAAGAGGCCCAATGCGAGGCACGGCGCAGTTTTGGCGGCTTGGAGCAAACCAAGGAACTCTATCGCGAGCAGAGAGGACTGCCCATGATTGAAACCACAGTTCAGGACCTGCGATTTGGCTTGCGGATGCTCAGGCGCAGTCCGGGCTTTTCGATATTGGCGATTCTGTGTCTGACTTTGGGAATTGGGGCAAATGCCGCAGTGTTCAGTTGGGTGGAGGGGATTTTGTTTCGTCCTTATCCGGCAGTCCGTCACCAGGAGCGATTGCTGGCGCTTGCGGGAACGGCGCGTGGCGAAAGGGGAGCTACCGCGCTATCGTGGCCGGATTTCACGGATTTCGAGAGGAGTGCGACGCTCTTTGACGCTTTTTTTGTGAGCAAAATCACCGGAACCACGCTGAGCATTGGCGACCGCGCCGAGCGCACGATTGGAAGCATTGTGTCAGCGAACTATTTTGACGCCATCGGGGTCCGGCCGGTTCTTGGGCGCGCATTCGAGCCGGGCGAAGATTCCGGGCGGAGCGCGCATCCCGTGACGGTGATCAGTTACCAGCTGTGGCAAGGACGATTCAAGGGCGATCCGCAAATCGTCGGCAAAACGCAGCGGCTCAATGGTGTGGTGCATACGATCGTGGGAGTGGCGCCAGAAGGATTTTACGGGACGTTTGTGGGCTGGGGGATGCAGTTCTGGGTTCCCGCGTCGATGGAGGAAATCTTTGAAGCGGGCGGATACAAACTGGAGGATCGCGGGGCACGGTGGATTGAAGCCTACGTACGGCTGAAGCCCGGTGTGACTCGCCAACAGGCGCAGGATGAAATTTCTTCCGTGGCGAAAAGATTGGAGTCCGACTATCCGGACACCAACCGCGGCCGCGGCGTGATGCTCTGGCCCCTATGGCAGACCCCATTCAACAATGCGGGTACGCTGCTGCCGACACTGGAAATCATGCTCGCGGTGGTATTTTTTGTTCTGCTGATCGCATGCGCAAACGTCGGCAATCTGCTGCTGGTAAGGTCGTTCGCTCGGCGACACGAAATGACCGTGCGGGTGGCGATCGGCGCAAGCCGCGGACGATTGCTGAAGCAACTTCTCACAGAAGGGCTGGTGCTTTCCTCCCTCGGTGCGACCGGCGGCCTAGTCGTAGCGCATTGGTGTCGTCACGCACTGGTGCTGCTGTTCCCGGCACGGGCGGGCGTGGCCATGCACCTGCCGGGAGAAATTGACTGGCGCGTTCTGGCGGTGAGCGCCGGCATTTGCCTGGTGGCGACACTGCTGGTTGGTCTGGTTCCCGCGATGCAAAGCGGCAAGATCGATCTTGCCGGAGCGTTGAAATCCGATTCGGCGGGCGTCGTAGGAAGCCGTGGCAGAGCGTGGGTCCGTTCGGGGCTGGTAGTGCTCCAGATGTCGCTGAGTTTCCTGTTGCTGGTGGGAGCCGGGCTGCTGCTAGAGAGTCTCGAGAGAATTCGTAACTCTAGTCCGGGTTTTTCGACGCACGAAGTGCTGTTCACGGCCGTCGATTTGGTGTCGGCGGGATATGATGAGCAACGCGCGCAGAACTTCCAGGACGAGCTGACGGAGCGGGTGAAAGCACTGCCCGGCGTCGAGTCGGCAACGTTTGCACGCATGACGCCGCTCAGCTATGGAAGCTTTTCTTCGACGCCCGTTGCGGTGGATGGCTATCAACCGCCGCCAGAAGAGCAGCCCACCGTTCTATACAACGAAGTGGGCCCCGAGTATTTCGTAACGATGGGGATTCCCTTGGTGTCAGGGCGTGAGTTCACGCGGGCGGACGACGAAAGAGCTGCGCTGGTGGCCGTGGTGAATGAAACGATGGCCTCCGAGTATTGGCGCGGAAAGGATCCGATTGGCGAGCGGCTTCAGGTGCGGGGCCGGTGGATGCGCGTGGTCGGTGTAGCGAAAGATTCCAAGTACCAGAGCGTTCGGGAGACACCGAGACCGTTTTTCTATGTGCCGCGGCGACAGAATTTCTCCGTGGGGGCGGGCTTGTATATCCGAACGCCGCTGGGCCCGGAAACGATTGCCAGAGCGCTGGCCCGCGAAGTACACGCGTTGGATGGCAATCTGGCTCCCTACGAGACGATCACGCTGCAGGAGCAGGTGGATCGCTCGACGTCGCCGCAAATGGTGGCCGTCACTCTGGTGGGCGTCTTGGGCGGATTGGCGCTGGTACTTGCCACCATCGGATTGTACGGGGTGATGTCGTATGCCGTGTCTCAGAGCACGCGCGAACTGGGATTGCGCATGGCGCTGGGCGCGGATCTCTCCAATGTATGGCGGCTGGTGATGTCGCGAGGACTGGCATTAATGGCGGGCGGTGTGTTTCTCGGCGCGGCGGCGGCGCTGGTGTTGACGCGCTTACTTGGGAGCCTTTTATACAAGGTAAGCCCGCGCGACCCGCTGGCCTTCGGAGCGGCGTTTGCGGTGATGTCGATCGCAGCGCTGGCAGCGTGTTTTTTACCGGCTTGGCGCGCTACCAGGACTGATCCGGCGCGGGCGTTGCGGGATTGATTCTTCGGACAAAAGACGCGTACGCTCCCGAGCATGCCGAAGTACAGAATCATCTTCGCGTTGGCCGTGCTATCCGGTTTGTCTTCGCTTTGCTTTGCGAAAGATGACGCGAGAAAAAAAATAGTGGAGCGCAGCGCGCTGAACCAGCCGGGAACCAAGCCTTTTCATCTGAAAGCTGTCACCGCAACCCAGCCGTGAGTCGGATCGAGGGTCAAACCGAACAGGCGACGCTCCGCGCTCGATTCCTTGACGCTCGAAAACTACTTCTTGGCGGACGATCCGGCGAAGGCGGTGGCTACGCCCAACGAGATAAGCATGCCGCCGGAGACGTAGCGCTGGGTGCGTAGCCAGCGCGGGTTGGCGCGGAGGCGATGGGCGACCGTGCCAGAGAAATAAGCCCAGAGACTGTCGCTGAACGTTCCCATACAAGCGAAGAGAATACCGAGAGAAAGGATTTGCGTGGCGACGTGTGCGCGCGATGGATCGATGAATTGAGGGAGGAAGGCGAAGAAGAAGAGAGCGGTCTTGGGATTGAGGACGTTTACGACGATGCCTTGAGCGAAGACGCGGGCTAGAGTGGTTCGTTGTGCGTCGGGAGAGGCTTCGAAGGATTCCTCGCGGCGGAGTTTTTGTATGCCGAGATAGATCAGATACGCGGCGCCGAAATATTTGACGACGCTGAAGGCGGCGGCGGAGGAGACCAGCAGAGCGGAGAGGCCGACGACGGCTGCGGCGGTGTGGATCAGGGTGCCTACGCCGATTCCGAGGGCGGAGACGAGGCCGGCGTTGCGGCTGTGGCCGATGCTGCGACCGACGATGTAGAAGACGGCGGGGCCGGGGATGGCGAGGAGGAGAGCGGCAGCGCTGATGAAGATCAGAAGTGAGGCGTGACTGGGAAACATGCTCGTTGGATGTTTGAAGCTAGGCGGCGGTGAGAAGGATGGGGTCGCGCTTGGTGATGACGATGGTGTGCTCGTAGTGGGCGGAGAGGCTACCATCGGCGGTGCGCACGGTCCATCCGTCGCGGTCGAGGGAGACGTTGCCGGTGCCGGCGGCGATGATGGGCTCGATGGTGATGACCAGGCCCGCGGTCAGGAGATGGCGGGCTTCGGGATCGGCATAGTTGGGGACGCTGGGCTCTTCGTGAATGGTACGGCCTACGCCATGGCCGCCTAGTTCGCGGATGACCTGGAAGCCGCGGCGGCGGACTTCACGCTCGACGGCGCGGCCGATGTCTTTGGTGCGATTGCCGGGGCGGGCGGCGGTGAGGGCTTGGCGGAAGGCGCGTTCAGCGCAGTGGGCTAGTTCGCGGGATTTTTCAGCGGCGGGCGGGACTTGAATGCTGACAGCGGAATCCGTGTGGTAGCCGTCTTTGACGGCGGTGAGATCGAGTTTGACGAGATCGCCGGGTTGAATGACGCGAAGGCCGGGGACGCCGTGGACGACTTCGTCGTTGATGCTGATGCAGACCTCGCCCGGGAAATTGTAGACGAGCGGCGGAGAAGATTGGGCGCCGTTTTCAGCGAGAATGCGGGCCCCGATTTCGGAGAGTTCGGCGGTGGTGACGCCGGGGCGGACGGCGCCAGTCATGGCGCGTAGGGCTTTGGCTACGATTACGCCGCAGGCGCGGAGTTTTTCGAGTTGTTCGGCGGTGGTGATAGACATGTTGCCTCGCAGGCAGGCTTAGGCGCGAAAAACCAAAAGTCCCGTCTCCTGACACTGGCGGCTAGTGACAGCTGCAACCGCCGCCGCAGCAGCCGCCTCCACCGCTCGACGAGCTACCCGAGGGTGCGGAGGAGCCGCCGGAGCCCGCCGTGGCGAAGACGGAGAGCTGAATCGTGGCTTTTTTGCTGGCGCACTTGGGGCAGGAGATTTCTTGCTGTTTGTTGATGACGATTTTTTCGAACTGCGCTTGGCAGTCTTCGCAGACGTATTCGTAGATTGGCATTGGTATGGTCCCCGGAACGGCCTTCTCTATGATTATAGCAGGATAGGCGGGCTTCCCGCTGGTAGGAGTCTCGAGAATCGTTGCCGTGCGAGGCCTCTATCTCGCGATAGCCGCCCAATACGCAGATCCCAGAAAATGCAGTGGGGAAAAGCGCGTCGGAGGAGCCTTCCGACGGGCTGGCTGAGGTCGGCTGGCGGATATCGCTGGAGGCTAAATGCGTCTGGCTCCGGGAGAACCGGAGCCAGATGCAAACTGCGGAGTTGACAGGATACCTGTTGCCGAGAAGGGCGCAGCCTGCTGCACCCCTGCCAGGCAGAGTACTTAGTCGCCGGCTACGGCTTCGGCGGCTTTCTCGGGGGCGCTAGGCGCTTTGGCGCCGTTCCCGTTGGAGTGGCCGTTACCGTTCGGATGACCGTTTCCGTTTGGAGGGGCGCTGCCGTTGCCGGAGGCGGGTGCGATGGTGACCGGCCTGCCAGCTTTAGCGAAATTTGCTGGGGTGGCTTTGGCGATGTCGGAGACCGTGCCGATTTGAACGACCGTCGACTGGGGCTTTTTGAGCACCAGCTCTTCATAGATAGCGCGAACTTTGGCTTGTTCCTCGAAAGCCTTTTTGCGGCGGGCGCGATCTTCTTCTGCGGCGGTTTGCGGGATGTCGTGTTCGAGGTGGCGGATGCGTGCGGCGTCATCGGCATCAATTTTCAGAGAGTGTTCAAAGCTCTGGAGATTGACGCTCTTGCCTTTGGCGTAGATTTCGTGTTTGCCGTGGTTCTTGTACCACTCGGCGACCGTTGCGTTCTTGTGCATGTTTTCGATGATTTGGCGCCAGCCTACGCCCGTATTGTAGGCGCAGAAGGAGATCTCGCCTTGCTGCGTGGCGTACGGGATGATGCACATTTCGGTGCGGCGGAAGTCGTAGTTGAAAAGATCCTGGAACCACATGCCGGCGATGAACAGGAAGTTCCAAGGATCCTGGCGACGCTTCATGGCGTCGTCAATCTTGCGATCCGGAGAGGTGCGTCCGTACTTTACGGTGGATTTCTTCGTGAGCGCCCAAGTCTTGTCAAACTTCTTGAACAGAGCGCTGAGAGTAAGACCCTTGGGTCCCTGGAAGGGATGATAGTTTTTCAGCAGGGCCATGGCCATCATGAAGTTGGAGAAACCCTTGCCACGGGCCGCGTCGGTAATGGCCGTGACGTCCTTGGTAAGCTGGACGGCATCGAGGAAGCGCGGAACGGGCGCCCATTCCTTAGTCTCCTTGTTGATCATCAAAGCGGTGCCGACCCCGCAATTGGGGTGACAGCCGCAGGACAGGGAGCCCCATTGGGACTCGTTGCCCTTTACCATGTCCGCAAAGCCGGCAAAGGTGCTGATGAAAGAGATGGGGAACCAGTCGCGCGTGGGCTCAACCTTGCCGACCTGAGCGCTGACGTCCTTGGCGAGATGCGAGAGAGTGTAGCGCTGGCGCAGACGGCGTTCCGGAGTGATGTCTTCGTCGCGGCCGGTGAAGGAAACGGGCTGGAAGCTGACGAAAGCGATTTTCTTCGGATTCTCCATCGCAAATTTCACGACGGAGCCGACCTGGTCGTTGTTCACGTTGTTGACGATGGTGACGACCAGAACGATTTCGATGCCCGCTTCGTGCATGTTCTCAATGGCGCGGAGTTTCACGTCGAAAAGGTTGCCGATCTGGCGATGGCTGTTGGCGTCGTTGCCGATGCCGTCGAATTGCAGATAGGCGTAGCGCATACCGGCGTTGAAGGCTTTCTTCGAAAATTCCTTGCTCTTGGCAAATTCGATGCCGTTGGTGGCGGCCTGAACGCTGTTGTAGCCGATCTTGCGGGCGTAGGCCACGGCGTCGAGAAAGAGCGGGCTCATGGTCGGTTCGCCGCCGGAGAACTGCACGGACATCTGCCGGCGCGGCTTGATCTTGAGCGCGTTGTCCAAGATTTCCTTAACTTCATCCCAGCCAAGTTCGTGTACATAGCCGACCTGGTTGGCGTCCATGAAACAAGGATCGCACATCATGTTGCAGCGGTTGGTGAGGTCGACGGTAAGAACGGAGCCGCGGCCGTAGCGAACGGTCGAAGAGCCGTGCTTGTGGAGATCTTCGTCGTTGTGCGCGGGAATGTCGCGGCCAGGGAATTGCTTTTCGATCCAGTCGAGGAACTTGGCATCGATGGCCATCATGTCTTCGTAGTGGCCGTGGATGGGGCAATCCTTGACCATCCAGATCTGATTGTCGCGCTCGATGATCTGCGCTTTGATTTCGCCGACTTTCTCATGCATCAGATCGCGCCAGTCTTTTTTGCCGGCGATAATCGCTTCGCGCGCCTCTTTGACGCACGCAGGACAGAGAGAATCGGTTTGCCGCGGGAAGCCCAGCGTCGGTTTGGTCTTTTCCCAGGATTTGAGCAGCGGCTTATCGGACCACTGCGGAGTAACGGAGGGATTCGGATTGCGCTTGTTGAAATACTGAATGCTGTCAAAAGTGAACGCGGCTGTCTTGCACAGCGCCCAGTCAACGGTTCTCAGAATCTGCGTCCCCACACGATTCGGCATAAAGCTCTACCCTCACTTTCAAAAGATGCAGCGCAACTGCTTGCTGAATTGAATCGAAGCCGAGCCCTTAACTGCCCCCCGGGCTCCGCGTACCGTACCATTTTTCACTGGTACGTCCAATAAGTCTTTCTACACCTATAGTTTGACGATTAGGGAGGCGGGATGCCAGGGAGATACAGCGAACGGTCAAAAATGGGGGTTGAACGGTAATTAGGTGCAGGGAATGGTATTCCGGAGGAAGCGCAGTCGCCGTTGCTCCTAGAACGAATGGGCTATGAGTTTAGACCCTGCGGGCCGGGAGGTGCGAGCGGAGGGGGAGAGATGTGCCAGTTCCGCCGGACTACTCATTCAGCGTGGGGCGAATGATGGCGGTCACAAAATGGGCGAAGTGGGAGGCGCCTTCATCGAGCTGCAGCCAGCGGACCACGCAGTGATCGGCGAGATATTTTGTAACGCGCGACTCGGGGATGCCCAGATGTTCGGCAAGTTGCGGCTTGAGGGAATCCGCGCCACGGCGGCTTGCGCCACCGCGTAAAAGGTTTCCGACGGCGATGCGCAGAGTCTGGCACGCTTCGACATAGTAATAGCTGGTGAGGTCAGAATCGGTGAGCACGAAAACGCCGGGACCGACCGGAGCGTGGTCCGCTTCGCTAAGTTTTACGGGAGGACAGGTCAACAGTCGGCGAAGCTGCATTTCGAGAAGTGACAATCGCGAGGACAAGCCGGGATCGCCGGAACGGCCGCGCACGCTTGGCCCGCCAGGTTCGCCAAGCGGTTCGATCGGGAGTGCGGGGATCGTGCGACTCTCGGCGGCCCGCGAAGGTCCGGCGGCCGGTTCGTCGAATACTCTGGAAGGCAAGCCCTTCGCTGGGGTTGCCGATTCGGTGGTGCGGGAGGCAGAGACCGCTGCCGGGCTCTTGGGAGCTTCGCCCTTTCGGCGATTGCGACCGCCTCGGCGGCCACGGCGACGGTGTTTTTTGTCAGGGGAATCGGCGGATTCTCCGGCGGACACAAGGGAGGCCTCGTCGGCTTCTGTTTCGGATGCCGGGGAAGCGGCCAAAGATTCGGATTCGGAGGAGGCAGAAGTCTCCTCTGGTAAAGGCTGGGGATCGGCAACGGAAAGTGGTGTCGAGCGAAGATCGCCTGACGAATGAGCTGGATCGACAGCGGCAGCTTCCCCGCCGAGTCTGGCCGCCGCTTCTTGCGCCTTGGTTTTCCAATCCGCGCGGCGAAAGCGTTCTGCAGCAGCGAGGTACCATTTGGCGGCTTCGGGATTTTGACCGGCGGTTTCGAAATAACGTGCCAGCTCAAACGCAACCATGGCGTCACGGGTTTTTTCGTACAAATTAGAAAGTTGCCCGACGGGGTCCTTGCCGGTGCGGGCCCGACGAATCCGGGCGGTGATCTGTTTCCAGTCAGCCATGTGTTGGCATGCATTGTAGCAGCGGAAGCGCGCTACAGCCAGAGGAGGCCGGCAATTCGATGCAAAAGATTCTTTGGCCCGGGGAATGATTCTTTATTGACGGCGGCGGAAGCTGTGGGTATTCTTCGAGTAGCCCTCTTGGAGACCTTCATGGCGCGCTCGCGGGAAACTGTTGCTGCCATCTTGACATCTTGTTTACTCGTGACTCCGGTCTGGGGCGCTTCTAGTGGCCCTCTCGGAACCGTGGTGGCATCGGATCGCGCGAATATCGGCGGAGCGGGCGCAGCTGTGGGTACGACCATTTTTGCCGGCGATAATCTCAGGACGGCAGACGCCGGCAGCGTGCAAATGCGCACGGCGTCCGCGCGGTTTCTGCTTGCTGCATCTTCGGTGGCTACCGTCAATGAAGAGGGCGGGATGCCGGAGGCAACGCTGCTGCTGGGATCTGCGACTTTCTCGACGGCGAATGCGAAAGCATTTGCGTTGAATGCGGCCACAGCGGTGATTAAGGCAAAGTCCGACGAACCTACGATCGGGCAAGTGACCATCCTGAGCGCAAAGCAATTGCTGGTGAAGTGCACGCGGGGAGCGCTGACCATCACCGTTGGCGACGATTCCCGTGAGATAGCCGAAGGCAGTGCGTTCCGCATCGTGCTGGATCCGGCCGAGAGTGAAGAAGCCCAGGACCAGCCGCCGCCACAAGGTGCAGGGACCAAGGGATCTGGCGGGGCGCCGCTGAAAGCGGCCAAAAGCAAGTTTATGTGGTATGCCATTGCGGCCGTCGGACTGGTGACCGCTATAGCCATTCACGAAGCTCTCGAGAGCCCCGACCGTCCGTAATCTGATTTCGCTCGTTTAAACCGTCGCAATCACTTCCATTTCGATGAGAGCGTCTTTTGGCAGGCGCGCGACCTCCACGGTCGAGCGGGCCGGCGGAGCCACGGAAAAGTATCGCGCGTAAATCTCGTTCATCGCGGCGAAATCGCTCATGTTCTTCAGAAATACCGTGGTTTTTATGACGTGGCTCAACTTGCTTCCGGCCGCTTCGACGATGCCTTTCAAATTCTCCAGCGTTCGTTCCGTTTGCTTTTGAATATCTCCGCCGGCAAATTCATTGGTCTGCGGATCGATGGAAACTTGTCCGGAAACGAAAAGAAGTCCATTGACCTTGATGGCTTGCGAGTAAGGTCCGATGGGTTTTGGACCGCGACCGGTCAGAACAATTTCTCTCATGGCATGGTCTCCTTGGATGTGGTGGCGATAGAAGCAGAAGCATCCTGGTAATGCGCGCGAAACTCATCGGGAACTCCGGGACGTTTCATCCACAGGCGAACGAACTCCGCGACATTCTGATGGGTCTCCTCGTCGAACGCGGCGATAAGATCGTTGAGATCAAAGCCCCGTCCTTGGCGAGCCGAGAGCACATGGTTGATGGCATGGCGGAACGCCTCTCGCCCGTAGCGCTCCTCGAGGCCGTAGAAGAAAAGGAAACTCTTGGCCCGCAGAACGTTTTCATCTTCCGGTTCGTGCCGAGCGACGCTCTTGGGAATCATACGCAAGGCGCGCCGGATTGTCTCCGTGCGAGAGGACGGGCCTTCGAGGGCTTCTTGTCCCAGTGCGGACGCAAACGCGGGCAGAGCGGAAAGAGGGGGTTGCTGTTCGTAGAATCCGGGGTTCTGGCCGTAACCCAACCAACTGGCGGCTAGAGCCGGTGCGGCAGCGGCAAGTCTTGGCGCTCCGCCGTTAAAATCGATTAGCAGGGTGTCGGAGGAGACCAGCTCAGAGGAAACGGAAGCGGGTTCTGCATTCAAGAGATTGGCGTAAGAAGATTCCGTTGAGGTAAAGCAGCCGGCCCGCACGGGACATTCCACAATCCAGAGCGGCTGGCGCTTTCCTCTGCGGGTGCCGAATGTCGCGTCGTAAGTCTGGATAGCGCGGACAAGACCATCAGCGGATGGGTCGAAATGCGCGGAGTCTTCTGGTGCGCGCGTCCAGAGATAAACTCTCGGACCCGCGCCAGTATGGAGAGCTGTTTCTTTGTACCTGCCTGCGACGACGAACGGATAGCGATCCTCGGGATGTTCGACAGACAGAACCGTGATTTCGCGGGCGCTACGCGACGTTTTCCTAGTACGTCCGCTGGAGCGAACGAGAAACCCATCGGGCACCCGCACCTCTAAACGCCACTGCTTTGGAGGAACGCCTCCATTAGCAAACAAACCCTGCGCGGGAAGCAGCTCTGGCGCCCAGCCTTCGGACGGAAGGAAAAACGCATCGGAAGTAAAACTCAAACCGGTTTCACCCGGAGCGGGAGTCTGGAATTCAGCCGAGAGGTGGAGAGTATGACGTTCAGAGACGTTCCACTGTCCGGGAAGTGCGAGCAACGTATTGCGGGGGATTACCGGCGAGCTTTGCTCGGCGAGGGCCAGGCCGTCCCAGGAGGCCTGCGCTCGGGCAAGGTGAAAGCTGCGGCGCCCGGGCAGGCGCAATTCGAGGGAGGCCAGAGGTTGATTGCCGGTGTTGCGCAGCTGGTAGTCCGAGTCGACGCGAATCCGGGGATCAGAGCCAGGCAGAAACTGGACTCGAATTTCCTGGTTCTCGATGGAATACCCCGGCCCGAGCGCGACGGCGCAGGAGGAAACCCAAAAACCTACCAGCGCGAGAAGCACACCAAGAAGCAGGCGGAGATGCGACCGTAGCACCAAGGCGAGTCGATTGTAGCCGGGGAAATCGCAAGAAGCAAAAGCGATAACTGGGGTCGAGAGGCGGCGCAGTGCAACAGGCGTTAGCGCGACGTTCGGCCGCGGACGCGCACAAAAGAGGTGTCTTTGTGATTGCGGGCACTTTCGCGAGAGTGAATTTCTTTTTCGGCCTGTTCGTCGGTCATTCCTTGATTGATGCGATCGAGGATTTGCCGTTCCGTCAAACCGGTGTTTTTGAGGCGCGAAATTTCCGCGCTGGCCATGACCGGCTGGCCATCCAGATGACGGTGAAGAACGAGTTGAACGGTGGAGTCGGAAAGACCGATAAGCTTGAGAGTGACGGCATCGATGCTGATGGTGTCGAGCTGGTCGGCACGAGCAATCTCGAGGATTTGCGGCTCCGCGAATCCGGCGCCGGCCAGGTTGGATGCGCCATCGGCACTCGTGAACGGATGTTTGCGAACGTGTGCGGTGCTGACCAATTCAACGCAGGTGTCGTCGCTGATCCCTGCGTGTTTTAGCTTGACGATCTGGACGATTTCCTGATCCGAGGTATTGAGCCCTTTGAGCTGCTCAATATCGCTGGACCACATCCCCGCTTGGTCCAGCGGACGGTAGTCCGTTAAGGGATGCTGGTGGCAGCCAGCTATGGCAAGGACAAACGCACCGAGAAGCAATCGTTGGTACCGCATATTTCTATTGTAAGTGGAAGGAGGCGGGAAACGGGGGCGTGTGCTTGGGTGATACCCGGCAGAAGGGACAGGTGCGCCTTGTCGCAGGA
>Ga0209380_10001414_pt1 | contig 16155 bp, 15 predicted proteins | sample HubBroMetageWFT6_FD_188347 | JGI IMG/M metagenome (GOLD analysis project Ga0209380, IMG submission 188347) | Warmed and freeze-thawed soil microbial communities from the Hubbard Brook experimental Forest, New Hampshire - Hubbard Brook CCASE Soil... | ecosystem: Environmental > Terrestrial >...
CTCTCCGGATTGAACCCGACGCACTTCAAGTCCTTCCCCGGCGTGCCGTTTACTTGGATCATCCGCGACGGCAAGCTGGCCTCAAGCGGGCTCGGCATTTCCGTGCAAGAGGTCTATTTCTTCGAATGCCTGCTCGCCGCATTGCCCCCTCGGCCGATTTACGTGATCGGCAACGCAATGGGGTTTTCAACATTGGCGATCGCCCTTGCAGCGCCGGGTTCCCGAGTGGTGGCGATCGACACGGGCTGGACCGCACACAGCCTCGAAGGACTCGAATTGACGCGCCGGATCGCGGCGCGCGAAGGTTTGGATGTCGCCGCGCTTCAAGGCGTCTCGCCGAGCGATGTTGCTTGAACTGCAATGGAGGGTGCGGGCGCCGCGGCTTTTGGATGCGCGTTCATCGATGGCTATCACTCCAATAAACAGGTGGTGAAGGATTTCGAAGCGGTTAAAGCGGTCAGCGCGCCCGATGCGATTTGCGTGTTCCACGACGTCCATAATGGCGGCTTGCGGCCGGGCTTGGCCGCCATCGCGGCGAAATATCCGGGTTTTTCCTCTAGCCTGCTGGAAGGCACCTCGTCGGGGATTGCGGTGGGCACGTTCGGGGCATTCCCTTCGGCGGTCGTCGCGGTTCTGACGGCGTTTTCGGTACCCGCCGTCGCACGTCCCGTTCTTGAGACGGCGCTCAGCCGCTGGTCCCGAAGACGCCGGATCTACCGCCGGCGCAGCCTCACTAAACGGCTCAACGTGCTGCGCAAGCTTGTCGGCCTCAAGGTCCGGCCGCTGGCGCCAAAGGGACTGGACGGCATGATGTAGCGGCTGCCGCATCGGTTTTCCCGTCATTCGTCGTCCATATCGGCGGGAACCAGAACCCTAGGTCGACCCTTTCTCACTAGCGGAATTCCGGAGCGTGCTCCGCCGCCCGCCGCTAGGCCGATCTGCAAGCACCGCCTATTACCCCGTCCATTTTGCAATACGACCCAAGTTTTTTTGGAAGAGCCCACCGATCGGCGCCGACCCGTTCCAACGGTCCGGTTGCACCCGAAGTAATAAATCGGAGTACGCTTCGCGAGGTCCCGGCTCCGGCTCAGCAGGGCCGCGGGCGTAGGGATAGCGCCCCTCGGTGAGCTCCCTAAGGCGGGGATGACCTTCCGTCAGCCCCCTTAATATTATCGATGATCGCGGTAGGTAGGGCCCACCCCGGATATGCAAACGCCGGTCTTCATTCACGTAGGCTTCTCCAACACCGGCACGACGAGCCTGCAGCGAAATTTCTTCGCCACTCGTGACGACATCTTTCTGGCTGGCGAGCCCTACGGCGAGAGAGGCGGCATCTTCACTGCAATAAAATCCGTAGAGGATTTCAAGTTCGATACCAGGTACATGGAGTCGTTGTGCCGTGATCTGATCCACGCAAAGAATAGCGGCCGCAGCGTTGTCATATCCGACGAGACCCTCTCCGACACACCTCAGCTGTACTTTGCACCGTACATGATGCCACGCGATGTGATCGCATTGCGGCTGCACCATCTCTTTCCGTCAGCTAAAGTAATCTTCACGGTTCGCGATCAACGCGAATACGCGGCGTCGATGTATCTGAACCTGAAGCGGAACGCGGCATTCTTCGATCGGATGCCGATGATGCCTTTCGCCGATTGGCTCGCCGAAACATTGGCTGGTGTGCGGCCACATTATCTCCAGAACCTCGACTTCACAGAGACGATAAACCTGTATCGTAGGATTTTTGGGCGCGAGAATATTTGCGTGCTGCCGCTGGAAATCATCACCACGGACGGGGTGCGCGCCTACCTGAGCCGGTTGTGCGACTTCCTAAGACTGCAAGTGAGAGAACAGGACATTCGGAATTACAGCCACATCCAAAACCGCCGGATGTCGGTGCGACGGGAGCTGGTTGCCGAACTGCTGCAAGATGATCGCTTCAGCCGTCTCTACGCGGACCTCATCGCAGATATCGGCCGCGAACGGGTTGATGCATATCTCGATGACGGTCCCCGCGCATCAGTCGCAATGGCAGCGGGCGACGAACAGAAGATCCGACGGCGAGTCGGTGTCGGCAACTGGGTCCTCGCCCGCGAATTCGATCTCGATCTCTCGCGCTACGGATACCCTATGGCCGACGACGGCGAGTTTAGCGACCCGCAACTCGCGTTGGCGAAACAGGAGATCCGGTTTCAGATCGATATCGATCGGCTGGATCGGGCTCCGCAGAGCGAGAAAGCGTCGGAGATCCGGAGATCTGCGGAGATCGCCGCAATCCAATCGCAGCTGCGCGAACTGTCGATGGAATTCGCGACGGTGAGCCGGTCCCCGGTGTGGCGCACGGTCAAGCGCCTCGACAGGGCTCGGCGGATGCTGTCCCGCGCTGCAGCAGTCGCACTGAATTTACTCTAGCGGAAGAAAGCCTCTTCACCTGAGAACGTTCAGTCTGAGGGCAGCCGCTCTCCGCGCGTGCCGGCATCAGCAGCTCGCGGGTCGCCGGCTCATCCTCGATGTAGTTTTCGGCGGCATGCGAGAACATTGAAGCGTTCTGGGTAACCTCCGATCTCGACGCTGTTGCCCCGAGCGCGATAAAATTGGCCCCTCCCCCGGACCACGCCCCCGCATGGCCTCTCCGGCCGACGGGATGCGCTCGCGGCGGCGGAATCCTTGCGCTTTTTTCCAGACGTTGTCATTCCCTGCTACCTCGACTGCAGCGCCAGCCTGCCGTTCGCGTAGGGTCGTTGTTGACAAGGGCCGCGGCAAACGGCCAGCTCTCTCTTTTCGCGCGAGCGCCTATTGCCGAGCTCGCGCGGCGGTGACACGCTGTGCCGGATATCCTGCGCGGGTAGCTGCGAAATGCGGGAGCGTCTTCTGCGGGAACGGTCCATGACGAAGAACGCGAACGTTATCCTACGGGTTTATGCTGTCATCGCCGCTCTAACGCTGATTTTTCAAATCTTCGTCCGCGTCCAGCAATGTGCTCACACCGGCGGCTGTGCAATCAGCGTCGCCAAAGGATTTGCTTGGAGCGTAGTTTGGCCGGCGGCGTGGGTCGCGTACCTGAAGGGAGCCTTTTGACTTCTCTTCCAGGCCCCATTGCCCCGCCCGCCCAGCGATGCCGCGGTTGCGATATTTCCAGGCTACCGCGGTTCCCAAACCTGCCGGGCACGGAAAAACCGGCCCTGGGGTTTGCTCTCTTGCGCGTGGTCCAGCGCCAGCCGGCACATGTGCTTTATTTCAAGATCAGGAGAAGGGGAATGATGACAGACGATGCCGAAGCTCGCTCGCGGTTGGAAAATTTGATGAGGAAGGCGATTGAGGAGACCGACCGCAACAGGGAACGGGCGCTGGCCATTTTCAAGCAGCGATTGCTTGAGCAGGATGACGCCGCGTCGCTAATGCTCATTCTCTTTGGCGGCTACGGCACGATAGAGAAACTGGCCGTTGCGACGGAGCAATAGTTCTATCCCAGGTTCCCGCAATCCTAGACCACATGTCCTCTAGCTAGCAGCCTTGCTGGCTCGTTACACGGACAGAAGCCGTGACGGCGGCCGGGGGGTAGCGGCCTACCTTGAACTGGCGATCAGGCGATGAGGCCGCGGGGCTGGTAATGCGAACGACCCGGGTGCTAGTTTTTGGTCGCCAATCCGGCCCGGTGGGTCAATAGCGGGAGCTAATTTCAATGAAACCCTGCTAGGACTATCTCGCCGGAAGGGCCGGAGCGAGATCTAATTGAGCAGTGCCCCGACCCACTCCTGCCGCAAGCCTGTGCCGCCAATGGAATTGCATTTTAATAGTACCGCACGGTTCACTCACTGGGCCGTCAAATCGGGCATCTTGCAAGAGCCATTTGTGCTAATCGATATTGGCGTGCAGGCCGGCGAACATCCCCGCTGGCACCTGCTCGGCGACCACCTGGTCGTACATGGCTTCGACCCAATCGAGGAAGTGATCGACGAGTTGCAACGCCAGAATATTGGTCATCCCAATCGACACTATCATTGGCTTGCGATCGGCAGCGAAGACGGGGAAAGGAGCTTCTATTTCAACGCAACCGATCCATTTTCCAGTTCGTTCTATCAGCAAGGCAAAGACCGGTTTGGTTTACAGGAACTGCGTCGCGAACAGGAACGGCGTGTCAAGTTACGCCGGCTCGATGGTCTGCTAGCTGAAGGCGCCATACCCCCGGCCGATTTTCTTAAATGCGATGTCGAGGGATTCGAGAAGGAAGTGTTTCTCGGTGCCCCCGCTGTCTTGCGGTCGGCGCTCGCGATCGAAAGCGAGAGCAACTTCGCGGTGAGTCCGGAGCTTCCCGGGAGCCATTTTGGCGAGTTGCAGGCTATACTGCTCGGAGCCCATTTGCTTACCTTCGATCTCGCCTTCAATCGAGTGCCGCGGGCCAGTTACCTGCGCGAAATACGCCGACGCGGTCGCAACCATCTGCTATCGAGGACGGCCGGTAAGCCAGGCACGCTCAACGTCCTCTTTGCCCGCGACCTGATCGACGAGCGGGATCACCCGGAAAACTATACGACGGCTTCGGAGCCGCTCAGCGCCGATCGGCTCATTAAGATGATGATCATCATGGAATTATACGGGCTGAGCGATATTGCGCTCGACACAGCCGACCGCTTTTCGGATCTGCTGGCCCCCCGGATGGATGTCGAAAAGGCGTTCGATCTGCTTGCCGATCCGTTGGGCGGAATGCCCGATTCGCCGCGGTACCGCTCGCCAATGGCAACCGCCATTAATCTAGTGCCAAAACAAATCCGTCGCAGGGTGCGACGCATTATTGGCGAGCGAGCCACAAATGCTATTCTGGACCGGTTCTTCCGATGAGCAGGGCTATCGTCCGATGCCGAAACTAATCAGCAGCGATCCGTGGAGGGTAATCCCGCTGCGTCGCCGAAGCTGGAGCGCCCCGCTGCCACACCCCCGCCGCGAATTGGCTTGGCCCGCACCGGGACGGCGCAGCAGAGCGGGGTGAAGCAATCGAATTTGCAGGAAACCGCAGGGCAGGTTTTCTTGCGATTTGGGATTCCGGTCTTCGGCGATTTGTGCGATTCGGTGGCGGGTCATCGGCGTCGGAGGACGCGATGGCGAAGCCACGAGACGAATCGTCAGAAGGATCTGCCGCGGCCGGCCGCTGGAGAAGATCATCGAGCTCGGCAGCCCGCTGGTGCGCCTGGAGCGCGAAATCGGTTGGACCTTTCTCGACGGCCGTTTTGCCAGCGTTGCGCGCCGGGCGCCGGTCAGCTCAGCTTGTCGACGCGGCTGGTGGTGCGCTGTTCATCCTCAAGCACATGCACGACCTGTCGGACGAGGTGCTGTGCGCGCGCTGGCTGGAGAACCCCTTATACCTGACCTATCGGGCCGAAAAGGCCGGGTACCATCCGCAGCTGATCCTGGCCGGCCGCCAGGTCAAGACCATCGGAGCGCGCGTCGCTCGCCAATGCGTCCGCATGATGCTGCGGCAGGACGGTGCGAGAGGGCCCGTGACAATTCTCGGGCTCAGCTTCAAGGAAAACGTACCCGACATCCGCAACAGTGCTCGACATCGTCCGCGAGCTGGAGGGCTTCGGCATCGCGGTTCAGGTACACGACCCGATGGCGCTGCCCGAAGAGGCAGAGCGCAAATACGGGTTGCGGCTGCTGCCGCGCGAGGCTCTGGCGCCTGCGGCGGCGGTCGTCTTCGCGGTCGCGCACGAGTGCTTCGTTGCGGAAGGCTGGCGGTTGATAGCGGGGCTCCTGCGGAACGGGACTGGCATCGTTCTCGACGTCAAGGCGCGATTGTCGCGCGCCGAGCGGCCCGCCGGCATCGAGTTAGGGCGGCTCTAACCTCGGCACGCTTCTGATCTCTCTCAGAGGTGCTAGAATCTAAGCTCGGAAACGCTAGGCTGCCCCAACCGCAGCGATCCTCAAAGATGGCATCGCTTCCATAACGGCTCCATTCCTGGCAAATGATATCCGCATACCGCTTACGCAGCGTCGCTGCGGCTCTGGAATTGCCCATGCATATTCACCTGCCGATTCGTCTGGTCACCCGATTGATGCCTCGATCCCAGTCGAGACAACGTTCGCGATCAATACTCGGAAGATGCATACTCAGCTGGGTTTTTGCGCTGCTCTGGACGCTCGCTTTTCCCGGACTACTTGCAGGCTGCGGTTGGACCCCCCTTTACGCCGATCGCGAGACCGGTCCGGCCGACGATGAGTTGCGCTCGGTCCGGGTCGCACCGATACCAGAGCGGATCGGCCAGCGGCTGGAGTTGGCGCTGCGCAATTCGATGAACCCCGACGGGATACCGACGCCGCAGCGCTATATCCTACGCACGACGCTGGGCATCGGGCGCTCCGATCTAGGCATTCAGTCGACCGGGATCGGCACGCGCAGCAAGCTCGACGTCTCGGCCACCTTCACCTTGGGCGAAATCAAATCCGGGGCGCTGCTCTTGAACACCACAACCCACGTTGCCGAATCCTTCGACATCGTCGCCAACGAATACGCCGCCACTGTCGCCGAGGACGACGCCCGCACCCGCGCGGTCGAGGAGCTGCGGCGCGATATGCTGACCCGGCTTACGCTGTTCTTTCAGCGCCGCGCCGCCCAGGCCAAGTGACCCACGGCGGCGGGCCGCTTCGCGATTGGACCACGATTGTTCTAGCGGTTTGATCGCCGGGCTGCCGCGGAACGCGACGACATCGGTTTGGACGTCAAGGCGAGATTGTCACGCGCCGAGCGGCCCACCCGCATCGAGTTTTGGCGGCTCTAAGAAATCGTCCTCTAAACTGGTGCCAGGCGGTCCGCGCCGTGGCGGCCTAGATCGACAAGCAATACCGAAAAACGCCCTGGCCCGGCATCCGCACTACTGATCGGATACGACAGACCACGGCGCAGCAATCCGCCAGCGCGCCGCATCAGCAGTCCGGGTAAGCGCAGCCAGAATGAGGGAAAACAAACGCGCATAAGATATCCAGCCAGATCCCGATTGGTGCCGACCGTCACGCCGTCGATCCCTATGTCGAAGCACGCTGGCGTGAAGGCGCTCACCATCACCGACAGCACCCACGAGAAATCCCGCATCGCGGCAATCTCGAAGCCGGGCTGCACGAGCACGAGCAAGACTCGCTCGAAACTATCCAGGGCCCAGTTCGCATCGGCGCCGATCCCGTCCCAGCAGGCCAGCAGGTCGATCGGGGCAAAGATTAGCAGGGTTCCGGGTGATTTGCGCCCTTCGCCAGCCAGTTCGCACGGCAGGCCGAAGCGGACGCCCGAGCGCGGCGCGGTCAGGGAAAGCAGACGAGCGGCCGGGAGCGGCGGCAGGTGATCTTTGATTCGCGCGGAACAAGCGACGGTCAACTCGCCGGACCTTCCCTTAAGCCGCGCGGTCAGGAGTGCTGCAAGCTGCTCACGCGACTTGCGCAAAGCCCGCCGCCGCATCACCGCCTTTTCAAAGCCGTAAAGCGTGCCCCCAATCGTGCGTCGACGCCGGCGTCGGTATTGGGTGATCCGCTCGGCCAGACGCCGGCCCGAGCCGCGCAAGCGCGAGCTGCGCAACATTGCCTCCTCTAGCGCAAATCGCAGCAATCGCCGCGGCGCGCCGCCGGCCCAAGGCGATGGTGCGTTCAGCTCCTCGGTCGTCGGCCGCACCGAGTTGCGCGGATCGTCGAGCAGAAGGATCGGCTCGGCCGCGCCGCCGCGCACCATGTGGCTGCGATAATTCCGGACGTCGCCGAGCCAATGGAAATGACGGATGTGCGCGGGCGCGGGCGGCATCTGCGCGAAGATGTTGCGCATGAATGCGGCGAAGCGGGACGTACGCTCATCAATATCGGGCGGCAGGTCGCGTTCGTGAAAATAGAGCATGCGGCTCGCCGACCGCCGGTGCTCGGGGGTGGCCCATCCCCCCGTCGTCGTCGCGATCTCCGCTTCAAGCCGGCTCAGCCGCTCTTCCAGCGTCGCGGCTGGCGGCGCGATTCGCAGCAGGTAGGCCTGCGAGTCGCGCTCCTGCAGCTCCAGCATCAGCATGTCGTCGGAATCGCTCAGTACGGCAAATCGTCCGTCCGGGCAGATCTCCGTAATGAATCCGTAATCTATAGGACACAACACCTTCGACAATTGCCGTTGCACCTGAAAACAAAGCGGCATCAGCAGGAAGTAATGGGCAGCGAGGCAGTCGGGAGACACCCGCCAATAGATGTTGTGGTAATAGATGCTGTCGATGAACTCAGCCTCGTTCACAGTGCGGGCGCGGACGGTATTGTGGAGATGGGCGTTGACGACGGCCATCATCTGGCGCGACGTCATCGTCATGACGCCGGCCTGGCGATCGACGCGATCGAGCAGGAGCGGCCGGACCTCGGCGTCGACGACACGGATGCTCGGCGCGGTGACGATCGCATAGCCCTCTTTGAGCCGATCGAAGAGGCTTTTTAAGGAGCCGGCCGACAGGATCATGTCGGCCGTCATGATGATGATGAAGCTGCCCAGCCCCGCTTCGCCCAGATCGGCGATCGCCTTGCCGTAAGCCAGGGCCAGCGGCACCCCGTACGACACCTGGTCGCGCGGCGGAAAAAACTCATCGATCGCGACAAAGACGACGCGCAGTCCCTCCGTCATTCTGGCGAACCGCTCGTCGCCGCGCAGCCGTGCCGCGTCGGCGGATTTGGTCGCGAGGGCGAGTTCGAAATCGCCGTGCTCGTCGAGGTAGGGGATGTTGCCCTCGCTGCGCAGCGAGGCAAAGGACAAGGCAAGCCAGCGTTCGATGTAATCCTCGCCCCAGATCGGGATGATCATGCGGATGCGAGGTCTCGTGCCGGGCATCAGCTAAGGATCCTGCGGCAAGCGGCCGCTACCGCGCCGCCGCCGATTCCGCCGGGCCTTCGCGGTAATACTCACTGAGCCGGGCGCAGATCCGGTCCGGCGGCGCGGCGGAGAGGCCCGAGGCGGCGACGAATTTGCGGTTCGACAGCGAGCAGTTCTTCGGCCGCGGCTCGGCGAAGGAGAGGTCGGTGAGCGAACAGACCTCGATCCGGGCCGCCGCCCGCACGCCCGGCCCGAGGCAGGACAGCAGCGTGTTCAGCAGCTCAATGCGCGACAGCGGCAGCGGCCCGCAGACGTTGTAAAGACCGCTCAGCCCGCCGCCGGTGAAGAACGTTAGCGCCGCGACGACATCGTCGATATCGACCGGGGACAGGATCTGGTCGTGTGCGCAGCGGATCACTTCCCGGCGAGAAATCGTCTCGATCCATTCGCTCAGGATATTGCGCGGATTGGGAAAGCCCGCGACTACCTTGGTCAGCCGGGCGATCGCCCACAGCGCCGAGAGGCCGCCGAGATACGCCTCGACCGCCGCCGCCTGCCGACCGTAGGTGAGGATCGGAGTGACCGGATCGAATTCGGTGGAGGGGCCCCGGCTGCCGTCGAAGACGCTGTCGCTGGACACGTAGATCGGCACCACCCCGGCATCGAGCATGTCGTCGATCGCGTTGATCGCGCCGTCGACATTGACCCGCGCCGATTCTTGCGGCGCCGTCGCACAGCGATCGATGCCGGTGATGCCCTGCAAGAGGATGCCGTGCGTGATGCCGTGCCGGCCGAGAAAGAATCGGTCGGCCAGCCGCATCCTGGCGCTGTCGAACCGGACACTGCCCGGAAAGGGCGTCGTGAGATGCGTCGCGATCGTCCGCTCCGGACCGAGATGCGCTACCAATCGCCGGCCGATGAACCCGGAACCGCCGATGACCAAAATCTTTCGCGTCCCCGTTTGCGGCAGGCTCATCTGGAACCCAGCCCCAGCCGCTTTAAGATGCGCTTGCGCAGTTCCCGCGCGAGTTCGCGTGCCGGGTAATTCTCGATCGAGGTGCGGTTGCTCGGCGCCGCCCGAATGATGTGTGACATTCGCCGGCCGCTGTAATACTCGCCGTCGACGACCAGCTGGTAGCGCGAGGTCGCGACCTCCGGCAGCATCGTCTCGTAAACTCCTTGAATCGGCACGCAAAATTCGGTGTCGTACTGCTTCTGCTGCAGCACAAGGAGCAGGTGCCGGGTCTTGCCGTTCATCACCAGAAAATCGAGCAGCTGCGGCTGCCACGGCACAAGGCTCGATAGCGTCCAATCGAGCCCGAGCCAGATGCCGAGCGTCTTGTACGAATTGTAGCGCGCCAGCGCCTCGAAGAAATTCGGCTGGTAGTTGAAAAAGCCGTGATCAAGGTGCACGGTGAACGGCAGCGCATGCAGCATCAGCCCGCCCGGTTTCGTCACATCATGCATGACCTTGAAGGCGTTGTATTGGTTGAGTAGGTGCTCCGTAGTGCCGTGATTGGTGGTCAGTCCGTAGCGGTTGCGGAACTCTTGCGGCGCCGGATCGAAATTGAGGTCGAGTTGCAGTGCGTCGAAATTGCCGTCGAGGTCGATGCAGTTGTACCTAAAGCCGAGATGTTCGTGCAGGTGCCGGGACGAGGCGTAGCCGGTCCCATCGGAATTGATGTAGGGCCGCAGCTCGCGCTCGTCGGGCACCGGCTTCCCGAACGCTTCGAAGAGCCCGGTCAGCAGCCGCGGATCGGGGCACCAGACCCCCTGGGAGCCGAGCTCGATCACATCGGCAATGCCATCGAAGGCGCCAAGCAGCTTCATCTGTCGATAAAGCGCCAGGACGTCCGGCCCTAAGCCCATGTCAACTCGAACCTTTAACCGCGCCGCCGACACGCATCGGCGACGCGCCGCCTCCGCCCTGCCAATTCCAGCATCGCTAATCGCACTTGCCGAAATGGCGCTCGACCTTGAGGATCGCCTCCACCGTGTCGTTCGCCTCGGCCTCCCCATAATTCTCGTTCAGGTAAAGGCAGAAGGAGCGGTCGCGGATGCTGCGGGCATTTTCGGTCTTGAAATCGTCGGCCAGGTGCGGCTGCACCCAGGGCCATTCGTCGACGACAAAGCGGTAATGCGGGTTGAGGTCGATCCCCTCCGCGCGCACCGCCTCGGCGAATTCTATCTTGCTGCAGGTGATCCGGTCGATATCGACGATGACCGGGTAGAAAAACGGCGAATCCGCCGGGCTGTACGGGTACGGGCGACATATCTGCGCATGCTCGGCGAGGCCGGCGACAACGTCGGACACATAGGAGAGCCGCCGCGTGATCGTCTGGTCGAGGCGGCCGAGCGAGGCGACGCCGATCGCGCAGGAGATCTCGTCGGTATGATGGTTGAGCGCCGGAAACAGATAGGTCGACGGGTCGCGGTCGCTGAAATCCTCGCGCCAGCGCGGCTTGCCCCGATCGGCATGGGCGAGAACGCGGCGGTACAGTTCGAGATCGCGGCAATAGACGAGACCGCCCGAGGGGCCGGTCATATGCGCCTTGCGGTACATCGTCGAGAACGCGGCAATGTCGCCGAAGGTGCCGACCGGCCGCCCCACGATCTTGGCGCCGTGCGACTGGCTGCAATCTTCGAGGACCTTGACGCCGCGGGCATGCGCTACCTCGACGATCTTGTCGGCCTCAGCGGCGCGTCCGGCAGAATGCACGAGGCAGATCGCCGAGACGTTGGGGCCGAGCCGCTCCAGCACCTGCTCGACGCCGATATTGTAGCTGTCGGGCTTGCTGTCGCAGAGGCGCGGCTTCAGCCCGCTTAGGATGATGGCGCTCAGCGAGCCGGGATCGGTGATCGGCGAGATGAGGACTTCGCTGCCGTTCGGCAGATCGAGCGCCGCAAGCGCGACGTAGAGCGAGGCCGTCCCGGTCGCCACCGCATCGGCGTAGCCGCCACCCATCATCGCGACGAAGGCCTCGGTATAGAGCTTCTCGAATGGCCCTTGGTACCCGGGGTCGACCTCCTGCTCGCGGTAATACGCGACGACCTCGTTGATCATCCGCACTTCGTCATCGCCGAGCGCCAGCCGCGGCGGCATCCGCTCGCGGCGCACCGGCTCGCCGCCATGGATCGCCAGCTTCTCGTTGCGCAGCATGTCGCTCATCGGCTTAGCCTAGGCCGATGCGCTGCGAGATCGCGGCCAGGCTCAACCCGTGCGCCGCCAGCATGTCGCCGTGCCGGCCGTTGTTGTGGATGAACTTGTCCTGCAGCGTAAAGGTATCGAGCCGGCAGCGCGCTTGGGTGTCCCAGGCGATCTGCTTCGTCTGCGGCGCCAGCCCGCCTTGCGGAACATGCTCCTCTATAACGATCACATGCTCGTGCTTTCGCAGCGCGGCGGCGATGCCCTCGCGGTCGAGCGGCTTCAATGTGTGGCAGGAGAATACCGACGCCGACTTGCCGTGCTCGGCGAACCGGTCGGCGAGGTCGCAAGCCGTCTTGGCGATGACGCCATAGGACAAGATCGCCACATCCGACCCGTGGCGCAGGCGGCGCAGCTTGCCAAACGCCCACGGCTCGGCGTCCTGGGTCAGGATCGGCTCGCCGGCCTTGCCGAGCCGGAGGTAGACCGGGCCATTCTTCTGGCGGGCGCACCACCGCGTCGCCTCGGCGACCTCGGCCGGGTCGCATGGCGCGATGATTTGCATGTTCGGAATCGCCCCGGCAACGGCGATGTCCTCCATCGTGTGGTGGGTGCCGCCGTGGTCCGAATAGATGACCCCGGCCCCCATGCCCACCACCGTCACCGGCAGGTTCTGGTAGCACAGATCATCGCGGACGATCTCGAACGGTCGGTACAGCGCAAAGGTGGCGATCGTGTACGCGAAGGGCTGGCAGCCTTTCAGCGCCAGGCCGGCGCAGATCCCGATCATGCTCTGCTCGGCAACGCCAACATTGATGAAGCGCTCGGGATACTCCGTCCGGAAGTTGGCCATGTTGCCGACCGGCGAGATGTCGGCGACGACGATGAAGATGCGGTCGTCTTCAGTCGCCTCGCGGTACAGCGTCTCGGCAAAGGTGTTTCTCATCGCGCCGACTCCAGCTCGTCGATGGCACGGCGGTACTCATCTTTGTTAGGCGAGCGGTAGTGCCAGATTGGGACGTTTTCCATATAGCTGACGCCCTTCCCCTTGGTCGTCTTGGCGACCAGCATGAACGGTCTGCCGCCCTGCCGCACCGTCACCGCATCGAAGATCGCCGCCGAATCGTGCCCGTCGATCTCCGCCACCTCCCAGCCGAAGGCAGCAAATTTTTCCGCCAGCGGATAGAAGCTTGGATGCGTGTCAGAGGTGCGCCCGAGGCTCTGAAAATTGTTGTTGTCGACCGCCGCCACGATGTTGTCGAGCCGCAGCGAGGAGGCCATCAGCACCGCCTCCCACGTCGAGCCTTCCTGGACTTCGCCGTCGCTCAGCACCGTGTAGATGATGCCCGGCCGCTTGCGCGCGCGCTCGGCGAGCGCCATGCCGCAGACCATCGACAAGCCGTGGCCGAGCGAGCCGGTGGCCGCTTCGATGCCCGGATTGCCGTAATCGGGATGGACGCCGAGGCGGCCGTCGGGCGTGCAGTAGGCGTCGAGATCGGCCCGGCTCAGGATGCCGCGCTCCTCCAGCATGACATACTGGATCATGCAGCCATGGCCCTTCGACATCAGGAAGGTGTCGGGCGACGAACCGTCGGCGTTGCGTCGCATCAGACCGTTGTAGAAGCAGTCGACGATCTCGGTGCAGGAATAAGCTGAGCCGATATGCAACGCCGCGACCTGTTGTGAAATGTCGAGGATGCGGCGGCGGTATCGAAGGCACCGCTCGCGTGCCAGCCGCGCGTCGAAGCTATTGCTGCCCCCCGTCATCCCCCGGTGCCCCCCGTCACTCGATGATCGTCCAGTAATAATCGCCGCTATAGCCGGCTTCGTCAAAGAGCTGACGCCAGCCGGCCGGATCGTAATGCGTCTTGGCGGTCAAGACCCAGCTGAGAAACATCTCCTGCTGCTTTGGGGTGCTATAGGAATCGACCTGGATGTAGGCCCGGCCGGGCGACACGCGCTCGATCTCGTGCACCGCGGCGATGCATTCCTCGCGATCGAGGTTGTGAACGACATTGATCGCGATCGTCGCGGCGAAGCTGTTGTCCGGGAACGGCAGCTTGACGCAATTGCCGACATGCAGACGGCCGATCACCTCGGGTTCGCAATGCATCAGCGCATATTCGGAGATGTCGAGGCCGAAAGCTTCCAGGCCCGGGCACACCTGGCGCAGATCCTTGACGAGGAAGCCCTTGGCACAGCCTACATCGAGCACCCGATCGCCGGACTTCAGCCCGAAATGCTCGACGATGTCCTCAGCGATTGGAATCCAGCGGCCGTCATAGCGGTAGCCGCCGTAGCCGGTGTCGCGCGACCCGTCGAAATACTCGCGGCCATATTCGCGGGAGATGCGGATGTTCTCTTCGCTCTGCGCGCTGGTCCGTTTCTCGACATTGCGTTTGGCGCGCGGATAGCGGCGCAGAAGGTTGATTTCGGCCATTAAACTGCTTTCACAGATCTTGGCTGGCGGATGCAGCAGTGCCTGGCTCGGATCGTCGCGGCGATGGTGTCGATCCCCGCGCGCCCCGACCCCCCAATCCGACCGCTAAGGCCGGACCAACATGCGGACCCGTGCCCAGACTGTCAATCCCGGTTCGCCGCGTAGGCTGAGGCAGACCCACGCCATGCTATTCGGCGGCCGCAACCGCGGCTGGCGCCTCGCCTTCCACAAGCCGCCGATAAGCGGCAGTCGCTTCCTTGACCGAGCCCATCGCCGCCACCTGGCCGTGATCGAGCAGGATGCCGCGATTGCACCACTGCTCCACCAGCCCCATCGAATGCGAGGCGAGCACGAGAATACTCGAAGCGCGCACGAACCCTTCGATCCGATGCTGCGCCTTTTCCAGGAATTTCGCATCCCCAGCGGTCAGCCACTCATCCATGATCAGGATATCGGGCGGGACGCAGGTCGCAATCGCAAAGGCGAGCCGAATCATCATACCCGAGGAATAGGTGCGCACCGGCATGTCGAGGTAGTGCCCGAGTTCGGTGAACTCGGCGATTTCGCTGGCCATTTCGCGCATCTCGCGCGGGCGGATGCCCATGAACATGCCGCGCAGGATGATGTTCTCGTGGCCAGTGGCATCGCCTTGCAGCCCGACCCCGGTATCCAAAAGCGAAGAGACGTTGCCCGAACTGGCGAAGCTGCCCCGGGTCGGTTCGAACACCCCGGCCAGCAGTTTCAGCAGCGTCGTCTTGCCGGCGCCGTTCGGGCCGATCAAGGCAAGCCGGTCGCCATTCGCGATATCGAAGCTGATATCGTTGAGGGCGCGGACGGTGACGCGGTCGAGCCCGTCTTTGGCGAGATTGCCGCGGGTCGACGTCGCGAGCAGCGCCTTTTTCAGCGAACGGCTGCTGCCCTGATAGATCGGGAACTCGACCGAGACGTTCCGAAGCCGCAGAAACGACACGATGGGCTACACCCAGAAAGCCAGGCGATGGCGAAATCGGGCAAAAAAAGCGAACGTCACGCTGCACCCGACAACGGTCATGCCGATCAGAATCGTCCAGGAATACGGGGCTTCGGCCATGCCCAGCGGTGGAGAGCGCATCACGTCAAGCATCGCGAACAGCGGGTTGAGCTGGGCCCACCAAGCATTCTCTCCGAGTGCCTCGACCGGCCACATCACCGGCGTCATGAAAAACAGGACCTGGATGATGCTGGCGATGATCGGCGGTACATCGCGGAAACGTGCGCTGACCATTCCGAGCAGAATGCTGATCCAGATGCCGTTAAGGAGGATCAGCGCCAAAGCCGGTAGCAGCTCGAGCAGCCGCCACGGCTCGACCGGATGCGGAAAAAGGTAGAGCACGATTGGCACGATCACGAAATTGTGCCCGAGCGTCAGGAGGTTCCGATACACGAGGCGATAGACGTGCAAAGCATAGGGCAACTTCACTTGCTGGATGATACCCTGAACCGCGGTGAAGGTACCGCAGCCCTCGGTGATCATCCCGGCGATGAACATCCAAAAAATCAGGCCGACCGTCAGCATCGGCAAGTAATCTTGTAACGCGGTATGGAACAGCTTCGAATAGATGACCCCCATGCCACCGATCATCACGGCTGTAGTCAAGGTTTGCCAGAACGGCCCGAGGATTGAGCCGCGGTAGCGCAGCTTGATGTCCTGCTGCGCTAAGCTCGTCCACAGCCAGCTGCGGCGCAACCCATCGGCAAAATCGGCGATTGCAAGAGCGACCCTCG
>Ga0209380_10001417_pt1 | contig 16134 bp, 17 predicted proteins | sample HubBroMetageWFT6_FD_188347 | JGI IMG/M metagenome (GOLD analysis project Ga0209380, IMG submission 188347) | Warmed and freeze-thawed soil microbial communities from the Hubbard Brook experimental Forest, New Hampshire - Hubbard Brook CCASE Soil... | ecosystem: Environmental > Terrestrial >...
GTCCCGGCCCAGACCAGCATCAGCGCCAGCCCCGCTATCAGCAGCAACCATTCGCGCATGGATTGACGCATGTTGCGGTCCTCGCGCCGCCGCAGCAGCAAGCGCGCGAGATAAAATCCAGCTTGCCCAGCAATCAGGATGGACGGAATCTCGAACGCGCCATGCGGCAGCAGCCATGCCGTAACGAACAATCCGAAACCTTGCTGCGTGTAATGAACCGCGACGGCGCCGAGCAGCACGCCATTTTCGAAAAGCAGCAACGCCGTGCCAATGCCGAACGTTACGCCAAGCGCCGCCGCCAGCAGTGCGACCTGGATATTGTGTGTGATAAGTTGCGCTGAGAATTGTGCCTCCATCTGCACAGAGCCCAGATGCCGATTCTGCTTTTTCTCGTCTTGCTGCACGCGCACACCCGGATTGCGCAAGTAATCAGCGGGGAGCAGCACATCCACGGACGCGGGGTCGTAGCGTACCGCCAACCCGCCGAGGGCAGAGCCCAGAACAGTGATCAGCACGGCGAGCGCGAAATAGCGGGACTGCCGCCGGAAGGCTTCCGGAAACGCCGTGAAAATCCGCAGCCAGCGGCGGGGCTGCCAAAGTTCGGAACGTGTCGGTCGAGTGTAGTAAAGCTCCGCATAAGCCCGCGCCACCAGCCGCTCGAGATATTGCCGCAGCTCGGGTGCCAACGCGCCGTGTATGACGCGATTCAAATCCGCAGCGGTTTGGGCGTAGAGCTCTTGCAGCAGTTCGGCTTCTCCCGGTTTCAGCAGGCGACCCGGCCGGCCTTCCAGCTGTGCGAGCAGTAACTCGAGTTCGTTCCAGCGCGGCTGCGCTTGCGCCTGAAACCGTTGGAGGTCCAGAATCACACTCGTTGCTCCCGCTTGCTTTCGAGATAACCTTCGACGGCCGTTCGCAGAAAATTCTCTGGCGAAACGAAACGCAATTCCGCACCTAATTGGCGGAGTTGACGCGCGAGCGCGCCGAGGCGCTGATTTTCCTTTTCGCTCGCCAGAGCCGCGTACACATCCTGATCCGTCCGAGGCTGCTCGCCCAGGGAAAATGCCGGGCGCGCGTGAGCGGGCAGAACACTCGTCATCAGAACAACGTGTGAGGTGCCCAGCAGCGCGACTCCGCGGCGCATCGAATCCGAAAACGACCGCTCCGCCAAATCCGCAAGCAACACCAAGTAAGCGCGCCGCCGCAGCTGCAGCCGAATTTTGCTAAAAAGCGCCTCGTAATCAGCAGTCGTCGGCAGAGGTTCCAGATTTAGCAGCCGATCGCGGAATTGGCGAAATTGGAATTGGCCGCTTCCCGCGCGCAACCAAGTTTTCGGTTCCTCCGCGTAGGTCACAAGTCCGAATTCGTCGCCCAGTTCCAACGCAACCGTTGCGCCCACCAGTGCTGTTTCGACGGCTAGATCCAGCAGCCGCCTCGGTGCCCGTGCCCGCGGGATGTTCCCGTCGGTTTCTAATGCGGAGTCGAGAGGCGCCGCCGAAGCGCGCGATTGGTCAACCACGAAATATACTTCCTGCTTCTGCTCCCACTGGAACAGCCGCGTAACCGGAACGCCGCGTCGCGCCGTGGATTTCCACGCGATCTCCGCGTAGTTGTCGCCCGCTTGGTATTCGCGCAAGCGCTCGAATTCGCGACCCTGCCCGGTCCAAGGAACCTGGCGCGCGGCCACCAGAGCGCGGTAAACGGGGCTGCGCAAGATTCTCTGCCGCCCAGGCCGCAAATCCGCATCAATTCGCAACAGCGCCCGTGAATCGAACCATTGACGCAAGCGCCAAATCCCGAAGCGCGAGCGCCACTCGATTCCCACGCGCGGCACCGGCCACAACCCCCGCCGCAGCAACGCGAGTTGCGGCGACCAAGGCCAGAGCTGGACGACCGGGCTGCTTGCTGAGCCCGATCCTCCCTCGGCTGGTTGCGATCGCTCAAGCCTGAAATGTTGCGGACCGCTTTTCACCGCTATGGCGGTTTCGCTCCCTCGTGTGGCCGCCATGATTGCAAGTCGGACTTCGCGGCTCAATCGGCGCCGCCCGGACCCCGCGAGCGCGAGTGGAATCTGGATGCTCTGCCCTTCGCATCCGCGAAGTTTTTCTTTCGACGACAGCAGGACCGGCGCGATTTCTTTGCGCGCAAACCAGAGCGCAAATGCGTCGTAACATCCCACCAGAACCACGACGGCGGCAATCACATCGAACCATCGCCAACCGCGCGCCAGCCACGGCGCTATGCTCGCCGCGACGCCCAACGACCCTAGCAACCATACTAGTGCCGCCGAGGGACTCAATAGCGTTCTCGACGGCTGAAATGCGATCCGCTCAACCGAATTGTCGCGCAATTGCGGAGCGCGGCTCGTTGGCCGCGCTGTCGATTCGATCTCCGCAAGCATAGCTCCCGCGCGCGGCACGCAAACGTCGGTTGAGTTCTCGTTCATACCCGTCATGTTCGCTTTCCTGTTTGCCGTCGCCGCACCGGGAACTGCGCTCGCTGCCTACCGCGGCACTTCAACAGCCTCCAGCACTGCATTGATGACTTCACGACGCTCGAGACCTTCCATCTCGAACTCCGGCCGCAGCAGCATGCGATGCTCCAGCACGGGACCAGCCAGCGTCTTTACGTCCTCGGGCAGCACAAAATCGCGCTCCTCGAGAACCGCGAGGGCCCGCGCTGCCGACAACAACGCGAGCGTCCCCCGCGGCCCAGCCCCAACCCATACTGCCGCGTGCTGCCGCATCTGCCGAACCAGATTGACTATGTAGTTGCTCACAGCAACGCTGACGCGCACACGCGCCGTCGCCGCGCGCAACTCCTCTATTTCGCCTGGCCGCAAAACTGGCACGCGCAGTTCCTCTGTCAGACGGCGCTCCGGCGCGTCGCCTTGCGCCACCAGCCGCGCCAGTTCGTTTTCGTCTTCCGCCGTCGGGTAGCCCATGCGAATTTTTACGAGAAAGCGGTCCTTCTGCGCCTCTGGAAGCGGATAGGTGCCCTGATGCTCGATCGGGTTTTGGGTTGCGAAAACAACGAATACCGTCGGCAGTGCGTAGCTCGCGCGATCGATCGTCACCTGACGCTCTTGCATGGCTTCCAGCAGAGCCGATTGCGTTTTCGCTGGTGCCCGATTGATTTCGTCTCCCAGTAAAAAATTCGTGAAAATCGGCCCGCGCACCAAGCGGAATTCTTGCGACTTCAAATCGAAGACGCTCGTCCCGGTGATATCCGCAGGCATCAGATCTGGCGTGAACTGAATTCGCTGAAATTCGCCACCCACCGCGCGTGCCAGCGCCTTCGCCAGCAGCGTCTTCCCTACTCCGGGAACTCCTTCGATCAGCGCGTGCCCGCCAGCTAGCAGCGTCACCAGCGTCAGATCAATCGCTTCGTCTTGGCCGACAATCACACGGCCCAGCTTCTCTCTGACGCGCCGCGCGCCGCTGGTGACCGCCGCGAGCGCGGCCTTCGGTTGCGTTTCCGCGCTCGCGGACCGCGCCGGCAAGTCTGAATCCAGTACTGGTTCCTCGTTCATGTGATTCGTGCCTCCTCAGGAGCCGTCTTCGGCGAAGCGGAAACTGTGTCCGGCCGGCCGCGTTCAGCTTGAGCCAGATGCGGCAGGCCCTTTGCAGTCGTGCGCCGCTCGCAGATCAGTTCTGTCAATTCCTTGTACCCGGGCAAAGGGGTCTTCGCGAGCGCGGCGCGCAGTCGCGGCCCCCAACGAGGGTCTGTGCTAATGGCCTTCGCATCCTGTGGCGAGCGACGGTCGAACTGCTCCCAACATTCCGCCACAACCCGGTCAGTCGAAATACTCCGTTGCAGGAGGCGTTGCCCGGCCACGCCAGCACTCTCGCCATTGCGGACGACTTCCGCGCTCCAGTCGCGCGGCGGACGCCGCACCAAATCGCCGCTCAGACTCCAGAGCAAAGCCAGCAAGGTGGCCCAGAAAAGCAACAACGCTGCTTGCAACCGGTAGCGTTGCACCAGCCAGAGCGCGCCCTGCTCTTGGCGCAGTCCGTGCAGTGTTTCATCCACCCAAATCACTGGTCGTCCGCCCGCGAGAAAATCCAGTAATACTGGATTGGGATGCGTCTTGATCGTTTCGTTCAACAAGAAGGATTCTTGACTCGCGGCGACCAATTCCCCTTTTCCGACGTCCAGCATTGCGAGATAAACACGCGGAGAGGAGTCAGCGTTGCCGGGGTCCTTTGGTGCCGCATAGAGCGCGGTCCAGTTGGCACCAGTATTGAGCCACGGAGCCTCAGCGGCGAGATACATCGCCTCGCTGCCCGGCGGCATCTCGCGGACGTCGGGAGAGACCCAGGTTGGATCCGGCTCGTGCGCACCTGGGTTCCATTTGTCCCCAACTTCCCAGCCTTGAGACTGGGAACTTAGTTTCCAGGCAGGCTGGACCACCACAACACGTCCGCCGCGGGCTAGAAAATTCTCTATTCGTCCGAGAAATTTCCCTCGGGTCTGTAGTGTTCCATTTTCCGTTTCCCAATCACCATAGGAATACCCGCCGATAAAGAACGCAGTCGTCCGCGACGCGTTCTGATCGGAGAGAGAATCCTGATCCTGGCTTCGATTCACATGGTACCCAGCGCGCTCATAGGAATCGAACAGCAGGCTGGTGCCGTAAGGGTCCTGACGCAAGCTGGATCCCATCTCACTGGTATTCGCCTGATTCTGATGCGCCATGAGCAACAGAACGGAAAATACAATCGCGAAAATCGCGGAGGCCAGCAGCGGACCCCGCCAGTTGAGCGCCGTACTTTCGCCGGAGTTATTATCAAACATGGGTGAGCAACTCACGTTGATCTTGGCGGTACGCAGCGACCGACGCCGGCGTCAGCGCATGAGAACCATACCAAACGCGATCGAACTGCCGCAGGCTGCCGCGCAGTTGCTCGGGGACTTCCGCGCGCACCTCGACCGCCGCTTGCGGACGCCGCCGCCATCGGCGCGTAAACTCATCGAGATACTCGCGATTCGTGCGGTCGCGCCGAATCGTCAGCCATGCGCGTTGCGCCAATCCGGCGAGCAGGCCCAGGTACGCCGCCCGCAGCGCCAGCCGCAAATTCCCCTCGCCTTCCAACCGGTTTGCCAACGCAAACCATTCCTCCTCCGAACGCTCGCTCGCAACCGCCGCGTCATGCAGGTCGGGCAGCGGCACCGCAGCCACGGGAATGGAAATCTGGGGCGCATCGCGGCGTCGGCGAAGCCAAAATAGCGTCACACCCACCGCCAAGGTTAACGCCGCCACCAGCGCCAGCCATAATCGGAGACTTTTCAGCCGCCACCCGCCACCCGCCGACGGCGAAAAACTTAGGCCTCGCGGCCAAAGATTCCGCAAGAAATTCGAGAAGGCGTCCCAGGCACTCTTGATGGCGTCTCCAATCCTGTCGAGCATCTTGTCGAACCAAGTGGGCGGGCTCGGGTGCTCGGTGTCGTGCCAGCGATAAATCGCGCGCTGCGATTCCTTATCCAGGGCTTGACGCAATTCTTGAACGCGTACCTGGCGTGTAGAATCGGCCGCTGTTTCTGCGACGCTGTGGCTCGGCGACGCTTGCGTCGAATGGGCGGTTGCTTGCGAGGGGCTAAGCAGAATCACGGCAATGATAACCAACGAAGCGATCCCCGCGCCGCGTACATCTCCGGCGGAGCCAATCATCTCTGCCTTTTTCTTCTGCTGGATTGGCAGGCTTGCAAGTAAGGCGCGCAGGTCATCTCCTTCGCGTCGCGATCGCAAATGCTTATAAACAACCACAAACGTACACTTGACGACCGGATCAAGCGCGAGCCAGGCACACCCGAAAAGCGAAAGCCAGAACGCCGAACTGCTAGCTAGCGAGTAGGCGCCCATTTGCGTCGACAAAAGAGTGTCCACCCCAAATATAGAGTGCAGCAGTTGCGGCAGGACTATCGCTAGGAGCAAGCAGTTCAGCCACACGGCAATCCAAAGAGGGAAAAGCATCAGAAAAAGAAGCAGCCCGCCGCCGAACCATTCGCCCGCAAGTGTCAGACAGCCGCGAATGGAATGCCGCTCAGTCGAGTCCTCCAAGGCCTCGAGGCTTGCGAATTGGCAGGCGCTGTAGAACCACGACGCCCCTGCAACGGTGGGCAGCGTAGCCAAAGCACCGGCGCTCAAAGTGATTTTCCTTGCCAGCAGGCGTCCCAACGCAGCGGCCTTCGACGCAGGACCCGCGAGTTTCGCTCTGGGGACGCCGAACGCGCGCTCACGAACGCCTTGCATGTAGCGGGCGATCGCCCACACGCGCAGCAGATACGCCCCGGCAAATATCAGCGCCTCCATTAGCAGTCCGCCGTTGGATACGCGAACCTGCCCGTTAATCACCCACGTCGGAATGAAGCAAAACGCGAGCGGTGCCGCGCCGGCGTAATAGCGCCACGCCTCGCGCCCGAATGTATACCGAAACAGCGCGAATCCGCCTTCCAGCGCTTCGAGCGCGCCGAGGCGGCTTCGGCGCGCTCGCGCAGATACCGAGTGTCCACGCTGCGCAGCGAGCGGAGCCACCGCAGCTTCACTCATGAACTGGTCCGGGCAACCGAGGTTCGCTAGCTCCGCCGAAGTTCAGATGCAGTTCCGGCCTATTCGCGCGCCACTGCAGTAAAGAAAAAAAAAGTGCCATCAAACAGGCGAGCGCTATAAATCCCGCCAGGACCTGCCGGAACTGTCGTGCCGGTGACGGTTTCGGTGCGGGCGGACGCTTCATGCGGCGCAGGCAAGGCGGGCAGGCGAGCTTATCGTCCTCGTCCGTAACGCATTCGCGGCAAAACGTTCCTTGACAGTGTGGGCAGCGTGCCGCCGCCTCGCGCAGCGGATGAAACAAGCAACGCGCATGGCGCAAGCGCAACACCGCGGTCGCGGCACTAGGCGCGGCTGACGTGTCGGGAGCCATTCGCTTACGTTACATCCCCGATGGGAGCGGCTGCGCTAACTGATTCAGAGTTTGTTTGGCTGGAGGGCGTGGCTGGTTCGGCTCGGCCGATGGTCGCGGTCGGCTGCTCCATCGCGCCGCCGCGAGTAGCACGAACCGCTGCATCAATCTTGGCGAGGACCTTGCGGGCGCCACGCGTTCGCTTCACCACCGGCATGTCAACGCTTGCTCCCGCCGTGCGAATGCGCGACTGCGCCGTCGGCCCGAGTCCCAGCTCCACCGCTGCCCAAACCAGACCCGCGCCTCCGGCAATCGCGCCATCCGTGAAATTCAGCCAGTGCCATAGCAAACCGCCGAGCGCGAGAACCAGCACGCCGGGAATTGCCGGCCGCAATAGCCACGTGCGGCTATGCCAAACGACAATAGACTCCAGGTCGCGCAAGTAGAACCGCCGGTACTCGACTGCGTACATCACGCGCTTGGCCGCAAGCAAACAGTCTTCGGTTAGATACCACTTCGTCCCGCCCGTCAGGCTGCCGATGCGCGATATTTTCCGGAATGCTGTTTGCAATCAGTGTCTCCCCGCCATCCACTTCACGAAGAATGCACTGGTGATCAGCAACGGCAGCCAGATTAACCCCGGGTACGCCGCCCAGAAGCGCCAGCCCGAGCGCGGAATCAAATAGGAACGCGGCGCCTTTCGGAACTTGACGTGCAAAACAATGGTCGCCGGCAGCGCAGCGATAATCAGCGGCCAAAACAAAATCCAGCCCCAGCCGGTCGTCAACGCGATTGAATCATAGAGGATGTCACGATGCCGCCACTCCGCTTTGCTGCCATCCCGCCCAGAATCGGCGCGCCCGCGCTCGAAGCACGAAGGGCAAACGTGCTCCGCTCCGAGTTGCAAGTCACACAGCGCGCACAGAAAGCGGCCGCATCTCTGGCAGCAAACCTCAACCGCTTTCTCCGGGTGAAAGAAGCATGTCGCTTGCTCCGGCATCGCGGATACTACGTTCGTTTTCTGCCGCGCAACCGGCCAGACTCGAATTCGCAGCTGCTTGGAGCAGTAGGGACAGTTCTGCCATCCGCTCGGTGCCTCTGTTGGCGTGATAGGGCCGCCGCAGCTGGGGCATATGACGGTCCCCTGCGCAGTTTGCGGCAGACCCGTGGCTGCACCCGTTGAGAAGCCGGGCGTTTCGGAACTGCCCGGAACGGAACTGAACAGGTTCAGGTTCAGACTCACGCCTAGCTCCGTTTGTAGATCACACGCGTGTCGCATACCCGGTCATGCAGCCCACGCTTTTGCTCGTCCGTGCCAGCCATAATGGCTGTAGTGATGAGCAATATCCAGTTAACAATGGGGACAGCGGAGATTACCACGTTGTACATGAAGAAGCGGCCAAACGAGACGCCCCAGTCTAGGCTGGTTCCGTCAGAGCGTACGACTTTAAGTCCACAAGCCATTTTGCCGAGCGTGGCTCCCCAGTAGCGCAGCATCAGGACTTCATAAAACAAACTAAAAACGAGGGCGCCCAGCACAAAGGTTCCGTTGAACGCAGGCGCCCTATTGGCCGCCGCCGTTCGCAACATGTTCGGCAGAAGCAAGAATAGGACGATTAGAAACGGAACGATAAACATCAAACCGTCAACGAAGCGAGCGCCGAATCGAATGCCGACACCCGCGTAACGGAGTGAAGAGGGCGCAGCAGGTCCGCCCGCCACGATCCGGCTCAAAAACGCCGCCTTACAATCGCCGCAAACCCAATTCCCGGCGATCGACACCAGATCCGATTGTCCGAACGTCCTTCTGCATTGCGCACACGCCAACATCGGCTGCGTTGGGGCTTGTTGTATCATTGCGTACGTCTCCTTGGCGACAAATTTGCCCTAGCCTAACGTAAGCCGCTTCGCGCGCCAAGTACGAGATTAGTACCAGTTTCGCATTAAGCTATTCCACCCCGTCCCTCGCGTTTCAGTTGTGCCGACCGAACGACTTTGTAGCGGCGAAACGCAGAGCGCAGGTCAGGCCGCCAGCGACGTGTTAGGCGAGAATTCTTCTGACTTCTTCTGGAATAAATTCATCTAGGTCTTCGGTTCCTTTCCAAATGGGAGAAACCCTAAACATCGAATAACTCGACAATCCTTTCGACGCCTGTTAGCTTTTCATCGGGATATTAACCCCTCTTCAACATTTACAGTTTGTTCTATTGCGAGAGTTCGCGTTCAGTCTCACTCACGTACACCGTACGTACACAGATTCGCCCAATTCTGCGTTTTTAGATTCTTGAGCGTCTAGGATTTTCTGTAAGTTGCGTAAAATCAGTAGCGCGATATATTTCGACTCCCCCCGCCTCCATATTGCAACACCCTTATTTTCAGTAGCCTATGGACGATTATTGAGTCCTGGACACAATACGTGCACAGGATTTATCAGGGCATGCTTCACCTCTATCGTAGACACCTTGCCGCCTGCCCGCACCGGTCAATGGATTATAAAAAGTGCAAATGCCCGGTCTGGATGTTCGGGAGCGTGAACGGTAAGCGTGTGCGGAAGGCGCTCGACACGGCGAGCTGGGGCCGGGCGGAAGAAATGCTGCGCGAGCTCGATCCGGACGACGCGCATGAGAAGATTACCGTAGCCGTCGCCGGTGAGCGCTTCATTGCGGACTGCGAATCACGGAAGCTGGGAAAAGAGACGGTCGGGAAATATGAGCTTCTTGTGAATGAGATGACCGTGGCCTTCGGGAAGACCGAGGTTAAGCGGGTTTCGCCGGAATGATCTATCAAAATACCGGGAAATTTGGAAACTGGCTCCGATAAGTTACCGGAAGAAACTCGAACGCCTGCGGACGTTTTTCCGCTTTGCCGAGGAACGGGGATGGACCCGGCACAATCCGGCGCTGAAACTAAAAGCCCCGATTGCGAAACATACTCCGAAACTTCCCTTCTCCGATTCTGAGATGGAGAAGATCCTCTGGGCGGCGGACCAATATCCCGAGCTCTATCCCATGTCCAGCGATTACGGCAAGAAAGTAAAGCCTTTTATTCTGGTCCTACGCTATGCTGGATTTCGAATTAGGGACTGTGTATGCCTGAAGACGAGCGACGTGAAGGACGGGAAGATCTTCATTTACACCCAGAAGACGGGCTCGCCGGTCTGGGTGCCGATTCCGAAGACGGTGATCCAGGCGCTGGATTCGATAAAGACCTTTTCTACTTACTTCTTTTGGTCCGGGAATGGCCTCCCGAAAAGTGCGGTCGCTGATTGGCAGAGAACGCTTGCGCGGGTTTTCAAAGCCGCCGGCGTGGTCGGACATCCTCATAGATTTCGTCATACTTTTGCGACAACGCTTTTACACAACGGCGTTTCGATTGAAAACGTAGCGGTGTTATTGGGACACGCTTCGAGCGCGGTGACTTCCAAGCATTACGATCACTCGGTGAAAGCACGGCAGGACGAGCTTGAAGCGGCGGTAATGAAAAGCTGGTCAGAAGAATGATCAAGAAGAACAGGTTTATCGAATAATTGAGTTTGTCAGAACGTGAGGGGCAGTTGAGGCATTCGGTACGGACGAATCATGCCGTCCTCCATAGGACGCGGTGATACCTTTTCCTTCGACAAATTGGCCCTTCCTGGAGGAATCTCATCGCCCCATTGCACCCAACCCTTACGGGGCGAACGAGCGAATAATTCGAGAAACGGTGCCGGGCTGCAATGCTCGATCATGTCGTAAAGCTCGACCGGTTTTTGTGAGTGGCGTTGTTTCATCGTGGCGATGACATTTACCATTCGCCGGCCTGGTTGTGCTGTTCGGAGCTGGCCTCGGGTGCCGAAGAGAACAAGTTCGGTGACATTGCGATAATAAAAACCAACGCCCCGGCCGTCGGGTCCGCCGTCTTTCCTGACCTTAAGCCACACGATATTCGTCTTATATTCGAATCCCCATGCTTTCATCGTCTGAAGTCCCCATGCGATGAGCGCATTGGGACACCACAGATAAAGATGCGATTTCTCGGAAGCGATAGTTGATATCGGGAGAGCACAGATCTCCTCAACCTTCATCGTCTCGTAACGGTGTAACCGCTTGTGCTCGGGTGCCATTTTGCCGGTGCGATTTGAAAAACGCCAAGGCGGATCGGCAAGAATGGTCGAGAAGCGGCCGGCATACTTCGCGACCGATTCGGGATTAATCGTCACTGTCCCAGCTCACGCATTAGCGTCATATTTCTTCTTGGTGATCCCGAAAGCGAGAATAGGACACCCACCGGAAGCGCGATTATACATCTTGGGGATGAGCTTGGACATGTGTGTTGTGGACATGCCCGCGGCCGTTAGTTTGCCAAGTTCAATGAAGACTTCCTGAAGTTCATCAGCGCGCGTAATGATGATTCCCACGCTGAGGACGTTCAGTTCAAAAAGGAGTCGAAAAGTAGTGAGATCGCGGTCGAAAAAGGGATCTTTGTTGTTCCATTCGGTCTCGACGGCAATTCGATTCTTGTAATAGTCCACGTGGTGCGTGGGGGCGAGAGTTTCCTGTCCATCCGCCAATACCTGGATGTCGAAGCTCTTTTCCACCCAGCCGCGTTTGAAAAAGAGCCCATCGATGGCTCGGGCGATTGGCGATTTGTTGCCGCCCTTCTTTGCAAAGTCAGTTCTGGTGAGTTTAAATTCGCGTAAAACTTCTATCAGATCTTTCCACTGTTCAGGAAAATCAATTTTGAGAATAGAAAATGCATGATGTCTTTCTTCGATCTGATACGCATCCCGGATATCTTCCGGTAGTAGGTTTTTCGCCAAGCGCACTTCCTTTTGAAGGAATGCTCGACGCCATTGTATGCTCGGCTAACCGTTTTGGAATCCGAGAATTTTTATCGGAAAGTACTCGGTTACTCCGGTTGTCAGGGGAGTAGATCGCTTACTGAAAAAGGGAAATGGCCTTCCGAACCCTGAAGGACGCTTTCACCTTCCGTTTCGGATCGTTCTTGCACTTGTGGCAAAGACGTTCTTTGCTTTTTCGCCCGCAGTTATCGCAGACGTTCGAAATCGGAGAGAAAATGGGTACGCCGGCCGCCCCTTGTCGGGTCAGTCTTACGCGCGCCGTGATTCTTGATTCGGTCATCTCGAAAGAGGGATTACTCAAACTATAGCACCGTGGCTGTTTTCCGCCAGATTGTCCGCCGAAAATTCTAAAACCCCTTCCCTTCTTAATTCTCTGAAGGGAGAGTCGTAAAAAACGATGAAATCTTTTCCGTTCCTGTCTGCACGCTCCTGAGGCGAAGAACTTTCGTTGATTATTTCAGGGATAAATGTTTTAGGCCGGGCGAAGCATTATTGAAAACTATTTGAGTGAGGGATTGGCCGTCTTGTCGCTTACGTTGCATGACCAAGATGATTATCGCAGCAAACCAAACCATCACTCAAAGAACTATCTCACCTCGCGGCAGCCCTATCTAAAACGAATCTATCCTTCCCCGTACTTCCGTTTCTGCAATTCCCTGAATGCTGTGTTGAAAGGAATCGAACCTTTCGCGGTAGAACTTGGCTGCGTTACTTTCTAGAATGTTCACGCAGTTGCTCCTACTTCATTAACCAACCTTCTACCCAGTTCCCTGCTTCTAATTTTATGGGCTTCAAACCTCGCCTCACGGCTAGGCCCTTGCGCTTCGCTATCACTTCACCTCCATCAGGCTGTGAAGAGGACTTTCACCTCCAAGCTATCGAACGTGCTCGGCACACATGAGAAAGGCGAGCCAGTTACCCTGACTCGCCCGTCCCTGCAAATCTTGTAATGTGATTCTCGAACTACCACGGCTACGGCATGATTGCTAGAGCAGGCGTGATGCTCGGGGTTAGGCGCCGGCCCGCAGGGCCCACTGCGGCCAGTTCCTGTCGGTCCAGGCGCTTCAGATGGCCAGCTATCGTCGCCAGATCGTCTCTCTGCGAATCGAGCTCGGCCCTCAAAGCCTCCACAGTCTCTGCCAGCCGCTCTTTCTCCTGTGCAAGCTCCGCCGTGCGTTTTTCCAGGGCTTGCACCGCTACTATGAGAATCCCATCCATATCCCCGGAGTTGATCGTAATGTCCGTCCCAATGTTGCCGACACCATCATGGCCGAAGGCGCCATAGAAGTCCTGAGCCACCGGTCCATAGTGACGGAATTTCTTGGCATCCTGGCCGATGTAGTTCCAACTGGACACCGGGAGACTCGCGAGTTTAGTGAGCGTCGCTTCGGCGTTCACTGACCGGAAGTTCTCTTTTTGGTTTCTGTCGGAAGTGAAGGTATATGCCACGTTACCTTCGACAACGGTGACGGAGGTATTGCCCAAGCGAATTTTGTTACTGGCATTGACCACAGCGCCGTAGCCTATCGCCGTAGCATTGGATAAATCCTGACTGGAAACATCGGCGGTCCCACCTATAGCTGTGTTGCCGCCTCCTAGAGTGTTGCTCTGGAGAGCAAAATCTCCAACGGCGGTGTTGCCGCCGCCGGTGGTGTTGTTCTGGAGGGCATGGCTTCCGTCGGCGGTGTTGTCGTTGCCGATGCTGTTGCTGATAAGAGCCTCATATCCGCTCGCAGTATTCTCATTGCCCTCACCGAAATTGGAATTGCACGTGGACGGACAGTTGTATTGGAGGGCTTGGTAACCGAGGGCGGTGTTAGACTCGCCGCTGGTGTTGAGCTGGAGCGCAGTGACGCCGAGGGCGGTGTTGCCGCTGCCGGTGCTGTTGCTAATGAGCGCCCATCTCCCAATGGCGGTGTCGTTGTTGCCGTTGCTGTTGGCATAGAGCGCGCCGTCCCCGCTGGCGGTGTTGCCGCTGCCAGTGGTGTTCTGCCAAAGCGCATTGTTCCCGCTGGCAGTGTTGCAGCAACCCGTAGTCAAGCCCTTCAGCGCATTGGTTCCAGTTCCGGTGTTGTTGTCTCCTGTTATCTCAAAGGTGTTCCCCGCATTTTGGCCAAGGAACGTGTTCGAAATGCCGAAATTGTGAAGGAATAGCTTCCCACCCTTCAGGATGTTGCCCGTCGCCAAGCTGGAATTGGGCAATTGCAGCTCGCTCCCAATCTCCACGTTGCCACTAAAAGATCCTCCTGAACCAGAAACGATACCGTCAGACGACAAATTGCCAGTGAAACTTCCTGCACCGCCCGAAACATTACCGGTGCCGCTGATGTTGCCGGTGACGGCTTCGTTCCCGCTAATGCTAATGCTACCTCCGCTCTGGCTGATGTTCGAGTCGCTTACCTTCGCGCTACCCCCTGCGCTGGTGAATAGCGGAACAAACCCCGTCTTGCAGGCTGTGGCTGTAGAACACACGATCTCATTGGATTGGTCCTGAGCCCGAAGAGTCGTGCCAAAGCACAGCATGGCCAAGAATGGGAAAAGAAACATCGAACGGACATGCATGGAGAATCCTCCTTTGCATGACGTTACTTTCGAGAGCTTGCTCATATATCCTCCTTTTCCATTACGTTTGGGGCTAGTCTGCCCTCACGCCCTATATAGCGGGATTTTCGGTCCAGACGGGTAATCCAGATTGAGCGCCCGTGCGCACATTAAAGGAGCGAACACGGCTGGACGCCGTTGCAATGTTCTCAACGCCTGATTAACAAGCTATCTCTAACGACGCCGGAGCATGCAATAGTTTTTCTTTAGCGTATTTCTGGCTGCAAGCACACTTCTTCGCCCGCGCGTGAATCGCGTCTCGGCGGACTTGTTCTGTGTTCCCGTGTCACCCGAACTTGCTCGTCAATTGGGACGATGGTTGAACGGAGTGGGGGGTGACTTCGCAGCGGGGCGCGCGGCTGCACAACCAGCGCTACGAATTGTGGCCACGTTGAGGAAAGCGTCGCTCGAAGTTGAGCCCGAGGGAACAAGGTCGAGGCCAGTGGTGGCGTCGTTGATTACGTTACCCGATACGGTGTTCCCGGCATTGCAATCAAACTCGATTCCGATGTAGGACTTAAGAATGGTGTTGGACTTGACGGTTATTCCGGAAGACTCGAAGAATTCGATCCCTACATAATTGTTCGATAGTTTGTTGGTTATGACGCTGATCCCGGGAGCTTGTTGGATCCATATCCCAGCCTGCGAGTTTGTCACGGTGTTACTTGAGATAGGTACTGAGGACCCGGCAAATATCGCGGTCTGGGAAGCAGAGGTAACGAGGTTGCCAGTCACGCTGCCGAGGACGCCAGCGTTTATGTAAATGCCGGTAATGCCGCCCTCGATGTAATTATTTTTGATGATGGCAGTGAGCGCGTCGGGCAATTGAATGCTGTCAAACCAAATACCAACGTAATCAAAAGCGTGGATGCTGCTGTTTTCAATGGTGAGGAGCTCATTGGCAGTTCCGCCTTCAGCCAGTATCCCAAAACCGCAGACGGAATTGATTTCGTTGCGGATGGTGACCTGATCGACAGTCCCTGAGGAGTTGAGGTCATAGTAGATTCCGGCGAGAATCGTCGCACAGCTATTGGCGACGAAGGCCGACCCGTCCACGGTGATATTCGTGATGTCTACTGGACCGGAAGTCGCCTCCACTAACACTTGCGGCGAGAGGGCACCAAGTAGGCTCGACGTCGCTGGAAGACCTCCGCCGGGCACGGTGATCACGACCTGAGCCGAGCCGCCGCTGGAGATGCCTTCTAAAGTCAACGGGTTTGAGATGATCACCTGTTCGGCGTAGGTGCCTGGGCAAACTTCGATCGTTGAGCCAGCCGGGACGCTGCTCACGGCGGCTGAAATACTCAAGAAGCTTGGAAGAGTCGGCTTGCAAGTTCCTACCGCATAAGTGGCGGCGGAGATGGAACAAGACCCGAAAAGCAACACAGCAGCAAGCATGAACAGAATCCTGAGACGTGACATATGGGTCTTCTCCTTCCGTGTGAGTGAAATTGCGAAATGGCACCCTGGGATCCGCGTTATGAAAATCCTTCGTGAGGGTCTCGCTACCCTATATAGCGGGAATTTGGGGCGGGACGGGTAAGGTCGCGACAAATTCTCTGGCGCGTGAAAATGGGATGTCCGACGGCTGCGGTAGAAAAGTCTGGACGCCTATGTTAGGCTCTGGCCAACCAAGGGAACTATTCGCGTCGGCGGAGTGGCACACCCATGCCCTCGTCCCACGAAATTACCGAGTTGCTACAAGCCTGGAGCGGTGGCGACACTCAAGCTTTGGACCGGCTAACCCCGCTTGTTTATAACGAATTACATCGAAGCGCACAGCGCTACATGGCGCGC
>Ga0209380_10001418_pt1 | contig 16118 bp, 7 predicted proteins | sample HubBroMetageWFT6_FD_188347 | JGI IMG/M metagenome (GOLD analysis project Ga0209380, IMG submission 188347) | Warmed and freeze-thawed soil microbial communities from the Hubbard Brook experimental Forest, New Hampshire - Hubbard Brook CCASE Soil... | ecosystem: Environmental > Terrestrial > Soil...
CGTTCGGTAATCCCTATGGATTTCAGTTTACGGTAACGCGCGGCATCATCAGCGCGTTGAACCGCGCGAATCCGGATGCGAGCGACCGGCGCAAGCCCGGAGAGTTCATCCAGACCGACGCCGCGATCAATCCCGGAAACTCCGGTGGGGCGCTGGTCGACGCGCGCGGCGAACTGATCGGAATCAATACTTTCCTGATCTCCTCCAACGGTTCGTTCTCTGGGATGGGCTTCGCCATCCCCACGCAGATCGTGGAACCCACGGTGGAAGCGTTGATTCGCGACGGCAAGATCAGCCACGGATTCATCGGGATTGGCATTTCGGATGTGACTCCGGACAATGCCAAGTTCTTCCAGATGACTGATGCGAGCGGAGCGGTGGTGACGCAGGTCGATCCCGACGCTCCCGGAGGGAAGGCTGGTCTGAAGGTTGGCGATGTTGTCACTGAGCTGAACGGCAAACCGGTAACGAATGCCGGAGAGCTGCAAATGCAAGTGGGGCAGAAACGTCCTGGCGACACTATTCAGCTGGGTGTGATGCGCGATGGTAAGACGACCGACGTCCCAGTCACGCTGGAGGCGATGAGCGCAGCCAATGGCAGTGCCAACGCCGGCACTGAGCATGGAAAAGGCCGCTGGGGTCTGAGCCTCGGCGATATCAACTCGGCCGCGCGCGATCAGATGCAGATCCCGAGCAGCGTTCACGGCGCTGTGGTGGAGGATGTGCAACCTGGCAGCCCGGCCGACAACGCCGGTTTGCAGCGTGGGGATGTCATCATGGAGGTGAACCGGCGTTCCGAGCAGTCTGCGGCCGACGTGGTGCAGGCGCTATCCAATGTTGCCAAGGGGCAGGATGCGCTGGTGCTGGTGTGGTCAAACGGGGGCAATACGTTCCGCGTATTGCATCCGACAGAGTAGTTGTGCGTTCGTGTTCCGCGGCTTTCGTACTCCGCTCCGGCGCAAGCCGGGGCGGAGTGCGAGCGGTTCTTCAAGTTGCAGCGCCTCGATTGCAGCGACCCTTCGTGTCCAGCTACGGTGTGGACTTTCCCGACGGCTTCGCCGCAATCACTTCAATCTCAACCAGCGCCCAGGGCGCAGCCAGCGCGGCGACTTGCATGGCGCTGCGGGCGGGCTTGTTCGGTTGGTCTTTGGTTCCGAAGAACTTCGTGTAGGAGGCCATCATTCCTGCAAAATCCAGTTTGCCGCCTTTGGCGGGATCGCCAGCCATATAGACGTGCATCATCACAACGTCGCCCATGGTGAGGCCTTCAGTCTTAAGCGCTGCTTCTATCTTGCCTAGCGTGCTCATGGTTTGCGCTTCGGTGTCGCCGTAGACTGCGGCCGTTCCCTTCGCCGGATCGGCGGGCGTAACCGGCGAGGCCAACTGGCCGCTCAAATACAACGTATCTCCCACCCAGACCCCGGTAGCGATCGGGCGGTCGGCATCTTGAATATGACGAACATTACTTTGCGCTTTAGCGCTCGGCGCACCAGCGTGCACTATTGCAAGAAGCGATAAAAGCAGTGTGAGGCAAGTCGACATTTTTCGCATTCGTATCTCCACTTTGAGAATTGGTCAGGCCTGGTTGACTCGGCTGGCAATCATTGTGATCGTCCGCTGGGCTGCGAGCGCGGCTCCCTCCTGCCAGCCGATGATATGGCTGCAATGGTCGCCCGCAAAATAGATGCGATCATCGGGAACAATCAATTGTCTGTATGGTCCGTCGAAGTAAGCGGCCTCGTCCGGGGGAGGGTAGCCGGGCCCGCGGCTGACCCATGATCCCAGGCTGTACGGCACCTTGCCCCACGACATGTAGACCGGCTTCTCCAGTTCCCTGCTCTTGCCGGGATGCAGCTTTTCCACCGCAGCTCGCGAGGCTGCCAGTTTGGCTTCGTACGACGGCAGCTTGCCGAAATCATCCCAATTCTCCATCGAGTAACCGGAGATGAGCACTCCGCGCGGGGACATCAACTTCGCACTCGGGTACCAGACCTGAGGGATGGGACCGCTGGTAAGGAAAGATATGCCGCCGTAGATCTCGTCGCCGTCCTGCTCCCAGAAGCGGCGCGACTCCCATGCGACTTTGTAGGCGGAGTCATAAGTGACCTGGTCGATCGCAGTTTTCACGCGTGGCGCGAAATCGTTCGGAATTATCTTCAAGATGCTCAGCGGTAGCGTGCAAATGCAATAGGCCGCTTCAACGGAACGAATCGGGCCGGATTCGCCGTCGCGATACAACACTCGCACACCGCCGCTGGTCTTCCTAATTTCAGTGATCGGGGAGTTATAGCGGATGGCTTCGCCCAGCGAACGCGCGAATGCGTATGGAATCCGGTCCATGCCGCCGACGGGTTGGAACATGGTGGCCTGCATGTCGAGCGCTTCTTCAAAAAGCATCGACTGGCAGAAGTGAGAGCGGATCAATTCGGAGATGGGAAGCGGATCGCAAGGAATTTCGATTTGATTGCCTGCGCCGGGGAACTGCTGGTCACCGGCGCGCGTGGATCCTTTGTATTCGTAATTTTTCTGCAAAGCGCCGTAAGACCTTAGGAAATTCAACACCTCAGCGTGATCGTCCTGAGTGAACACGTGATCGAGAGCGTTCTGCTGTACACACTTGGCCAGCAGTTCGGCGACGTGGCCACGAGTGTCATTGACGGCTTGCCGCTGGCGGATGGGCTTGCCGCCGAAGGCATCATCGTTCTGAAGCAGGGTGCTGCGCGAGCTGTTCACCTCGACTTCAAGCTCGACTCCCAGCTCGTTGCAATATCCGAGCACTGTCTTATGGATCGAGGGCAGGCGCGCGGGTCCGCAGTTGAAGTAGTTGCCTTCATCGAAGGTGCACGCTTGCGATGTTCCGTCGTTGAAGACCAGCTTCGATCCGCCGCGCAACGTCCAGTTACGGCCGCCGGGACGTTCGCGCGCTTCCAGAACCGTGCAGTCGAAGCCTGCCCGCTTCATTTCGTAGGCGGAGATGAGACCGGCGAGGCCGGCGCCCAGAATAATTACTTTTGTGCCGCGTCCAGTCGACGGTGGCAGGGGAAAATCCTTCCGTTGTTCGGTCTCGACCATGCCCCAGAGTCCCAGCGAATGCATGGTCATGAAGGCGGCACCGTAGCCGCCCGCCTGCCCGATTCTCGCGATGAACTCGCGTCTGCTGAGCGCCATTCTCTGGTTTACCCTCGACGCATCTCCGGGGTCATCTCCGGAAATGCAATTCACCGGCGGATATCTCTCGAGCCGGAGTCCGCATCAGACACCGAGAGCACGTTTTGTGATTCGTGTAAGGTAACACGACTGGCTGGATGCGGTCCTGATTATTCGTGCTCCCAGCAGGCCACGCCAGATGACGTAACTACACCGGAACCATCCTCATTCCCTCATCCCGGTGTCTATTGGATTTCAGGGAGACGCGGGGCCCAGGGCTTCCGCGCAAGAATCTGGAAGCCGCGCGTTCTCTCTGCCGAAGTGCGGAGCTGCAGGGGCCGTGTTGAAGGACTTTCACGGAGAGGACATGGAAGCTTCCGAGGGAAACACAAAACCACCAAGATTACCGCTGTTTTTCCTGCCCGTTTTGCTCATCACCGTGTTGTTAATCGTCGCCGGAATTGTGACGGTGCAAGACTTCGAAGCCGCCAACCGTGATCCGGCAGCGAGCGCCACCTACGTCCACGGCGCACTCGAGGTGATCATCCCATACCATTCCGCTCAAGCCGGCCAGGGGCAACTCACTGTGGAAGTTCTCGATCCGGAGGACCAAGTCCTTGGCAGCGTGAGTCAATCGATGGATGTCCCAGAGGGCAAGGGACACTGGCAGGAACAGATCAAGCTCGAGAAGCCGCTGCCCATCGACGAACTCGTGTGGCAGCGCGTGCGCTATCGCTTCGCCTACACCGACGGCAAGAGTGCGAGTATCGCGGGAACGGAATCGATCTCGCAGATTTTGCGCACTCCGGTGATTCACATTCTGGGCCAGCAATCTTATCTGGCGGGCGGCGAAGCGGCGGTGCGAGTGATCGTCACCGATTCGAAAGACGAAGTGATCGCCGGCCGCGGCTCCGTGCAGATCGAATTGCTGGTCCCTGACCGCAAGAGGCTTCCGCTTTTCACGGGACGGCTCAATCATCGAGGCACGACTGAAGCACAATTCCGCTTCCCTGCTGCAATGGTGGGCAGTTATCAATTGCACTATCGAGTGGAGACCGCGATCGGCTCGACCGAGTTTACGCAACCGGTGCGGCTGGAAGACAAGGCCTCGATTCTGCTCACCACCGAGAAGCCGATCTATCAGCCGGGACAGACCATTCACGCGCGCGCGCTGGCGCTCGATCGCGCCAATCATGATGCGGTCGCGAACCGCAGGCTCACCTTTGAAGTTGAGGACTCTCGCGGCAATAAAGTCTTCAAAAAAGTCACGGAGACGGATAAGTTCGGAATTGCCTCGGCGGAGTTTGGACTTGCCGATGAAGTGAACCTGGGCACCTACCATCTTCGAGCTTTGATGGGCGATAACGAAGCGCCTACGAATACCGCGGAGATTGCACTGAATGTGGAGCGCTACGTTCTTCCGAAATTCAAGGTCGCCGTCGATTTCGCAGGCGAGGGCAATAAAACGAAGCGCGGCTACCGCCCAGGCGATCACGTGACCGGAACAATTCGCGCCAACTATTTTTTTGGGAAGCCCGTGGACGAGGCGGAGGTCACCGTCAAAGCTTCCAGCATGGACGTTGCGGTATTTGAAGTGGGCTCGGTTCAAGGCAAGACAGATCATGATGGTACTTATCACTTCGATCTGCGGCTGCCGACTTATTTCGCCGGGCGTCCTCTCAGCCAGGGCGCGGCCCGCGTTCTGATTGAAGCCACGGTAAAAGATTCCTCGGCTCACTCGGAAACTCGCGGCGAACCCGTCACCGTCAGCGAATCGCCTCTGCTCATCACGGCCGTGCCTGAAGGCGGCACACTCATCCCTAATCTGGAGAACCAGGTTTTCATTCTCACCTCGTACCCTGACGGAACGCCCGCAAGCGCAAATCTGCGGGTTCACGTGAAGGGTGCATCCGAGCAGCAGGTCAACTCCGACGATGGCGGCGTGGCCGTGGTTCGCGTCACCCCTGGACCGGAGATCGAAACCATAAAGGTCGACGCCGAGGATAAAGAAGGCAACCACGCATCGAGCACCGTTCAACTGCGGACGCGTGAAGGCGAGGACCAGATTCTTCTGCGCACCGAACGCGCGGTCTACCATGCCGGAGATCGCATCGCGTTGAAAGTTTTCTCCACCAGGAAACGCGGAACTGCCTACGTGGACATCGTCAAGGAAGGGCAGACGGTGCTCACCCGCGATCTCGACCTCGAAAACGGACAGGCTGAACTTTCACTTACCGCGACTCCGGATTTGGCAGGAACCGTGGATTTCAATGCTTACCTATTCGGGCGCAATGCGCAGCCGGTCGGAGATCACCGGCTGGTCTTCGTGCAGCCGGCGGATGAACTGAAGATTGAGGCCGTGGCGGATGCGCCGGCTTACAAACCCGGCGGCGAGGCGCGAATCAAATTCCGCGTGACCAACTCCCGCGGTCAGGGCGTGAGCGCCGCGCTGGGCTTGCAGGTGGTGGATGAGGCGGTTTTTGCGCTGGCCGAAAAGCAACCCGGTTTTGCCAAAGTGTTTTTTTATCTTGAGCAGGAAGTGATGAAGCCGCGTTATGAAATTCACTCCATCGGCATGCCGGAGATCGTCGAACCGACGGAGGAGTCGAAGGTTGAGCAGCGGGACCGCGCGGCGCGCGCCCTGTTCTCAGCCACCGAAATGGTGAACACGAACAAGTTTGAAACAGAGTTTGGGCGGACTGTACCGATGACGAAATATCCTGAGTACGCCGCGCGTTATCACAAGCAATTTTTGGCTCAGGTGAACCGTCTCGCCGCAAATTTGAGCCGCGCTTACCGGCGTGATTCCGAAGGAGGCGATCTGACCAGGGTTTTCGCTGACGACAAGAACGCCGGTGAGCCTGAGCTGTTCGACGCATGGGGCTCGGAAGTTCGTGTTGAGCACGTCGCATGGTATCGCGATAAACGGCATTACCTCGTGCGAAGCGCAGGTGCCGACCATGAATTCGACACCGGCGACGACATGGTCGCCTATCTCGAGGTCAGCTCGAAGAGCATCATCGGCGGGGCGCAGTCTGGTAATTTCTCCAGCTCTATCGATCTCAATATCGAACACGATCGTGGCCCCTTCAACGGTCGGGCCGAGATCACGGGAACCGTTGCCGACCCGACGGGCGCAATGGTGGCGAACGCTACCGTGGAGGCGCGCGAAGTCTCTACGGGGAAAAAGCCCACCGCGAAGACGAATGCCGACGGGCAATTTACCTTGTCGGCGGTGCCCATTGGTGATTACGAGGTTCGAGTCTCCAGCGCCGGGTTCCGGAGCGCTTCGCTGAAGTTCAGCGTTCGCCCGCGCGACCGTGCAGTCTTGTCAGCGACTTTGTCGGTTGGCCAGGTCTCTACGGCTGTTGAGGTTGAGTCGGGAGCTGTAGTGGTGGAGACCGAGATGGCGGGCATTGAACGCCTCGGCGGCGGCATAGGCTTCGGCCGCGCTATGCCAGCTGGTGTGGTCGGCGGCGTGCCTGGCGGTGTGGCGGGCGGTGCTATCGGGGGCGCCATCAATGGCCGCGAGTTCGACCGCCTTGAGAACTTTGCTCCGATCGCGCAAAAGGCGCAAAACAGTGCATTCCTCGCCCAGGGAGATGCTGCAGCGCCGGCCGCGCACGTGCGCTCGTATTTCCCGGAAGCTCTCTACATCAATCCCGAAATCATCACTGACCAGGACGGCGTGGCCAGCATCACCATTCCGATGGCGGACTCCATCACCACATGGCGCATGGCAATGCTCGCCTCTACCACGCACGGCGCGCTGGGCAGCGCTACGTCGAGTCTGAAAGTTTTTCAGGATTTCTTCGTCGACCTCGACCTGCCGGTTACGCTAACGCAAGGCGACCGAGTTTCGATTCCGGTTGCGGTGTACAACTACTCGGGCGCGCGGGGTGATGTCAGCCTGAAGCTGCAGCCCGACGACTGGTTTTCGCTGGTCGACGATGCTGCGGAGAAATCCGTCACGGTCGATTCCGCTCGCGTAGGCGGATCGCAATTCACGCTGGAAGCGAAGCGCATCGGCAAATTCAAGCTGACGCTCTCGGCGCGCATGAATGGCGAGGCCAATCGCGCCGATATCGTGGTGCGAGAGATCGAGGTCATTCCCAATGGCCGCGAGCAGAATATTGTTTTTAACGGACGATTGGAAAACAGTGTCCAGCACGAGTTGAACTTTCCTGCGAGCTCCATTCCAGATGCCAGCAAGATTTTCGTCAGGCTTTATCCCGGGCCGCTGAGCCAGGTGATCGAAGGGATGGACGGTATTCTGCGCATGCCGGGCGGCTGTTTTGAGCAAACCTCCTCGAGCACCTACCCCAATGTGCTGGCGCTCGATTACATGAAGCGCACGAAAAAACTGACGCCTGAGGTGCACGCCAAGGCCGAGGGATACATCGCCAACGGCTACCAGCGGCTGCTGACGTTTGAAGTTCCCGGCGGAGGTTTCTCCTGGTTCGGGCAAGCGCCTGCCAACAAGATTCTGACCGCCTACGGGCTGATGGAGTTCAGCGACATGTCGAAGGTCTACGAGGTCGACCCCAGGCTGATCTCGCGAACGCAGGAATGGCTGGCCAGCCAACAGCAGGCGGACGGAAGCTGGAAGCCCGATACGTCGTTCATCAACGAAGGTGTTACAAATCGCTTCAACTCTGACGTGCTGCGCATCACAGCTTACCTGGCATGGTCGCTGGAGAACACTGGATACCAAGGAGCGGCGGTCGAGAAGGCGAAGCAGTTCATCGAGACGCATATGAGCGCGAAGATGGACGCCTACACTTTGGCTGTGGTCGCGAACTTCGCTGTAGAGTATCGCGGGGCAGATCACGGAAAAGACCGCGAGTTCACTCGACAAGCCATGCAACTTTTGCTCGATGCGCGAACGGAAAAGGAGGAGCAGGTCTGGTGGAGCGCCGAAGAGACCGGAGTATACGCAACGGGCGAAAGCGCAAGCGTCGAGACCACGGGATTGGCGGTGCAAGCGCTGCTCAAGTGGGGCGAAGCATCGGGTACGGCGCGAAAAGCCATGAACTATATCGCTTCGAAAAAAGATGCTGCCGGAACCTGGGGCACAACCCAGGCGACCATCATGGCACTGCGCGCCTTGCTGCTCGCAACTGAAAAGGGTGCGGCCGACGTTCAGGGCACGCTAGAGGTTCTGCTCAACGGCAAGTCTGTCCAGAAGCTGACTCTGACTCCGGAGAACAACGACCTGCTCCACCAATTCGTGTTAAAAGGCGCTGACCTGAAGGGCAACGAAACATCGATTAAGGGATCTGGCAATAGTGAGTCGGAGAGTATCGAATCTAATAGTATCGAATCGAGGCGCATTGTTTCGGGAAGAATGAATACGATCGAACTCCGGTTCGAGGGCAAGGGCGGACTGGCATATCAGATCGTAGGCAGCTACTTTCTGCCATGGAGCGAGAGGCCGGCGAACGAACCTCTTTCTATTGATGTTGCGTATGATCGCACGCATCTGGCGCAGGACGACATCGCCACCGCTACGGCGACCGTCACCAGTAATCTGCAGAAATCCGCAAATATGGTGATGGTGGATCTAGGCATTCCACCAGGATTCGACCTGCTCAGCGAAGACTTGCAGAGCTATATAGAAAAGACGGCTTCACAGAAAAGCGGGAGGCTGGAGAAATTCAGTCTCACCGCGACGCAGGCGATTCTCTACTTTAATTCCATCGGCCCAGGCGATGCGGTGACGCTGCATTTCCGGCTTCGCGCCAAATATCCGATCCGAGCGCGGACTTTCCAGTCGCGAGTCTACGAATACTACGACCCTGACGTAAGTTCCGTAGCGCGTCCGGTACAACTGGAAGTGCGCCAGCGCTAAGGAGTCTCGTAATTGCAACGGAAATCCACGCCAAGCCGAGAACACGATGCCTTGGTTCGGCTGTGCAAGCTGCGTTTCCTGATAACCTCAATGCTGGTATCAGGAGAATCCGTCATTGCCGCCGATCATCAATGCGCAGGACATTTCGAAGGCCTTTGGCGCAAATCCACTGTTCCAGAACGTTTCTTTTACGGTTTCCGAGGGCGAACGCATCGGGCTGATCGGTCCGAACGGCTCCGGCAAGTCCACGCTGCTGCGGATTCTGGGGGGTGATGTCAGTCCGGACAGCGGAGACATCGCAGTCCGAAAACGCATCCGCCTAAGCTGCGTAGAGCAGGATTCGAAATTCAAGCCAGGAGCCACAATCCGATCTGTTGCTGAGAGCGCGATGGAACGCGCGGCCGTGCCCGCATCGGAGCGCGGCATGCGCTTCGCCGAAACCCTGGGCCGGGCTGGCTTTGAGAACCTCGAAGTGGAGGCTTCTACATTATCTGGTGGCTGGCAGAAACGGCTCGCCATCGTTGAGGCGCTGGTGCAGGGCCCGGACATTCTGCTCCTCGATGAGCCTACCAACCCTCTTGACCTGGCGGGAATTGCATGGCTGGAGGCGCTGCTCGAGGCGGCCGCATTCGCCTGCGTTGTGGTCAGCCATGATCGTTATTTTCTGGAGAACGTTGCTACGGAAATGACGGAACTCAACCGGACTTATCCCGATGGGCTGCTGCGTGTAGCTGGAAACTACAGCCGGTTTCTGGAAAAGAAAGAAGAATTCCTGCACGCACAGTCGAAGCGTCAGGAGGCTCTGGAAAATCTGGTTCACAAGGAAATCGAGTGGCTGCGCCGAGGGGCCAAGGCTCGGACGAGAAAATCGAAAGCGCGTATCGACAAAGCCGGAGCACTCATGAACGAACTCGCGGACCTCAATGCAAGAAGCCGGAGCGGCGCTGCGCAAATCGACTTCTCAGCCACTGACCGCAAGACTAAACGCCTGATCGAATTGGAAAATGTCTCTTGCGAGGTTGGTGGTCGCAAGCTGTTCACCGGACTAAATTGCGTGATTACTGCCGGAATGAGGTTGGGGCTGGTGGGACCGAACGGCAGCGGAAAGACGAGTCTGCTGCGGCTGTTGCGTGGGGAGACTACCCCGACAAGTGGAGAAATTCAGCGCGCCGACTGGCTGCGCATCGTATATTTCGATCAGAGCCGCCAGCTCGATCCCGATATAACCTTGCGGCGCGCGCTGGCACCGGAAGGCGACTCCGTCGTGTACCAAGACCGCATGATTCACGTGGCGTCATGGGCTGCAAAATTCTTGTTCGCCGGTGAGCAGCTGAATCAGCCCGTGGGACGGCTTTCTGGTGGCGAGCGGGCAAGAGTGTTGATCGCTCAACTCATGCTACAACCTGCCGACGTTCTCCTGCTCGATGAGCCGACCAACGATCTTGATATTCCTACGCTCGACATACTCGAGGAAAGCCTGCTCGAGTTTCGCGGTTCCATTGTCCTGGTGACACACGACCGGTACATGCTGGATCGCGTATCGACCGTAGTTCTGGGACTCGACGGCCAGGGCAACGCAGGGCTTTTTGCCGATTACTCGCAGTGGGAGGCGTGGCAGGAAGAACGAGAGCAGGCGGCGACGAACGCCCGCGCCGCGCCGCTAGAAAGAAGCGTCACGGAAGATCCCCGGCAGTTGCCGGCAAAGAAGAAGCTGTCATACCTGGAGGCGCGCGAATATGAAACGATTGAGCAACGCGTCGCCGAGGCCGAGCAGATACTCCAGACCAAACGAGCGCAGCTTGAAGATCCCCAGATTGTCAGCGACGGTCCACGCCTGATGACGGCGCATGCTGAGATGGAAGAAGCGCAAGAGAAAGTGGACACGCTTTACTCACGCTGGGCCGAGTTGGAGAAAAAGAGAAATTGAACTCCCGCGCCGGCGAGCTACGAAGACGTCACTGCCACTGCGAGTTGTGCAGTTTCAGCCACCAGCAAGCGGCATTTCCCTTTTGCGGGAAGATCGACCGGCTGCATGTCTCGGGAACGGTTCCGATGAGGTCATATTCAACCTTGTTTCCCTTGAGCGGAGTGGCCAGAAACTGATTGACCTGGACGACGTCATATGCCGTGCCTCGCGGAATGCGAAATCGCAGAACGGCCCAGTCTCCCACGTACAACAGTCCCACCAGGATCGCCATTACCAGGGCTGCCCGGACTATTCGCCTTCCCCAGTCTACCTTCACGCGAGGCGCTCCGCATGTGTATTGGTTGTGAGACGATGAGGGCTGTCCTGCCAATCGATATGTTCTGGTTCTGCGCAGCTCATAATTATCTTTTCCGAGGCTATTAAGGATCGCTGCATCCGAATCGTTCCATTCTCCCACAACGCGAGCAGGGCGACCTCCCGGCAACAGAAAAATGGGCCTGTAGCCCACCCGAGTCGGGTAAACTGGATGGTTCTCCACGACGACCTTGCCAGAAGGCTCATCCCGCGTTTCCGGAAAATCGTTGTGGCAGGGAGAATTTCATCCCGCATGGACTCGAATTCATAAATCCAGCATTCCAAGAAAGAGGACGCATCCGTGAGCACTTCCACACTTCCAGAAACGCACGAAGAGCAGGCCGACAAGAGCGCCGTTAAATACGTTTATTTTTTCGGCGACGGAAAAGCCGAAGGCAACGGCACCATGAAGAACGAGTTGGGCGGCAAAGGCGCAGGCCTGGCGGAGATGACCAATGCAACGCTGCCTGTGCCTCCCGGCTTCACGATTCAAACCGAAGCATGCCGCGAGTACATGCGCAGCGGCGGCAAAGTCTCGGCTGAGGTCACGCACCAGATGGAAGAAGCGCTCCGCCGACTCGAGCAACTGCAAGGCCAGAAGCTGGGCAAAGGCGAGAACCCGCTGCTGGTAAGCGTCCGCTCGGGCGCAAAGTTTTCCATGCCGGGCATGATGGATACGATTCTCAATCTCGGGCTGAACGACCAAAGCGTGGAGGCGCTGGCGAAGCGCAGCAACAATCCGCGCTTTGCCTACGATTCCTACCGCCGTCTGATCCAGATGTTCGGCAACGTGGTGCTGGAGATTCCGAAATCGGCCTTCGACGAGGTCTTCGACGCGAAGAAGAAACAGAAAAAAGCAAAGCTCGATACCGATCTGGACGCCAAAGCGCTGAAGGAAGTCATCGAAGAATATAAAAAGGTGGTCAAGAAGCACACCAAGCGTGACTTTCCGCAGGATGCGCACGAGCAACTGGTGATGGCGCGCGACGCCGTCTTCCGTTCGTGGCAGAACGATCGAGCCAAACACTACCGCCGCATCAATAACATCGATGACATGCTCGGCACTGCCGTGAACGTGCAGGCGATGGTATTCGGAAATCTCGGAGAGACCAGCGGCACCGGCGTGGGCTTCACTCGAAATCCCGCGATTGGCAATAAAGAGTTCTACGGCGAGTTCCTCATGAACGCGCAAGGCGAAGATGTGGTTGCGGGCATTCGCACTCCGGTTCCGATCCTCGAACTGGAAAAAGTGATGCCGGATGTCTACAAGCAACTGCGTGAGATCACCACTCGCCTGGAGAAGCACTACCGCGACATGCAGGATTTTGAGTTCACCATCCAGGAAGGCAAGCTCTACATGCTGCAAACCCGCAATGGAAAGCGCACCGGGCTTGCCGCGGTGCGCGTGGCCATCCAGATGGTGGAAGAAGGACTGATCACTAAGGAAGAGGCGATCTTCCGCGTCGAACCCAACCAGCTTTACGACTTCCTCGTTCCGCGCCTGGACGAGAAGAAAGCAAAGGTCGAGGTTCTGGCCACCGGTCTGCCTGCGTCTCCCGGCGCCGCGGTTGGGCAGATCGTGTTTACGGCGGACGAGGCGGTGGAAAAAGCCGGCCATGGAGGCCAGAGAAACCCGGTCATCCTGGTGCGCGCGGAAACTACTCCGGAAGATATTCACGGCATGGAAGTCGCGGCCGGAATTTTGACCTCGCGCGGCGGCATGACAAGTCACGCGGCGGTGGTCACGCGCGGCATGGGCAAGTGTTGTGTCGCGGGAGCGGGCGACATCTCGGTCAACGAAAAAGACCGCGAGATGCGAGTGAAGGGCCAGGTATTCAAGCCGGGTGACTGGATCTCGCTCGATGGAACCACCGGCCGTGTGATCAAGGGCAAGCTCGATACGCTCGATGCCACGCCCGATGATCCTGAGCTAATGAAGTTCATGGGCTGGGCCGAACCCTTCCGCAGGCTCGGAGTGCGAGCCAACGCGGACATTCCACGAGATGCCGTTCAGGCACGGGCATTCGGCGCCGAGGGCATTGGATTGTGCCGCACTGAGCATATGTTCTTCGCCCAGGACCGGATCCCGCACATGCGAGCCATGATTCTGGCGGATAACGAGAAAGACCGCCGCGCGGCTCTGAAAAAACTGCTGCCCATGCAGCGCGCCGATTTCATCGGCTTGCTTCGCGTAATGGACGGCTTGCCGGTCACGATTCGCCTTCTGGATCCGCCCCTGCACGAGTTCCTGCCCAAGCGCGAAGAGTTGATGGTTGAAATTGCGGTATTGGAAGCGACGAAGCCACGCTCGCCTAAATTGAAAGGTTTAAAGTCTCTGCTGCGGCGGGTCGAGGACTTGCACGAGTTCAATCCCATGCTCGGCCATCGCGGCTGCCGGTTGGGCATCACGTATCCCGAAATCACCGAGATGCAGGCGCGTGCCATTTTCGAGGCGGCTGTGGCTGTCGCCAAGGAAGGCGTAAAGCCGCATGTGGAGGTGATGATCCCATTGACCGCTACGTTGAAGGAGATGGCGCATCAGGGTGGCATCGTTCGCCGAGTGGCCGACGAGGTGTTTAAAGAGAAAGGGATGAAAGTGAATTACCTCGTCGGGACCATGATCGAATTGCCGCGGGCCGCACTGATTGCGGATGAGATTGCCAAGGAAGCCGAATTTTTCAGCTTTGGCACCAACGATCTGACCCAGACCACGTTCGGCTTCTCCCGCGACGATGTCAACAAAGTGCTGCCGACCTATCTCGCGGAAGGCATTCTCAAACAGGATCCGTTCGCGGTGCTCGATCGCGACGGCGTGGGCGAACTGATTCGCATTGCGATCGAACGCGGGCGCAAAACTCGACCCACTCTCAAGGTCGGAATTTGTGGCGAGCACGGCGGCGACCCGTCGTCAGTCGAATTCTGCCACTCGGTGGGAATGGATTACGTTGCCTGCTCGCCGTTTCGTGTCTTGACCGCGCGCCTTGCCGCGGCCCAAGCCGGCGCGAGCGATAAGTTGAAGGTCGAGGGCGGCAGAACAAAATAGATCGAGACTCTATTCCTTCAACAGTTGGCGCGCAATCACCAGCCGCTGAATCTCGCTGGTGCCCTCGCCGATGGTGCACAGCTTCACGTCGCGATAATATTTCTCGGCCGGATAGTCTTTGATGAAGCCGTATCCGCCGTGAATCTGAACACCTTCGTTGGCGCACTTCACGGCAACTTCGCTGGCGTAGAGCTTGGCCATGGAAGACTCCATAGTCGTCTTCATACCGGCATCTTTCATCGATGCGGCGCGCATGGTGAGCAGCCGCGCCGCATCAATCTCGGTCGCCATGTCGGCCAGCTTCCACTGGATCGCCTGAAATTCGCCGATGGCCTTGCCGAATTGGCGGCGCTCTTTCGAATAATTCAGCGCGGCCTCGAATGCACCCTGTGCCATGCCCAGCGATAGAGCCGCAATCGAGATGCGGCCGCCATCGAGCACGCGCATGGCGTCGATAAAGCCTGCGCCTTCCTTGCCCAACAGGTTTTCGGCAGGAATGACGCAATCTTCAAAAATCATCTCCGCCGTGTCACTGGCCCGCAAGCCCAGCTTGTTTTCTTTTTTGCCGGGACGGAAACCCTTCGTTTCCTTCTCTACGATGAAGGCTGAGAGGCCGTGAGTATGCGCCGTCCGGTCGGTCACGGCGAGGACCACGATTACGTCGGCATAGTGGCCGTTTGTGCAAAAGGTTTTCGTGCCATTGAGCACCCAGTTGTTGCCGCGGCGCTTGGCGGTCATGCGGGCGCTGCCCGCGTCCGATCCCGAAGAGGGTTCGGTCAATCCCCACGCGCCGATAAACTCGCCGGTAGCAAGCCTGCTGACGTACTTCTTTTTCTGCTCTTCGCTGCCCGCAAGAAAGATGTGATTCGAACAAAGCGAAGTGTGCGCCGCTACGATAATGCCCACCGAACCATCCACCCGCGACAGTTCTTCGATGGCGATGACGTACTCGACGTAACCCATGCCGGCGCCCGCGTATTCGTTGGGGAAAACAACTCCCAGCAGTCCCAGCTTGCCCAGTTCCTTGACCACACACAGCGGAAATTCGCACGCCTCGTCCCACTTCATGACGTGGGGAGCGATCTCGCGTTCGGCGAACTCGCGAACGCTTTTCTTCAGTTGCTGCTGCTCGTCACTGAGTTGAAAATCCAAAGCTCCTCCCGGCTGCGACTGATTTTGATTAGAACATAGCGGCAGGAAGGGGAAAAGTTACCGAGGGCAGGAACAAGGAAAGCAGGCAGAACCCGCGTCAGCGCTGGGGGTTATCGGCGTTCAGGCTCTCCCCCCAACCGACCGGATGGTTTGCCAATAACTCACCGCCAGCAGATTTCTGATGCTTTGCGAAAGATCGGCGTGCCACTTCATCCGCCACAATGAATCTCTCGAAGACTTCGTTCGAGAGCAACCGCCCGCGCGAGGTTAAATGGACGGTATCTCCCTGCTGCTCCATTAACCCGCAGTCGATCAGTTCCGCAATCGTGGTATGAGTGTTTTCGATGGCTTCGCCGCCGAATCTCGCGGCGAGTTCCGGCAGATTAATGCCCCGCGTCAGCCGCAGCCCGAGAAAAAAGCTTTCTTCGAGAGCCGCTTCGTTCGAGACCACGGTTCGCTGCACTGGCGCGCCAGAAACATATTGCTCCAGCGAGTCGGACGGAGCGAACCGCACGGCATCGATTTCGCCTGTGGCGGAAACCAGCATCGAATGCGCGTCCACGCCGAAGCCGAAATAAGGCTCGCGCGTCCAATACTTTAAATTGTGCCGCGACTCGAAGCCCTGGCGCGCGAAATTAGAGATT
>Ga0209380_10001419_pt1 | contig 16110 bp, 10 predicted proteins | sample HubBroMetageWFT6_FD_188347 | JGI IMG/M metagenome (GOLD analysis project Ga0209380, IMG submission 188347) | Warmed and freeze-thawed soil microbial communities from the Hubbard Brook experimental Forest, New Hampshire - Hubbard Brook CCASE Soil... | ecosystem: Environmental > Terrestrial >...
CAAGCCCCTCGGCGTGCTCGAGCCGCCACGCGATCGACGAGCGGCGCTGCGGCGGCGCCGTCCTCAGCAGGCTGGTGAGTAGTGTCCGTAGCCGCAGCAGCGCCATAGGGGACCGGGCGCTTGACTCGATGAGATCATCCAGCGCGGTCCGCAGGTAGTCATCCCAGGACGGGAACGCCAGGACCACCCGAACGGCCCCGGCGCTGTCGCGCACCTCGGCCACGTCCAGGTCATGTGATACCAGGCGGCCCAGCAGGCTCTCGATCGTGTCCAGCACCTCATCAATATGGCCGCCCAGCACTAGTTTCCCCATGGCCAGACCGAACCCCACCGCCATTTCCGGCACCACATGGGAAGGGATGGAAAGCGCATTTGGATCGGTCACTACATCAATTAACGCAGGACCGGAATGCTGAAGCGCCTTCTTGATTCCCGAGGAGACATCCGCCGGGTTTTCGATTCTTACTCCCATGATGCCGATGGCCTCGGCGAGTTTTGCGAAGTTTGGATTCTTCAGGTCCGTTTGATAGTCGGGAAGGCCCGCGACCTCCATCTCGACTTTTACCATTCCAAGAGCGCCGTTGTTGAACACGAGTAGCTTGATGGGGAGGTCGTACTGCGTAATCGTCAATATATCTCCCAAGCTCATGGCAAATCCGCCGTCGCCGCACATTGCGACGACCTGTCTTCCGGGATAGGCGAATTGGGCGCCAATGGACTGGGGAAGCGCGTTCGCCATGGAGCCGTGCGTGAAGGAGCCGATCAGCCGGCGATCTTTGGTTGGGCGGATATACCGAGAAGACCAGACGTTGCACATCCCAGTGTCGGCCGTAAAGATTGCATCAGGAGCCGCAGCCTCACTCAAAGCCGCCGCGACGGGCTCCGGGTGCATGGGTGTCCGTTTACTAATGTGATCCACGTAAACATTCAATCCCCGAACTGCTTCTTTCTGTCGCGCAAGCATCGCGTCCAGGAACGAGCGATCTGATTTTGCAGACACCATCGGCAGAAGCGCGCGGAGGGTCTCGCCCACATCTCCCCACAATCCGAGGTCCAGTTTGCTCCGCCGGCCGAGATGGTCGACGCGGATGTCCACTTGGACGATCTTGGGCTTCGTCGGCAGGAATTTGTCGTAAGGGAAATCCGTGCCCAGCATCAACAGAAGATCGCATTCGTGCATTGCGCGATAGGCTGCCCCATAGCCAAGCAATCCGCTCATTCCCACGTCGAATGGATTGTCGTATTGCACGAACGACTTTCCTCGGTAGGAATGTCCGACGGGGGATTTCAACTTATCCGCGAGAGCCATCACCTCATCGTGAGCGTCGGCGCACCCGAATCCGCAGAAAAGAGCCACCTTCTTTGCGGAATTAATCATTTCCGCCAATTCCGCCAAGTCCTTTTCACTGGGACGAATGGTCGGCCGCTTCGAGACCACCGAGCGACGCGATCCATCGACGGGCAGCTCCGCCCCGGCTACGTCGCCCGGTAGCACGATCACTCCTACTCCGCCTTTTCCGAGTGCGCTCTGCATCGCGATGTGCAGCACACGTTCAAACTGTTTCGGATTCCAGATCGCCTCACAATAGTGGCTGCACTCTTTGAAAAGGATTTCGGGGTGGGTTTCCTGGAAATATCCGGTGCCGACCTCGCTGCTCGGAATGTGGGACGCGATCGCAAGCACCGGAGCATTGCTGCGATGAGCATCGAATAGGCCGTTGATCAAGTGAAGGTTGCCGGGACCGCAGCTGCCACCGCATGCCCCAAGCTTGCCGGTCAATTGGCCCTCGGCGCCGGCTGCGTAAGCGCCAGCCTCCTCGTGGCGTACGTGGATCCATTTCACTTTGTTGTTCAGGCGTAGAGCATCGGTGACCGGGTTCAAGCTGTCACCCACTACACCGTATATCCGCTCGACCCCCGCCTCTGCCAGCCTTCTAACCAACTCATCTGCAACTCTATGTGGCGCCATTGTGTCAATCCTCCTGTGAAATCTCGTTGTTACTCGGTTGAATTCGACTTAATCCGGGGCGGAAACGCCCGCAAAAAACCGGTGACAGAATGGGCATCTACTTCGCTGTCGGCTGTGGTTGTGCGGCGTGTCCCGTCTCGCGAAGAAAGAAACTCACCAAAATCGCTGCCGCACAACACCCGATCCAGAAAATCGCGCCCTTCTGAAAATGTTGGCTCAAGTCTGCCGTCGTCCCATAGTCTCTGCCCACATGACTTGCGAAGATCGGACCCAGGAAAGCTGTCAATGCAAAAACGAGGAAATTGATGCCGCCGGTTGCGCTACCCTTCACGTTATCGGGATTCACTTCCTTGATGATGCTGTAGGGAATCATGGCTGCGCCCGACCCAACCCCGAAGATGAACATCCCTACCTTCGCGGAAAGCGGGAGCGGCTTGAACGCGATCTGAAGGGCTGCGAGGATCATGACGACCGCGCTCCCTATGATCACGGGTTTTCGTCGTCCAATACGGTCAGAGAGCCAGCCGACGAGCGGGCATCCCACAACCCAGCCGAGGGGGACCATGGAAGCGGTGACCACCGCGTTGTGATAGGACAGCTGGAGATCCTTTTGAAATGCGGCAACTCCCCAAATCATGTCTCCAATCGTAGTCGGTGCAAAGAGAAGCCCGGCCACGGCTCCGCAAAGGTACGACTGAGGATTTGAGAAAACTATCTTGTACGGCTTCAGAAGCGCGCCGAAACCACCCTCCTGAATGTGTGCGCCCAATTGCTCCCGAGGCGTCGCGACATACAGAAGAACCGCATTACCCAGAATCAACGCTCCAATCCCAACCCAGAAGACGTGAACGCTTAGTCCACGCTCCATCATCGGCCCGACGACAAACTGTCCAGCCGAGCCGCCGAGCATCCCGACGCACTGCGTGACACCAATTGCAGTAGCGAGATAGCGCGCAGAGAACCCATGCGCCGCCAGGTAGACAGCGCCAGTGAAAGCGAACGCCGAACCGGCCCCCTGCAGCAGGCGCCCGGTGTCGCCTGCGACGACCGCCGGCATGCTGAACAGTAGGCACCCAATACCCAAAACCAGCACCCCGATAGGAACTGTGCGTTTCGCTCCCAAGTGGTCAAGGGCAGCACCCGCAACCAAGCTCATGGTCGAATAGGTGTAGTAATACACGGCGAGAATCGCACTGATCCCCAGTGCCGTCGTCGCAAACGACGCCTCCAGCTCTGGGATCATTACGGAGGGACTCGACCTCACCGCATATTCCAGGAAATAGAAGATAGTGGTAAAAGCCCATGCGATGATGAATCCTCGCGTTTGAGCCTCGGTCTTCACCTGCGCTGCGAGAGTGGGTCTCGGTGAAGTAGCTGCTGAAAGAGAATTTCCTGATGCCATCGCCATGCCTCCGCGGCGAGTAAATGCATTCCGTGAACCACTCGGTGCAATCTCTAGGTTGCTGAACCAAAGGGGTTTATTTTCTCTTTGCGGTCTAGCGCCTACGCGCAGGTGTCAGCATGCTGGCAACTGTGCAGATGCTGACAAGGAGGCAATTGGGCAGGAACCGTTGATCGTAATTCTGGCGAGGCAACTTCAAACGGCTGGTCTATTGGGGCGTAATTCCCATCGCTTCCGTCATTTCATCGTGTGCCTGGACGTAATCCAGCTGAGCCTGGAGGAGCGACGTCTGCGCATCAAATTTCTGAGCCACAGCGTTCGCTGTTTGCGATTGTAGAGCTTCACCCTTCTCCAGTTGTTGCTCCGAGACGCGGCTTCCTTCTGTTCTCAGCGCCAGCAGTTCCTTTGAGACGTTCACCAGTTCCCGTGTACGCTGCAATTTGTTGTACGCGATCTGCACCTGTAGCTCCACGTCGTCCGTGACGCGAGCGAGGTTTTCCCGGGCTTGGGCAAGCTGAGCATTGCTCTCTTCAAGCTTTGCGCGACGCCGTCCCGCATCAAAGAGGACATACGTAAACTCAACTCCGAACGAGCCAAAGTTACGCGCCAGGAACGGGACCTGATCCGAGTAGGTGTATCGAGCGAAGGCCGAAACGTCTGGGATGTAATCCGCCTTGCTCAATTTCACGCCAGCCGAAGCCTTCTGCACCTCTTCACGCGCCGCAACCACTTCTGGATGCGACTCCAGGGCGATCTTTACGCATTCCTCTTGCTTGCAGCTTTCCAGCTCCTCCGAAGGCACCGCTTCAAGCTCGAGGCGAGTTAGAAGCGGAAGCCCAACCACGTCGTCAAGCTGCATGGTCAAGTTCGAGAGCAGCAATTCGGTCGTCAGCAATTCCTGCTTTGCCTGGAGATATTGAGCTGTGCTTTCGATCAGCTCCTGGTCAAGGGCGCTGCCGTACTTTACCTGTTGCACGCGTTCGCTTTTGAGCGCTTCTGTCGCCTTGATCCTCGCCTCGGACGCGTTCAGGTGCAGCTGCGCGATTAAAACGCTGTAGTAAAGCTGATGGACTTTCAGCGCAATCTCGTTCTCAGTCTGCTTTGCATTCGCCCGGGTCGCATCCAGGTCCGCGCGCGCGATGTCATTCGCGGGCTTAACCTTCGTGAAAAGCTGTGTAAGCGGCTGCACCAGGCCCGTTCCACTGGTAACAAGCGTTCGTCCGCCTTGATTGAGAGTCGCCGCCTGCGTTGGGATCGGCGTACCGTTCACTGTGCCGAGGCTGCCGGGGGCAATCTGAATGAACTGAGTATCGGTCACGTGCAAGAGGGCGCTTTGGTTACTAATCGTGGGGAAATAGGCGCTCCTCGCCGCGTCCTTCGCGTGCTGCTTCTCCTCAATCTTCATTTCTGAAATCCGAACCATGTGATTCTGCTTCAGCGCCATTTGCACCGCCTCGTGCAATGTCAGGCGGCGGACGTTTTGCGCTCCGGTCTGGGCTCGAACCATGCTCGAAGCCGCGAAGAAAAAGAAACTGACCACCAGTAGCTTCAAACGCGCGTTCATGATTTTGCCTCCTGAGGCACGAGCGCCTTAGGCGCGGCCGGTGCCTGCTGAAAGGCGCTCAGGTCGCCATAGTTCAGCGGTGATCTGCGTAGTAAGGCTACGAGCAGCAAGGCAATAACGCACGTCCAAGCCACCAAATAGAATCCATCGATAATGGACAGCGTGTATGCCTGAAGACGAAGGCGCCCGCTCAGGATTCCCACCGCACGGCCCGTGGCCGCAGCCATCCCCGAAGATTTCGCGTACACTCCCGCTGCCAGCTCCCGGATGTTAGCGTCCGTGATCCAGCTTCCGGATTGCACGTGCAAGCCGAGCAGGTTCGAGTGCAGCTTCTCTCGGTCCGCAAGAAAGTGGCCCATATACACGGCCCCCGTGGTTCCACCGAACAAGCGAATGGTATGAAAGTACGCAGAAAATGTCAGGATCCACTGAGGTTTCATCAAGCCCCCAGAAAAGACTCCTTGCAAGATGATGCATCCCACCAAGCCTATGAGAGCAACCGACTGTCCGACCCCCGTGAGCAACTCCGTGCGATAGTAGTTTGCCGCCGACCAGGCGGCAGTTAAATCAGCGTTCAGGCAGACGGCGAAGGCCGTGCAGGCCAAGCCCGCAGCTAGCAACAGACGCGGATCCAGGTTTCGAATCATCAGGAGCCCAGCGATAAACGTAATCAGCAAGAGCGGAACAGCGCTCCAGATCACAGCCGGCCCGATCTGGTCGGCTTCGAAGCCGTGAATGGCCAGCGACTGCGGAATCAGGATGATGGTTCCGGTGAGAGTAAACCGAAACCAGAAGAGCAGAGCCCCCAGCAGAAGGGTGTTCCGTTGCCACAGATAAGGGAGCGCCACCAACGGGTTGGGACCGCGCAGTCGCCGTATGAGCGCGCAAAGCGTGAAAAATGCGCCGGACCAAAACAACGCGTTGAATACTCCGGAACGCCACCAGTCGAGCCTCTCACCTTGCTGGATAGCGGCAAACATCAGGGCCAATCCGGCACTCACGTACAGGAATCCGGCGAAGCTGGGCACGGGCTCGCCCTTTTTTCGTGGAGGGGCTGCCGGTATTCCGAAATAGATAAGGATGATCATCACCGGCGCGATTACCGCTGAATTCCAGAACATCCAATGCCAGGAAAGATGATCGCGGTACCAGCCGTAGAGCGACGGCGCGACATTAACTGCTCCGTCGATGAAAGTCGCATAGAACGCCATCGTGAAAGGCAGGTATCGCAGGGGACTAATGCGAAGTGCAAAAGTCAGGGTGAGCGGGTAAAACGTGCCTGATGTGAGCCCTGCAATAATCAGCGCCGTAACCAGCAGACTATAATTGTGTATAAGCGGCAAGAAGGCGCAGGTCGCCGTGAATATTCCAGCCGCAAACAGAAGTACGCGCCGTGGTCCGAGCAGACCGCCGACGTAGACGCTGAAGGGCCCGATAAACATCAGGGACGCGTTATAGGCGCTGTCGAGCCACGCGGCTTGGTCGTAACTTATGCCGAGGTGGCCCCTGAGATCTGCCATGCCCAACGAAAGCATGCGACCGGTGAGAGTGACCAGCCCCGCGCCCACGAGCACCCCGAGGATCCCTAATATCGGTCGGGTGGAGATTCCCCACGGGATCACCGCAGCCGTCGTACGGGCAATTTCCACTGGAGTGAGCGGACGAGTTGTAACCGTCGTAGCAGCCATCGCGCGCTCCAATCAGTGTCTTGTGCGGACGGTGGCGATAACCGAGAGGCCCGGCTGCAACGAGGTCGCAACATTCTCATCGTCGAACGCGATCTTCACGGGAATTCGCTGCACAACCTTCGTGTAGTTACCGGTGGCGTTGTCGGGTGGCAGAAGCGCGAATTGTGAGCCGCTGGCCGGCGCAATCTCGATCACTTTGCCGCGGAAAGTTTTTCCAGGATATGCGTCGATGCGTACTTCCACGGGATCACCCACCTTCATGTTGGTGAGCTGTGTCTCGCGATAATTGGCCACCACCCATTTGATTTTATCGACGAAGGGGATCACTTGTGTTCCGGGAGAGACCAACTGCCCGGGCCGGACTTGCCTTTCGCCGACCGTGCCGTCGCTGGGCGCTTCGATCGTAGTGTAGCCAAGGTTTACTTTCGCGGCAGTAAGTCCAGCTTCCTTGGCGTGAAGGTCGGCGATGAGCTGCATATCCTGCGACTCCAAAACGGACTTGGTCCGCCGTTCAGCCTCAGCGGACAATTCGTTGCTGCGCAGCATCGTCTTTGCTTGTTCGAGATCTGCCTTGCGGCTTGCAGATTGAGCTGCAAACCGCTGCTCATCGGCCACCGCCTGCTCTAACTTCTGCTGCGTAGTCGAACGCGTTTGAAAGAGACCTTCTTGCCGGGTGCGCTCGTCCTGCGTGCGCACCACATCTGCTTGCACCGCTGCAATTCCGGCCTCCGCCGCCGTGATCTGCGCTTTCGCCTGATCGATTCCGGCGAGCGCTTTATCGATCTTCGAATCTTGAAGCTCGCGTTGGCGCCGATTATTTTCTATCGCGGCTTTTCCGGCCTCTACCGCAGCGCTGGCCTGCGCCACCTGCGCCTTGTAGTCGTCGTCTTCGAGTTCAACAATCAGGTCTCCCTTATGCACCTGTTGGTAATCGGAAACTTTCACATCCCGAACGATTCCGGGGACCTTGGTGCTTAGTGGCGTAAGATTGCCCCGGACGTAAGCATCATCCGTCACCTGCTCGATTCGGCCACCCTCCCAGGAATTCCAATTTCGAGTGATCGTGAATACGACTGCAGCCGCCAGTAACACGACGAGCAGAGGTGTTCCGTACTTTTGCCAAGCCGGCTTGGGTGCCGGCGGTGGTGGACTGTGCTCAGGCTCCGCGGCTCTCGCCGGAGCCGGCGTACTCGCGGACGCCGTCATGAATTCGCTTCTCCATTTCTAAGTTGCTGAACAACTACGGTATTCGTTCTCTAACAAACTCCCGCCGAAAGAGCAAGCGCGAACGGCTCCAAGAGGGCTTGCACCTGAGTGACCACCCCCGGCACGCGACAAAAATGGGTTATCATCTTTGTTTGCAGCGGACTATTGACAACAATTGGCGGCGACTCTGTCAATCGGTGTGCAATTGTCAATTAGTGGGCACAAGGAGCCGCTAGAACAATATACCGCCGAGAGATTCTACTCTGGGAGCCTGGAGAGGAATCATGATCGAAATCAAACTCATCGTTTGCCCCGTTGATTTCTCGGAGTTCTCAATAAGAGCCTATCGGCACGCTCTATCGCTGGCCGAACACTATCGAGCCAAGTTAGTCGCACAGCACATCGTAGAGGTATGGCGGCACCCTTCCGCCAGTTTTGCCGTTAGCGCAAATCTCTATGACGAGTACAGTCAGGTACTTCGCGGGAACGGCAAATCGCAACTCGAGGAATTCGTGAAGAAGCACACCTACAATGAAATTCAGCCAGAGCTCGTTGTCGACGAAGGAACCGCTGGGGATGTGATTCTATCACTTGCACAAGAACGGGGAACCGATCTCATCGTCATGGGCACGCACGGTCTGCGAGGATTCGATCGCCTGATGCTGGGGTCGGTCACCGACCGGGTTATGCGCGCGGCTTCTTGCCCTGTGCTGGCTGTACGTGAGCCGCCTCATGATCTTGTGGCCGTGGGTCAGGAGAGGCACAACCCCCACCGCCTGAACCGAATTCTTGCTTGCACCGATTTCTCCGAGGATTCAGATCTGGCTTTGAACTATGCATTTTCTGCAGCTGCTGAGTACGACGCCGAGCTTACTCTGCTCCACGTAGTGGAAAAGGCACCACGGCAGGCAAAAACCGACGAGGAAATAGCTGAAGCGACGGAGCGACTTGATAAGCTGATTCCACCCACGGGATTCAAGACCCTAAAGATCAAGACCGCGGTGCGCACCGGGAAACCCTACCAGCAAATCATTCAATTTGCCCAGGAAGCACAAATTGACATGGTGTCGATGGGAGTGCGCGGCCGAGGCGCTCTGGATGTTGCGGTCTTTGGCTCAACCACGTATCGGGTCATGCAGCTGGGGCCCTGCCCTGTTCTTACCGTGGGCGAGACAAAAACCCCTCTGAAAAGAATATAATACGCACCATGGCTTCCCCCGCCCACGACTCCGATCGCTCCGGGCCGGCCCCGGACTTTGAGCGCCTCATCGATACGGCTCCCGCCCTGATCCACACCAGTCTCCCTGACGGCTACCTTGATTTTTTCAATCAAAGCTGGCTGGAGTACGTCGGGCGGCCGCTTGAGGACTTGCAAGGCTGGAAGTGGACAGCCGTAATTCATCCCGATGATGTCGAAGGAATCGTAGAAGTGTGGCGCGCCTCATTGGCCAGTGGAAAACCCTTCCTTTATGAAACGCGTGTCCGTCGTGCCGACGGCCAATATCGCTGGATGCTGCATCACAAGGTCGCCCTGCGCGACGAACACGGAAAAATTATCAAGTGGCACGGCTCGAGTATCGATATTGAGGACCGTAAAGCGGCGGAAGAACAGGTCCGCCGCAACGCCGAGGAATTGCAAAGGAGCGAGTTTTTTCTTGCCGAAGGGCAGCGCCTTGGACACATGGGAAGCTGGGCCTTCGATGCCAACGGTTTCTACTATTGGTCTCCCGAATTATTTCGGATGCACGGGCTCGATCCGGCCAGCAAGCCTCCTACTATTCAGGAATACCTGAATGGTGTCCACCCACAGGACCGCGAGTCCATGGCGGACCTGATTAATGGAATCTTTGCGAAAGCTTCGCCCTTCGATGCTACCAAGCGCATCGTGCGTCCCAATGGTGAGGTCCGCTACATTCGCTGCGTCGGTGTTCCTTTTGTCGAAAACAAAGGCCTGAAAAAGTACGTTGGCAGCGCCATAGACGTCACGGAGCACGAGATACTAACTCAACAGCTCCGCCGCCGCGAAGCGTACCTGGCGGAAGCCCAGAGACTCAGCCACACGGGCAGTTGGGCATGGAACCTGCGTGACGGCACCCTGTTCTGGTCGGAAGAAATCTATCGCATTTATGGCTTTGCCAGGCAAGGAGGGGGTCCCAGCTGGGAGCAATTCCTGGAGAGGGTTCATCCTGACGATCGAGCACAGATCGAGCAGAGAGCAACAATCGAGACTACGAGGAAGGAGTGGATAGACTCGCACGGGGATTTTCGAATCGTTCTTCCAGACGGAGCGGTAAAGCACCTCCATTCCGTTGCGCATCCCGCGAGGGACGCTTCTGGCGAAATTACGGAAATCATCGGCACCGTCGTGGACGTTACGGAGCACGAGCTTCTAACTCAGGAACTGCGGCGCCGCGAAGCCTACCTGGCCGAAGCTCAAAGTCTCAGTCACACCGGCAGCTTTGGCTGGAGAACTGATTCTGGAGAGATTGTCTGGTCAGACGAAACGTACCGTATCTTCGAGTACGACCGCTCTGTCAAGCCAACAATAGACTCAGTGGCGCAGCGCGTTCATCCGGAGGACCGCGCCGACTTCAAACTGGTTATTGATCGCGCCTCTGCGGGAGCGCCGGAATTCGAGCATGCTTATCGCTTGCTACTGCCAGATGGGCGAGTCAAACACGTTCAGGCCATAGCTCACGTTTTACAGGATGCATCCGGCAATCGCGAGTTTGTCGGGGCGGTGACCGATATTACCGAGCAGCGCCAGGCAGAAGCGGTGATTAGACAACAAGAAGAGGAGCTTCGCAATGTGGTCGATACCATTCCTGCGCTTGTGTGGAGTGCGCAGCACGATGGCTCCAACGCATACGTTAACAAGCGATTTACGGAGTACATGGGGGCGTCGCCGGAACTGACGACCGGATCAGGGTGGCAAGCACTAGTTCACCCTGATGACCTTGAGCGACATGTAAGTAAATGGATGGAAGCGGTTGCTACCGGCAAACCTCACGAAAGTGAGGTGCGTTGCCGTCGTTCGGATGGGCAATATCGCTGGCAGTTGGACCGCGGAGTACCGCTCCGTGATGATGATGGAAACATCGTCAAGTGGTATGGGGTCACGGCCGACATCGAAGATCGCAAGCGGGCGGAGGACGAGATCCGCGAGCAGGAATCGGAGCTCCGGCAGATGCTGGACCTCACGCCTCAAGTTATAGCGGTGTACGGACCCGACGGCGATCGGCTTTATGCCAACCGCATTGCGCTCGATTACCTCGGCCGTAGTCTTGAAGAGTGGCGGGATGCGTCTGATCGCGATGTGTACTTTCATCCTGACGACCGGAAACGCGTGCTCGATACTTTTGATCGTGCCTTTTCCAGCGGCTCCGTTGAGGAGATGGAGCTGCGACTGCGCAAAGGCGACGGAACTTATCGCTGGTTCTTCACCCGTTGTGTCCCGTTGCGGGACGAAAAGGGAAAGATCAAGCGTTTTTATTCTGCCTCCATAGACATCGACGATCGCAAAAGAGCAGAGGAGCGGCTACACCAGGAAAACGTCGCCCTACGCGAAGAAATCGACAAAGCCTCGATGTTTGAAGAGATCGTCGGAACATCTCCGGCCTTGAAAAGCGTTCTCTCGCGCATCTCCAAAGTCGCACCGAGTGATTCTACGGTCCTTATCACAGGTGAAACGGGAACCGGGAAGGAGCTTGTTGCTCGCGCCATACACCGACGATCGGGTCGTGCCTCGCGTGCATTCGTCAGTGTGAACTGTGCGGCAATTCCGCGCGACTTGATTGCCTCTGAGTTATTCGGTCATGAGAAGGGAGCTTTCACCGGTGCACTACAACGGCGCATCGGCCGGTTCGAACTAGCGGAAGGCGGCACGATTTTCCTCGACGAAGTCGGTGATCTCCCAGCGGAAACCCAGGTTGCCCTGCTGCGTGTATTGCAGGAGCGGGAGTTTGAGCGTGTGGGCGGCAACCAGCTTATTCGAGCCAATGTCCGCGTGATTGCCGCTACGAATCGAGACCTGGAGATCGCCATCAGCTCTGGATCCTTTCGAAGGGATCTCTTTTACCGTCTCAGCGTTTTCCCGCTTGAGAGCCCCGCTTTGCGGAAGCGTAAAGAAGACATCCCCATGCTCGTCGAGTATTTCATCGACCGTTACGCAAGGAAGGCCGGCAAGAGGATACGGAATGTCGAAAAGAGCACAATGGAACTTCTGTTGGCATACTCCTGGCCGGGCAATATTCGAGAGCTGCAAAATGTCATTGAGCGTTCGGTCATACTCTGCGACGGCGACACCATCTCCGTAGATCCAAGCTGGCTCTCTCTCGAGTCCACCGCAACACAACCCAAAAGCCAGCCATTCGGCAAGAAATCAGCCGCTCAAGAGAAGGAGACAATCGAGGCGGCGTTGGCGAAAACTGGCGGTAGAGTGTCCGGCCCCGCAGGGGCGGCGGCCGCTCTGAGCATCCCCGCATCTACCCTGGAGTCAAAAATCCGATCACTTGGGATCGACAAGTTCCGCTTCAAGCACGCCAGCCTTCATTAAGTTCCTTTCCCTGAGACTGCCCAGTTCTCGCGAAAACTTCGCGAATTCGCGAACTTCGCGAATTACGAAGAAACGCAACCGTCCCTTTTTCAGCGCCTTACCCCTGGTGTTCAAATTGCCTTCATCCCGATAGAGCATAAGCCGTTGAGAGAAACACAATGCTGAAGATCAGGCGATCGGCCAATGGAAAGGTAGTCTTCACTCTGAGCGGCCGAATCGAAATCGAAGACGTTGCGGAGTTGCAGCGGTTACTCGCCTTGGAGTTATCGGATCGCAATCTGGCCCTGGATTTGGCGGACGTCACACTTGTCGATCGAGAAGCCGTGAAATTCCTGGCCCAATGCGAAGCGGATAGCATCGAGCTGGAGAACTGTCCGCCATATATTCGAGAGTGGATTCAACGAGAAAGGGCCAGAAACAGCCGGCGAAGACGGCAATGAATGCTCAAAGCTGTTCGTTACACAGGGCAGCCACTCGTAGTCCTGGAGTCTTGAAATGAGCTTAAACAGTTTTGCTTTGCTCGATATTGATCGTCCGAACCTGGAACATTCAAAACGTAATCCAAGCTCTGTGAATCTGGAAATCCTGGAAGACTGCTTCGATCAGGAAAACGAATTCGAAGGCATCGTCGGTCACAGTGCAGCCCTTCGAGAAGTCCTGCAGCTCGTGGAAACAGTGGCAAAAGGGAGTTCAACCGTCCTCTTGCTGGGAGAGACAGGCACCGGAAAGGAGCTAGTCGCGCGTGCAATTCACAATCGCAGCATGCGAAGAGAACGCGCATTCGTAAAGCTCAATTGCGCTGCTATTCCTGGCGGTCTGCTCGAGAGCGAGCTTTTTGGCCACGAGCGAGGCGCTTTCACTGGCGCGATCGCGCAAAAGATCGGCCGGCTCGAGTTGGCCGATAGAGGCTCGTTGTTTCTCGATGAAATCGGAGACATCCCTCTCGACCTGCAACCAAAACTGTTGCGCGTTTTGCAAGAGCGGGAATTTGAGCGCTTGGGAAGCACGCGAACGATGAAGGTCGACGTCCGAGTCGTCGCCGCTACCCATCGCGATCTGGAAGAAATGATCTCCAAAGGTCAATTTCGCAGCGACCTGTACTACCGCCTCAACGTATTTCCTATCGTCATTCCGCCGCTTCGCGAGCGCCCCGAAGATATTCCCCTCCTCGTTCAGCATTTTGTGGAAGTGGCGGCGCAAAAGATGGACAAGACGATCGAGACGATTCCAACGAGAACAATGGACGCGCTCGTTGAATACCGATGGCCGGGTAACATACGCGAACTAGAGAACGTGATCGAACGCGCCGTTATTCTGTCCACGGGTTCCGTACTGCATGTGCCCTACCGCGATCTTCAGTCCCGAGTTACGCCCGGACATGACGGCGACAAGCCGCAAACTCTCGCAGACGTCGAACGCGAGCACATTCGCGCGACCCTGAAAGAGACCAGATGGGTTCTTTCCGGACCAAGGGGCGCAGCATCGCGTCTTGGCATGAACCGATCAACACTTTATTTCCGGATGAAGAAGCTAGGAATCGTCCGTCCGTGGTCGTGACGCCAATTAGAATCCCTATCTTTGTACCCTTGGCGGTGGGTGCTATTCCCACCGTATCCACGATCCTTATCCACGCGCTTGCCGTAATGGCAACAGTAAGCTTCGTTCGCCGTGAAAGAAGGCTCGGACGCGCGGGTGTAAACTTCTGGCAGGATCTTGCGATCGTTACGCTGGCGATATCATTGGCGCTCGCAGCGCACTTGGTCGATATCGCCTTGTGGGCGGTGTTGTTCAGAATCTGCGGGGAATTCGCCGGGCTTGGCACGGCTTACTATCACTCAGCGGTCAACTACACCACCCTGGGTTATGGCGATCTGCTCTTGACGCCGTCATGGAGAATGCTGGGGCCACTCGAAGCGACAGATGGAATGCTCATGTTCGGTGTTTCCACCGCCATCATTTTTTCTCTCATCCAACGCTTGATCCAAGACAGGTTTGTGGATCTCAGAGAGTGACCAGGTAGGTTCGCCGCAATTTTCCTGTCCCTTCAGGCCAGAGAATCGACCTCACCCGTCCGTTGATTAGACATCCACGGTTAACTCGTGTCTTTTCCTCACCCCGTCCCCACAAACCGCTTGTTAGTCTGACTCGCTCTGTAAACAGGGGTTTTATTGCCCTTTTGAACAACGGGCTAGTACTCGCATCTTGAAGCGGGTTCGTTCTGGGACATACTTTCCATGCAGAACTTAGAGACTTTGATGGTCCTAATCGCAATCGCAACGAGCCGCCGAGAAATTACGCGCCGGCTTGAGAATCAACACAGCAGCGACAACGGAGAGTGCAAAGTCATGATTAGCAGAAATAATATCCTGCCAACTCTGCTCTTGGTGATCGCAGCCGTGACCCTTGTAAATTGCGCCCCGGCCGTGCCGTGCAACGTCGCGGGTAACGGTAGTGGTGCGGCACGGCTACATCGCTCTTCGTCGACGAATATTTGCGGAAACAGCGGTGGCGGCGGCGGGACGCCCACCTGCAGCAGCACCCTCAAGCCGGTACAGGTGTTGCTGTCCGTGGATTCCAAAGGCGCGATCCAGGAATACGGCATTGACTCGACGACCGGAGCGCTGACGTTGATGTGCAACACCGCCACAGCGGCTCTGGGGCCGATTGTCGCTGCGAACAACACTTTCGTTTACGTGCTTGACCAGGCCAACGGCCAGAGCCCGGCGAGGATTTTTGAATTCCTGATCGCTCATGGGAACTCCGGAGCTCTCGCAGCCGTAACAGGTTCACCCTTCACCCTGTCTGAGACTATTACCGGAAACTTTTCGCTCGTAGCGGATCCGCTGGGCCGCTTCATCTTCGTAACCAACCAAGCCAATAACGACGTGCATGTTCTTACGATTGGTCAGTCCGGTGCGCTTACCGAAGCTGCGAACTCTCCGTTCGTCGTTGCAAATCCAGACTTTATTGCCATCAACCCGGCAGGCAATGTTGCGTACGTTCCCGACTCAACCGACGGAAATATTTTCATTTTCACGCTCAATTCAACCGGCCAGCTCGGGAATAACCCAAACTCGCAATCTCCGGTTATTATTGGGATGGGAAACAATGCTCCCCATTTCGCAGTTGTGCATCCCAACGGGAATTTCTTGATTACAGCCAACGAGCTCACTTTGAGCTCATTTTCGATCGATCCGAATGCAGCGAATGGCGGGGCGCTCACGCAGATTGGCGGTTCTCCGTTCTCGCCAGGAGGTGCCGGTGACGCGCAAGTGGCCCCATTGGACTTCGCTCTCGACATGTCCGGGAAGTTCTTGTATGTGACGCCGGAAGGAACAGTCGGCGCCATCCCCGGCTTCGTGAGCGATAATATAGTTGCCTTTGCGTTCGATACAACCGCCGGCGGAATGACCCCTGTGCCGATGTCACCATTCATCTCCAGTTCGACGCTAGACATCGTCGCGAACCCGCTTCTGGAACAAATGTTCATCGTCACCTCCAATACGAGTTCGATTTTGTTCGGTGTGGCTCCCATCGATGCCAGCGGAAATCTCACGCTGCCTACCACCAGTCTGGCGGTGACGGCGGAAATCCATCCCGTCGTCGTCAACATCAACTAAGGGCCATAGCTAAAAAATCCGCTATGGCGCGCTGTCGCCTGTTGAGCAGGGCAGCCACGACGACGCTTCCATCGTCGTGAGCTTTTCAGTAGCACAGGCATTCCTG
>Ga0209380_10001420_pt1 | contig 16108 bp, 12 predicted proteins | sample HubBroMetageWFT6_FD_188347 | JGI IMG/M metagenome (GOLD analysis project Ga0209380, IMG submission 188347) | Warmed and freeze-thawed soil microbial communities from the Hubbard Brook experimental Forest, New Hampshire - Hubbard Brook CCASE Soil... | ecosystem: Environmental > Terrestrial >...
CGTGCACACCGCGCCGGGCCACGGCGTCGAGGACTTTCAGACCGGCCAGAAATATGGCATTGAGGCGTATGCGCCGATCGACGATCAAGGCCGCTATCTCGAAGGTCTGTCGGAGTACAAAGGCAAGACCGTCTTCGAAGCGAATCTCATCATTGTGACGCTGTTGCGCGATCGCGGCGCGCTGCTCGGCGAACAAAAACTCTCGCACAGTTATCCGCACTGCTGGCGGTGCCACAATCCGGTGATTTTCCGCGCCACCGAGCAGTGGTTCATCGACCTGGACGCTGCGGGGCGCGACGGAAGATCGATTCGCGCGCGCGCACTGGATGAAATCGAAAAAGTGAAGTGGACGCCGGAATGGGGCGCTGAGCGCATGCGTTCCATGATCGCGGACCGGCCGGACTGGTGCGTTTCGCGGCAGCGGTTCTGGGGCGTGCCGCTCGTCATTTTGTATTGCGCGAAGTGCGGAAAACAATTCGACGACTACGCGGCGCTGCATGCGCTCGTCGGAAAATGGTTTGCGCAGGAGGGCGCTGACGCATGGTTCACACATGCGGCCGAAGAGTTGCTCCCCGCGGGCACGCGTTGCGGCTGCGGCGCGGCGAGTTGGCGCAAGGAAACCGACATTCTGGATGTGTGGTTCGATTCGGGTTCGTCACACCTTGCTGTTCTCGACCGCCTCGATGCGGATGGGCAAAAGCTTCCCTGGCCGGCGGATATGTATCTGGAAGGACCAGACCAATTCCGGGGATGGTTCCACAGTTCGCTGTTGGTGGGCGTCGCGGTCAGAAATGGTTCGCCCTATCGCCACGTGCTGACGTACGGCTGGGCGGTCGACGAAAAAGATGTGCCCATGTCGAAATCGCTGGGGAATGCCGTGCTTCCCGCGGAAATGAGCGAGCAGTGGGGGGCGGATCTCCTGCGGCTGTGGGTGAATTCGCAGGCTTACACATCCGATTTCCGCATGTCGAACAATGTGATGACCCAGCTTTCCGAGGCGTATCGCAAGCTGCGCAACACGTTTCGTTTCGCGCTCGGCAATCTTGCGGGCTTCGATCCTGCCCGCGATGGCGTTCCAAACGCGGACTTGGAAGAATTGGACAGGTGGATGTTGACGCGAACGGCCGCGCTGGTGCGCGATTGCAGGAAGTGGTACGACGCATTTGAATTTCATCGCGTTTATCACGCGCTGTATGACTTCGCGGTCGTGGATTTGAGCGCATTCTATTTCGACGTGCTCAAGGACCGCCTCTACACTTTTGCGCCCGGAAACCGCGCCCGGCGCTCGGCGCAGACTGCTGTTTATCGCATCGCCGGCGCCTTGTTGCGCCTGGCGGCGCCAATCCTCTCGTTCACCGCCGAGGAAATCTGGAAGCACTTCCCGCACGCCGCGGGCGATCCGGACAGCGTCCATCTTGCTCTGTTTCCTGCGGCGGAGGAACTTGGCGTGCCGCTCGATTCCGCCAAGGCAGCGAACTGGGAAAAGCTGCTGGTGGTGCGGACCGAAGTGCTCCGCGCGCTCGAAGCGGCGCGCAACGCAAAAACGATTTCCGGCGCGCTCGAAGCCAAAGTTGTTTTGAGCGCGGCGAAAGATCTGGCTCCGATGCTGGAACAGTACAAAAGCTGGCTGCCCGCCCTGTTCATCGTTTCGCAGGTGGTACTCGCCGCGGCGGCGCCGGCCGATGCCCAGAAATCGGAATCGCTGCCGGGATTTAGCGTGGCGGTGCAACACGCCGACGGAACAAAATGCGAGCGTTGCTGGAATTATTCCCCGCACGTCGGCGAAAACACCGATTACCCGACCGTGTGCGAGCGCTGCGTGAAGGCGCTCAGGGAAATCGAAGAAGCGGGCCATGCGGAGGGACGAGGGGCCGCGTCCTCGTGAAAGGGACGCGAGGGGCGCGCTGGCTGTGGTTGTCACTCGCGGTGCTGGCCGCGGACCGCGCCACGAAATTTGCCATCGAGCGCTACACCAGCCCGTTCTTCCGCCATTCCATCGTTTCAGACATCGTGGTTTTGATTCACAGCCAGAATCCCGGCATCGCCTTCGGCGTGTTCTCCAATTCGAGTTCGCCCTGGCTTACGCCGCTTTTGGTATTAAGTTCCGCAGCCGTGATGGTTCTGCTTGCGTGGATGATCGTCACGGGCCGCGCCGGCGGCGCGCTGGCGCAATGCGGGCTGGCGCTGATTCTTGGCGGCGCGGCAGGTAACGCGCTCGACCGCCTGATCCACGGCGGTGTGACGGATTTCCTGGAAGTCCGCCTGTGGAAGTACATTTGGCCCGCATTCAATGTGGCGGACTCCGCAATTACTATTGGAGCGGTATTTGTGCTCCTCGAATTGTTACTCGGCGCCCGCCAGCGCCCTATTCCAAGCGCCGAAAAGCGCGGGCGGGTTTAGTGGCACAGGCTTCAGCCTGTGGATTTTTGATGATAGTAAGACAAAAATCACGCACGCCAACTTTTCACGACATTGGACACAACGAAGAAAAAGCCACAGGCTGAAGCCTGTGCCACTAAAACCCAGACCCTCACTGCAGCATTGAGTGACGCAGGGCGGCGGCTGGACTTGTTTCTTACCGAGCGCATACCTGAACTCAGCCGCACGCGTATCCAGGAATTGATCCGCGAAGGCCACGTTCGTGTGGACGGCCGCATCGCCAAGGTTTCCCACCGAGTGGGGGCAGCCGAAGCCATCGAGATCGAAGTTCTACCGCGGCCCGCGCCTGAAGCCCTGCCGGAAGATTTGCCGCTCGACCTGCTATACGTGGACGACGATTTCGTAATTGTGAACAAACCCGCGGGAATGGTGGTTCATGCCGGCGCGGGCCACTCCCGCGGGACGCTGGTGAACGCGCTCCTGCACCGCCTGGGAAAGCTTTCCGCGGCGGGCGGCGCGCTGCGGCCGGGCATTGTCCACCGGCTGGACCGCGAAACCTCGGGCGCCATGGTGGTGGCGCGGAATGACAAAGCGCATGAAAATCTCTCTGAACAATTCCGTTCGCGCAATGTCAGGAAAATTTATCTGGCGCTGGTGCACGGCAAGATGCCGCGCGATTCCGGCACGATCACGCTGCCGATTTCCCGCGATCCACGCCGCCGCACACGCATGACCGCGCGCGCCACCAAGGGCCGTCACGCGCGGACTGATTGGCGCGTGATCGCGCGCCTGGACCGCTGCACGCTGGTCGAGGCCGCGCTGCACACCGGGCGCACTCACCAGATCCGCGCGCACTTCGCGGCCATCGGGCATCCGGTGGTGGGAGACACGCTCTATGGCGCACCGCGGAGCTTGCGCGCAGGCACGCGCAATCTGCCTCTGCTCGAACGCAACTTTCTCCATGCGGCGCGCATCGGATTTTCGCATCCCTCGAGCGGCGCCTGGGTGGAAGTTCGCGCTCCGCTGCCAAAGGATTTGCGAGTATACTTCGATCAGGTGGGAGCATGTTTAGGGTGGCGTGACGCGGACATCGAGGCTGCGCTCGCGCAGTACGTATGAAAGCCATGAAAAAACGGGCGCTGTGGATTGCAATTCTTGGTTCCCTCGTGACAGTGGCCGCGGTGAGCGCGCAGCAGGCGCAACCCCCGGCGCCACCGGCGCAGGCTCCGCCGCAGGTGGACCGCCAGGGCGCGATCGTCCGCAACGTCAACCTGGTGGAAGTGCTCTTCAGCGTGGTCACGAAGCACGAAAAACTCGTCACCGATTTGACCAAGGATAATTTCAAGGTTTACGACGACGGTGTGCAGCAGGAAATTACGTCGTTCAGCCAACCCACCGATCTTCCGCTGCGCATCGGCATGGTGCTGGATACTTCCAATAGCATTCGCGAGCGTTTGAAATTCGAGCAGGACGCCGCCATTGATTTCATATTTAACGCCCTGCGCCGCGGGAAAGACCAGGCCTTCTTGATGACCTTCGACGACGGCCCGCAAATCATCAAGGATTTCACGGGTGACACCGGCGAGATTCGCGACACCATCCTGAAGCAGCGGGCCGGCGGCGGCACTTCCCTGTACGACGCCGTGTACGCGGCCAGCGATCATTTGCTGAAGAATTCGCCGCTTCCTCCCGGCCCCAATGCCGACGTGCGGCGCGTGCTGGTGGTGATTTCCGACGGCGATGACAACAGCAGCAACCGCTCCCGCGGCGAGTCCGTGGAAATGTCGCAGCGCGCGGGCGTGATCATCTACTCGATCAGCACCAGCACGGACTGGGTTTCAGCCGAAGACGAAAAGAATCCCACCAAGCGAATCAGCCGCAAGTACGAGAAAGAGGAGGGAGACAAGGTCCTCGAACAACTTGCCGTGGAAACCGGAGGCCGCGCTTTCTTTCCCTACCAGGTCGATGATTTGGGACAGTCGTTTCTCGACATCGGAGACGAATTGCGCCATCAATACGCGCTGGCCTACAGCCCCGCGGGCCGCTCCGCGGACGGCAAGTACCACACCATTAAGATCCAAACCGATCGCAAGGACGTGGTCGTTCGCGCCCGCAAGGGATACTATTCCATTCCGATTCCCGTACTGCCCGCCAAACCTGCCGCCCCTCCGGCCTGAGCCGCGCTGCTTGGCTTGGTTCTAAGAACTAAGGGAGGTAAAATAACGCCGACGTCTCGCCGGCAGTTTTTCTAATTACCGGGTTGCCCAAGAAAATTGCCGGCGCGACGCCGGCGCTGCCTGAGAGAAATCACCATCCAACCTTGATCCTGCTTAATTGTTGGGCGCGTAGTATCCGCGGCGCGTCAGGACGGAGTAATCCTTGTTCTTCATTTCTACTTTGATCTTGCGGTAGGTTCCGTCGTGCTTCTTGTTGGTGGGAGTGTAGCCGACCGTATACTGGCTGCGCAGTTCTTCCGAGATTTGATCGAACGCCTGCTCCAGATTCTTCTCGCTGCGCACGACGATCATCCGGCCTCCCGTATCATCGGTGAGCTTTCTGGCGACGTCCTGGTCGCCTCCATCGGCGGCCACCAGAAGAATATGGACCACCGTGTCGGTCCGCTGCGCGGCTTCTATGGCGTCCGATAGCCTCAATTTGCTTCCGGTATCTTCCGCGTCGGTCAGGACCACGATGGCTTTCCTGCCCGCTTCTCCGGAAAGCTTCTCATGGGCGGCAAGGTACACGGCATCATAAAAATTAGTTCCCCCGGAGCCGCTCGAGGGCAGGGGACCCTGCGCAATCATCCCCCCGCTGGGCGCATTGATCTGCGCGCGATTGATGGCGCGATCCAGCACCCCGCGATCATCGGTGAAATCGGCGAGCAGGTCCACGTCCGTATCAAAGGTCATGACCATGGCCAGGTCGCCCTTGCGCAAAACCCTTGCCAGGAAGCGCGAACCGGCCTCCTTTTCTCCGGAAAGCATAAAGTATTCGCTCCCGCTGGTATCTAGTAGTATGCCCAGAGTAATCGGCAGGTTGGATTCCGCGGAAAAATAAGTAATTTCCTGGGGCTGGCCATCCTCATAGACCTGGAAATCATCTTGTTTTAAGCCGGTGATAATCGCCTTGTGTTTGTCGCGCACCGTGGCGAAGAGGTTCACGATATTCACTTGCACGCGGATTTGGCCGGGGGGCGCGGCAAAGGCCAATCCCCCCGCAAGAGAGGCGATGCACAGATAGGAAAGGATGGCTCGAATCCGCATTGTATAATCTCCGTAGGCCGCGATGACGTGTTGGATGCTTCGCCGGAATATTAAGATGCCATTTATACTCAAGAAGCGTGGCGGCCGGTGGCAGCGCACGCGGAAATAGTGACGGGACGCCCATGAAATGTCCACGAAAATTCCTGGCGGTGAGCGTGACGATTGGCCTGGCGGTGGCCGCCATGATGGCCTTGCGGGCGCAGGTGGCGTTCGGCCAGAGCGCCGGCCAGGAGCCATCCTCGCAGGCGCAAGATCCCCGCGCTCGAATCCGGACCACGGTGTCTCTCGTCGTCGTGCCTGTGACCGTCAAGGACAGTGGGGGCGAATTGGTGACCGATCTCCAGCAAAACGATTTCCGTGTATTTGAGGACGGTGTCGAGCAGCCGATCGTGCTGTTCACTGCGGACCCGTTTGACTTGTCCGCGGCCATTCTGATTGACAATGACCTGAAGCAAGGCACCGCGGGAAAGGTTCAGAAAACACTCGAGACCCTGGCCGGCGGGTTCAGTGCTTCCGACGAGGTTTCCCTCTGGCGCTTCGACGAAGTTCCCGAGCAAATCTCGGAGGAATTCATCGCCGACAATGACAAGCTTTTGACCCAGCTCAAGCGCATTGACCTCAGCAGTTCGTTTCCCGGGATTGGTTCGTACACGATGACCAACGGGCCGCGCGTCAATACCGCGGCGCCCCCGGGACCCGCGAAAGTTCCCACCGAAGCCAACGGGCATCCCAACACCAAACACATCAACGACGCGATTTACGCCGCCGCCGAACAGTTGCAGGACCGGCCGCGCGAAAGGCGCAAGATTATTTTTCTGATCTCCGACGGGCAGAATGCCAAGAACAATACTCACAAATACGACGAGACCCTGAAGCTGCTTCTGTCCGCGGATATATCCGTCTACGCTGTCGGCGTCGGCGAAGCGAATCTGAACCGCGGCGTCACATTCCTCGGGAACAATATTCTGGCGAAGTACGCCCACGCCACCGGCGGCGATATTTTCTACGGCGGCGTGAGCCGGGAAAATCTGGAGGGTTTGTACGGACGTGTTTCCGAACAGGCGCGCAATCAGTACACCATCGCCTACTCCGGCGCGCATACCGACCGCTCCAAGCCGTATCACACCATCGAAGTGCGCGTGAAGCGCCCGGGCCTTACGTTGCTCACGCGCGACGGCTATTACCTTAACGCCGCTCCGTAATCCTTGTTTATTTCTCGCGCCAATCCCGGCTGGTGAAATGTCGCTCAACTGATTTGAATCATCGCGCAGGTTTTCGTAGCGCCGGCGTCCCGCCGGCAGTTTTTTAATTCATGCTCATCGCAAAAATACCGGCGGGACGCCGGCGCTACAACTTCATGGAAGCTTTTTGCCGCGTTGGATGGGCCGCATTCATCGCGAACTTCACCCACAAAATATTTTTCTGGAGTGCATCGCTTTTTCATTGCGCGGTTCTGGAATTTCTTCTTGACTTCCGGCGCGCACACTCGTAAAAGAGCCATAGCGAGTCTGCGAAGGTTTGGCTTGCTGCTCCGAGGGGAGAACGGTTCACGGAGCGAATGCGCGAATCGGCCACATCAGGGAAACGCAACACACCGAGGTTGGTCTAAAAAACGTTTTCAGAAAAGAGCAGCCGCATCAATGGCTGCTCTTTTTTATTTTGTCCCCGCGAGGAATAGAAAATAATTTTTGAAGCGCGCGCGGGCTGACGTGTCGTCCAAAAGCTGCGTCACTCCTCACCGGAAGCGCTGGCCGCCGCGCCTTGCTCACGCGCGGGGCAGATGGATTCGTAGTCGCAGTACCTGCAGGCAAAGCCGGGCTTCGCCGGGAACACGCCCGCGCGAATATCGGCGGCGGCCTCCTGAATTTCCGCGCGCACTTTCTTGAGCTGCTTGTCGTCGCGCGTGGCGCTCACGGGCATGTTCGTCTGCAGGAAGTGCAGCGTGAGCCTGGCGGGATTCCAGTCGAACACTTCGCGGGCCGCGAGCGCGTAGGCGCTCAGTTGCACATCCTTCCTCGCTTTGTCCTCGGTGCGCGGCCTGCCGGTCTTGTAGTCCACGATTTCTTCTTCGCCGGGACCGATGCGGTTCACCTGGTCCATTCGTCCGGTAAGGACGACGTTGTTGTCCATCGGCAGATTGAAAACTTTTTCCTGCGCGATGACATTGGGCGGCGCGGCCAGCGTCGTGGCGTGGAACGCGCGCAATTGCGCCAGGCCGTCTTTCTTGTACTCCTGCTCCTGGTAGTGGTCCTCGAATCCGGCGGAAGTCCACTCGAGCTCGAATTTCCGCGCTACTTCCTCGAACGGCAGCGTATGTCCCTTGGCCAGTTCGCCGATGAAATATTTGATTGTGTTGTGCACCACGCTGCCAAAGCTCACGGCCGCGGCCGGCCCACCGCGCAGCTTCCACCCATAATTAAAAAGATATTTTTGCGGGCATGATTCCAGCGTGCCGATCGCCGTAGGGCTGATCTCCAGCGGTTCCGGCACCGGCGGGCGATAGGCTGCGGCCCATTCGCCGATTCGCGACCCGATCCGCGGGCGCCGCTCGGGCGAGTCGAACAGAACCGGCTCGTGTTCCACGGGAGAAGAAGGCTCACTCGCCGGACTGGGCGCAAACTGCTCGACGTCGCGGCGCTTGATTTGCGCCTCCATCAGAATGTCGTCCAGGAACGGAGAAGGCTTGGAGCGCTTGTTCACTACCGTGTTGAGTGTGAGCCGCTGCCGCGCTCGCGTCACGGCCACGTAAAACAGGCGGCGCTCTTCCTGAATGTGAAAGCTGCCCTGGGGCTGCTCTTCCTTCATCAATTCCGGAGGGAATTCCAGCACGCGCGGTTTTTCGCCGGCTGGAAAACTGCGCTGCACGAGCCGCAGGATGTAGACGTGATCGAATTCCAGCCCCTTCGCCGCGTGCACAGTCATCAGCTGCACCGCATCGCCCGATTCCTGCTCGAGATTGACGGATCCGCCGGCCTGCTCGAAATAGTCCAGGTACTCGACAAATTCCCGGAGGCGCTGCGTTTCGCTCTTGGGCTGCCACTCGCGCACGAATTGCGCGAGGCGATCGAAGTATTTGCGGTCTTCGGCAGCCGCGACCGAGCTGATTTCCAGGGCCTCGGCCAGCTCGTCGAATAATTCCACTGCTGTCAACTGCCGCGCTTTCTTTCGAAGCTGGGTGACGAGTTCGACGAGCGCTCCCAAATTGCGGCTGCCCTCGGTGAAGTGCGGCTCTCCTTGCGCAGCTAGCATCGTGTCCCACAAGGAGACGCCTTTGCCTTTGGCGGCCCGTTCGACGAGGCGCACCAGGTCCGCGGGCTCGAGTCCCCACGCCGGCATGGCCAGGACGCGCGCGCAGGCCACGTCGTCCGAGAGCTGATCGATCAGTCGCAGATAGGCGATCAGGTCCCGCACCAGGCGGTGCGACAGGATCGAAAGATTTTTGATCACGAACGGAATCTTGCGGCCCTTGAGCGCGTCGACCAGCTTGTCGCGATGCCCGTGGCTGCGATACAGCACGGCGAACGTGCGCCATTTGGCTCCCGCGCGATGCAGCCGCTCAAGTTCGCCGGCAACCCATTGCGCCTCGGCCTCGCTTGACTCGTGCGTGACGATCCGCACTTTGTCCCCATCCTCATGAACAGCTGTCAGCGGGTATTCGGGAATGTTGCCTGGCTTTTCGTTGTGGCGGATCACTTGTCCCGCGATGCGCAGGATTCGGCCGGCGGAACGGTAATTCAGAGTGAGCGGCCGCAGCAGATCCCGCCCCGAAGCAGCGGGGCCCGCGGCGAAGCGCTTCAGAAAAATCGTGAAGCTGCCGAACGACGCGCCGCGAAAACGGTAAATGGCCTGGCGATGGTCGCCCACCACAACAAGGTTGGGCCTCTCGCCTCCGAGCAGCCAGAGAAGTTCGAGTTGCGCGATGTTGGTGTCTTGAAACTCGTCGACCAGAATGTACCGGTAGCGCGCGCGCAGCGTCTCAACCAGCGCGTCGTTCGCGCGGAGATGCTGGACGGCATCCATGATCTGCGTGCCGAACGTAAGCAGCTTGCGTTCGCGAAGGAGAAGATCGCTGGCAGCGTAGGCACGCGCAATTTCCTGAATTTTGGCGACTTCTTCGTCGCGGATGCGCCGTTCCCCCTCATCCTGCATCGCGCCGCGGACGCGCTGAAAATTTTCCGCCTGCTCCGCGGCATAGCGCTGGTAGTCGCCCGGCGTGACCAGCTCATCCTGGCAGCGCGAGAAAAATTCCACGAAGTCGCCCAGAAATTGTCCGGGCTCGGCCAGGCGCCGGTAGTGCTCCAGTTGCAGAAGAGGCAGATTGCGCCGGAGCAGTATCCAGTGGTCGATTTTGTCGATGGGCTTGAGGTCCGGGTCGAGTTCATGCAGCAGGGCATTGCAGAACGAATGGAATGTGCTTAGCGTGACCGCCTCGGCGCGTTGCGCTTCCGATTCTCCGCGGCCGCGGAACGCCGCAACTACGCGGTGTTTCATTTCCGCTGCGGCCTTGTCGGTGAACGTCAGGCCCAGGATTTCCTTGCCCGTGAGTTCCGGTTGGGAATCGAGCAGATAGCGGATGCGCTCGGTGATGACGCGAGTTTTCCCTGTGCCCGCGCCGGCCACTACGACGAGCGGTCCTTCGCCATGATGCACGGCGGCGGTTTGCTCGGGATTGAGCTGAATTCCCGGCGCCGGGGCCCCGGGAAGTTCAAAAAGGTCAGCCATCTGGAATCATCCCAGCCAACAACAGTAGCACACGAAAGGTGCGGTCGAATTAACAGGAATCTATATAACAAGGCCGTTATAGTACTCCAAGCATCAAAATATATGTAATCTTTGAGATATGTTTATGGTAGTGTAGCAGAAATCTATTCGGAGAAAGGCTTGTTAACATTTAGGCCAGGAATATAGATCGAGACAAAAGGAGTCCCCCGTATGTCTCATCGTATCCGTACTAGTGCGCCAACGGAAACCCCGATTGAGCGTATCTTCGAGAGAGTCATGCATCGAAAAATGACTTCTCAAGAAAGGATCTATTTTCATCTAAAGCCCAGATTCAAGCCGCCCCAGCGCGTAAGCGCGAACAGGCAATCTCGAGCGGCGTGAACCAGGCGAAATTGACCCGGCCCTAGCTCCCTCCTATACTGGACCATGGCGAGCCACTGTTCCTGTGGCGCACCCCGATAATTCTATGCCCGGGAGAGCATCCATGGACCAAGCCGTCATCCTCAGCGCCGTTCGCACACCTGTCGGCAAATTCCAGGGTGGACTTGCGCCCCTGTCCGCCACCGAGCTTGGCGCGAAAGCCGTCGCCGAAGCGGTGCGTCGCGCGGGCATTGAACCGAAAGCCGTGGACGAAATCATCATGGGCAACGTCGTGCAAGCGGGCCTCGGGCAAAATCCAGCGAGGCAGGCGGGCCTCGGCGCGGGGCTTGACGTGCGCGTTGCGGCCATGACCATCAATAAAGTTTGCGGCTCGGGATTGAAGGCCGTGGGGCTCGCGGCGCAAGGCGTCATACTCGGCGAAAATGAAATCGTGGTCGCGGGCGGCATGGAGTCCATGTCCAACTGTCCTTATTTATTGCCGGGCGCGCGCGCCGGTTACCGTTACGGAAATGCCGAAGTCGTGGACTCGATGGTGCGCGACGGTTTGTGGGACGTATACAACGATTTTCACATGGGCATCACCGCCGAACTCGTGGCCGAGAAATTCGGCATCACCCGGCAGCAGCAGGATCAATTTTCTCTGGAGAGCCACCAGCGCGCCGTTCGCGCCAGAAAATCCTGCTTCATTGAATCCCAGATTGTGCCGGTCGAGATTCCGCAGAAGAAGGGCGATCCAGTAGTTGTAAAGTTCGACGAGTCGCCGCGCGAGGATGCTTCGCTCGAAGCCTTGAGCAAACTGCGGCCGGCTTTCAAGAAGGATGGCACAGTGACCGCCGGCAACGCCCCGGGCACCAATGACGGCGCGGCGGCGCTGGTGGTCACGAGCGAGCGGACCGCGGCGCGCCTCGGCAGGGCTCCGATGGCGCGCATCGTCGCGCAGGCCGTGAGCGGCGTCGATCCCAAATGGATTATGACTGCGCCCATCTACGCCGTCGAAAAAATCCTGGAAAAGACAGGCTGGGACCGCGACCGCGACGTGGACCTGTACGAACTCAACGAAGCGTTTGCCGCCGCCGCGATTGCCGTGACGCGCGAGCTGCATCTCAATCCCGCGAAAGTAAACGTAAACGGCGGCGCCGTGGCTATCGGCCATCCTATCGGCGCTTCCGGCGCGCGCATCCTCACGACGCTGCTGTACGAATTGCAGCGCCGCAACGCGCATCGCGGAATCGCCGCGTTGTGCCTCGGAGGCGGCAACGCCGTCGCGCTCGCCGTCGAGCGGTAGCGATGTGGCTGTAGCCCGCCTCTTTAGAGGCGGGGTTGTCTCGACAGTATCAATAATTTCAGCTGGCCTTTCGCCCGCACCGTCGGACTTTGCAAAACAGGTTTTCGATGCTTTGGCGGAAAGTCCCCGCTTCTGAAGAGGCGAGCTACAACAGAATTTCATGACTGACGACTCTCTCGAACTTCTCTGGCGCGGTTCCGATCCCGCCAAATTCACCGCGCTGCAAGCCGCTCTGCGCGACGAAAGCATTCCGTTCTGGCAGACGCAGGTCTACGATCCCGCCGGCGGCTTCCTTTCTTCTCGTCCGTATTACTTGGAAGCGACTCCCGGCTTTGAAATTCGAGTCCATGCCGCCGATCTCGAGCGGGCGATTGGCGCATTGAACTGGGTGGAAAGCAAGGAAGGCATGTCCGTAGTTTCCAGCGGTTCCGCCATACAGGAGCATGACCGTCTCGATCCCACGAGGCCTCTGCCTTACGATTGGGATGCCAAAGATGCAACCTCGGAAGTCTGGTCCGGCGAAGATGAATCCATGGCCGAATACTTGGCCAGCGCGCTCCGTGAAAACGGCATCCCCAGCCGCATTCCCGATGAGCCGGGCCACCGTGCCCGCCTTTGCGTCCGCCCCGAAGATTTTTCGCGCGCAAGAGACATCGCGCGCGAGATCACGGAAGGATAGATTCCGGCCCTGCCCGGCGGTAGAATGCACCGCCCATGTTTTGCCCCATTTGCAAATGCGAATACATTCGCGGCGTGACGCAGTGCACCGACTGTGGCGTTCCTCTTGTGGACGCGCTTGAACCGGAAGGCGCAAATCCCCTGGACAATGTTCGAATCGTTTCGGTCTGGCAGGGCAACGAACCCTCCGAGTGTGAAAGAGTCAAGGGAGCGCTCGAAAACGCAGGAATTGAATTTCTGGACCGTGATTCGAAAAACTTCGACTTATTTGTCCCGTCGGGTTCGAAACTGGAGATTTGGGTTTCAACTGCCGATCGTGACGCGGCCAGAAAGATTATTCTTGACGAGGACGGCCGCATCGACCCTGACGAACTGACTCCCGAGGGGATTGAGTCATTGACGCTTCCGGAATCGGATCAGCCGGACAGTGATGGGCCGCAAGATCTATCGGTGGAATGGAACGAAGACGATCCGGTTACCGAAGTGTGGAACGGCGAAAAGGAAGATTTCGCTGACACCTTGGCGGCCTGCCTAAGGGAAATCGGAATCGCCTCGCGAAAGCTTTCCGAAGCAAGCCACTGGAGCTTGGTAGTTCGTCCCGAGCAGGAAGCCCGGGCCAGGGAAGTCGTCCGCGAGGTAGTGGAAGCCAGCCCGCCGGAATGAATTTGGTAGCACAGCCTTCAGTCTGTGGGTTTCTGCGTGATCTTGGCTGGCGCGCAATGCCTCGGCTGACGAACGAACCCCCACAGACTGAAGTTTGTGCTACCAGAGCTTCCTGACCATCAGGAGACGAAATGACTATAGACAGCATCCGCACCGTAGCCGTGCTCGGCGCTGGCACCATGGGCAACGGCATCGCGCACGTCTTCGCCCGCTGCGGCTACACGGTAATTTTACGCGACGTGGAAGAGAGTTTCCTCGCTCGCGCGCGGGACACGATCGCAAGGAATCTCGATCGCGAAGTAAAAAAAGGCAAAATCGAAGAAGGGGCTAAATCAAAAATCCTGGGCCGCATTCACGCCACGACTGATTTTTCCCAAATTTCGCGCGCCGATTTTGCCGTCGAAGCCGTCCCCGAGCGCCTGGACTTGAAACTTTCCGTCTTGCGCGAAGCGGACCAACTCCTGCGCCCCGAAGTGATCCTGGCCTCAAACACTTCCTCAATTTCAGTTACAACCCTCGCCGCCGCGACCGCCCGCCCGGACCGCTTCATCGGCATGCACTTCATGAATCCCGTGCCGGTGATGGTCCTCGTCGAGGTGATTCGCGCCCTGCAAACGAGCGACGAAACATTTCACACCACCATGGCGCTGTGCGAGCGCCTGGAGAAAAAGCCCGTCGCGGTCAACGACGCGCCCGGCTTCGTTTCCAATCGCGTCCTCCTGCCGATGATCAACGAAGCCGCCTTCGCCGTCATGGAAGGCGTCGCCACTGCGGAAGCGGTAGACGCCATCATGAAATTAGGAATGAATCATCCCATGGGCCCCCTCGAACTTGCCGATTTCATCGGCCTCGACGTGTGCGTGCACATCCTCGACGTCCTTCACGAAGGCTTCGGCGATTCAAAATATCGCGCCTGCCCGCTACTTAGAAAAATGGTCGCTGCAGGATGGCTCGGCCGCAAGAGTGGGCGGGGATTTTACGCTTATTCGGGCCAAGCAAACTAGGTTCTCTCACGCGAATTTTAGAATCTTAATTCCCGCATAACCGGCCGAGATGGTTGTTGTGGCGCCCGCGTCCCGCCGGCGATTTTTCTGCTCTCGACACACCGCGAAAACACCGGCCCAAAGAAAACTCTCATGGCCACTGGAGCCAATGCGCAACCTACCAAAGACGGGCCATCATCGCCGCGCCAGCAATCAGCAGCGCGATGCCGGTGACGTGACCAAGGAGTTCCCCCTTGGCGAGGATCTTCTCAGCCATGACGAAGAGCGCAATCACCGCGACCCAGAACAAATTCATGACCCCGGCGACGAATAGCAAGGCCATCAAAACCCAGCAGCATCCCACGCAGAATGCGCCATGTCGCAACCCCATGATAAATGCGCCTGCCGCGCCCTCGCGCCACTCGCTCATAAGAAAAGTTAGGGGCGACCGGCAACCTTTCAGGCACGCGCTCTTCAGCGGCGTCCACTGGAAAACGCCGGCCGCGATGAGCAGCCCGCCATTCAGCGTGGGACTGGTCGCCGCCATCGCAGGGGAAAGAAGTGCGGCTTGATGCAACCCCCACTCGGCCAATGTAGCCACCGCGGAAAACCCGGTCCAGACGGCGAGGTATCCGAAAAGGAAGATGCTCACCGGCACGTACGGACGGGCCGCCGCTTGCCGTTGCTTGTTCACGGTGAGAAATGCGAGGAGCATCGGCGTCGCGGACGGCAGCATCATGGCCACCATCATCACGGCCCACATCACGAAGAGGAGCAGGACCGTACTTGGCCCCCACACCTGGAGCCCCGGCATAATCATGCCGGGCATGTCCATGCCGGCCATGTCCATCCCCGGCATCGCCGTCTTCGTATGGAAGAGATACAACCAGGCAAGAATCACCATGGCGGCCAGGCAACCGCCAATGATCAGCCGCTCCCGCCGAAGCATGGTCTCCAACGGATCTATCCGTTCGTCCAGTTAAAATTGTAGAAGATCCAGTTGGACTTCTGGGCTCCTATTGACACACCCGCTGCATCGGCCCGAAAGGTTCCCTGGCCGCATTGCCCTTTTGTCCAGATAAATCCGTCTGGAAGATCGACGTTGGCCACATGATCTTCGCCGGTGACCGGGTTTTTGAACGAGTCGCCTCTGCCTTCGCCAACCCCCTCGGCTCTGAAAATGCTCTTCGTTCCTTTTCCCTCGATCGTGATTTTCGTCTTCACCAGCCCGGTAACCTCATAGGTCGGTCCCAGGAGTTCCCAGGGCATGCCGCCCAACTTCCCTGTAAAGATTTGGCCGAGCGCTTCAATCTGCTTATCCGTCGTGGTCGGCTCCACGACGAAAACGCAACGGCCGTTTCCCTCATGGATGGCCTTCGGCCAGTCCAGGATCGCCGCGCACTTCAATCCCGACAGGTCGAGCTTGCTGCACGATCCGCTCTTAATATGCAGGCCGACGAACGCACGGCAGCTTCCATCTTTCGAGTTTGGGAACCCCCCGAAATTGCAGCCGCACGCGAAGTCGCAGTTGCAAAATTCATAACCGTGGCCCTTGAGCGCCCACCGGGCCGCTTTGGCCTTCGCCTTTGTTGCCATGTGTCCTCCTCCGAAAAGGATGAGCAATAGTATCCAAATCGCTGAAAATATCCAGTTCCTTGATGAAGATCGTTGCCGCCGTCCAGCGCCGCTCCTTGCGGGTGCGCTCTAGGCATCCGCGAACACCCGGCCGGCCAACAACCCGGATTCTCGGAAAT
>Ga0209380_10001421_pt1 | contig 16108 bp, 15 predicted proteins | sample HubBroMetageWFT6_FD_188347 | JGI IMG/M metagenome (GOLD analysis project Ga0209380, IMG submission 188347) | Warmed and freeze-thawed soil microbial communities from the Hubbard Brook experimental Forest, New Hampshire - Hubbard Brook CCASE Soil... | ecosystem: Environmental > Terrestrial >...
ATCTCGGACTGTACCGCTTCCGGCACCAAGGCGAACGCCACTCCACATCGCCGGATCTGGTCCGGCGAATGCATCGCTACATCAAATCGCCTACCCAGGAGAATTTCCAGGCGTTCACCGAGATTGCTGGAAAAAGGGAGCCAATAACCATCCGCGATCTCCTGGAGATCGCACCTGGCGTCCCAGTGCCTCTGCAAGAGGTTGAATCGGACGCTTCCATACTCAGCCGTTTTAGCACACAAGCCATGTCACTGGGAGCGATCTCTCCTGAAACCCATCGCACGCTTGCTATTGCCATGAACCGGCTGGGTGCGCGCAGCAATACCGGAGAAGGTGGCGAAGATCCGGAAGTGTATGATCGACAGCCCGAGGCCAATAACCGGGTTAAGCAGGTGGCCTCAGCGCGATTTGGCGTGACTGCGGATTACCTCGTGCACGCGGATGAGTTAGAGATCAAAATCGCGCAGGGCGCAAAGCCCGGCGAGGGCGGCCAACTGCCTGCGGGCAAGGTGACGGCATACATCGCGCGGCTGCGGCATTCGGTGCCGAACACGATACTGATCTCGCCGCCGCCCCATCATGACATTTACAGCATCGAGGACTTGGAACAGTTGATCTACGATCTGCGGGCGGTGAATCCGCATGCGCGTGTTGGAGTCAAGCTGGTCTCAAGCACCGGCGTGGGTATCGTCGCCACGGGCGTCGCCAAGGCTGGGGCTGACGTTATCACGATTAGCGGCCATGACGGAGGTACGGGAGCGTCTCCCCTGACTTCCATCAAGAACACGGGGATGCCTTGGGAAATTGGACTGCGCGATGCGCACGGTGCGCTGTTGCGTGCGGGTTTGCGTCGCCGGGTTCGCTTGCGCGTTGATGGCGGATTCAAATTTGGACGGGATGTCATCGTCGGCGCGCTGCTGGGGGCTGACGAATTTGGTTTCGGTACGGCGGCTCTGCTGGCCCTGGGCTGCGTTATGGCTCGCCAGTGCCATCTAAACACGTGTCCCGTGGGAATTGCCACTCAAGACGAAACCCTGAGGATGCGCTTTACCGGAAAACCGGAGATGGTGGAAGATTACTTCCGCGCTGTGGCTGCGGAGGTTCGGGAACTGCTCGCGGCCATGGGAGCCCGCTCGATCGACGGGATCGTGGGCGCCTTCGATCGACTTCAGCCGCGCAACCCGCAGGCTGCTCGCGCCCTGGCAGAACTGCTTGAGCCGATCGTCACGCCGCCGCAAACGCCCTGCCGGCGCGAGTCCGCTGGCGCTCTTCAGCTTGCCTTGAGCCGGGGGATGGCGGAGCGGAACACCAATCGTTTGCAACGTCTCTGTATTACGAACGCTGACCGTGCCGTGGGAACCCATCTGTCTGGCGAAACCTTGCGCCGACGCGCCGGAATCATTACGCCAGTTGAGTACGATTTTGAGGGTACGGCCGGCCAGAGTTTCGGTGCGTTCTTGATCCCTGGAATTACCCTGCGACTATTCGGCGAGGCCAACGACTATGTAGGCAAAGGTTTATCGGGTGGCAATATTGCCATCACGGCAGGCAAAGAAGCTTCTCTGCGCGGAGATGTATTAGCGGGCAACACCGTGCTCTACGGCGCGACGAGTGGGGAATTGTATATTTCGGGCCGAGCAGGAGAACGATTTGCCGTACGCAACAGCGGTGCGCTTGCTGTAGTTGAAGGCGTTGGCCAACATGCGTGCGAATACATGACGGCAGGCGTTACGGTCATCCTGGGGCCTGCCGGGATTAACCTCGGAGCCGGGCTGACGGGCGGATTAGCTTACCTGCTCCGCGATTCCGTCAGCGGCCACGTGCACAACGAGCAGTCCGTCAGGATGGTCCGCATTGAACTCCAAGAAGAGCTGTGGCTGCGCCGCGTCCTCCGCAGACACGAACGGCTCACGGGAAGCCCGCGAGCTGCGCAGTTGTTGCGGAGCGAACGGCCGCTACCGTTCAGTCGCGTCGAGCCTCTTTCCTCGTCCTGTTCGATCGCGGAGACTTGGGAAGCAATCCTGAATCGCTTCGAGAGCCGCAAGACTCCTGTTTTCGATATCTCACGACTGCTTCCGCTTGAGGGCCTGCCGTCGTATCGTAAACAGCGAGCGCTTCAGGGAAATCGATGACGTTTTCCGCATGAGCTGATCTGCCGTCCAGCTATAATCACACACTAATTATGGACTTTGACCAACTAGTCACATTTCTACAAGTCGCCAAGCTCGGCAGTTTCTCGCGCGCTGGAGAGAAAGTTTTCCGCTCGCAATCGGCGGTGAGCAGCCAGATCCGGCTGCTCGAACAGGAATACGGAGACAAGCTTCTCGACCGCTCTGGAAAGTCGGTGAGGCTTACGCCAGCTGGAAGAGTACTGTTCGCTTATTCCGAGCGGCTTTTGAGGATGCGCGATGAGTCCTTGCTGGCGGTCGCCGATCAGGGCGCGACACCTCGCGGAACTCTCTTGATTGGAGCCAACGAAGCCACCTGTCTTTACGTCTTGCCGGAGGTGTTCGCTGAATATTGTCGGCTATATCCGGGGGTTCAAGTCAGCATCTACCGCAACTTCAGCTACAAGATCATAGAGAAGCTGGAGAACGGATCGATTGACGTGGGCATTGTAACCTTGCCCGTCAAATCGCCGAGCCTGAAAGTGCACTCTATTTTTCGCGATCAGCTGATGCTTATGGTCAATCCGCAGAATCCTCTGGCCAAGCATAAACACGTATCCGTCGCGGACATCGTGACTCAACCGTTGCTGTTACCAAGAACCGGCTACAGTCGACGGGTCATGGACAAGCTTTTCCGGCCTTACCGTGCTCACTTGCAAGTCAGAATGGAATTACCCAGCATTGGGATGATCAAGAGCTTTGTCGCCGCCGGGCTTGGCGTCTCGCTGATCAGTTCAAGCTTCGCTCGGGACCAGGTGCTGGCGGAACGAGTGAAGCTGATTCCTCTTCAAGGCGTGGAGTTGTGGCGGGAATTGGGGCTAGCGTACCGTCGGGATCGAACTCATACGCGGCCCACGACCACGTTCATCGCTACTGTCAGACAGCTTTCCGCAGGCGCAAAATAGTCAACTCGATCTACCAAAGAGACACAGAGTCACAGAGAATGCAGGATCTTGGAGATAAATGTGATTCTTTTTCTAGAAGCCCGGGTTTCTCTGTGACTCTGTGGTGAAATACGGCTAATACTTCACGATTGCAGCAAACGATTTCGGATCAAGGCTGGCGCCGCCGACCAGGGCGCCGTCGATTTCTTCTTCTGCCATAAGCGCTTTGGCATTCTCAGGTTTCACCGAGCCCCCGTAGAGGACGCGGAGGTTGTCCGCGAACTCCTGCCCGAAAGCTTTGGCTGCTTCTCCGCGTATCAAACTGTGGGATTCTGCGGCGAGCTGCGGCGTGGCTGTCTTGCCGGTTCCAATGGCCCAGACTGGCTCGTACGCGACGACAAGTTTGCCAGCTTTCTTGGCGGAGATGGCGTGGAAGGCACGAAGGCATTGGCGCCGGAGCACATCTTCGGTCAGTCCCGCTTCGCGTTCTTCCAGAACCTCGCCGACGCAAACGATTGGGGTCAGTCCAGCTTCAAGAGCGGCTTTGAGCTTGAAATTCACCATGTCGTCTGTCTCACCGAAATACTGGCGGCGCTCGGAATGGCCAATAATCGCGTGAGTACAGCCGACGGTGAGCAGCATGCTGGGGGAGACTTCGCCGGTATAAGCGCCTTGCTTTTCCCAGTACAGATTTTGGGCGCCGATTGCCACATTCGATCCCTCGACAGCATCCACTGCAGCACAGAGATCAATGTAAGGCGGACAGACGACCATTTCATCGCGATCGTGGTTCGCTACCAAGGGAAGAAATTCGCGAAAGAAATCGATTGCTTCGTCAGGCGTTTTGTACATCTTCCAGTTGGCAGCGATGAGCTTCTTTCTCATGGGGATCCCTTTTCGACTCGGTATGAAAAAACGGGGTTGAGATTCTGCAGTTGTGCGGCGGCGCGTGTGTATGTTCGCAAAGTCGCAGCATCGAAAAGAACAAATCGAACCCGACTTACATGGTTCGTGGTGGCCAGAGCCGCAACTGTGGAAGAAATCGCGATAGTTGCGGCTTCAGAAGAGGGGTATCCGAAAGCCCCAGTCGAGATTGCAGGAAAAGACAGAGACTTGATAGCGTGCTGATCGGCTAGCCGGATCGATTCGCGGTGGCAACTCGCCAGCTTTTCAGCTTCTCCGCTTTCTCCGTCGCGATAGACCGGACCCACGGTGTGGATCACGTGTTTCGCAGTTAGGCATCCGCCTGTGGTGATCACCGCCTGCCCCGCAGGCAGGCTTCCAATCTGACTCACAATTCGCTTGCACTCGGCAAGTATCGCATGTCCACCAGCTTCGTGAATGGCTCCGTCCACTCCGCCTCCCCCCAGAAGAGACGAGTTGGCTGCGTTTACCACTGCGTCGGTCGTCTCGTGAGTAATATCGGCCGGACCGTGAAATTCTATAGTCCTCCCCCGGTCCAATAAAATACGAATTTCCGAACGCGGCACACTGGTCTCCAGGCAGGTCAACGCTTCTCGGTCAGCGCCTCAACCCCTGGAAGCTTCTTGCCTTCCAGGAATTCAAGCGACGCGCCGCCACCGGTCGAGATGTGCGTCATCTTGTCGGCAACTCCGGCGGCGTGTACGGCGGATACTGAATCGCCACCGCCCACAATCGAAATCGCACCTGCGTTTTCGGCGATGGCGTGAGCGATCTTGGAAGTTCCCCTGCTGAACGGCGAAACCTCGAATACCCCCATGGGACCGTTCCAGACGATGGTGCGGGCGCGGGAAATCTCTTCCGAGAAGAGTTCTACGGTCTGAGGCCCAATATCAAGGCCCATCATGTTGGGCGGGATCGGTTGCCCGCGGTTCACAATGTGGACCACAGCGTTGACATCAATTCGGTCAGCCACGATGTGATCGACCGGCAACAAGAACTTCAGCTTGTGGCTTTGGGCTTCCTGCAGAAGCTGGCGGGCGAGGTCGAGTTTGTCTTCCTCCACACGCGACTTGCCGACATTCTCGCCCTGAGCTTTCAGGAATGTATAAGCCATGGCCCCGCCGACGAGGAAGGTGTCCACTTTGCTCATCAGGTTCTGGATCACGGCGATCTTGTCGCTCACTTTGGCGCCGCCCAGAATCGCGATGAAAGGCTCTTCGGGATGCTGCAGGGCTTTGCCCAGGTAGCGAAGTTCCTTCTCCATGAGTAGTCCAGCGGCAGATTTCTTCACAAACTTTGTGACCCCAACCGTGGAGGCATGGGCGCGATGGGCGGTCCCGAAAGCGTCGTTCACGTAGTAATCGGCGAGGTTCGCAAGTTGCTTGGAAAACTTCTCGTCGTTGGCTTCTTCTTCGGCGTGAAAGCGAAGGTTTTCCAGAAGCAGGGTTTGTCCTTTTTCCAACTTGCCAGCTATTTCTTCGGCCTCCGCGCCGACGCAGTCGGGAGAGAATCCGACGTTCTCGCCCCGGGCTAGTTCCTTGTCGAGGAGCATGCGCAGACGCTCAGCCACAGGCTTGAGGCTCATTTTGGGATTGGGCTTGCCCTTGGGACGGCCGAGGTGGGAGGCGAGAATCAGCCGCGCGCCGTGCCGCAAAGCGTACTCAATGGTGGGCAGAGTTTCTCGGATACGGGTGTCGTCCATGACCCGGCCATCCTCCATGGGCACGTTGAAATCCACGCGCATCAGGATGCGGTGATCGTTGATGGCAAGATCGCGGATGGAAAGCTTGGACATTATAGATTCCTTAATCTAGCGCGGCCTTCGGCATGGTACGGGCTCCCAGCGAGGGCAGGATGCCCACGCGATAGCCATCTGGATGCCGGCGCTAGAAAAACCTTACAGGCCTTTCTTGCCGAGATAGTTGATCAGGTCGTGGACACGGCACGAGTAGCCCCACTCGTTGTCGTACCATGAAATCACTTTGACCAGGTTTCCGCCAACTACGAGAGTCATCGGCGCATCCACGATGGAGGAGCGCGAGTCACCGCGGAAATCAGCCGAGACCAGTTCGTTTTCTTCGTATCCCAGATAGCCCTTTAAAGGGCCTGCTTGCGATGCCTTTTGCAGGGCGGCGTTGATTTCTTCCCTGGAGGTCTTTTTCTCGACAAGTGCAACCAGGTCGACAACCGAGACGTTCGGTGTGGGAACGCGCATGGCGAAACCATCGAGCTTGCCGGCCATCTCGGGGATCACAAGTTTCAGTGCCTTGGCCGCACCGGTCGAGGTCGGAATCATGGAAAGAGCGGCGGCCCGCGCACGGCGCAAGTCTTTGTGCGGGAAGTCGAGGATAACCTGGTCGTTGGTGTAAGAATGAATGGTCGTCATCGAGCCGACGATGATCTTGAAATTGTCATGCACCACTTTCACAACGGGCGCTAAACAGTTGGTAGTGCAGGAGGCGTTCGAGATTATGTGATGCTTGGCCGGGTCGTAAACCTGTTCGTTGACACCGAGGACTAGAGTGACGTCTTCATTCTTCGCCGGAGCCGAGATGATGACCTTCTTGACCGGCCCGCGGAGATGCTTCTTGGCATCATTGGCATCGGTGAAATGGCCAGTGGATTCGAGTACGACCTGGGCACCGACGGATTCCCATGGAAGCTTGGCCGGGTCCTTTTCCGCGAAGACCTTAAAGCTCTTACCATCGACTGTGATGCTGTCGGAACCGGCCGAGATCTGGTTTTGCAGGTTGCCGAGAATGGAATCGTACTTGAGTAGGTGGGCGAGCGTCTTCGGGTCGGTGAGATCGTTGACGGCGACGAATTCGATGTTAGGGTCTTTGAGCGAGGCGCGCATTACGTTGCGCCCGATGCGTCCGAAGCCGTTAATTCCTACTTTTATTGCCATCTTGCCTCCGTGAGGGTATGAAGATACGACTGAAAAGAATGCGGGGCCAGGAACACAAAATGTTAACAGGGAAAGAGAAGGGCAGCAAATGCGGCTGCGGCGAAATGCCCGAGGTAGATAGCCCATTGGCAGAGGCCGATTCAAGTCCCTTGCGAGAAGAAATTATGAATGCGACGTGAAGCCACCGATCTCGATGTAGACGTTCTTCTTGCTCCAGAGAAACGAAATTCGCGCCAGCCAGTACTTCTTTTCGATCGTCTGGCGGGCACGTGGCCAGTCTTCGGGAGGGAGTATTCGCGCTGTGGCCGCGAACTCCGGACCGGTAATTTTGCCTCGGATGGTGCAAGGCGCGACTCGCACCTGGGGATTATTCCGGATGCGCTTGTACTTCCCGGAATCGCTGCGAGTCATCACGTAAAGTTTGTCGTCCTGTTCTCCAAACCACACCGGAGTGGCTACGGCGGCCCCGCTCTTGCGAAAGGTGGTAAGGCTAATATATTTCTGGCCCTGGATTTCGGGCGGGATCGGCATAGGGACATTGTACGGGAGATGCGAGGCGTGAATGCGTCGGTTCGTCATGGCGCCCTAGACAGCCGAAGTCCGAGTTTTTCCACAGCTGAGATATTTCAAACCTACGTCAATGGCAGGGAAGGTGCGCTGTCAGGCTTGGTACCCGTGTGACGGCATACGTTGCCCGAGAGGCTGCGGGTGTGTTACAAGCCAGACATGCGCAAATGGATGAGTGAGCGCCTGAAGCGCCGCAAAAAGGAGCCGGAGAAGGCGGGAACCGATCCTGCGCAGGCCCCGCTGCAGCCTGCATTCTACGATACGGAGCCGGTGCACCCCGAGCCGGAAACCCAGAGACAAGCAGCAGCAGCGCCGCCGCAACCGGAGTCAATACACGAGTTGCCGTCGGTCGAGCCACAGCCGGCTCAACCACGGCAAGCCGAAAACGGGGATGTAGCCAAACGCCGGAGACGGCGCGGTAGAGGTGGTCGCGGCCGCGGCCGCAACGGCGCTCCGCCCGTAGAATCGGCGGGGACGGGTGGCGAGCCACAGCCGTTGCAAACTGCCTCGAAAGCAAGTCTGGCACCTACGGCCGTAGCCGCGCACGGTTCTGCAACCACAAAAGCTCCATCGACCCCGCCCCAGGCCGAGGCGCCGCGTCCTTCTAAAGGTGTGGTCGTACTGGCGATTGGGTTGCCAGGGTCGGGTAAGAGTTCCTGGTTTAAACGCCACAACATCACTCCACTCTCGAGCGATCTCTTGCGTGCGCTTCTGTTTGACGACCCCACCGAACAGCGCTTCCAGGATCTGATTTTTTCCAACCTGCGCTCCATGCTGAAGGCGCGGTTGATTGCGCGGCGTCCGATGAATTATGTGGACGCCACCAACCTGTCGCCCCACGAGCGCAGCGGGTGGATCAAGCTGGCCAAGGACTACGGCTATGAAGTGCAGGCAGTTTTCTTTGATGTGCCAGTGGAAGTGTGCCTGGCCCGCAATCAACGCCGCGAACGCAAGCTGCCGGAAGACGCGATGCGGCGCATGGCTGGAAAATTAAAGCAGCCCACGTTTGAGGAAGGATTTTCGAAGATCACCGTGGTAAAGGTGAAGCAGAAAGAGTGAAAGTTTCGAGTCCTGAGCGCGTCTAAAATCGGGCAGGCGAATTGGCAATCGGGAATTGCTAAGTGCACTATCCCTTGAGATACGGTAGCAATTCTTTGAATGCGGGCGCCCCTGACGAACGCAACAGTTCGTAGATGATCATCTCGGTTGACGAGATCACGGCGCCCGCCGCGCGCATGCGTTGCAGACCAATCTTCCAGTTCCATTCCGTGCGCGAACTCACGGCATCCGAAGCCACGTGCACAATGTAGCCTTCGCGGAGGGCCGCCAGCGCGGTTTGAGTCACGCAAATGTGACTTTCCATTCCACACAACAACACCGTGTTGCGGTTTCCCGGCAACCGCTTCAGCAGGGAGCAGAAAACATCGCTGCCGAAGCAGGAGAACATTTGTTTGTCGATAGCATGGGTTTCCGGCAGCAGGGAAGCAATCTCCGGTACGATGGCGCCCAGCCCCTTGGCATATTGCGTAGTCATAAGAGCGGGAAGTTTCAGGATTCCGGCAAGCCGAATGAGCAGTTGGGAGTTCCTGATGAGCTGTTCTTTTTGAAAGATTGGGGGCAGAAGTTTTTCTTGGATATCGACCACGAGGAGCGCACAGCGGTCTGCCTCGAGAGGAGTGCGCGCGATTTCGCCATAGTCGCTGGCCAGCGGAGTGATGTTGCCAAGGGTGGTAACCATGAATGTTCTCCTGGGGTGAATCTTAAACCGTAAGCTCGCTAAGTAACAGTTCGCACGGAGGGCGCTGGAGAAACGGGAAGTCTCGTCCGCGAGAGACAATGCAGCAATTGTTGACCACAATGCGATAGCGCCGATAGAATCATAGACTCAAGGTGGCGGTTTTTTCCCCGCCCTACAAGTCACTCTGCCCCCTCGTTCAATGGTAGGACACCTGCCTCTGGAGCAGGTTATCGGGGTTCGAATCCCTGGGGGGCAGCCAAATTTCCCTCTTCGCTGTTAACGTCGCGCCCGAAGTTTAGTACGCCCCTGGCGCCATTTGATGCGGAGTGGTTGTGCATCCAATCTCAGAGTCACGCCGGCTATGCTAGGTCCGGAAGATGATGGAAAGCCTGGAGCAAGACCCTTTTGATAATGGGGGGTTGTATAGCCCCACCGAACGAAGTGGTGGCATTGATCCCTCCGACTGGCGATGAGACGCAAGAGGTATCCCCCTGTTTTGATCATCCGACGTTGACCGACATTCTGAATACCGCCAAAATCAGTTGGCGGTATTATTCACCGTTACCAGGAATTATCTGGAACGCCCCCGCCAGGATCGAGCACATCTGTGTGCCAAACGCTCCTCCGCCGAACGGGACCGCCTGTACGGGCGCCGATTCGACCAACAACATTCCAAACACGCAAGTGTTGACCGATATTGCGAACGGCCCGCTCGCCAGCGTGAGTTGGGTCATTCCCAGCGGGCAAGCATCTGACCATCCCGGAATTAGCGACGGCTCCGGGCCATCGTGGGTGGCGTCGGTAGTGAACGCTATTGGCAAGCGCCAGTACTGGTCGAACACCGCCATCATCATTACCTGGGTGATTGGGGAGGTTGGCACGACCACGTGAGCCCCACCCTCACAGGTGGTCCGGGTATCATCAACTCCTATGAATATGGCTTTCCGCGTGCCCCTGATCGTGGTCTCGCCTTACGCGAAGCCAGCATACATTTCCCACCAGGTAAACGATTTCGGTTGCATTCTGAAATTCATTGAGGGAACATTCAGTCTGCCTAATATCGCACCCGGAGCTTCGCCTGCCTACGCTGACGCCACCACCAACACCAACACCGGCGACCTTTCGGATTGTTTCGACTTCAACCAACCCCCATTGACGTTTCAAACAATCCCGGCACCCATGGATGCCAAGCATTTCCTGGAAGATAAAACTCCGCCCACAGATCCTGACGACGATTGATCTCCATCGCGCCACATTCCCCACCTCCTCGGCATGGACGTCCATCAGGAGGCGGTGGTAAGCTTGCCGTCTGGTTTTCGCATGCCAGGCAAGCCCGATATTTCGAAGAGCCAGATTCTGCCGGCCCAGACCGGATGACATTTGATGGCGTCCGTTCCGACTAGTACGCCCGAAGCGGGAGATGGCGTGCGCGGCGTCGCGCAGGCGGTAGCCGCACCACTCACGCGCGCCGCAATCTTCCTGATCGCGACCCTAAACTCGGGCCCCGAAAATCGCGCGACCGTTCGCTCGTTCTGTGGAGACGTCGCCGCGCTGTTGCGCGCCGTAGAATTTCGCGACATTGAAGGGGGACTTTCCTGCGTCGTGGGATTTGGGTCCGACGCGTGGGACCGACTCTTTGGGCCGCCGCGGCCGGCGAAGCTCCATCCGTTCCGGGAGATTCGTGCCGGGGCGGCGCGCCATGCGGTGTCCACGCCGGGCGACTTGCTGTTTCACATTCGCGCGAAGCGCATGGATTTATGCTTCGAGCTTGCGACGCAAATCATGGCGCGTATCGGCGGTGCTGTTTCGCCAGTTGACGAGGTACAAGGATTCCGTTACTTCGACGACCGCGATCTCATCGGCTTTGTCGACGGAACTGAAAATCCGAGGGGAGAGACAGCGATCGACGCGGTGCTCGTCGGCGAGGAGGACGCCGCGTTCGCCGGCGGCAGTTACGTCATCGTGCAGAAATATCTCCACGATCTTGCTGCATGGAATGCGCTCTCCACGGAGGCGCAGGAACGCATCATCGGCCGCACCAAACTGTCTGACATCGAATTGGACGATTCCATCAAGCCAACCTCAGCGCACAACGCACTCACTACCATCGTCGAAGGTGGGAGAGAGATTAAGATCCTGCGCGACAACATGCCCTTCGGGCGGGCCGCCATGGGTGAATTTGGCACCTATTTCATTGGCTACAGCCGTTCGCCCAGCACGATTGAGCAAATGCTTGAGAACATGTTCATTGGCAGGCCGCCCGGCAATTACGATCGGCTGCTCGATTTCAGTCGTGCCGTCACTGGAAACTTGTTTTTTGTGCCCACCGCCACGTTTTTGGAAAACGTACCCGAAGACCAGCCTGCGGTTGCGGTAGCTTCCGCAGAACCAGCGGTCGAAGCCTCTCTGCGTACGCGCGAAAACGATGGTTCACTGGGTATCGGTTCCCTTAAAGGAGAAATCCCACATGAATAATCTGCATCGCGAGCTTGCCCCCATTTCCGATGCCGCGTGGGCACAAATCGAACAAGAGACTTCGCGCACACTCAAGCGCCACCTCGCGGGGCGGCGCGTGGTCGACATGCATGGACCGGCGGGCGCAAGCTTCTCCGCCGTCGGCACCGGACATCTGCTGACGATCTCGTCCCCGAGGGATGGTATCGTCGCCGGACAGCGCGAAGTAAAGGCGCTGGTCGAGCTGCGTGTTCCGTTCGAGTTGGAGCGCCAAGCCATCGACGACGTCGAGCGTGGCGCGAACGACTCCGACTGGCAGCCAGCGAAGGACGCCGCGCGCAAGCTCGCTTACGCCGAGGACGGTGCCATATTCGAAGGCTATGCCGCCGCTGGAATCGTGGGTATCCGCCAGAGGACCAGCAATCCGGCGATGATGCTCCCTGGTGATGTGCGAGAGTACCCGGAAGCCATTGCCCAAGGCTTGAGCCGCTTGCGGCTCGTTGGCGTCAATGGCCCCTACGCGGTGCTGCTTGATGCCGACGTCTACACAGCACTGGCCGAGACCAGCGATCACGGATACCCGGTACTCGAACATGTCAAACGGCTCGTCGACGACAAAATCATTTGGGCACCTGCGATCCGCGGTGCCTTTGTGGTGACCACCCGTGGCGGCGATTTCGACCTGCAAATCGGCCAGGACGTCTCTATCGGCTATTTGCACCACACGGATGCCACGGTTGGCCTATATCTCCAGGAGACGTTTTCCTTCCAGATGCTCACGGCTGAGGCGGCCATCGCGCTGGCTCCGCCGGTAAAGCCGCAGAAGAGCTAACGCTGAGAGTTCCACGACTAGAGAACGCACATAAATCGAATCCACGAATCGGCTTCGTTCCGGCGCCGTTGTTAGGGGGAAGTTCAGGAGCCGTAACGGTGATGACGCTCAGCCGCCCATCTCGGCCCATCTCAGCCTCACAGTCCGGAGGCTCAGACACACCTGTAGTCGCCTTCGCTGTTTTCTCCAGTTACGCACGTAGAAAAGACTCCGGGCTCGGCATTGAATGAGGGTTACTGAAACGCTACGAATTTCAAACAGGTGGGCGAAGGCACCTGGAACACGACTCCCGTTGGCGTGAGATGGCCGGTCTTTTGATCGATGCGAAAAGCAACGATGTTGTCGGAATCCTGATTCGCGGCGAGTAGCCATGATCCGGTGGGGTCGATCGCGAAGTGGCGCGGCGTTTTTCCGCCGATGGGATCGTTCTCAACATGCGTCAGCTTACCTGTGGCAGAATCGATGGCAAACCCTGCGATGCTGTCGTCTCCACGATTCGAAGCAAATAGAAATTTTCCCGAAGGATGAATTTCGATTTCGGCGGCCGTGTTGTTGCCGCTGAAGGTTTTCGGCAACGTCGACATAGTTTGCAATTCATGCAGCGTGCCGGTGGCAGCGTTGTACGCGTAAGTTGCGACCGTAGACTGCAGCTCATTAATCACGTAAAGGAAGCGACCGTCGAAACGGAACGCTAAATGACGCGGACCCGCACCGGGAGCGGCTTTCACGATTTGCGGGTTGGCTCCGAGGGTTCCCTTCGTGGAATCGAAGGAATAGACCAGCAAATGATCGAGTCCAAGGTCGGCGGCCACGGCAAAGCGATTGTCCGGCGAGAGCGCGATCGCGTGGGCGTGCGGTCCCGTCTGCCGCTGCGGATTTACGCTCGAGCCTTTGTGCTGCACGAACGACGTAGCTTCCCCCAGTCGTCCGTCCTTCAGCACCGGGAACACGGCCACGCTTCCCGCGGTGTAGTTGGAAACCAAGGCGTACCGCCCCGTCCGGTCAAGAGTGATATGAGCTGGGGCCGCTCCTCGCGAAGAGACTTGGTTCAAGAGAGAAAGCTTCCCGGTTTCGGACTGAATGGCAAATGCGCTCACCGCGCCTGTAGGCTGGCCATTGAAGATATCCGTCTCGTTGACTGCATAGAGGAATCGTCGGCTGGAACCGGCGGTGAGAAAAGATGGCTCCACGGCCTCGGTGGCAAGACCGAGCGAGGTCATCTTGCCCGTCGAGGAATCGAAACGGTAGACATAGATTCCTTTGCTGCCATGGTCGGTATAGGTGCCAACGTAGACAAAATATTGTCCCTGCGCGGGTCCGGCGGCAGGCGCGAACATGGACGAAGCAAGCGTGACCAACAGAAGAGCGGCGGAGCGGAAAATTCGTCGAAGATGTGGCATTCGTATTCTCATACGATTCTTTCAGATCACTTTCAACGCCCCCTTTTAAGCCTTCCTTTGTGAACCTTCGTATCCTTTGTGGTTGATGAACTGGAAATGCTAGCACCACAAAGGACACGAAGGTTCACAAAGGAAAACCTCCCAGGGTTCCTAACTGCCCGTTTTCCTCCGGCTCGGGGATGGGTTCGATTCGTCCCAGCAGAAAAATATAGCCCACAATCCCCAGCAGCAGGATTACTGTCGCGGTCGCGAAGGCGGCGGCGAAGGAGTGCGTTTCGGAGACAATATAGCCGGTAACGATCGGCGCAGAAATAGCGGCGATCTGACCACAGAAGTTCACCGCGCCTCCCAGTGTGCCGACGCTTTCCCGCGGCGCAATCAGGGATGGAACGGTCCACGCCACGGGTGCCGCTGCAGCCAGTCCTCCCAGAGCAAGGCTGATCCAGAGCAGGGCGGCCACAGAACTGTGAGCGCTGGCCGCGCCGAAGATCGCGAGACCGAAAGCCATTCCCGTTACCAACACGGTTTGGCGAACCCGGTTTGCATCCCAACCGTGCTGGATCAGAGCGTCCACCAGCCATCCGCCCACCAGAAGATCGGTGAACGTAGCGAACATCCAGGGTACGCTCGTGTAGAAAGCAGAGTGGAACAAGTCCATATGAAGGGAAACGGAAAGATAGCTGGGGAGCCACGTTAACAGGAGAAAGAACGTGTAATTGTAAGCGCCCCATCCCAGCGCGAGCCCGTAGACCTTTCGCTGTTTCAAAAGATAGCCGAGGGAAGCGCCATTTCGTATTTTTCGCTGGTCTTCCAGTTGAGCGCCACCGCGGAGAATGAATTGAAGCTCCTGAGCTGACAGCCCTTTGTCTTCGCTCGGATTGCGGTAGATCCAATAGAACATCACGAAATAAAGGAGGCTGACGAGGCCGGTGGCGGCAAAACTCCAGCGCCAGCCAAAGTACAAGAGCAGCAAGCCGATCAGCGGGACTCCAATTGCACTGGATAGTTTCGCCGCTGCATCGGTAATCGCCGTTGCCAAGCCTCGTTCCTCTCGCGTAAACCAGTACCCCAAGGCTTTGGCATTCGCCGGAAACGTCGGCGATTCGCTGATGCCTAGAAGGAAGCGAGCTCCGAAAAACCAACCAAGGCCGGGGGAGAGCGAGGCGGCGAAGGAGGAAACGCTCCATAGGAGCGCGCTGATTCTACCAACCCGGCGCACTCCCAAACGGTCCAACAAGATTCCGGCGGGCATCTGCATCAAGGCATAAGTCCAGCTGAAAGCGCTGGAGAGATAGCCGAAGGCAACCAAGGATAAGCCGAACGAGGCGTGAAGCGCGTCGCGAGACACCGACAAGTTGATCCGGTCGAAGAAATTGACAAGAACTCCAAACGCAAGCAGGAAGGCGATGCGCCATCGCCTGCGGGGCACGCCTGAGATGTCCGAAATCGTTTGCGGCAAGAGCGCTCCGAGAGGAACTGGCGGGAACGGTTTCAGAGTTCTTCCCGTCACGCTGTCATGCCGAGCGAAGTAAGGATCTGGGGTTTGCCTGCGGCGACGATACCGATGATGTCGGCGAGAACCTAGATTCCTGGCTAAGCCCGGGATGACAAGTGTGTCGTAGTTTCACGATCTATCTGAAAGCGTATCAGGCGATAGATCAGGAAACGGTTATTGAACGCCGATGCCGGCGAGCAGTCCGCCGTCCACGAGGTAATCGCCGCCCGTGCAGAATCCCGCCTTATCCGACGTCAAGAATGCAGCTAATTCAGCGACCTCTTCGGGTGTTCCGATGCGCTTAAGTGGATGAGCCGCGCCAAAACGTGCGAAGGCTTCTTCCGCCGACAGATCCGGGGCGAAGTGTCCTGCAGAGCGCGCCAGCATCGGCGTGCGGATCGAACCCGGGCTGATCGAATTGACGCGGATGTTATCGGCGGCGTGGTCGAGGGCCAGGGCGCGCGTCAAGCTGTGAATTGCTCCCTTTGATGTGGCATACACGGCGACACCCCGCTGGCATGCGTATCCTTGAACCGATGCCAGATTAATGATGGACCCGCCTCCCCTTTTTTTCATCTCCGGAATGCCAAGGTGCGCCAGAAGATAGATGCTCCCAACGTTCACCATCATGCAGCGGTTCCAAGTCGCAAGATCGGTTTCTATGACGGTGCCAAAGGGATGAATCGCGGCAGCATTGACGATGATGTCCAGGCCTCCAAACCGGCTGACGGTCTTCGT
>Ga0209380_10001422_pt1 | contig 16098 bp, 10 predicted proteins | sample HubBroMetageWFT6_FD_188347 | JGI IMG/M metagenome (GOLD analysis project Ga0209380, IMG submission 188347) | Warmed and freeze-thawed soil microbial communities from the Hubbard Brook experimental Forest, New Hampshire - Hubbard Brook CCASE Soil... | ecosystem: Environmental > Terrestrial >...
GACCTAAGAACCTGTCTCCGTCGATCACCACGCGGCCGCGAGAAAGAACGATGTCCGGCATGCCCGTCACCTGGATGCCTTCAAACATCGAGTAGTCCACTCGCATGTGGTGAGTCTTCGCGCTGATTGTGTGCTGGCGTTTAGGATCAAAGATTACTAGATCGGCGTCACTGCCGACTGCGATCGTTCCCTTGCGCGGATACAGACCGAAGAGTTTTGCCGGAGTCGTCGAAACCAGTTCTACGAATCGATTGACGCTGAAACGTCCCTGCGCAACGCCACCGGAATAAATCAGGCTCATTCGGTGCTCAATGCCCGGGCCCCCGTTGGGGATTTTTGTAAAGTCACCGCGTCCGAGTTCTTTCTGCTCCTTAAAACAGAACGGACAGTGGTCGGTAGAGACGACCTGCAGCTGATCGCGCTTGAGGCCGCTCCAGAGTTTTTCCTGGTGCCACTTTTCGCGAAGCGGCGGAGTGAACACATATTTCGCGCCTTCAAAATCGGGCACGTCAAAGTTTTCTATCGAGAGATACAAGTATTGCGGGCAAGTTTCAGCGTAAACGGGGAGGCCGCGGTCACGGGCCTCCCTGACTTTTTCCAGAGCCTCGCTGCAACTCAAATGGACGATATAGATGGGGGCGCCGGCCATTTCCGATAACGCAATCGCGCGGGAAACAGCCTCAGCCTCTGCCGTGGTGGGGCGGGTGAGAGCGTGATATTTCGGACCGGTCTTGCCTTCTGCCAAAGCCTGTTGAACGATTACGTCTATCGCGCTTCCGTTTTCGGCGTGCATGCAGATGAGCCCGCCGTTCTTCGCGGTGGTTTGCAGGGCTCGGAAGATGCTGGCGTCGTCGAGCATGAAGACACCGGGATAGGCCATGAAGAGTTTGAAGCTGGTCACACCTTCGCCCACCAGGGCATTCATCTCCTCGAGTTGACCATTGCTGATGTCGGTAACGATGCAATGGAAGGCATAATCACTGACGGCCTTCTGCGAAGCCTTCTCCATCCAGGTGTCGAAGGCTTTGCGCAACGGCTGGCCCTTGTATTGAATGGCGAAGTCGATCAGGGTAGTGGTTCCGCCGAAAGCAGCGGCGCGGGTTCCGGTTTCAAAGTCGTCGGCGCTCGTGGTTCCGCCGAAAGGCATATCCAGATGAGTGTGAACATCGATGCCGCCGGGGAAAACATATTTACCCGACGCGTCCACTACCTGTGTAGCGTTTTCTCGGGGAAAGTCTTTGCCGAGGGCTGCGATTTTGCCATCTGCGATTGCCACATCTGCCACGCAGGTATCGGTTGCCGTCACCACGGATCCGTTACTGATGATCGTGTCAAAGCCCATTGCTGTCTCCGCGCGCCTTCGAGATGAAACAGGAATTCTATGCTAAACTGCCGGACTTCAGTTCCTGATATTTCCTGAGTGTGAAAGGGGCTTGCCATGCAGTTTGGCATTACGCTGAAGCCGGACATCTCGGTAGAGCGCATCGTGGGTTTAACGCGTCAAGCCGAGGCTGCGGGGTTCGAGTACGGATGGCTTTTCGACTCCCACGTTTTGTGGATGGACCCCTACCCTTTGCTTACTCTAATGGCGGCGAACACGCAGCGCATGCGGCTAGGCACCCTGGTGACGAACCCGGCGGTACGCGATCTCACGGTAACCTCCAGCTTGTTCGCCACCCTGAATCTAATCTCAGGGGGAAGGATGGAACTGGGTATTGGGCGCGGAGACAGCTCCAGACGCGTGCTGGGTAAGAAGCCAGTGAGCTGGTCACAGTTGGAGACGGCGGTGAACATTTTTCGCGATCTCACCGCGAGCCGCGAGATCGAATATGAAGGCCAGCCAACGCGCCTCACCTGGGCCAAAGTTCCTCCGCGCGTTTGGATCGCGGGCTATGGACCCAAGGTATTGCACATGGCAGGCCGGGTTGCCGACGGGATCATTCTTCAGTTTGCCGACCCTGATTTGATTTCCTGGTGCCTGGGCTTCGTGAAAGAAGGCGCGCGCGCGGCGGGCCGAGATCCGAAGGAGATCGAAGTAATGTCGGCGGCTCCGGTTTGGGTTTCTGATGATTTGGTCGCGGCCCGCGAACGGGTGCGCTGGTTTCCTGCTCTGGTGTCCAACCATGTGATGGATCTGATCCGGCAATACAAGCCCGAAGACCTGCCGCCGGCGCTCACTTCGTACGTGCAGGACCGCGGGGGCTACGACTATTTGCACCACTGCGTGGTCGAGAGTGACAATGCAAATTTCGTATCTGACGAAGTGGTGGATCGTTTTTGTGTCGTTGGGCCGGTTGCAGCGCATCATGAAAGGCTTCGCAAGCTGGCCAGCGTGGGGGTTACGCAGTTCAACTTGTATTTGATGTGCGGCGACGAGGAAGAATCGCTGGACGTTTATCAACGCCACGTCTTGCCAGGATTCAGGGCAGCCGCGCAAACCAAACGCTGAGGTTACGAGACTGGCATCGGCGCAAGCACGGGCGGTCGCTGAAACCTCATCATGGCGTAGTAGACCACGAAGGAAACGGCGAAGCCGACGAACCACGAATAATCATACAAAACGCGCACCGACGGGACAGCCAGACCCACCAGTGCGGTTCCAGCTCCCAGCGCAAGCGCGGCCACAGCGCGCCAGTTGAATCCTTTGGAATACTCGTAGATTCCTCCGCGAAGATATAAGTCGTCCAGTTGCAGAAGACATTTACGAATCAGGAAATAATCGCAGATCATGATACCGGCGACTGGTCCCAGAAAAGCGGCATAGCCACCGAGCCAGCCGAGGATGAACGTGTTGTAATCGGCGAGCAGTTTCCACGGCATCAGCGCGATACCCATCAAGCAGGTGATCACGCCGCCGGTGCGGAAGCTTATTTTCCGGGGCCACAGATTGGAGAAGTCATTGGCCGGCGATACGACGTTGGCTCCGATGTTGACGTTTAGTGTCGCCAGGAGAATCGCGATGAGCGAGATCACTACCGCCACAGGAGAGTGAAAGCGACTGAGCAATTGGACCGGATCCGAGATGGCCGTTCCATAAATCACGACGGTGGCCGAGGTCACGGCGATGCCGATAAAAGCATAGAGGGTCATCGTCGTCGGCAATGCCAGCGCCTGGCCAACGATCTGTTCACGCTGGTTCCGCGCGAAGCGGGTGAAGTCGGGAATATTCAAAGAGACCGTCGCCCAGAAGCCCACGGTGCCATTCAGAGCGGGAATCAGAAATTTCAGGAAATCTTTTGTGCTGGTAAATCGTGATGGCGCGGCCAGCATCGGACCGAACCCCCCGGCACCATGATAGGCCCAACCTAGTAGCAGCAATCCCACGGCTAACAATACCGGTGCACTGATCCCCTGCAGGATCCGAATGTATTCGATCCCCATCAGAATAACGGCGAGGTTGATCAGCCAGAAAAGGAGAAAGCAGACGGCGGTGGCGTAGGGGAGGTTTTTCCATGACGGCGCGAGAGTCGCCAACAAAGTGCTGATCGCTTCACCGCCGATCCAAGTCTGTATACCAAACCATCCGCAGGCGACCAGCGCGCGCAGGACCGCGGCCACGTTCGCTCCGAGTACTCCAAACGATGCACGAGCCAAAACGGGGAACGGCACTCCGTACTTGGCGCCGGGATGCGAATTTAACAGCATCGGCGCCAGCACGATCACGTTGCCGAGAAAAATTGTCATCACTGCCTGTTTCCAATTCATTCCACCCTGAATCAAGCTGGCCGCCAGCATGTAGGTGAGGATGTTCACCGACATCGAAATCCACAGCGCCGCGAAGTTATACGTTCCCCAGTGCCGGCGGTCAGCCGAAGCGGGCGCGAGGTCAGGGTTGTAGAGAGGGCTGGATTCAATCCGGGATCTGGTAGGGGAAGACTCTGGCGTGGTCATCAGTTTCAGTATTCACAAATAGTCGACAAATCTGCGGAATGCTCGCTTCAGTCCGCTGCCGCGGCTTCTCCGGTCTGCGCGGTGATCGGTCCATAGCTTTCCGGCCGACGATCACGAAAGAACTGCCAGACTTTACGAACTTCCGCGATCATGTCCAAGTCAAGGTCGGCAACCACTACTTCGTCTTTATCCCGGCTGGCTTGGGCGATAATTTTGCCGCGCGGATTGCAGAAGTAGCTCTTGCCGTAGAACTCGCCAATGCTCCATGGCTTTTCGACGCCCACGCGGTTGATGGCGCCCACAAAATAACCATTGGCTACCGCGTGGGCGGGTTGTTCGAGTTCCCACAGATATTCCGAGAGACCTGCTACGGTTGCAGAAGGATTGAATACGATTTCGGCTCCATTCAATCCCAGAATGCGGGCGCCCTCGGGAAAATGACGATCGTAGCAAATGTAAACTCCGACCCGCGCATATTTGGTCTGGAAGACTGGATATCCAAGATCGCCTGGGGTGAAATAGAACTTCTCCCAGAATCCGGGATGGCAGTGCGGAATGTGGTGCTTGCGATATTTCCCAAGATAGCGGCCGTCGGCATCGATCACGGCGGCAGTATTGAAATACACTCCAGGCATCTGCTCTTCGTATACGGGAACCACAATCACCATGCGATGTTTGGCGGCGATCTTTTGCATCATGCGCACAGTGGGACCGTCCGGCACTCGCTCGGTGAGTTCATACCAGCGAGCGTTTTGCTCCGCACAAAAATAAGGACCGTAAAAAAGCTCCTGCAGGCACAAGATCTGCGTTTTCTTTCGCGCCGCCTGCTGGATCAACTTCAGATGCTTGTCGATCATCGCTTTTCGGATCTGGGCGAGCGGACGCTCTGTGCTGAGCGCATTGCTGGCTTGAATCAAGGCACAGCGCACAATTCGAGGCATGGGAATTGGACCTCCGAGGAACGAAACTATAGCAGAAAACTGCGGCGGGCTGAGCTTCTGCCGTACAATCTACGGTGCGAGGCAAGATGATGTCAGAGGATCACACGAAGCATTTCGGTGTTGCTGACCGAGCGAATGACGGGACAGCTGGCAAAGTTGTGCCGGATTCCCCGGCACCCATCGCTACGCTCTCTGGCCATCCCTTGCTGTCAAATCGCGGCATTCCGCTGAATCTTGATTGGGTCAAGCAGGTGCGCGTGAACACCAGCGCGGTGGAGCGCCGCGCGCAGACGCATGTCGCCCGGCGAACCGTGAAAAAACAATGGCAGGCCGCGTGGCTTCTGCGGGCTATCTCCTGCATGGACCTGACCACACTTTCCGGCGACGACACGGACGAACGCGTGCGCCGGCTTTGTGCCAAAGCACGGCAGCCAATTCAACACGAATTGGCAAAGCAGCTGCAAATCGAGGAGCTCGGGATCAAGGCAGCCGCGGTCTGCGTTTACCACCGCTTCGTTGAAACTGCGGTCAGAGCGCTTGAGGGCAGCGGCGTTCGAGTGGCCGCGGTCTCGACGGGATTTCCGGCCGGACTATCACCCATGCAGGAACGTGTGGCGGAAATTCGCCGCTCAGTTGAGGCCGGCGCTGATGAAATCGACATTGTAATCACGCGGGCGCATGTGTTCGGCGGGAAATGGCAAGAACTATACGACGAAGTTGCCCAATTCAGGCGAGCTGCGGGACACTGCCACATGAAAGCGATCCTAGGCACGGGCGACCTACTCACGCTGCGCAACGTCGCGCGCGCCAGCTTCGTCGCGATGATGGCAGGAGCGGACTTCATCAAGACCTCAACCGGCAAGGAATCCATTAACGCCACACTTCCGGTTGGCTTCGTGATGACCAGAGCTATTCGCGAGTATGCGCAGGAAACGGGGATGGCGGTGGGTTTCAAACCGGCTGGTGGGATTCGTACGGCTCAGCAATCGACGCAATGGCTGGCCCTCATGAAAGAAGAACTGGGAACACCTTGGATGAAAGCCGAACTCTTTCGTTTCGGGGCAAGCGGACTGTTGAATGACATTGAGCGGCAGCTGGAACACTACGCCACCGGGCGGTACTCCGCAGAATACCGGCATCCGATTGCATAGAAGCCGGACGAGGAAGAAAGCGAAAAACTTCAAATGAGCATAGCCGAGAAATTCCTCACCCTGGAATATGGTCCGGCGCCGGAAGATCCGAAGGATGCACTGCTGTGGCTCGACCGGCATCAACGCCAGTTCGGTCACTTCATTGGCGGTGCGTGGCGCCAACCAATCGAAGGCGGATTCTTCGACTCGACCGATCCGTCTACTGGAGAAAAAATCGCGACGGTGGCGCAGGGATCGGCTGCGGATATTGATGCCGCGGTCGAGGCAGCGCGAAAGGCATTTCCGGAGTGGCAGTCTCTTACGCCGCATGCCCGGGCCCGTTATTTGTACGCCATGGCCCGTGCCATTCAGAGACATTCGAGACGGCTCGCCGTACTTGAAACCATCGATAACGGCAAGCCGATTCGCGAGAGCCGCGACCTCGATATCCCGCTCGTCGTCCGTCACTTCTACCATCACGCCGGCTGGGCACAGCTGCTGGATACGGAGTTCCCGAACTACTCAGCCTGCGGAGTCGTCGGACAGATCATCCCGTGGAATTTTCCATTGCTCATGCTGGCGTGGAAAATTGCGCCGGCCATTGCTACCGGAAACACCGTGGTCCTCAAGCCGGCTGAGTTCACTCCGCTAACCGCGCTGGCGTTTGCCGAGATTTGCCAGGAGATCGGCCTGCCGAACGGGGTGGTCAACATCGTCACCGGCGATGGGTCCACCGGCGAGGCGCTGGTAAAGCATCCCGGCGTCGACAAAATTGCATTCACTGGATCCACCGAGGTTGGGCGCGCGATTCGCAGTGCAACTGCCCGGAGTCACAAACGGCTCTCGCTGGAACTTGGCGGCAAATCACCTTTTGTTGTCTTTGAGGACGCTGATCTCGACAGTGCGGTCGAAGGATTGGTCGATGGAATCTGGCTCAATCAAGGACAAGTTTGCTGTGCGGGTTCGCGTCTGCTGATGCAGGAAAGCATCGCGGAGGCGCTCATGGAAAAAATTCGGAGCCGCATGAGCACGCTCCGCGTCGGTTCGCCCCTGGACAAAGCGATCGATATTGGCGCCATCGTCGCTCCGGTGCAACTCGAACGCATTCGTCGTCTCGTGGATCAGGGAGTAGCCGAAGGCGCAACCTGTTGGCAACCGCAGATCGAGATGCCGGCCCGTGGGCTCTACTTCCCCCCCACTTTGCTGAGCAATGTGCATCCGACTTCAGCGGTTGCGCAGCAAGAAATTTTCGGACCCGTACTGGCTGCGATGACATTTCGAACCCCCGCCGAGGCGGTGGAACTGGCCAACAACACCGTCTATGGCCTGGCGGCCTGTGTGTGGAGCGAGAGTATCAACGTGTCTCTCGCAGTGGCGGCGCAGATCAAGGCCGGCGTGGTCTGGGTGAATTGCACCAATATGTTCGACGCTGCGTGCGGGTTCGGCGGCTACCGCGAGAGTGGCTACGGACGCGAGGGCGGACGCGAGGGGTTGCTTGAATATCTTGAGCCATCCTGGTTCAAGAGTGCTCCTCAGCTTTCCGCTTCAGAGCGCAAACCCGAGGCCTCAAGGGATGGACAACCGGCGGATGGGACCATAGACCGCACGGTGAAGCTCTACATCGGCGGCAAGCAGGCGAGACCCGATTCAGGCTACAGCTTTGAAGTGCGAGGCCAGCGCGGGGAGCTGCTGGGGGAGGCGCCACTCGGAAATCGAAAGGATATTCGGAACGCGGTAGAGGCCGCGCGCAAAGCAACGACTTGGGCTAAGACTACGGCCCACAACCGCGCCCAGGTTCTTTATTACATGGCGGAAAATCTCTCGCTGCGTCAGGAAGAAATCTCTCGCCGGTTGGCAGCTATCGTCGGCGAGGCACAGGCGGCCAAGGAAGTCGCGGCCAGCATCGAGCGGATTTTCTCCTATGCGGCGTGGGCTGACAAGTTCGACGGCGCAGTGCACAATCCGCCATCGCGAACCATCGCCATCGCAATGAATGAGCCGATCGGCACGGTCGGAATCATTTGTCCTAACGATGCACCGCTTTTAGGTTTGTTGTCTGTCGTCCTGCCAGTGTTGGCGGCGGGCAATACGGCCATCGTCGTCCCCTCGGAACTCTATCCGCTCATTGTGGGAGATCTGTATCAGGTCTTCGACACCAGTGACCTGCCTGACGGCGCCGTGAACCTGGTCACTGGATATGCATCACAACTTCTCAAGACCATCGCCGAACACGCTGACGTGGATGCAGTCTGGTGTTTTTCGGACGAATCCAACGCCGAGGCGGCGAAGTCATTTTCAGTGGGAAACTTGAAACAGGTATTCACCAACGAAGGCCGCGCCATTGACTGGTTTGACGCGAAGCAAGGGGAAGGCCGGTGGTTCTTGCAACACGCCACCCAAGTGAAAAATATCTGGGTTCCTTACGGTGAGTGATCTGCCAGTCGCGATGGCGATTGACACAATCAAGCGCCCCAAATAAACTCGGCGCTCGCTAGCACTCTCTCAATAAATTATGGCCGCTCGTCCAAGAGTTGCGGTGGTTGGCAGTGCCAACATCGATCTGACAACGTTTGCAGACCGGTTTCCGAAGCCGGGGGAAACCATCTTCGGTCAGAGATTCGATCTTGGATTCGGGGGCAAGGGCGCGAATCAGGCGGTCGCTGCGCGTCTGTGCGGCGCGGATGTATTCATGGTCGCGCGCGTGGGAAGCGATCTTTTTGGTCCAGCCACAATCGACAACTTCAAGAGGTTGGGTATCGACACCAGCCACGTCAAACAGGTGGAAGGCTTGTCGAGCGGCGTTGCCCCGATCTTCGTCGATCCGGACGGACAAAACCGCATTCTGGTTGTCAAGGGAGCGAACGACGCGCTGAAACCAGCGGATGTGGATCGAGCTGCCGAGATGTTGAAGGCCGCAGACTGCATCGTGCTCCAGTTTGAGATTCCTCTGGAGACTGTTTATTACACGGTAGCGTTCGCGCGAAAAAACGGGATTCGATGCATCCTGAATCCTGCTCCCGGGCAGGCGGTAGACATGCGCGAACTGACCGGCCTGGATTATTTCGTTCCCAACGAGAGTGAGGCCGAAACCATCACAGGAATTGCGGTACGAAGTCTCGACGACGCGAGGGGATGCGCAGAAAAACTGACACGAGATGGAATTCGCCGCGTCATTATTACCTTGGGATCGAATGGATGTCTTCTGGCGGGCCGTGAGGTAAGCGAACACGTGTCTGCGTTTCCGGTGAGAAGCATCGACAGCACCGGCGCGGGTGACGCATTCATCGGGAGCTTCGCTGTGTTTCTCGCGGAAGGAGTACCGGAACGAGAGGCGGTGCGGCGGGCTAATTTGTATGCGGCACTTTCAACCACCGGGGTAGGAACACAAAAATCCTTTTATGATCGGCAGCGCTTCGATGCGGAGTGGACGAGCCGGGGCGAGAGCTAAGCGCGTCCAGACTCTGCTGCGGAAATTCTTGTGTGCCAGTTCGGAAATTTGGCACAGAGTGCTCGTTTGCGGGTACCGAAAAGTCTTGACTTCGTAAGGAGTTGCCATTTATAAGGCCTCTCTACGGTCCAAGTCCTCCAAAACTTTCATCTGCGGAACGGAGACTCTATTCCGTCATTCGGTGAGGACCGCCAAGAGGAGCTTTGATGCTGAATAAGAGGGCGCTGCTCGTCGCGGTTTTCTGTTGGCTTGGGTTCTCAGGCGTTCCATTCCTGCATGGTCAAGCCACCGGCAGCTTCTCGGGAACCGTTTCCGACAAAGCCGGCGCTGTAGTCTCGGGGGCAACGGTGAAGGTGAGTTCCCAGGACACCGGTCTTTCCCGTGAGGCGAGAACTGACGACTCCGGACATTATCTGATTCCGTTACTGCCGGTAGCGCAGTTCACAATTCGAGTGACGTCCCAGGGATTCCAGACCATGGAGCAGAAGGATGTTCGGTTGCAAGTCGATGAACATCGCGAATTGGATTTCTCGCTGGCGCCGGCGTCAGTGAACACGTCGGTTGAAGTTAGCACTACGGAAGTGGCGGTAGAGACCGCGAATCCAACGCTCGGCCAAGTCATTACCTCCGAGCAAGTCGCGGACCTCCCGTTGAATGGTCGCAACTTTGTTCAGCTGGCAACCCTGACGCCGGGCACGACTTCATCCACCAGCCCAGTCAGCTTCTTCACCAGCGCTGCCAGCAGCGAAGCCGCCACTCGCGGTTCGTTTTCGCTTTCCTCGGGCGGTTCGCGCGAACAGGAAACCGACTGGCTGCTCGATGGCAACGATAACAACCAACTGGATGAGGGCGGAATTGCGATTTTTTCCGAGATCGACGACATCCAGGAATTCAAGGTACTGACCTACAACTACTCGGCCGAATACGGTGAGCGCGCCGGCCCCACGGTATTGGTGACCACGAAATCTGGATCAAACCAGTGGCACGGTTCTCTGTTTGAGTTCTTCCGCAATACCAAGCTTGATGCCACTCGCTTTTTCTTTACGTCCAAGCAACAATTCAATTTGAATCAGTTTGGAGGTTCGCTGGGCGGCCCCATCAAGCGGGATAAGACATTTTTCTTCCTCGATTATCAGGCCAAAATGCAGCGTGAGGGCGTCCCCTTCACCGGCTTCGTTCCTACGACTGGAATGACGACGCCCTTCGACGCCGCCGGGGACTACGATTTCAGCAGCGATCCACTCGGCGTTACACCAACGAATCCTTACGCGGGCGGAGCGTCCTTTCTATGTGTACCCGGCACTAAAACACCCGAGCCGGTACTGGCGAGCGGATCACAGACTCCCGGCCTGGGCCAGCCCTGCGCCACGATTCCCGGCGCCTTGGTCAATCCGATTGGCGCGAGAGTAGCGCTGCTTTATCCAACGCCCAATGCGAACCCCGCAGGTGGCTTCAACTACGAGAACCAGCCAGTCAGGAAGCTCAACGAGGGGACTTGGGACGTTCGGCTGGACCACAATTTCTCCAGCAAGGATTCCGCGTTCGCCCGCTTCAGCTACGACCAGGCAACGAACTTTGTGCCCGGAGGCTCGCCGACATGGTCGGAAGCCAACGCCTTTGGCAGTAACCAGCACATTGAAAACCACGGCCGGAATGCTGTAATCACCGAAACCCACGTCTTTTCTCCGAACTTGATTAACCAGGCCACCGTCGGCTACAACCGAATTTTCAACCACATTCTCTCGTTTGGCACGGGCACGTGCGAAGCGGCAAAGCTCGGCATCCCGGGGGCGGACCTGGCCAGCTCTTGCGACAGCATTACCGGATATCCCGCCAGCCTGAACCAGGCGTCCCAGGAATGCGTAAGCTGCGGTCTGACTTCGTTCGATATGTCGGCTTACTTTTCTATCGGCGACCGCGGATTCGCGCCCTACCAGGGCGGAACCAACGTCTATTCGCTTTCCGATACGCTCGACGTGGTTCATGGCAAACACGAGATCCGGGCCGGACTGGGGTTTCGCGCCGAGCAAATGAATATTCGAAATAACGCTTTCCAGGACGGCTTCGTTGTAAATGTCGGCTCTGGGACCGGAGACAACATCGCCGACTTACTTCTGGGCAGCATGGGTGTTTTTGCCGCCCACGATCAAACATTTCTGGGAGCAACTACGGGCCGCCGCTGGAAACTGTTTCGACCCTTCGTGCAGGATAACTGGCGGGTCACCCCCAATCTGACCGTGAATCTCGGATTTGCCTGGGCCCTGGCGACGCCGGTAACCGAGGAGGCCAACCGGCAGGCGAATTTCGATGTTGCGAGCCTTAAGTGGTTCGTCCCGAAAAACAGCCCGGGCATAAGCGGCTGCACGGTCTGCGTCCCTACGAATGGGGCTGTGGGTATTCAATTTGACAAAACCGCTCTGGAACCCCGGGTCGGATTCGCCTGGAAGCCCATGGGCAGCGAGAAGACGGCTATTCGGGGGGGCTACGGTATCGTCCACGATTCCGCGTGGAACCAGGGTGGACAGGGGTTGTGGCAGAATCCTCCATATTATGCGGAAGTGGATACGGGAGGGCTTTGTGCCACCCCGACTAGCACCGGCTGCGGTCTCTCGAATGGCTTCCTGGTCGCGGCTGGTACGCCTTCTTCCACGCCCGTGGCTGGCGGCGCGGTCTTGAGCTCGCCGGTGAATCCTCTGCTCTATACGGGAACCATCCAGTCTGAGAACCGCAACCTTAAGCAAGGCGTGATTCAGCAATTCAATCTGAACGTCGAGCGCCAGTTGCCGGGAAATGTGGTGCTAACGGTGGGGTACGGCGGTTCCCGCAGTGCGCATATTCTAGTCGGCCAGTTCAACGAAAACCTCAATGATCCCAGCGCCTGCCCCGGCGGCGCAAATTTCACGGCTGGCTACACGCTGGGCTGCGGCTTTGGATTCTTCCCTTACACGGTGAACCAGCCTGGCGGAGGGATCTTTCAAAGTGTTGACATCAATAACAGCATCGGTGCCGCCCGTTATGATTCCTTGCAGGTCAAAGCCGAGACCAAGAGCACGCGGCATGGTCTCTACGCTCTGATCGGCTATACCTATTCCCGCAATTTCGATACCGGCCTGACCGACGGTCTCGGCACCAACCCAGGTGCGCTCTATTACCCGTTGCCGGGCACTGCGAAGCTGGATTGGGGCTTATCTCAGCTGAACCTCAATAACAGTTTTACCGCCAGCGTCCTCTATGACCTGCCTTTCGGCAAAGGCAAGAAGTATGGCAGCAGCTGGAGCGGCGCCACCAACGCTGTCCTTGGGCATTGGCAAGTCAATGTGATCGAACGAGCGACATCCGGATTCCCGCTGTTTGTGGTCGACAGCGGTGGTGGGGCGGGGGTTGATTTCTCCTATAATGGAGACTCTTTTCAGCGCCCGAACTTAGTGGGCGATCCGAACCGAGCCGGCGACGAAGGCGGCAATACAGGCTGCCCGACGAAGATCCACACGCTGCAGAACTGGTTCAACCCTTGCGCTTTCGCGAAGGCCCCGCCCGGCGAACTGGGTACAGCCCCACGCGCTCCGGTGTATGGCCCGCGCTTTGTAAACACGGACTTCTCAGTCATCAAGAATTTCCCTTTCCGCGAAAGCATGAGTTTGCAATTCCGGGCTGAGTTCTTTAATCTGCTTAACCACGCCCAGTTCTTCCTGAACGGTTTCGCCGACACCGGACAGCAGGACATCAATACTCCCTCCAGTTTCGGAGTGGTCAACAATACGGTAAATAATCCACGGCTGATTCAGTTTGCTCTGAGGCTTAATTTCTAAAGCTGCGCTTTGCCATTAGCTGGCTCCCTCTACAGCGGAAGGTGAACGTTCGTCTTCTAAAAATAACTCGCGCCGGAAGGGTTACGTTACTTTGGTGCCGCCGCGGCCCGATCTTAATGCGCCGCTGAAATTGGGGGTTACGCCGCGCACCCGCGCCAAGTATAATGGCTCACAGGACATGTTTACTGATGCTGCGCAACGTTCCCAATTCGCATCTGCCCGAGTGCTGGCTGCACTGCCTGGTGTGCCCTCGGCGCTATCGCGCGAATTTGCCTTCCCGTCTTCGTCCCAGTCTCTTCGGTAGCGACTAACCAATCCTTCGTCTGATTCGCCTCGACCTGCGTACGCTCAACCTGGAATGCGCATTCCGGGGTTCCGTTCGCTTACAACTGCTAGCTAACGATCGACAGCTGCACACGGAGGATTCCATGACCACGAAAACCATAACTGCGACTGCCGGACCGAAAATCAAGACCGCCTTGCCCGGACCCAATGCGAAGCGCGTGCTGGCGAACGACCAGACGTATATTTCGCCGTCCTATACACGTTCCTATCCTCTGGTGGCCAAGAGTGGCCGCGGCATTGTGGTCACTGACGTGGACGGCAACGAGTTCTACGATTTCTCCGCCGGTATTGCCGTGACTTCAACCGGCCATTGCCATCCCCATGTGGTTGCCGCCATGCAGAAGCAGGCGGGCGAGTTGATCCACATGTCGGGCACCGATTTTTATTACGAGAACATGGTCGAACTGGCGGAGCGTCTGTCGAAGATCGCGCCCATGCCCGGGCCCCACAAAATTTATTACGGCAACTCCGGCGCGGAAGCGATTGAGTGTGCGCTTAAGCTGGCGCGCTATCACACCAAGCGGCAGAACATCATCGCGTTCTTCGGCGCTTTTCATGGCCGCACCATGGGCGCCTTGTCCCTGACCGCCTCGAAACCCCAGCAACGGCGTCGCTTTGCGCCGCTCATGCCGGGGGTGACGCACGTACGCTATCCCGATGTGTATCGCGGATGCTCCGGAGGTCCGCAGGACGCAGAGGCTTTCGCTTTAGGCTGCGCGCGCTTTATCGAAGAAAAGCTTTTCAAGACCACGCTCGCGCCCGAAGAAGTAGCGGCAATTTTTGTCGAGCCGGTGCAGGGCGAGGGCGGCTACGTGGTAGCGCCAACGATTTTCATGCAGGAACTGCGTCGCATCTGCGATCGTCACGGAATCTTGCTGGTTCTGGATGAAGTGCAGAGCGGGATGGGGCGTACCGGCAAGTGGTGGGCGGTTGAGCACACAGGTGTCGAGCCGGACATGATCTGCATCGCAAAAGGAATCGCGTCCGGCATGCCATTGGGCGTCACGCTGACCCGCTCTGAAATCATGGACTGGGTGCCGGGTTCGCACGCCTCCACGTTTGGTGGCAATCCCGTGTGCGTGGCGGCTGCGCTGGCCACGCTCGACGTGATTGAAAAAGAGAATCTGCTGGAGCACTCCGCGGAAGTCGGCGCGCATATGATGAAGCGCATGGCAGACTGGCCAATGAGGCTCAAGCTGGTGGGCGATGTGCGCGGCCGCGGATTAATGATCGGCGTCGACATTGTGAAAGATAAGACGACGAAAGAGCATGGTGCCGCGGAGCGCGACCTGATTATTGAAAGGGCTTTCGAACATGGCGTGCTGTTCCTAGGTTGCGGGCCGAGCACGATCCGGCTGTGTCCGCCGCTCGTGGTGACGGAAGAAGAAGCGGACCTTGCCCTCGAAGTGCTGGAAGAGTGCATCCAGCATGTGGGCGGGCAGCGGCGGGAAAGGTAGGCGGTGCGGTCTCGACGGACGGGTCAACTCGTCAGGCCCAGGTAGAGTCGTCTTCTTGATGGAGTCGTCGGAGGTCGGCGGGAGGTTGCAACGGAACCCCGACGGTGCGGCCCAGGAGCGCATCGATTGTCTCAACCCAAAGCATCTGACTGGAAAAGACCGTTCCGAAGTTACGGGAGATGGAGTCGGAGACTGTGGTCAGGTCGAGTGGATGCCCCAGTTCACTCTGCATCGAGGTGACGGGTTTTGATGTGATTCCGCAAGGAATGATCAGGTTGAAGAAACTTAGGTCAGTGTTTACGTTCAGGGCGAAGCCGTGCGAGGTAACGAAGCGGGAGATGTGCACGCCGATGGCGGCGAGTTTAGCCTCATGCCCGCTGGCTCGGCTCTCTTGCGGGCTCGCTTCGCTTCGCTGGACAGCCGAGAGCCTGCCCTGAGCTTGCCCAACGGCGGCTGTCCCGGCGTGAGCATGGGCGCTTCCTGCATCGGTCCAGACGCCGGTTAAGCCCTGAATGCGCTTGCTGGGGATGGCAAAGTCGGCGCAGGTTCGGATCAAGACTTCCTCCAGGCGTCGGACGAAGTCGACGGCACCTAGAGTCTTGCGTCCGCCATTTGGTGTGGCGAAACCGCGTAGGTCAAAGATTGGGTAGCCGACGATCTGTCCGGGACCATGGAAGGTGACATCGCCACCGCGGTCGCACTCAAAAAGTTCAACGCCGCGCTGGGCGAGGAGTTCCGGGGGGGCAGTCACATTGGCGGCTTTTGCGTTGCGCCCGAGAGTGATGACAGGCGAGTGTTCGAGCAACAGCAGAACGTCGCCAATCTTTTCCGCTTTGCGCAGGTCGATCAGTTGCTGCTGGAGGCGGAGACCAGTGGCGTAGTCAACCGTGCCGAGTTGGACGACTGTGATCAGATTCAAACCGCTTCATCACCGCAATGCAGAGACACCAGAAAATCTTTCTTATTGAATGATCTTATGCATTAATCGCCATCCCGTACACGCTATTTGATGCATCCAGCATAGCCTCGGCCAGCGTGGGATGCGCGTGGATGGTCCACATTAAATCTTCCACGGTA
>Ga0209380_10001424_pt1 | contig 16074 bp, 14 predicted proteins | sample HubBroMetageWFT6_FD_188347 | JGI IMG/M metagenome (GOLD analysis project Ga0209380, IMG submission 188347) | Warmed and freeze-thawed soil microbial communities from the Hubbard Brook experimental Forest, New Hampshire - Hubbard Brook CCASE Soil... | ecosystem: Environmental > Terrestrial >...
ACTGATTGATTCTCGATGAGAAGTATTGTCAGATCAACTGGTTATAGGGTGTTGCATCGACCGGTCGAGCCGGCAGGGATTATCGGAAACTGGCCCACTCCCGCGACTCTGCGCGGTTTGGATTTCTCGCAGTCTTGCAGTATCGTAGACGGGAACAGATTGCTCAAGTTCCTCGATGGAGGATGCACATGGCGGATGAATCCTGTGGCCCGACAAATCCGGCGCCAGCAAGCGCGCCCGCAAAGCCCGGCCAGCGTATGGTCCATTGCGTAAAGTTTGACAAAGACATGCCCGGCCTCGAGCGCATCCCGTGGAAGGGAGAACTGGGCAAGCGCGTGTATGAGAGCGTCTCGGCCGAAGCCTGGAAATTGTGGATTGAATACTCCAAGATGCTGGTGAATGAGTACCGGCTAAATCCGCTTGACCCGCAATCGCAGAAAATCATGGAAGAGCAGATGGAGCAATATTTCTTCGGAGAGGGCGCCAAGCTGCCGGAAGGGTACGTCCCGCCCAGGGCCAAGGGTTAAGTGGCACAGACTTCAGTCTGTGGATTTTTGTTGGAAATCCCGGGCCGCGCGTTCGTTGCTGACTAAAACGAATTCGACGGTAATGCCGCGCGCGCGAGGGTGATTAAAACACCTGCCAAGTTCATGTGGAAATCCACAGACTGAAGTCTGTGCCACTCAAACCGTTCCCGTCACCGGATGCTGGACCGGCAATCGCTCGGCAATTTCAAATTTTAACTGGCTGTGCGCTTGGCGGAGTGCGGATTCCACTTCGTCTGGCGATTTTCCATGTGCGAAGAGGAACCCCAGATACGTCGCTCCCTCGGGCCACGCCGCGATCAAATCATGCAGGCGCGCCGTGATTTGCACATCTTCGATCCCGGGAGTGGCGCGAGCCTGCTCTTCGCCCTCCACTTTTTCGAGAATGCCGGTCTTGGGCACGGGAATCATCATTACGCCGGATGCGTCGTCCTCCCGATCCAGGTCCGTTCCCTGCATGCCCAGCGCATGGCGTATCAGCAGCTCTTCTAGGAAAATTCGTTCCGCGCCGAATCGCAGGGCGCGCGAACACAGACCGCCGATAGGTCTCGCCGCCGCCTCCAGAACCCACGGGCCTTTGTCATTGATGCGAAACTCCGCGTGCACCGGGCCGTGCGTGAGGCCCAACGCATGAACCGTGCGCTCGGCGCAGTCCAGCAGGCGGTCGTAAACCTCGTCCGGCAAGCGCGAGGGCGTGACGTAGAGAGTCTCTTCAAAATACGGCCCTTCGAGCGGGTCCGGTTTGTCGAACACCCCGAGAATTCGCAGCTTTCCGCGGGTGAGCAATCCCTCGACGGCCACTTCCGCGCCGGGAATGTAGCGTTCCACAAGCAGCTGATCGAGTTCCGGTTCGCGCGTGACCTTTACTTCCGGGGATTCCAGCAGTTCCTTGATGCGCGCCACGGCGGCCTGAAATTCTTCCGCCTGGTTCGCGCGGATCACGCCCTGGCTCGCGGCGAGGCGCAGCGGCTTGACGACGCACGGAAACTGCACGCGCGGAAGAATTTTTTCCACGCGCTTGTCGAGCCGGAAGGAAAAAAATCCGGGCACCGGAAGCCCCGCGTCGCGCAAGACCTCGCGCTGGCGCAATTTGCTGCGGCAATTCTCCACGGATTCCGGAGAATTGTAGGGAAATGCCAGGGCGCGCGCGGTGTACGCCGCGGTCGCCGTCGCCCGGTCGCCAAGAGCGATCAATCCGTCCACGGGCCGCACCAGCGATTGCTTCACGATGCGCCGGGCCGAGTCTTCAGGCTCGTCAAAGCGCACGGCGATCGCGCCGTCCGCCCACGGGTCCTCGAGCTGGTGGCAGCGGTCGCTGGCAAACACGACATCCACGCCCAGCGCCTTGGCGGCTTCCGCGAAGCTGCGCGTCTGGTATCCCAATTTGCTAGCGAGAATCAGTAGTCGGCTCATAAGGGCTGCTTAGGATGCTTCCACGCCTTTCTTTCTGGCTTACGTCTTAGAGCGCGCCGTTGGATGTTCTACCTAATTCGTGAAGGCCAGCGGCTGAAGCCGTGTTCATCCTTGTCTCATCTTGGCACGGCTGAAGCCGTGCCCCACAAACATCGAGTGACGGACAATTCCTGATCGGCGGACAAGTTTTGTGGGTCGCGGCTTTAGCCGCGACTTGAAATGCGGCTGACACAGGGCTTTAGCCCCTGAAGCGCCACTTCAAAATTGGGCCGATCAACTTCCGCTCGCTTCATACATATTGATCCGCTTTGGCTACCGTTTCCTGCACTTTTCCGATGGAAATGAATTGCGCGTCCATCGGCTCGGCGCAGCAGTACCAGGGCTCATCGACATACGGCACCGGCGCGCTCTTCCTTGCGGAATGCATGGCGCCATTCGGCGCGCGATTCCTGGCGGCCGCATGCGCGGCGCGGCGAATGTGCGAAAAAATTTCCGTCCGCGAAAGTTTGAGGCTGTCGCCGCGTTGCACCAGCTGCGAAATTTCGCGCGCCAGGGCGTCCACGCGCGGGTCTTCGTGTTTCCATGGAAAGACGAGCGCCGCGGAATCAAACGGGCCGACCATCGCGCTCACCTCGGGCAATTCCAGGAGGCGCGAGCCTGCCGGGATGAGCAGCCGAATGGCCAGCTGGATGGGCGCCACGTTTTCGGACAAACCCTGCTCGGCGAGCACGTCCAGCAAACCCTGGTAGCCTTCGAGCGTCGTCCACGGCGTGAACGGCACAAACGTGGGCAAGAGCGTCATGCCCAATTCCCGGAAGCGCGCGACAACCGCGAGAAAATCGGCGCGCGTGTGGCCCTTGTCGAATTTCTCGAGCACTGTGTCATCCACAGATTCCACTGCGCTCGTAACGAAGAGGCAACCGTTATCGCGCAGCGACGCCAAGAGGGCGTCGTGTTTGCGCAAATGTTCGATCTTGATGGTCGCGTCGTAGGTCAGTTCCGGAAACTCGCGATGCATCGCCTCCACAATCGAAATCGCATGCGCCGGGCCGTTGAAGAAGTCCGGGTCGCCAAACGTGATGTGCCGCGCGCCCGCCGCGACTTGCTGCCGGATATCTTCGAGCACGATGTCGCGTTCCACCACGCGAAACGCGCCGTGATACACCGGCACGATCGGGCAGTGCCGGCAAAGGTGTTTGCACCCGCGCGTCGCCTCGGTCGAGCCCGCAATCCGATGCTCCCCGCCCGGCAAGACTACGCGCGCATATTTCGCGGGTTCCAGCATGCCCGCGCGGTCGGGCAAGATAAATTTCTGCCGCGCGAGAGAAATTACCGGCTCCTGCTGCTTCAGGGAGCCGTTGCGGTTCGCAGCGCCGCGCTCAAGGCGCGATGCGAGGCTCGCCAAGCCTTCCTCGAATTCGCCGCCGAGGATCGTGCCCACGCCGAGGCCGCGCAAGTATTCCTCGTTCACCGGAGCGTAGAGTCCGTAAAAGCAAAGGTGAGCGCGCGGATTCTTTTCACGGATTTTCGGAATGAGGCCCGCCGCAAGCCGCGTGGCCGTGTGCATTGGCACATAAAGGGAAATCAAATCCGCGGCGAGGATGGCCTTTTCGTTGAGCGCTTCGCGCGTCAAATCGAGGCAAGAGACATCGTGCCCGCGAGCGCGCAGCCATGCGGCCGGTGAAGCCAAACCAAACGGCTGCCTGCCAAGTTCATACGTGGAGATGAGAAGGATGTTCATCCGGCTATGCGAGCGCCCATGACCATTCTAACCGAAGCGCATCGCGGAGGAACAACTATGCAGACAAACGCCTCGTCCCGACGGCTGGGCCGCCCGGGACGAGGCGGAAAGTTGTAACCATTTTGGACCGTCGTTCTGCGGATATCCCGACGACCGCGAAAATGGAAAGTTCAGACCTTTACGGGCAGGTCGGTGAAAGCATCTTGATGGCCGTCACTTTCATATAGTGAGGGGCCTTTGGGACGCCCTTCATCGCCTCGGCTTCTGCAGGAGGAACTGGCGTGCCGGTGATTTCAATTTTGTGACCGACATGGGGCTTCAGGTTAGCCGATGACGAGACAATTCCGACGCTCTTCGGCCCTTTCTCCAGATCCGAGAGCATATAGGAATCGGGCGCGTCGCCGGCCCGCAGACAGCCAGTCATGCTGTGCTCTTTAGGAGCATCTTGAGCACTGGTACGCATGGAAATGGTAAATGCGCATGCAACAACCAGAACCGCGAGAATCAGTTTTTTCATGAAGGTCTCCTTTGAAGAGGATCGCGGGGCATGGTACCACACATTCTACCAACAAAATTGAAATCTGTTTAGTTGGGAGAGTTGGCCGCCCGGCTTTGCCGGTTCTGCATTGACCCGGTGTCGCAGCCGAATCCCGCGTGCAAGAATCTGTTTCCGGGACTCCGGGCTGCGCAGGGCATCAGGATGCGTTATGATTGAGTCCTGCAACACATGAGAAAGGAAGAATGTCCGTATGTCTCCCGCATCCAAAAATTCGTTCGGTACGCGTGACACCCTCCAGGTGGATGGCAAATCGTACGAAATTTTCCGGTTGAGCGCGCTGGAGAAAAAGGGAGTGGGGCATGTCTCCAAGCTTCCCTTTTCGCTCCGCGTGCTCCTGGAAAATCTTTTGCGCCAGGAAGACGGGCGATTCGTTCATCCCGGGGATATCGAGGCGCTGGCCGGTTGGGATCCGAACGCCGCGACGCAGAAAGAAATTTCCTTTATGCCCGCGCGCGTACTTTTGCAGGATTTTACCGGCGTCCCCGCCGTCGTCGATTTCGCAGCCATGCGCGAAGCGATTCGCCCGCTGGGCGGGGATCCGAAAAAAGTGAATCCCCTGCTCCCCGCGGAACTTGTGATCGACCACTCCGTGCAAGTGGACAAGTTCGGCTCCGACATGGCCTTCGCGTTCAACGCGGAACTCGAATTCCAACGCAACGTCGAGCGCTACGCCTTCCTGCGCTGGGGGCAAGAGGCCCTGAACAATTTCAAGGTCGTCCCTCCGGATACTGGGATTTGCCATCAGGTTAACCTCGAATACCTGGCGCGCGTTGTGTTCGACGCCGCCGCAGATGGCAAGACGCTGGCGTTTCCCGATTCGCTCGTCGGCACCGACTCCCACACCACCATGGTCAACGGCCTCGGCGTCTTCGGCTGGGGCGTCGGCGGCATCGAAGCAGAAGCCGCGATGCTCGGCCAGCCATTGTCGATGCTGATCCCCGAAGTAATCGGCTTCAAGCTGCACGGCCGTTTGCCCGAGGGCACCACCGCAACCGACCTCGTTCTGGTCGTCACGGAAATGCTGCGCAAGAAAGGTGTGGTCGGAAAATTTGTGGAGTTCTACGGCACGGGACTATCCAGCCTGAGCCTGCCGGACCGCGCGACGATCGCCAACATGGCGCCCGAATATGGCGCGACCATGGGCTTCTTCCCTGTGGACGCCGAAACGCTTTCCTACTTGCGATTCACTGGCCGGACCGAATCCCGCGCGCGCCTCGTCGAGGAATACACCAAGGCGCAAGGAATTTTCCGCACCGACGCCACGCCGGACCCGATCTACACCGACAAGCTCGAACTCGATCTTGCCACGGTCGAAGCCACGCTGGCCGGGCCGAAGCGCCCGCAGGACCGCGTCCCCCTGCGGCAATCCAAAGCGTCGTTCGAAAAGTCGCTCGAGGGGGCGGCGCAAAAGCACGTTGCCGTGCGCAACAACGGCGACAAATTCGAGCTTTCGAACGGTTCGGTGGTCATCGCCGCGATCACCAGTTGCACGAACACTTCGAATCCGTCCCTGATGCTGGGAGCAGGCCTCTTGGCAAAAAAGGCCATTGAACGCGGCTTGCACAGCAAGCCCTGGGTGAAGACCAGCCTCGCGCCTGGATCCAAAGTGGTCACCGATTATCTGAGAGCCGCGGGCCTGGGAAAATATCTCGACGAACTGGGCTTCCAACTGGTGGGCTACGGCTGCACGACCTGCATTGGCAACAGCGGCCCGCTCGAAGAACACATCGGCGCGGCCATCAAGGAAAACAGCCTGGTCGCCGTTTCGGTCTTGAGCGGGAACCGGAATTTTGAAGGACGCATCCATCCGCTGGTGCGCGCGAATTATCTGGCGTCGCCGCCTCTGGTTGTGGCCTACGCGCTCGCGGGGCGCATGGATTTTGACATGGCCAGCGAACCGCTGGGCAACGACAAGGACGGCAAGCCGGTATTTTTGCGCGACATCTGGCCCTCGCCGCAGGAGATCGAATCCACCGTGCGCGCAAACGTCACGACCGCGATGTACCACAAGGAATACGGCGAAGTGTTCCAGGGCGATTCCCGCTGGCAGGGGCTGAAAGTGCCCAAGGGCGATATTTACGCCTGGGACAAGAAGTCTACATACATCAAGAATCCGCCGTTCTTTGAAAAAATCTCAAAGAGCCCGGCGCCGCTTACTGACATTCACAAGGCGCGAACCCTCGCGATGCTGGGCAATAGCATCACCACCGACCACATCTCGCCCGCCGGCTCGATCGGCGCCGACAGCCCGGCCGGAAAGTGGCTCATCGAACAGGGCGTGAAGCCTGTGGATTTCAACTCCTACGGCGCGCGCCGCGGCAATCACGAAGTAATGATGCGTGGGACGTTCGCCAACATCCGCCTGCGCAACCAGCTTGCTCCCGGCACCGAAGGCGGCTGGACCGTCCACCAGCCCGACGGTGAAAAGATGTCCATCTACGACGCTTCGATGAAATATCAGAAAGAGGGCGTGCCGCTGATCGTGCTGGGCGGCAAGGAATACGGCTCGGGATCGTCGCGCGACTGGGCGGCCAAGGGGACGCTGCTCCTCGGGGTGCGCGCGGTGATCGCGGAGAGCTTCGAGCGCATTCATCGCAGCAACCTGCTCGGCATGGGCGTGCTCCCGCTGCAATATCGCGCGGGAGATTCGGCGCAGTCGCTCGGCCTTACAGGATTCGAGGAGTACACGATGGAAGGCATTTCAAAATTGGCTCCCGGCATGACGGTTGAAGTACATGCCCGCGACAAACAAGGTAAGGAAAAAGTGTTCCAAACCGTCGCCCGCGCCGACACGCCCGAGGAAGTCAACTATTACCGGCACGGGGGCATCCTGCCGTACGTCCTGCGGCAAATGTTGTGATGTTTTTTAGTGGCACAGGCTTCAGCCTGTGGGGGGGTTGGTTCAAGCTAATTCGATCTTGCTGGTGGCGAACACCACCGGCTGAAGCCTGTGCCACTGGTTCGAATCTTCAATTTCGAGGACGTATCCCGCAATGCCCAGTAGCATCGAAGCGCCAGATTGGTCGGCGATTCCAAAGCCCACAGATGATGGAGCTGCATCGCACCTTGTAGGAATGCTCGTACCGTCACTCCCCTTGCCTGCCACCGACGGGACGACGGTTGACCTATCCTCGCTTCCCGGCCGAGTCGTGGTTTATGCCTATCCTCGAACGGGAATTCCCGGAGTCGAAAACCCGCCCGGATGGGACCTGATCCCCGGCGCGCGAGGATGCACGCCACAGTCGTGCGCTTTCCGGGATCACTTCGCGGAGTTGAAAGCCCTTGGCGTCCGTCGCCTTTTCGGCCTTTCCACCCAGGATACCGCCTATCAGCGAGAGGTTGCGGAGCGACTGCACCTGCCGTTTCCGATTCTCTCGGATGAACAGCTCAAGCTTACGGCGGCATTGCGCCTGCCGATCTTCCAGACCATCGGGATGACGTTGCTGAAGCGCCTCACTCTGGTGATTCATGACGGAAAAATCGAGCACGTCTTCTACCCCGTTTTTCCTCCCGACCGGAATGCCGGCGATGTCATCGCCTGGCTCACGGCCATGGGCCGGTCGTGAACCTATCCTCCATTAGAAATGAGGCGTAACTTGACTGGAAAACTAAACCGACGGGAACTTGTGAAAGCCGCAGCCGGAGCCTCCTTCGCCGCAGCCGCGTGGGGGCAGCCGATTGCCACGCGGGCCGCTCAGAATTCCAATGCCGTCCCGCAGGAATCAGGCGTAGATATGTCACATGAGTGCACGGTCGCCGATCCCGAACACTACCATCTGGAATTTGAAAACGAGTTTGTCCGGGTAATCCGCTGCCGGATTCCGGGGCGCGACAAAGTGAAAATGCACAATCATCCTTTTGGTTCGGTCATTATCTTTATGACCGACCAAAACCTGCATCAGACGCTCGAAAACGGGACGACGGAAGAAGCCCGCAACAAGGCTGGAAACATCGTGTGGGGAAACGGATCCCCGAAGCAACATATGGGCGAGAACATCACTGATCAACTGTACGAATACATTCGAGTGGACATCAAAGCAGCGTCGCCCAAACCCGCCTGACCGCGAGCGCCTTTGGCGGGGCGAGCTTTCACCCGGCAAGTCCGCTTCCCACTGCATACAAATTCTGGCAACATTCCTGGCCGGAATGAAGGAGTCCTCCATGCGCTCGCGATCCTTTCTGCTTTCTTTGTTGCAACTTTGCATCGCCCTGCTTGCGGTCGCGAAGCCGAATGCAGCCGCACAATACCCGCAGCCGGGGCCGGACCGCGTCTATGCCATCAAGGCGGGCAAGCTCGTCGACCCCGAAAAAGGCGCGACGGAAACGAATCAAATCATTCTGGTGCGCGGCAAGAAGATTGAAGCCGTCGGCGCGAATTTGCAGATCCCCGCGGAGGCGAAGGTCATCGACCTCTCGAAATCGACTGTTCTGCCTGGCCTGTTCGACGCGCACACGCATCTATGCATGACCCTCAAGAAAGATCGCGACGGGAACAGCTATTTCTTCACCACGCTGCTCGACCCCACTCCCTACCGCGCCATCGAAGGCGTGGCCAACGCGAGGGACATGCTGGCGGCGGGCTTCACAACGGTGCGCGACGTGGGCAACGCTGGCAATTACGCAGACTCCGCGTTGCGCGAGGCCATCGAGCGCGGCCTCGTTCCCGGCCCCACCATGATCAACGCCGGGCGCATCATCGCGCCCTACGGCGGGCAATTTCACTTGCAGCCCGAAAAGCGCGACCTAGCCACGCCCGAATATGCTTTCGCCGATACGCGCGACGAAATGACCAAGGCCATTCGCGAAAATATTCATTACGGCGCGACGGTCATCAAGATCGTGGTTGACGATCAGAAATACATCTACAGCGCCGACGACATCCGCTTCATGGTCGAAGAAGCGCACCGCGACGGACTGAAACTCGCCGCGCATTGCTGGACCCGCGCCGGCGCGCACAACGCCGCCGAAGCCGGCGTCGATTCCATCGAGCACGGCGAAATGATGACCAATGAAGATTTGCAGCTGGCAAAAAAGAATCACGTCGTCCTGGTGGGAACGGACTTCACCGAAAGGGCCGCGCGGGACAACGGCTTTCCCGAGCTTCACGCCGTATTTGTCGACCGCCTGAAGCGCGCCTATCAGATCGGCGTAACCATGGCGTTCGGTACGGACGCATTCATATACGTGCCCGGTGAAACGCGCGGGACGCAAGCGGCGGAATATGTGGGCTCCTGGGTGGAAGCTGGCGTCCCTGCGAAAGACACTCTGCGAGCCATGACGGTGAATGCGGCGCGACTGCTGGGCGTCGACGCTGAGCGCGGCGCGATCAAGCCTGGCCTCGCCGCCGACATCATCGCCGCTCCCGAAAACCCGCTGGACAATATTCAAGCCGTGCGCAAAGTGTCCTTCGTGATGAAAGACGGAAGCGTTTTTAAGAACGAGTAAGTGGCGCCGGCTTTTAGTGGCGCGGGCTTCAGCCTGCGGGTTTTGGTTACAGCAGAGGCGTCCACGCTCCAACCAACCCCCGCAGGCTGAAGCCCGCGCCACTGTCGATTAGTTTGGCACCCGGACCACCGTGAGCGACTTAACCATCTCCACCCACCGCGCCGGACGCTTTTCGTGAGGAGCCACCAGCCGGAACGGCCCGAGTGCGCCGGGGATGGGCGCCCCATCCATCGTGTCGGCCAAGATGATCTCCGAATCCATGAAGCTGGAATTAAATTCCTCGAGCGCAAAGACGACGCGATAATTGTCCGCAGCTTCGACGAGTACGTACGTCGCCATGGCCTGCCCGCGCAATTGTTCGCCCTGTGGGACGCCGGCCTTCTGCAGCAGATCCTCGACCAGAACACCTTCGTAGACTTCCGTTTTCTTGGAGTGCGCGTTGTCCACACGCAGCGTTTTTCGCGGCATGGCCTTAAGATCGGCCACCGTCAGGTCGAGAGGCGTAGTGACCGCGCCGGTGATCTTAAAATCAGACGGACCGGTCGAAGGCTTTGGCGGGGCGGATTGTTGCGCCCACGCGGAAAATCCGAGCAAAAGACCCATCACAGCGGCAGGTAAAATACGGCGCATAGAGATTCCCTTTCCAGATACGAATTAAATGAGAGTCGGCCCCGACTCCACCGGGTTCAGAAAAAGGGTCCCCTCACTTACGCACTCCGTTCAGCCCTTTTGCAGCATAACTTCCGTCGATTTGATGACGGCGGACACGCGGTCGCCGACCTTCAGCTTCATTTCCTCGGCGCTTCGTCTGGTAATGACGCTATCGATCAGATTCTTGCCGACTTGAACGGTGACGTGAGCCATGACGCCGTCCAATTCCAGCTCCACAATCTTTCCTTCGATTTGATTTCTTGCCGAAAGTTTCGCGGCCAATGGAATACCCTCGATTCTGCCGATCGCCTCGGAGTCACTTCTCGTCCGGGCCAAGCTTCGGATTTTTCCGCCTGACTGTCAAATCGGCTGAATTCGACTACGAATTAAGCGTATTTATGCGATTTTCACACACTGGAATCGCCGTGCCACGGCGGGAGAGAGAGCAGCCTGGTTTGGGCGAGGGGCTGGCCGTACGATTTTGCGCTTGCGGCCATAGCAATCCATATAGTTCCTATCCGTATTAAGTCGATTTGACATATCGGTTCTGATTGTATTAAATCAACCATCCACTTACGTTTCCGCCGCGTTAGAGCGGAACTATCTAATTACCGCCCACTTCAGGGCGCTTCAGGGGGGAACGTTTCATGAGCCGTTTAGTCAGGACCATTGTCTGCAATCCCAGAATTCATTCGTTTTGCGGTGTTATTCCTAAATTTTTGATCGCTCTCGCCGGAGGCTGTCTTGCAGTTGCCTTGCTCTGCGCCCCGGCGGCCCGGGCGCAAGTCTCCGCCGCCATTTCCGGCAGAGTGACGGACCCTACAGGAGCAACAGTGTCCGGCGCTACGGTTATGGCAAAAAATGTGGAAACGGGAGAAACGCGCAGCACCGTTACAGACGACCTAGGCCACTACTGGGTGCCATCGCTGGCCGTGGGCGAGTACGAAGTGCACATCACGAAGCAGGGCTTCCAGGAACAGGTGCGCGGAGGGATTCACCTGGTCGTCGGGCAGGAAGCCAGCGTGGACATGGCGTTGAAGCTCGGCCAGGTTACCGACCAAGTCAAGATATTAGAGGACGCCCCGGTAGTGAGCGTGACGCCCGCGGATATTTCGGGACTCGTTGGCGAACAGCAAGTTAAGGATCTTCCCCTGAATGGAAGAAGCTACGACTTGCTTATGGTATTGAATCCAGGCGTAGTCAACTTCACATGGGAAAAAACCGGCGGGATCGGGATCTCCAACTCGACGACGGCAAATATGTTTTCCGTCGACGGGAACAGGCCGCAGCAAAATCTCTTTTTGCTGAACGGCGTTGAGTTTACGGGCGCCGCCGAAAACAACATGCAGCCTGGCGGCGCCAGCGGACAATTGCTGGGAGTCGACGCGGTTCGCGAATTTAACCTGTTGCGGGATACCTACGGAGCGGAATACGGAAAGCATCCCGGCGCCCAGGTAACGATTGTCACGCAGTCAGGGACAAATCGATTGCATGGGTCCGTCTTTGAATTCCTGCGAAACAATGTTCTGGATGCGCCAAACTTTTTCGATGTGGCTTCCGCCCCTCCCTTCCAGAGAAATCAATTCGGCGGCTCGTTGGGAGCCCCCATCCAGAAGGATAAGACGTTCCTGTTTGCCGATTATGAGGGGTTCCGCCAGAATCTGCACCAGACCTCCGTGGAACTCGTTCCCGATGCGCAAGCCCGGGCGGATGCCGGAACAGCCGTGCAGAACCTCGGACTTTTGAATCTGTGGCCTGTCGCCCCGGCCGGCGCTCCCGATTTCAAAGTCGCCGGTCAGGACGGGGTCGCGGAAGTCTTCCTCAGCCCCGATCAAACGATCCGTGAGGATTTTGGAACGGCCCGGCTCGATCACATCTTTTCAAGCAGTGATTCCGCCGCGGCGGTTTACACCATCGATGATAGCGGGAGCGTAACCGCAACTCCATTCGATGCCTTCTCCACCGATCTGCTGACGCTGCGCGAACAGGCACTCAGCGTGGAGGAAACGCACGTATTTTCCTCCCGCTTCCTGAACACGGCGCGAATCGGCTACTCCCGCGCGGGATATTTCTTTACCGGAGAGCCCACTCCCGGCTCCCCGGCCGCCAGTGTTGCGGGATTCTTGCAGGGTCATCCTGTGGGAGCGGTGGTCGTGGGAGGTAGCCAGGCGTCCAATCCACAGGCGCAATTGGGTCTTGCCGGCAGCAACAATGGAAGCAACCTGTTTGTCGCTCGAAACCTGTTTACGTACACGGATCAAGTCTCCTACACCAAGGGGCGGCACCAATTGACCGCCGGCGTGTGGTTCCAAAGATTTCAATCCAATGAACAAATCGACCTCAGTCAGTTTGGGCAATTGACGTTCACCGGATTACCGACATTCCTGGCGGGAACGGGCAGCTTCTTGTTCGACCCAACGCCAACACCATTGAGCTGGCGCTCATGGTTCGGCGCCTGGTATGTCGAAGATGCCATCCGTATTCGTCCGAACCTGACCTTGTCGCTTGGCTTCCGGGACGAATTCAGCACGGGATGGACCGAAGCGTACGGGCGAGCGTCAAACTATACCTATTCCAACGGCGTGATTTCGACGCAACCGAATGTTGGAGGGTCTTTGTTCACCGTCAATCGGGCAAAGTTCCTGCCGCAACCGAGGATCGCCCTGGCGTGGAGCCCCTTGGGCAGCAAGACCGTCGTTCGCGCCGGTTTCGGCGTGTACAACGATTTGCAAGACGCTCTGGGCTATCGTGCGGACCAGAACGCACCTTTCAATCCGACCTACACGATTGCCGCCGGCAACATTGCCAATCTCAAGCTTCCTATTAATCCAACCGCCGCGCCGGCCGCGAATGCGCTTCTGGTCCCCGGAGGGGTTCAACCAGATCTGTACATGCCGACCGTCTTAAATTATTCCTTGCGGATTTTGCGGGAATTGTCTCCCAACACGTCGTTGAGCGTGGGATATGTGGGAAGCCACGGTTATCACGAGTTGATCGGCGTGGATGGCAATGCCCCCGTCCCAGTGGCTTGCCCGGCGGCGCCGTGCCCGGCTGCCTTTCCATCCACGACCTACACGGACCCGAACACCCACGCGAAGCTTCCGATCTGGGGCCCATTGGCTGGAAAGCCGGTGCCGGCGGGAACATTTTACATCCTCCCGGGCACCACGAAGCCGAACACCAAGCTTGCAAACACGTGGACCTGGTTTTCCGAAGGCACGAGTTCTTATAACGCTCTCCAGGTTGACTTGAAGCGGCGATTCAGCCATGGGCTCACGCTCCGCGGTGTGTACACCTGGTCGAAATCGCTGGACGATGGAGACTCGCTCAATGCCACAGCCGCGGCGAACGCCGTTGCTTTGCTTTCGAACCCGTACGATGCCGCCGCGGATAAGGGACTGGCAACCTACGATGTGCGCAACATCGGAGTCGTCACTGCAAGTTATGAGTTGCCGTTCGGACCGGGGCACAGTTATCTCAGCGGGAAAAGCGGAATTTTTGGAGCGGTGGTTGACGGATGGACGTTTAATAGCATCGTAACCGCCCAGTCCGGATTCCCATTCACCCCGTTGCTTGGGTACAACCCGTCCAACAACGGGGATACGCGCAACCCGGTGCGGCCGTTTCTCAATCCCTCTTTCACGGGGCCGGTCATTCTCGGAAAGCCAGGCCAGTGGTTCGATCCCAACGCTTTCGTGGCTCCACAGAATAACAGTGGCTTTTTCGGAAACGTGGGGAGAAACACCTACATCGGACCGGGACTCGCGACCTGGGACTTTTCCGTGATGAAGAATACACGCCTATTGGAGAGTCTGAACCTCCAGTTCCGGGCTGAAATTTTCAATCTCCTCAACCGCGCCAACTTCAATACTCCGAATCTCATCACAGATGTTTTGCTGCCCGCGCCGAATCAGACCGTTCCGGTCCAATCGCCCGCGGCCGGAGCGATCACGAGCACGTCCACGTCGTCCAGGCAGGTGCAATTCGGCCTAAAATTTTTGTGGTGATGGACCAGTGGCGCATGCTTTATCTTGCGGGGGTTGGAAATCGCAAGGTCAAAACCCCGCAAGCTAAAGCATGCGCCACTAAAACCCAAAATCAGGTGACGATCGTCGGATAGAGTTTCGTGGCCACGGCCACCAGCACTGCAAACGCGATGAACTGCATCAGGAAGTCCTTGCCCAGGCCGAAGGAAGTGCTGCTGCCCACGATCATCAAGGTTCGCAGGGCATCCACTTGATACGAGAGCGGGTTGGCTTTGGATACCACGCGCAGCCACGACGGCATCAGCGTAAGCGGATAAATGGCGTTGCTCGCGAAAAATAGCGGCATGGTAAGCACCTGGCCGATCCCCATGAAGCGTTCGCGCGATTTTACCAGGCACGCGACAATCAACGAGAACGTCGAGAAAATCGCCGACCCCAGCATCACCGCCAGTACCACGCCCACCAGCGCAAGAATTTCGATTCGCAGCTGAATGTGCAGGAGATAAGACAACAGATACACAAACACCATCTGGCACAGACTGCGCACCGTCGAGGAGATCGCTCTTCCAAGGACCAGCGTGCTGCGCGGCGCGGGACTCACCAGAAATTTCTGCACGATGCCCAGGTCGCGTTCCCAGATCAGCGAGATCCCATAAAAAATCGCGCCGAACAGGACGCTTTGCGCCAGAATTCCGGGCGCCATGAAATCCAGATAACTGATGCCGCCGGTGGGGATCGCCCGCGTGCGGTTGAATACCTGGCCGAAAATCAGCAGCCAAAGGACGGGCTGAACCATGCGCGTAAAAAGCTCGATGGGATCGTGAATCAGTTTGCGAATGTCGGCTTCCGCGACGGCCAGGGTTTGGCGCAGGTAATTCGCGCCGGGAAACGGCTCAACCCACTCGTTGTGATGTGATTCGTGTGCGAGCGGCATCTCTTAGTTCGCCTCCTTCGGAAATCGTGGCGCCGGTGAAATGAATGAAGACGTCGTCGAGCGAGGCCTCCGCCCCGACTTGCACCTTGAGCGCCGCCGGCGTGTCCATGGCGGCGAGCACGCCGCGGTGCATGACGGCAACGGTATCGCACAACTGGTCGGCTTCTTCCATGTCGTGCGTAGTCATCAGGATGGTCGTGCCGAACTCGCGGCGCAGTTCGCGGATGCGCTCCCACACGGAACGTTTTGCGGAGGGATCGAGGCCCACGGACGGCTCATCCATGAATAAAACGCTGGGCCGGTGCAACATGGACTGCGCGATTTCCAGGCGGCGAATCATGCCGCCGGAATATTGGCGCACGAGTTTTCCGCCGACGTGCGCGAGGTCCATGAATTCCAGGGCCTGCGCGATCCGGCGCGATCGCTCCGCCCTCGGCATCCCGTAGAGCTTCGCGGAAATCAGCAGGTTTTCGTAGCCGGTCAGATCGCCGTCCGCGGACAGCATTTGCGAGACGTATCCGATTTTTGTCCGCACGAGCTCGGGGTGTTTGACCAAATCAAAGCCGGCTATTTTGGCCGTGCCTTCCGTAACGGGCAGCAGCGTGGTCAGCATTTTGATGAGCGTGCTCTTCCCCGCTCCGTTCGGCCCCAGCAATCCGAAGGTCCCGCCCGATGCGACGGAAAACGTCAGATGATCGACCGCAACAAGCGAGCCGTAGCGCCGGGTGAGGGAGAGAACTTCGATGACATTCGGTTCGGGGCCAGTTTCCATGGACGTTAGAGTCTACCTCGGAGGGTCG
>Ga0209380_10001425_pt1 | contig 16074 bp, 14 predicted proteins | sample HubBroMetageWFT6_FD_188347 | JGI IMG/M metagenome (GOLD analysis project Ga0209380, IMG submission 188347) | Warmed and freeze-thawed soil microbial communities from the Hubbard Brook experimental Forest, New Hampshire - Hubbard Brook CCASE Soil... | ecosystem: Environmental > Terrestrial >...
GGTCGGCCTGCCGCGCGGGGGGCGCCCCGGCCTGCCGCTCGGCCGATGCGTCAGGCATCCGGCACCCGCCGGCATCCGCGAGTGAGGCCAGCCGGGGGAGCGGCGCTCCCATCGGACCCCGCGAGACCGTCGCGCTCCAGTCTCTGCAGCGTTGAACCGCTGGTTCTCAATAACATGCTGAGTAGCATACTGAGTATCGTGCGAGACGACAACGGATGACATTCACGCGACCGCTGCTGGCCGCCCACTGACCAGACGTCTCAATGAGCGTTGAGATTCCCGTTGAGCAGACTCCGGCCGAGCGGGGTCAGGGAATGGTTTACGCCGCGACCGCGCCGCACCGTTTGCACCAGGCCGGAGGCACGCAGCGCCGCGGCGTGCTCGGATGCGGACGGCGCACTGGTGCCCGCGGAGGCCGCCAGTTCCGCCGTGCTGCGCAGGGGCGCGGTCGCCGGGCGCGCCAATCGCCGTAGGCCGCGGCCGAGCAAGGCTTCGCGCGTTCCGAGGATCGCCAGCGAAATGACGAACGGGGTCACGTAATAAAGCAGCCGGAACAACAATAGGCCGGCCAGCAAGCTCTCCTTGTCGAATTGCCACAGCGCGACCATCATGGTCGCGTCGAACACACCGAGGCCGCCAGGCGCATGGCTGGCAAAACCCAAGAGCGTCGCCGCGACGAAAATCACCGAGACCGGGACAAAACCCAGATACGGCTCGCTCGGCACCAGCATGTACATCGCAAGTGCGCAGCACGACAAATCGAGGATGCCGATGCCAATTTGCACCAATGTGAGCGGTCCGCCCGGCAAGGTGAGCAGCCATCCGTCGCGGCCGATGATGCGCGGTTTCACCCATACCCAGGCAATGTAGGCCGCGAGCACCGCCAGGATGATCAGCGCCAGCACGCGGTTGGCCCAGAGCGGTAACTGATCGATTTCGGTGGCCTGCTGCGGCGCATCGAGAATGCCAAGACCGAGCACGGTCGCATTGCCGAGCCAGAACGTAAGTCCGGCGACGAAGCAGATCTTGGTAACTTCAAGGACGCTCAAGCCCCAGGCCGAATAAATGCGGTAGCGTACCGCACCGCCGGAAAAGACGCTGGCGCCGACATTGTGTCCGACCGAATAGCTCGTGAAGCTCGCGAGCGCGGCAACGCGATAGGGCACTTCGCGGCGGCCGATCGTGCGCAAGGCGAAAAGGTCGTAAAACGTGAGCGTCAGGTAGCCGGCCGCGACAAAGATACCCGAGGTCGCGATGGTCCGACCATCGATGGCTTTAAACGCCAAAAGAAGACCATGCGGATCGATGTCGCGCAGAACCCGGTAGAGCGCCACCGCCGCCACGACGACCATTGCCACGCTGAGTAGCGTGCCAAACCGACTGACGGCGGCCTTGACGTCGAAAAGGCGCGCGGAAGCGCTCCATCGCTTCAGCATCCCGCGCTCCACGTCGACCGTGCCTGCATCAAATCGCCGTCTCGTCTTTGCCTGCCCCGGCGTCTAAGCCCGCCCCACTACCAGATGTCTATCCCCGGCGCGAGCGCTTGCATCGACTAGTCCCGACGCGCCTTTTAGCCACGCCGAACGCGGCACCGGCCGAGTCGCACTGAGGTCAACATATCATCCATTCTGCGATCCGCTATTTGCAATTGGGAGCATGCCCAATGCCGTGGGAAACCGGCAGAACTTGATCCGCCCGATCTTCCTGGACTAAGAAACTTTCATCACCTGTGGAGAGGAATATGCCCGAGAAAAATCTCGAAGAAATGCTCAAGACCCGCAACCCGGTCGAGATGCTGCGCAATTCCCAGATCGGCGCGTACATATATCCAGTAGTGCCTCCGGAATTCACCAATTGGCGCGATGAGCAGGCCGCCTGGCGCAAGACTGCGGTGCTGTTCGATCAATCGCATCACATGGCCGAAATGATGGTCACTGGGCCGGACGCGTTCAAATTCATGAACTATCTGACCATCAACAGTTTCGCCAATTTCCCGGTCAACCGCGCCAAGCAGTTCGTGCCGTGCTCGCACGACGGCTACGTGATCGGCGACGGCATTATCTTCCACCTTGGCGAAAACCAGCTCAACTTCGTTGGCCGCGCGCCCAACGTCGATTGGATTCAGTTCCACGGCGAGAGCGGCAAATTCAATATCAAGATGGAGCGCGACGATCGTTCGCCGTCGCGGCCCGGCGGCAAGCCGGTAACGCGCCGCCATTACCGCTATCAGGTGCAAGGTCCGAACGCCTGGAAGATTCTTGAAAAGCTCAACGGCGGCACGATTCCCGAGGTGAAGTTCTTCACCATGGACACCATCAATATTGCCGGGCGCAAGGTGCGATGTCTGCGCCACGGCATGGCCGGTGCGCCGGGCCTCGAAGTGTGGGGACCTTACGCCGAGGGCGACGAGATCCGCGCGGCCATTCTTGAAGCCGGCAAGGAGTTCGGAATTGTGCCCGTCGGCTCGCGCGCCTACGCCACCAACACACTTGAGTCGGGCTGGATACCCTCGCCGCTGCCCGCGATCTATACCGGCGAGAAGCAGAAGCCATTCCGCGAATGGTCGAAGCCGGACTCCTACGTAGCGACCGGCTCAATCGCCGGCAGCTTCGTATCCAGCAAAATCGAAGATTACTATTCGACGCCCTATGAAATGGGCTACGGCGGCTTCGTCAAATTCGACCACGATTTCATCGGCCGTGAGGCGCTGGAAAAAATGAAGGACAAGCCGCACCGGCACAAAGTCACTTTCGAATGGAATACCGACGACGTCGCGAAAATCTTCCGCTCGTTCTTCGATCCGGAAGTCGAGAACTACAAATACATCGATTTGCCGCTGTCGAATTACGGCTCGGCTTCGTTCGATGCGATCAAGAAGGGCGGCAAGACCGTCGGCCTCTCGATGTTCAGTGGCACGACCTGGAACACCCGCCGGATGCTATCGCTCGGCGTGGTCGATCCCGACATCAAGCAGGGCGACGTATTGACGCTGGTTTGGGGCGAGGAAAACGGCGGCACCAAGAAGACGACCGTCGAACGCCACAAGCAGACCGAAGTCCGCGTCAAAGTCGCGCCGGTACCGTATGCCAGTGAAGTGCGAGAAAGCTACGGCGGCGGCTGGCGCCTTAAGCAAACCGCGTAGGGCGCCGGTTTAACGCACGCCGTCAGGGCCTCTTTGACGCGAGCCCTATTAACGCGCAGCACCACCGCGGCCGTCGCAAAAACGGCCGCGGAAGCTTGCTTGCAGGAGAACGACAATGACTGCCAAGAATACTGCAAAGAATTTGGCGCAGGTGCTGCAAACCGTCAAAAGTCCGGTCGAGCTGCTGCGCAATCAGCAAACCGGGCCGAACGCTTATCCCGGCGTGCCGGCCGAATACACCAACTGGCGAGACGAACAGCAGGCCTGGCAAGAGACCTGCGTCATGTTCAATCAGTCCTATCATATGGCCGATCTCGCCGTAGAAGGGCCGGATGCTTTCAAGCTCCTCTCCAGGCTGTCCATGAACAGCTTCAAGAATTTCGAGCCGAACAAAGCCAAGCAATTCGTCCCCTGCAGTCCGGACGGTTACGTGATCGGCGACGTCATTCTGTTCTATCTCGCCGAAAATAAGTTCAATCTCGTCGGCCGGGCGCCGGCGCTGAACTGGATCACCTATCACGCAGAGACCGGCAAATACGACGTCAAGGTCGAGCTCGACCAGCGCTCGGCGTTGCGTTCTGACGGACGGCGGAAGTCTTTCCGTTTCCAGGTTCAAGGCCCGCTGGCAATGAAGGTCATCGAGAAGGTTTTGGGAAAGACGCCGCCGGAGCTGAAGTTCTTCAACATGACGCCGCTGACCATCGCCGGCAAAACCGTGCGCGCGCTTCGACACGGCATGGCGGGACAGCCCGGATGGGAACTGTTCGGCCCGTGGGACGACGGCGAGGCGGTGCGTGAAGCGGTCGTGAAAGCCGGCGAAGAATTCGGGCTGCGCCTGGTCGGCGGCCGGGCCTATTCGTCGAATGCTCTGGAATCCGGATGGATTCCCTCGCCGCTTCCCGCCGTCTATTCAGGCGACTCGATGAAGGCCTATCGCGAATGGCTGCCGGCCGCCGGCTATGAAGCCGCAGCCTCGATCGGCGGCAGCTTTTATTCCGACAATGTCGAAGACTATTATTTCACGCCGTGGGACATGGGCTATGGCGGTTTTGCGAAATTCGATCACGACTTCATCGGCCGCGAAGCGCTCGAGAAGATGTCGAACGGACCTCACCGCAAAAAAGTGACACTGGCGCTCGACGACGAGGACGTGACCCGCACGATCGGCAGCACTTTCCAGAAACACAATCGGGCGAAGTTCATCGATTGGCCGTCGGCGGTTTATTCGATGCATCCCTTCGACCGCGTGACCGCAGACGGAAAAACCATCGGCGTCTCCACGTGGATCGGGTACACCGCCAACGAAGGCAAGATGCTGACGCTCGCGGTGCTCGATGCCGAGTACGCCGAACCCGGCACCGAAGTGGTTTTCGTCTGGGGCGAGGAGAACGGCGGTTCGGCCAAACCAACGGTCGAGCGGCACACGCAAACTCACATGCGCGCCATTGTCAGCCCGGCGCCGTATGTCGAAGTGGTGCGCAAGGCTTACGCGCCCGGCGGCTGGCGCAAAGCCCAAGCTTAGGTCCCTATCTTCTTTAGCAGGGCAGACCCAGGCCGGTCCGATTCGGTTTGCTCAGTGTTGTATAAGACCGCATGCCTTTCCCGTTTTGGCGAATTGTATTGGCCATCTTCCTAGCGGCAGCGGTTGTTTACGTGTGCAGTGCGCTCGGCTGGAAGGGTCCGCAATACTGGTACAAGCACCACGGTCAAAGCTCCGATTCACGGCCGCTTTCGAACCCTATCAGGTAGCGGAACGCTCAAGGATGACGGCGACGCCAAACTGCCGATGACAAAACCGGTGCGCTGGCCTACAACGTTTTGTTAAGGCTATGCGCCTGTCGGACGTAAGTTGCGGAGTTAAAGGGGCAGCACATGTCGTCAGCGGAACAACCCATACCGGACGCGAACCGGCTCTACATTGGCGAAGGCGTAACCATCAAAGGCGAAATCTCCGTGCCGGATACGCTGGTTGTTTTCGGTTCGGTCGAGGGCGACGTCTCGGTCGGTAATCTGATCGTCGGCGAAACCGGGGCCATCAAGGGCCGCATCGCGGTCAGCGAGAACGCCGAAATCTCCGGCAGGGTTTTCGAGAAGCTCGACGTCAAATGCCTTTTGATCCTGCGATCAAGCGGGCGGGTCGACGCCAATGTCAGTTACGGGCTGTTGCAGATCGAGCAGGGCGCGAGCATTGCCGGCGGCCTGTCGTCCACCGACTATCGGCCGGAACAGAGGTCGCCAAAGGCCGATCTCTACAACAGACAAGATCCGCGACCGGGGAAGCAGGAAGCTTCCCGCAAGCAGGCGACTTTGACGGCACTGGAACCCCTGCCGACGCCGGTTGCCCCGCCGGCGGAGTAATCAAGCGGCGTGACGGTTACGCGGCGGCGGGAGCCGTGTCGTCTTCCACCATCGCCGCGATTGGAAGCGCGGCATCGGTCGGCTCGATCTCGACCGAATTATCCATTGCCGTCTGCGGCGAAGTCGCCCAGCGCAGGGCCTTGTAGTTGAAGCCGGTGGCGATGGTCGGCTTGACCACGTTGAAATACGGCGAGATATCGAAATCGCGCGGACAATAGAGCGAAGAGTGGCGAATCTCGGCCATTTGCTCGCGTATCTGCCTGCTGCCGCTGCGCATGACTTTCGGCAGAATAGGATATTTCACGGCACGAAAAGCGTCGGCGATAAGCGCCGAGCAGATCAGCCGCGACGGATCGCCCGAGCCGAGTGCGATCAGGCGCCGGCGCCAGCGCTGCGGCACCGGCAGCGGAAATAGATAGCGCATTAAATCGATGATGTTCTTCAGATCATAGGCGAAGCCGATGCGCGCTATCGCGTAGGCGCACACCAAATCGGCATCGGCCGCGCTCAGTTCCACTGCGCGGCAAACGCGGGTGTGAAATTTGGCGTATTTCGACAGCGGCGCGGTTTCGACGCCCTCGCCCACATTGGCGTCGATCAGCACGTGCGGTTCGCCGTCGGGCTCGGTCCGGCCCGCGATCGGCCCGACATAGAGCGCCGCGTGAGACCACGTCGATTGCGTCAAATACTTGATCACACCGGCGATGTGGGTGTTGCCTTCGACCAGCAGTATGTCGGCGGGTTGAAGCACCCGGCGCAAGGCGTCGGGATTGCTGGGCGCGAACGGCTCATAGCCGTGCACCGGCTGCTGCAGATAGCGGGCGATCAGCCGCCCTATGCCATCGAGGAACTTGCTCACCCGCGTCTCCAGCCAATGGCCCGGTTTCGCCGCGGCTTGTTACGGTGATCGCGGCCTGAAAGCGTAAGCGTTTACCGTTGCGATTTGGTTCACGCTCTCAACGCGCACCAGCGGCGTTTGCCCGACGCACACCATTCGGTTACCTTGTTCGACACTCTAAAAACATTGGAAACCATGTCGCGCCTTCATCGCCGCGCGTTTCTCTCCGCCGCCGCCGCGATTTGCGCGGCACCGGCGCTTGCGGCGACGACGACGCCGTCGACGTTGGTCGATGTCGTGATTGTCGGCGCCGGCGCGGCGGGCATCGCCGCCGCGCGCCGGCTCGCGGCTGCCGGCCGCCGCTATGTCGTGCTGGAGGCGGCCGATCACATCGGCGGGCGCTGCGTGACCGACACGCGAATTTTCGGAGTTCCCTACGATCTCGGCGCGCACTGGATTCACGCGCCGAACCTCAATCCCCTGACCAAGCTCGGCACCCGGCGCGGGATCGAAGTCTACCCGGCGCCGGCGAGTCAGAAAGTCCGCATCGGCCGTCGCTACGCGCGCGAAGGTGAAATGGAAGACTTTCTAACCGCCCAAGCGCGCGCCGACCGCGCTATCGCCGAAGCGGCACGCAAGGCCGACGTCGCCTGCGAACAGACGTTGCCGAATGACCTCGGTGACTGGCGCCCCACGGTGGAATTCGTGCTCGGTCCCTACACCTGCGGCAAGGATCTCGATCAAATCTCGGTCCTTGATTTCGCCCGTTTGCAGGACCGGGAAGCGGATGCGTTTTGCCGGCAAGGACTCGGCGCCTTGTTGGCCGCGCTGGCCGACGGCTTATCGGTCAAACTTTCGACGCCCGCGCTCGCCATCGACTCGCGCCGCAACGTCGCCGTGGAGACGCCCAATGGGACGATCACCGCGCGTGCGGTCATTGTCACGGTATCGACCAACGTGATCGCGTCCGGCGCCGTGAAATTTACTCCCGACTTGACCGCGGGCCAGATGGAGACGTTCGGCAAACTCTCACTTGGCAGCTTCGACCATGTCGCGCTGACGCTTGCGGATAACGCGCTCGGCTTTGAAAGCGACGACCTCGTGTTCGAGAAATCGATGGACAAGCGGACGGCCGCAATTCTCGCCAATGTCGGCGGCACGCCGCTCTGTCTGCTGCAAGTCGCCGGCAGCTTCGGTCGCGAGCTCTCCGCGCAGGGCGAAGCGGCGATGGTCGACTTCGCCGCGGATTGGCTCGCCGGCCTCTATGGCGCCGACGTCAAAAAGGCGGTGCGGCGCTCGCATGCCACGCGCTGGAACCACGACCCGCTGACGCTCGGCGCGTTCTCGGCAGCCGCGCCGGGTTGGCAGAAAGCGCGTCGCACGCTCATGCAGCCGGTAAACGACTCGGTGTGGTTCGCCGGCGAAGCGCTGCACGAAACGCTGTGGGGCACCGTGGGTGGGGCCTGGGAATCCGGCGAGCGGGCGGCGGATGCGGTATTACACCGGCTCGGTGGAGTGAAGGAAGCGCCGGTGGCGGAAGCTCCGCCGGCGGCGCGGCCGAAGCCGCGGGCACCTCGCGCGCGGCGGCAGGAACTCGGCGCCGCACCTGGAATATTTGCACGCTGACCCGGCGCCAGGGCGTTTAGGCGCGCAGCACCGCTCCGGTGCGCTTGCCGGCTTCGCCGACGATTTTCGCCGCCAGCGCATCGATCTCGGCATCGGTCATGGTTTTGTCGCGCGGCTGAATAGTGACCGAAACGGCGATGGACTTTTTGCCCGTTTCGATGCCGGCGCCTTCGTAAACGTCGAACACGGTAACGGCTGCGATCAGCTTACGATCCGCCGACTGCGCTGCGCGCACCACGTCGGCGGCTTTCACCTCGCGCGCCACGACGAAGGCGAAGTCGCGCTCGACGGGCTGTAGCGGCGACAGGTCCAGCGCCGCTTTAGCGCGTGTGGCTTTCGTTTTCGGATCGGGCAAGCGCTCCAAAATGATTTCAAACGCAGCGAGCGGGCCTTCGGCGTCGAGTTCCGCAAGCACGCGCGGGTGCAACTCGCCGAAATACCCGAGCACGTTCTGCGGTCCGATTTGAATGGCGCCCGAGCGCCCGGGATGAAACCAGGCGGGACCGCCCGGCGCGATCTGCAGCGCCGCCATCGGCGCACCGGCTGCCGAAAGCGCGGCCAAGGCATCGGCTTTGGCGTCGAACGCGTCGACGACATAGCGATCCTTGCCGTTCTTGGGATTGCTCCAGTGCCGGCCGATGCCGGAGGGCTTCGCCAGCGCCCGTCGCAGACCCGCGGCCGCCGTGAACTGATCGGCCGGCGTATCGCCTCTAAAAATCTGCCCGACTTCGAACAAACCGACATCGGGAAAACCGCGGTCGGCATTTTTCTGCGCCGCGGCGATCAGACCGGGGATGAGACTTGGACGCATGTCGGATAGCTCAGCGGCGATCGGATTGGCGAGCGCCAGTTCCGGCCGGCCGCCGCCGAACAGTTCGGCGTGTTTCTTGCCGATGAACGACCACGTCACCGCCTCGGTAAGATTGCGCGCGGCGAGCGCGCGCTTGGCCTTGCGGGTGCGCAGTTGAATGGGCGTGAGCACCGGCTTGCGCGGCGCGGCGCCGCGATCGAACGGCGTCGGCGGAATGCGCTCGATACCGGCAATGCGCACGACCTCTTCGACGAGATCGGCCTTCTCCTGGATATCGGGCCGCCAAGACGGGACGGCTACTCGAAGCCGAGTACCGCGCGTCGCGACGGAAAATCCCAGCCGTTCCAGAACGCGCCGGGTTTCTGTCGGCGGCACAGCGAGACCGGCAAGCCGCTTAACTTCTGCAATCGGGAAATCGATGGAGTGTTTGCGGCTCGGCACCTTGCCGGCAATAGTGATTGCCGACGGTGTTCCGCCACACAGATCGAGCACCAGCCGCGTTGCCAGCTCGAGTCCCGGCCGCGCGAAAGCCGGATCGACACCGCGTTCGAAGCGGTAGCGCGCATCGGAATTGATGCCGAGCCGGCGCCCGGTTTGCGCGATGTTGCTCGGAGCCCATAGCGCCGATTCGATCAGTACGTCCGTCGTCGCCGCCGAACAGCCGGTCTTCTCGCCGCCCATGATACCGGCGAGCGATTCCACCCCGTCATCATCGGCAATGACACAAACGCCTTCGTCGAGCCGGTAGGTCTTACCGTCGAGCGCGACGAGTGTCTCGCCGTCATGCGCACGCCGGACTGCGAGGTTGCCGCGCACTTTCGCCGCGTCGAACACGTGGAGCGGCCGGCCGTAATCGTAAGTCATGAAGTTCGTGATATCGACCAGCGCATTGATCGGCCGCAAACCGATCGCGGTCAGCCGTTTTTGCAGCCACGACGGCGAAGGACCGTTGTTGACGCCGCGCACAAACCGGAGCGCGAAGGCTGGACAGAGTTCCGGCGCTTCGATGGTGACAGCGACCGGACAGGCAAACGCTCCCTTGACCGCCTTGATCGCCGGTTCTTTCAGTTTACCCATGCCGGCCGCAGCAAGATCGCGGGCAATACCGTGCACGCTCGTGCAATCGGCGCGGTTCGGCGTGAGATTGATTTCGATCATCGGATCGTCGAGACCGGCCCATTGCCCGTAGTTTTTTCCGACCGGCGCATCATCCGGCAATTCGATAATGCCTTCGTGATTATCGGACAGCTGCAACTCGAATTCCGACACCAGCATGCCGCGGCTTTCCACGCCGCGGATGGTGCCGACCTGCAGGGTCATGTCTTTGCCGGGAATGTAGGCGCCCGGCGGCACGAACACGCCTTTCATGCCGGCGCGCGCATTGGGCGCGCCGCAAACCACCTGGACCGGGCTGCCAGAGCCGGTTTCGACCATGCAGACGCGCAGCCGGTCGGCGTTGGGATGTTGTTTCGCCTCGACCACGCTGGCGATGACGAAGGGCGCGAGCGTTTTGCCCCTATCCTCGACGCGCTCGACCTCAAGCCCGATCATCGTGAGCTTGTCCAAAATCTCACCAAGCGGCCGATCGGTGTCGAGGTGCTCCTTGAGCCAGCCAAATGTGAACTTCATCATGGCGTCACGCGCTCAGGCCGCCCGCCAGCGTCGGAAAGTCGAGCGGGCGGAAGCCGTAATGGTTGAGCCAGCGCACGTCGGCTTCGAAGAAGGCGCGCAGATCGGGCATGCCGTATTTGAGCATGGCGATACGGTCGATCCCCATGCCCCAGGCAAAGCCCTGGAATTCGTCGGGATCGAGCCCGCAATTGCGCAGCACGTTCGGGTGAACCATGCCGCAGCCGAGAATCTCCATCCAATCGTCGCCTTCGCCGAAGCGGATTTCGCCCTTGTCGCGCTTGCATTGGATGTCGACTTCCAGTGACGGCTCGGTGAACGGAAAGAACGACGGCCGAAAGCGCATTTTCACGCTGTCGACTTCAAAGAACGCCTTGCAGAATTCTTGCAGAATCCATTTCAGGTGGCCGAGATGCGAATGGCGATCGATAACCAGACCCTCGACTTGATGGAACATCGGCGTGTGGGTCTGATCGGAATCGCTGCGATAGGTTCGGCCGGGAATAATGACCCGGATCGGCGGCTGTTGGCTCAACATGGTGCGCACCTGCACTGGTGAAGTGTGCGTGCGCAACAAAAGCCGCGAACCGTCCGGCTTCGGATTGAAGAAGAACGTATCCTGCATGTCGCGCGCCGGATGGTCCTTCGGGAAATTCAGCTTGGTGAAGTTGTAATCGTCGGTCTCGATGTCGGGTCCTTCGGCAATCGAGAAGCCCATATCGGCGAAGATTGCGGTCAGTTCGTCGACGACCTGCGTGATTGGATGCACCCGCCCGATGTCGGCGGCCGCCTCGCGCACTGGCAGCGTGACGTCGACGCCCTCGGTATTGAGCCGGCCTTCGAGCGCCGCGTTCGTTAAAGCGGCGCGCCGCCCTGCGAGCGCGGCATTAACGCGATCCTTCAGCCCGTTGATTGCGGGCCCCTGAATCTTGCGCTGCTCGGGCGGCAGGCCGCCGAGTGTTTTCAACAGTGCAGTGACCGAGCCGTTCTTGCCGAGCGCCGCTACGCGCACGGTCTCTAGCGCCGCTTCGTCGGCGGCGCCGGCGATCTCAGCGAGAGTTCGCTGCTCAAGCTCGGCAGCGGTGTCGCTCATGGCTATACCGCCAGTGCGGACTTCGCTTGCCCGACAATCGCCTCGAAAGCCGCCGGCTCGGTGATGGCAAGATCCGAAAGCACTTTGCGGTCGACAACGATGCCCGCTTTGCTCAAACCCGCGATGAAGCGGCTGTAGTTAAGTCCGAACGGGCGTACCGCGGCGTTCAGGCGCTGGATCCACAAAGCGCGGAAGGTGCGTTTGCGCCGCTTGCGGTCGCGATAGGCATATTGGTTCGCCTTCTCCACCGCCTGTTTGGCGACGCGGATCGTGTTCTTGCGCCGGCCGTAATAACCCTTGGCAGCTTTGAAAACTTTCTTGTGCTTGGCATGACTGGTGACGCCGCGTTTGACGCGTGCCATGACTCATCTCCTCTCGATCGCTGAATATACGGAAAATTCGACGGCGATGACCCAGCCGTCAGCCGTTCGGCAAAAAGTATTTCTTGATCCGATCGCCGTCGGTTTTGAACAGCACATTCGTGCCGCGCAGCTGACGGATCTGCTTTTTGGTGCGCTTGATCATGCCGTGGCGCTTGCCTGACTGGGCGTAGAGGACCTTGCCTGTGCCAGTCACCTTGAAGCGCTTTTTAGCGCCCGATTTGCTCTTGATCTTGGGCATTTGGTTCTCCTTGGCCGCAGGCGCATAAAGCGTGCGGGCCTAAAATGCTCGTTAACGAGCGTTGCGTGCTTGGAGCACATCGCCGCAGCCACGGCAGCCCTAATCAGCCGGGCGGCGGGAAGGGCGCGGTTATGGCAGAGGCCACGCGGAATGGCAACGGCCGTGCGGCGTGGAGGCTAGCGCGGCCGTGGACCTGAGCCGGATGGCTTCCGAATTCGGTCAGGAATTTTGAATTCGCCGGGGGTCCGGTCCTCAGCGTGGCGCTAAGACCATCACCACCTGGCGGCCTTCGAAGCGCGGCTCCTGCTCGATCTTGGCAATCTTGGCGGTATCTGCCTTGACCCGGTCCAACAGCTTATAGCCGAGTTCCTGGTGGGCCATTTCGCGGCCACGAAAGCGCAGGGTGACCTTGACCTTGTCGCCTTCCTCAAAGAACCGCTGCACCGATCGCATCTTCACGTCGTAGTCGTGATCGTCGATCATCGGCCGCAGCTTGATCTCTTTGATCTCGACGACTTTTTGTTTCTTGCGCGCCTCGGCGGCTTTCTTCTGCGACTGATATTTGTATTTGCCGTAGTCGAGGATTTTGCAAACTGGCGGCGACGAATTCGGCGCGATCTCGACGAGATCGAGCCCGGCCTCCTGCGCCATGGCTATCGCGGCGCCGATCTCGGTGGCGCCGTGGTTGTGGCCGTCTTTGTCGATGAGCTGGACCTCGCGGACGCGGATCTCCTCGTTGACGCGCGGACCTTCCTTAGGAGCAGGTTGCGCGGTTCTGATTGGGCGGCGAATGACGCTTTTCTCCTCTATCGTTGCGACGAGCCGATAATTGCGCGGACCGCGATAGCAAAATCCCGTCCGCAACACCGGCGATTCCAGAAGATCGGTAGTTTTCTCGTGCAAGTCAACGACAATGCGGTGCCGCGCCCTTGCACGAGCCGTTCGTTTGCGGCCAAACATCTCACTGTTAGCGGCCTTGCATACGCACCCGCCTTTGCCAGTGATTAACCCTGAACATGAACGATAACAGCCTGAAACGCCTGGATATTGGAGTTGGCGCCGAACGCCGTTCGATTGCCGTGCGCCAGCGCGAAGGCGCAAGCCCGGGGGTATTTTGGCTGTCCGGCTACAAATCCGACATGAACGGCACCAAGGCGCAGGCGCTCGCGCACTGGGCCGACGCGGCCGCCCGCGCCTGCGTGCGCTTCGACTATTCGGGACATGGCGAATCGGGTGGCGCCTTTACCGACGGCACAATCGGACGGTGGCTCGCGGAAAGCGTCGCCGTGTTCGATGCCTGCTGCCGCGGACCGCAGATTGTCGTCGGCTCGTCCATGGGGGGTTGGCTCGCGTTATTGCTAGCGCGCGCGCTGCGCCAGCGGGGACAAGCGACGCCTGCTTTGGTTGCCGGCCTAGTGCTGGTCGCGCCGGCGGTCGATTTTACCGAGGAGCTGATGTGGAAGCGCTTCACCCCGGAGATCAAACGCGAACTTGAGGACAAAGGCGTCTGGCAGCGGCCGTCGGAATATTCGCCGGAGCCTTACCTCGTCACCCAGCAATTGATCGAGGAGGGACGCCATCATCTCCTGCTCGGCGGCATGATCGAAACCGGCTGCCCGGTGCGTATCCTGCAAGGCGTGCTCGATCCGGATGTGCCGTGGCGGCACGCGGTCGAACTTGTCTCCCGGCTCGCCAGCGATGACGTCGTCCTTACGCTCGTCAAAGACGGCGATCACCGCCTGTCGCGGCCGGAGGATATCGAGCGGCTAACCAGCGCGGTGGCAGAATTATAGTTCAGCGGACACGCGCGCCGGAGCGCTCGCGCGCTCCGACGCCGCATTTGCTTGAGCTTTATTTAGACGGACCGTCGACGCTCAGATAACCGGCGCCATAGGCGGCGACATAGAGCAAGCCGCCGGTAATCGAAAGGTTCTTGTAGAAATTGATCATGTTCGGCAGGTCGCCGCCGGGCAGATGGATGGCGAAGCCGGTGATCAGACAAAATACGGCCAGCGCCAGCGCTACCCAGCGAGCCTGAAAGCCGACCAGAAGCATCAAGCCTCCGACCAGCTCGATGATCATGACCACCCATACCGCTATGTTCGGTACCGGGACGTTCAAGCTGGCAAAATATTGCGCGGTCCCCCCCGGATTCATCAATTTGCCGAAGCCAGCCCATACAAAGAGACTCGCTAACAACAAACGGCCGAGCGGCGTCAGCCAAGTTTTCGCGTTTTCCATGTAATCCCCCCTCGCCTATGAATTGGCGCTTGATCGCGCCGATGCGCAAAGATTAACAGGCGATCCGACAAAACAACAAGCGTGAAGGCCGAAAAACGCTATCCCTCATCGAAACAAAAACGTGATGAGATTTCTTCCGGGTCCCGGAAATATTCCAGACCCGCCACAAAGAGGCGACTCTCGTGGTGCTTGCTCTGGCCGACCGCAGGCGCGCTACGACAAAAAGCGCTGCACCGCGTCGACCGCCTCGCGTTTTTCGTCGAGGACTAGGTGACCGGCGCCCTTGAAGGTTTGGAATTGCACTTTGGGAATATGCTGCCGCCAAAGCTCGGCAGTCTGCACCGGCAGCAGTTTGTCCTCCTCGCCCCACACCAGCAGCGTCGGCATAGTGAGCCGATGAAGATAACGCGGCAGTTTCGTATCGTAGGGATGCTCCCACAACAGCCGTCCTACCGTGCCGCCTTCGCGATAGCGGTCGCCGAGGAAGTCCAAGTCTTTGGGATTTTCCGGTAGGTAGGGCTTGATCACATCGAAGTTGGAGACCAGCATCGATGGAATCTCTTCCGGCGGCAGCGTGAACAAATCGCCTTTGGGTTGCTCCTTGCCGCGCAAACCGGCCGGGCCGACCAGAACGAGGCGGTGCAAGCGATGCCCGTGCTCGACGGCAAATTTGGCCGCCAGCAATCCGCCGAGCGAGAACCCGACCAAATGAAATTTGTCGAGGCCGAGCGCATCGAACAGATCGAGGTAATGCATGACGTAATCATGCATGTCGCTCATCGGCAGGGCATCATCGGAAGCGCCGAAGCCCGGATGAAACGGAATGATGACGCGGAACTTCTCGGTCCAGGGTCGTGCGAAATTGAAGCCGTGCCAAACTCCGGCACCATGCCAAAATACCAGCGGCTCGCCGCGGCCGGCGGTGAGGACGGCGGTTTTCACGCCGTTGATAGTGTGAAATTCCTGTTCGAAGCCGGCTAAAGGATCAGGACGCGCCATGAACAATCGCTCCTCGTTCGCTATTCGGCAGCGACGCGGTGTTGCGATGCCGCACGCGCTCGCATTCTCGGCATCACGTCGTGAGCGAGAAAATTCATGTTCTTGACGACCTTCCAATTCGGCATGTTTCCGGGTGCGCCGAAAAAGACGAAATGATTAGTGCCCATCGTCTCGCCCCATTCCTCTAGGCGTTCGACGACCTGATCGGCAGTGCCTACCGCCACGAAAAAAGATTCGTTGACGTTGTCGAAGCTGAACTTGCCGTGCAGCTTGTCGGCGAGGGCCGCCCGCGCTTTTAGTTGCTCGACCGACAGATAGCCGGGCGGAGCAAGAAAGGTCGGCGTGGTACGCAGGGCATCCTCGAAGAAATAGCGGATATGATCGACCGCCTCTTCCCGGGCCTTTTCCTCGGTTTCGGCGACGTAGGTAATCACCTGCAACGGGAATTGCTCCGGCCGCATGTGGTGTCCGTATTCAGCCGCCGTGCGCCGTAGCTTCTCATTGAGCTCGCGCGCGCGCTGTTTGGTGACGAACACCGATGCGTAGCCGAAGCCGAGCCTCGCCGCGATGTCGATGGTTTCCGGGCTCCCGGTGCCGACGATGTAACAGGGTGGATGCGGCTTCTGCACCGGCCGTGGCCAGGGATTGAGGTAACGGTAAGTGTAGAAATCCCCGTAATATTTGGTCGGGCCGTCCTGCGTCCACGCCTGCAGGAT
>Ga0209380_10001429_pt1 | contig 16050 bp, 8 predicted proteins | sample HubBroMetageWFT6_FD_188347 | JGI IMG/M metagenome (GOLD analysis project Ga0209380, IMG submission 188347) | Warmed and freeze-thawed soil microbial communities from the Hubbard Brook experimental Forest, New Hampshire - Hubbard Brook CCASE Soil... | ecosystem: Environmental > Terrestrial > Soil...
GACTTTGTCTTTGTACTCCGAGCGCTTCATGCGCGCGGCCGTGGCTCGGGCATAAACCACTCGCTTGACTATGCCGTTCTCGACCAGCGGCACGCGCAGCCTCCGCATGCCTTCGCCATCGAACGGAGATCCGCTCTGCAGGGGATGCGCCACGTCGTCCCAGATAGTGATGTTCTCGCCGAACAACTGGCTGCCGATGCGTCCGGTAAGAAACGAACGCTGGTCGAGGATCGCCATGCCTGAGTAATCCCAGAACATGAAGCCAACGATGTCGAGCACTGCGGCCGGCTCAAGAATCACCGTGTACTTCCCTGGCGGAATCTCCTTCGGATGCGCCGAGTCGAGCGCCTTCTGTGCCGCGGCGTCGGCTAAAGCAAGTGGGTCCAGGTTGGTCACATCGGGCGAGTTGGCCTTACGCCACCCCGAAGAATCAGCTGCCAGCATAGTGACGGAAACTTCGGCCAGAGTTTGCGTATGCCACTTCCTCAGGCCTCGCGAATTGAAAATGCCCTCAACAGATTCAGAACTCGAGAAGATGCCCGCGGTCGTGAGTTTGTGCTTCTCGGCAACTTCAACGATCTTCTTCACGCCCTCGGCGCGAATCTGCGGCGTGACAGCCGCGGTCTGGGCAAAATAGCGGGACGGCACACCTCGCGTGGAGACCGGCGACTCGCCCGTCTCACTCGAAGCTTCCTGCGCATCCGGCATGGGCAAGAGATCCGGATCCGGATGCTGCACCTTGGCCAGCGCTTCCGAAGATTCGACTACGCGCCGCAAGCTTTCGTTATCAAACTTGTTGGTAGTGGCGCGGGCTGTACGTCCGCCGAACACTGTGCGCACCGAGACGACATGATTTTCCTCGGCGACGTTTTGATGAATCGTGTTGTTCGCGAAGCGCGTAAGGGCAAAGCGCCCGCCAGAGATGAATACCTCAGTCTCATCGGCAGTGGAAAGTTTCTTGATGCGATCGAAGATGTCAGCGGCCTGGTCGTCAGTAAGCATTCAGCAGTTGGCAATTAGCAGTTGGCGGCAAAGCGATCGGAGCTTACTTTTTGCAGAAGGGCAGCCAGCATCCTTCTTGCTTCGGCGAGTTTCTGGTCCATTCTCCGATAGTCTTCGCCCGATAAATACTTTAGGTCTCTCGCCAGCAACAGATGATAGTCGAGTTCACTGGCGGATCCCGACGCTATGTAGAGGTACCGGTGAAGTTCATTATTTCCCTGTTTGCCGCAGCCCTCGGCGATATTTGCTCCCATGGAAGCGCTACACCTTCGCATCTGACTCGTGAGGCCGTACATTTCTTCCCGAGGGAAGCTCCCCGTAACTCTGTAAATGTCCAACGTCAAAAGATGAACTTTCTCCCAAACCTTAAGTCGTCTAAAGTCCTTCATCAGGCACCTCGCTTACGGTCCTGATGCTAATTGCCAATTGCTAATTGCTACTGTGACGGAAGTCACATGCTCCGATAGGCGCTTCCCACCTTGATCCCACGAAACCGCGACGGCGCCGCACCGTGCCCCGTGCCCATCACCTGTTGCGGCTGGCCCTTGCCGCAATTCGGAGTGCCCCAAAGCGTCCATTCATCTCGCGAGCAGATGGCGTCCAGCGAATTCCAGAACTCGGTCGTAATGCCGGAATACGACGGATTCTTCACCATGCGGACGCGCTTACCATGCTTGACCTCCCACCCAATCTCGCAGCCGAATTGAAAGTTATATCGACGGTCATCAATCGACCACGAACGGTTGGTCTGCATCAACATGCCATGATCGGTAGAAGCGATCAGTTGCTCCAGAGTAAGCGGCTTCTCGCCCGGCAACAGACTGATATTGGTCATGCGAATCATCGGCAGGCGGTTCCAGCCCTCGGCGCGGAGCGTTCCACCCGAGCGTGTCTCACCAATGGTGTGTGCAGTTTCGCGCGAGCTAAGATAGCCAGTAAATAATCCCTTCGTGATGATCGGAGTACACTGCGCAGGAACGCCTTCGTCATCGAAACCGAAAGTTCCGAGGCCCGGTCCATGCTCCTGGCGCGCATCGGCGACCACGTTTACCATCTCGCTGCCGTAGCGCAAAGTGCGCAACTTGTCGAGCGTCAGGAACGACGTGCCGGCAAAATTCGCTTCCATCCCGAGCACGCGATCCAGTTCGATGGGATGCCCGATCGATTCGTGAATCTGCAAGCCCAGCTGAGAGCTGTCAAGAATGATATCGAATGTGCCCTCAGGGCATTGGTCCGCATGATGCAGGGCTACCGCTTCTTCCGCGATACGGCGCGCGTTCTCGACCAGTTTCAATTCTTCAATCAGCTCGTAGCCCTTGTTCTGCCACTGCCCGCCGTAAGAATTCGGATACGACCGTTTCTGAATCTCATTGCCCGCAAATGCGTATGCGGTGTAGCCCGCGCCGGCAGAATATTTCGTCTGATGAATATCGCTTCCCTCTGAAGATACAAACCATTGCTCCTCACGATTGAAGTTAAGATTGCTCTCGGCCAGGGTAATGCCCCCAACAGCGCGTAGCTCGGAGTCGATGCTTAACAAGAGCGCAATGTTCTGCTCGACCGAGATCGAGAACGGATCGATCACATGTGGAGTGGTCCACTCGGCGGTAACTGTTTTTTCCGGAGACAAACGGACGTCTTCTCGCTTCACTTTCGCCGAGGCGCGGGCTATCTCCACCGCGTGGGCAGCGGTGGTTTCAACTCCGGCCCGCGACAGATCTTCGGAAGCGGCAAACCCCCAGGCGCCATCGGCAATCACGCGGACGCTCATACCAACAGATTCGGCGTCAGATGCGCTGCCGACCTTGCCGTTCTTCGTGGTAAGCGCACGGCTTCTCTGGCTGACGAAGCGCGCATCGGCATAGCTCGCCCCGCGCATCATAGCGACGTTCAAAGCTCGGCTGGCGATTTCTCTCATGGGGAAAACTAAATCTAACACGATGTGGGAACGTGTGGCGCGGGCCCTCGCCCGCGAAATCTAACCACGAAGCGATGGGGTAATCCCTATCGCTCAGAAAATCTTCCGTAGTCGATCAACCTATGGCGTGGCGCGCGCTACATCCAGCGCTTTCCTCACTGCCAGCAATTCCTTCAACACTTCACGCAGTTTAGTAGATTCCAGCGCATTGGCTCCATCAGACTTCGCGACTTTAGGATTGTCGTGCACTTCGAGAAACACACCATCGACGCCCGCGGCGACCGCGGCCCGCGCCAGTACCGGAATAAACTCGGGCTGGCCTCCACTAACGGCGACTGCAGGGCTTTGGTCGTCGGCTTGGGCGGAAGGCAGTTGCACAGAGTGCGTCGCATCAAAAACCACCGGAGCAAACTTGCGCATGACCGCCAGCGAACGCATGTCGACAACCAGATTGTTATAGCCAAAACTGCTGCCACGCTCCGTGAGAAAGACTTGGGTGTTGCCGGCCTCGCGGCATTTTTCCACGGTATGCCGCATGTCCCACGGCGAAACGAATTGCCCTTTCTTGATGTTGACGGCGCGCCCGCTAAGAGCCGCAGCGACCACGAGGTCTGTCTGTCGACAAAGGAACGCCGGGATTTGCAACACATCGGCGACTTCCGCGACCTTGGCCACGTCCGCCACTTCGTGAACATCGGTCAGCACTGGAAGTTGAAGTTCATCCTTGATCTTTTTCAGAATGCGCAGACCTTCCTTGATGCCGGGTCCGCGAAAGCTGCGAATCGAAGTGCGGTTGGCTTTGTCGTAGCTGGCTTTGAAGATGAACGGAAAGCTCAGCGCCTTAGTCACACCCTTGATAATCTCGGCCATGCGAATGGAATGTTCTTCGCTCTCGATCACGCACGGTCCGGCAACGAGGAAAAGATCGCCCGACCCAATGCGGACATCGCCGACTTGGAAGGAAGAAATCAACGAACCCTTTCACCGCCGAGCACGCGGAGATCGCCGAGATAAACCGGGAAAGCCACTTTGGCTATTACTTTTCTCGGCGTGCTCCGGCGATCTCGGCGGTAAAACGTCTGTCTATCTACGCGCTACTTTTTCCGGACGGTGAAACATCTCAACCGCCGCCGTTTCTTTTTCGGCTCGCCGCTTGGAACCATGCTCATACGCAGCCGCGATGAACGTGCTAAACAGCGGATGCGGCTCCAGCGGCTTCGACTTGAACTCCGGATGAAACTGGCATCCGATGAAGTGCGGATGGTCTGGCAGTTCCACCATTTCCACGTAGGTACCGTCCGGCGTCGAACCGGAGATTCGCATCCCGGCCGCCACCATCGGCTCTTCATACTCACGGTTAAATTCGTAGCGATGGCGGTGGCGCTCGCTGATCTCGAGCTTCCCGTAAATTCTGTGCGCTAGGGTGCCGGGTTCGATCTTGCAAGTCCACGCGCCCAGGCGCATGGTGCCGCCCAGTTCTTCCACGCCCCGCAATTCACGCAGTTTGTAGATCACGCGATGCGGCGTCGCCTGATCGAACTCGCTCGAGTTCGCATCCGCCAGTCCCACCACATTGCGGGCGAATTCAACACAAGCCGTCTGCATCCCGAGACAAATGCCAAAGTACGGGACTTTGTTCTCTCGCGCATAACGAATCGCGATCAGCATTCCCTCAATGCCGCGCTTGCCAAATCCACCGGGCACCAGCAATCCGTCGTAACCGTCCAGTTGCGCTTCAATGCTCGATTGATCGGCGGTTTCCAGTCCCTCCGCCTCAATCCAGTTCAACTGTAGTTTCAGGTTATGCGCCAGGGCGCCGTGCACCAGCGCCTCTTTCAGTGACTTGTATGAATCCTCATACTCCACATACTTGCCCACAATCCCAATCGTGACTGTGTCTTTGGGGTTGTATACCCGATGCACAATGTCTTCCCACTTGGAAAGATCACGTTCCTTCGCTTCCATGCGCAGATATTTCAGTACCAGCGTATCCACGCCCTCGTTCGCAAAGACGAGCGGCACTTCGTACACCGAAGCCACGTCTTTCGCCGTGATCACCGCCTCTTCCTGCACATTGCAGAACAGAGCAATCTTCGACTTCAACTCCTTCGCCAGAAAACGGTCCGTGCGGCAGAGCAGAATGTCCGGTTGAATTCCAATGCTCAGCAGTTCCTTCACCGAGTGCTGCGTAGGCTTGGTCTTCAATTCCTGCGCAGCGGCAATAAACGGCACCAGCGTTACGTGAACGAATAGGGTGTCATCACGGCCCAGCTCCTGGCGCATCTGCCGGATCGCTTCCATGAATGGCAGCGATTCAATATCGCCGACGGTGCCGCCAATTTCGACAATCGCCACATCGACATCCTGCGCCACCTTCTTCATCGCCGCTTTGATCTCATTCGTGACGTGCGGAATCACCTGCACCGTCTTGCCCAGATAATCTCCGCGGCGCTCCTTGGCAATGATCTGCTCATAAAGTCGGCCGGTGGTCCAGTTGTTGTCGCGGGAGAGTTTGGCGTGGGTAAAGCGCTCATAGTGGCCGAGGTCAAGATCGGTTTCGGCGCCGTCGTCGGTAACAAAAACCTCGCCGTGCTGAAAGGGCGACATAGTTCCCGGATCGACATTAAGATAAGGATCAAACTTCATCAGGTTAACTTTCAGCCCGCGGCTTTCCAGCAGGCAGCCAATCGAAGCCGCAGCCAATCCCTTGCCCAATGAAGACACAACTCCGCCCGTCACAAAGATGTACTTCGCTGGCATCTCTTCCTCGCTCTAAATTGTGTTTGAAAGTTTGTGCAGGTGGGGTGCACGATCAATTATGGCAGAAGATGCCTGTGGAAACAAATAGGAGAATCGCTCGCGTTGACTATCCCGGTAATGTGGGCGAAAATGATTCAGCACTTCTCTCGAACCCGAATTGGCATCCTCGTCCGTTCGGCTGCAATCGTGGGCCTGTGGCGCAGCTGGGAGCGCGCTTCCATGGCATGGAAGAGGTCGTCGGTTCGATCCCGACCAGGTCCACCAATTCTCTCAACAACTTAGACCGGCGGGTGCTCTTAGCGACGGCGTTTGTGTCATGGTTTGTGTCAGAACCCGCCGTTCTAGCGGATCATCGGCCTGTCAGTCGTAGCCACTAGCCAGCTAAAGGGTATGTCATTGTGGGTCGGTCGCCACCCAGAAGCCCCCGTAAGTGCCGTCGCTGGCCGGTTCCGTGGGAGCGCCATTGGCCACATCGAAGCCGCCAACGGTGTAGACCATCGTGTTTCCCTCAAGAGCGCCGCCATATTCGAAAAGAAAGCTGCCACTCTGATCGAATTGGCCGGTGTCACCGACTTCTGCGTTGGCGAAGGGCGAACCGCTCACTGCTGAAAGCGTGCCGTCGGAATTGAGTGTAAAACCTTCAGTCGCGTTGAATCCCTTGCCTGAATCGATCAAGCTGAAGGAGTAGATCAGGTTTCCGCCTGCGTTCGATTGCACTGCGATGCCATAGGGCGGGGTGGTCGTGAGGGACGGCGATTTCTCGGTAATCGCTCCTGCGGTCGCACCCGACTGTGTGATGTTGAAGACGTAAAGGTTGTAGTCATCCGATCCGTTGATCGAAAGGTTGTGGCCAGTGGTGCCGATTAGAAATTGTCCCGTGGGTTCGCCCAGCACCTGCCACATGGGGAAAGCAAACGGGCTGCCGCTCACAGCCGTAAGCACTCCAAGGCTGTTGCCGGCGCCGATGCTGTAGGCGCCGATCTCGGAGCCGGTATGACTCGAGGAAGTCGCGGTTATATAAAGATAATTTCCTAGCCCGTCGGTTGCCATGTTTCCGGGCGAGAACGGTACAGAGAATGGAGATCCGGTTACCGGGGTCAGAGCTCCCCCGTTGCCGATCTCGTAAACGAAGATTTGATCTTGTGCTGCGTCGGCAATGAATAGAAGAGTTCCCGCCGGGTTCGTAGCCAGCCGGTTGGTATCAAACGTCGATGACGCCCCACTCGCGAATGTGGCTGTCATTGGGCTGTTCGCGATCGGGGTCAATGTGCCGATGGAACTGATGGACCAACCAAAGATCTGATTGGTCGAGCCGAAGGCAGCGTACAAAAACTGCTTCTGAGCCACCACCATTCCAATACCTGCGTCAAATCCCGGAGTTTCGGGAAATCCGTTGGAAGAGGTGGGGGCCAACAGGGTGTTTACCGTATTCAGCGTGTAGCCCGATAGCTCGCCGGGTGAACCGCTGCCGTTCAACACAAAGACGAACGCAGCAGCCGTATTGCCGTTGCCGGATGCAGGGCAAGAGGAATTTCCAGAGGAATCGCCGAAGGTGACGCTATTGCATGCGGAGTGGCTGCCGCCACAGGCCGTCAGTCCCATCAGCACCAGCACCGCAAGCAATATCAAAACTGCTCGAACCTGCATCTTCATGAACCAACTCCGTGCGGGCCGTAAGAGAATACGACTGCTACCTTTCAGCGATGTTAGAAGGATGTAACATGGCGGGGAAGTTACGAACGTCATGGCGGAGGGACAGCCGAGGGCGGCTGTGCCCGGAGGAAAAAAACAGGGGCCGCTGGATCAAAGTCGATCCCGAAGACTTAGTTAAACCGGGGGAGACTGTGCAATAGCAGGTCCGCCTTCTTGTCAGTTGTCGTACAGGAAAGGGGCAGCGACATTCACAGCCTCAATTAGATTAGAACGCGACCCCCGCGCGGCAAGGCCTGCGACTCTTCTTTCGGTCATCGCGTGTTGGCTTCGTGGCGCGCGTGGTATCCCTTGCGGGCCTGCACCTGCAACCGCTTGCCGTTTTTCTGGGCGACGATGCTGATCGTGCGATAACTTCCATCAGCCTGAAAATCAGCGGGTTTGTAAGCGATAAAGTAGCGGCTGCGGATCAAATCACGCAGCTTGTCGAAAGACTTCCCCAGGGTCATCAGATCCCCAGGGAACATCGCTTCTCCGCCGCTACGTTCCGCCAGTGCCTGTAACACCTTGTCGGCATCGGTCTTATCGCCGATGTCTTCTCTGGTGCTGATGGCGTAAACCGTCACCCCGGTCTTTTCCGCAACATCGATGCTTTGCTTCAGGCTGCTGTGGCTGGAATTGTCTTCGCCGTCGCTCAGTATCACCAGAACTCTGGCGACCCGCTCGTCCTCGGGATACTCTGCCAGCTTCCAACAGGCGAATGAAACAGCATCGAACAATGCAGTTCCTCCTCCATTGGTGAGCTTGTCGATTCCCTTCCCCAACGCGAGTGGGTCTGGACTGAAATCCTGAGTCACATTAGCGTCGCTGGCAAAACCTTCGATGAACCCGAGGTCCGAGGAACTTTTTAACATCCGCTCTACAAACTTCGCGGCAGCGTGTTTTTCAAACGAGAACCGGTCCTGGACCGAACCGCTGGTATCAATCAGCAGAGCCAGTCGCAATGGAAGCTTAGACCCGGGGGAAAACTGCAGCACTTTCACCGGAGGCTTAAGGTCATCCAGAATCTTGATGTCGGACGACTCCAGGTCATTAATCATGTGTCCGTGGCTGCTGACGTTAAAAAACAGCGCCACGTCGTCCACACTCTTGCGAATCGTATACACTCCTGCAACTCTGCCAGTCAGGCTCGGGGGTGTATTCATGGCTGCGACGGCATTGCCGCCCTCGGCTGCCGGCTTCGCCTCGGCTGGCGCGTTACAGTCGACGCAGGACCCACCGTCCGATTCATTTCCCAGCCCGCTCAGCTGAGCCTTCAATCGCTCACTGTTTGGAAAGGTCTGAACCTGCAGAGACGCGACTGTAGCGGTTGCTGGTTGCGGGCCGCTTGCCTGCGCGGCCTGAACGATCCGATTGTGCGCAAGAGCAGCCAGATTCTTGCGCGCTGTCGGAGCGTACGCATTGGTGGGATCTTCGCTCAGAAACACATTGAGCTCACGCTCCATGGCCTCGAAATCATGCAGAGACATGGCTGCGGAGGCAGCTACGTAGTGCACATTCGCCAGCCCTTTATGATCGAGCCCGTGTACGCGGTTAGCGGTTTCCAAAACTTCCTGGTATTGATGGTTTCCGTTTTGCGCGTACGCCAGCGTCGAGAGGATTTTGGCGTCCCGAGGACAGAGGACCGCTGCCTTTTCCAGCTCCGGTCCCGCCGTCGCAAAATCATTCAACGACAACGCCAGTTGGCCAAGGTGCAGAAACGATCCCGGATATTTGCCGTCCAACTTCGCCGCCGCTTCGAACTCGCCCCGGGCCTGGTTGTTGTCCCCCTGGTCGATATAGGCGAGCCCTAAACTGACGTAGGCAGAAACGAACTTGGAATAATGTTGGATTGCCTTCTGCAAGTGGGTGATGGCTTCTTTCGAATTCTGCGCTTTCAATAAGGTGCTGGCCCGGTTGTACTCCTCAATGGCATTATTCGGAGCGTCGAGATCGAGGGCTGATATCAGGCCGGAATCAACCCGTTCTTTATCCTCCGCCCGAATCTTCTCAAGATCCTTTAGCCTCCGGTTCTCTGTTTCGAGGTATATCTGTGCGAAGTCGACTTGTTGAAGTAGCGAGTCAGCGCCTGCGTTCATGAAGGGCAGGGCTGTCTGGGCGAAGGCCGAGATTGGCCCACATAGCCAGACCACCGCGACCCACGCCGACAGGTGCGTGAGGATCCAGAACGATCGAAGAGGCGAACACCGCACGAAAATGGCTCCAGCTATGAATGTCGGGCTGCGACGCCGAAACAGCACGCCGGACATCCCAGCGACCTAGTTGGGATCGGCGCCAATAATCCGGAAATTGTACACCTGAAACCAACGCAGCCTACAGAACTAAAATGCGGTACTGGTGCGAAGCACCAGTACCAAAAATGCCCCGGCCCTTGCGCGCGAGCAATGCTAGGCTGGTATGGTGAGCCGGCCTCCAAATGCCATTCTTCTCAACTCCATCCCGCTGTTTCTTGTGGTTTGGCTACTTCCAGCCTCAGCACCCCTGGCTTCCGCCGCGAGCTGGACGGTTCACACGCAACCCGCGCGGCTGGTCAACGGCGCTCCGGTGCTATTCCAGGCCAAACCGCCGCAGCGGCTGGCGTCGCTAAGCGGAAGCTGGCTTGGACACGAAATCTCCTTCAGCTTCGATGCGAAGAGCAAAACATGGTTCGGTTTGGCGGGTGTCAGCCTGGAAACTGAACCGGGAACCTACGCGCTTGAACTGAGTGGCGAACCCATTGCCGGCAAATCGCCGGGCACGAAGATCTCATTCAGTCGCAAGTTCGCCGTAGCCCGCGGCAAGTATCCCAAAATCAAAGTCGCGCTCAGCGTGGAAGGAAAGTTCACAGAACCCAATCCCGAACAGCAGAAGCAGATTGAAGCAGGCCAGCAAATCAAAAAGGATTATCTGAACCGGGTCACTCCAGATCGCGAGTGGTCAGGCTCGTTCAGCGCGCCCGCTGCGGCTGGGATTTCCGACGTCTTCGGCTCTGAGCGCATTTTCAACGGCAAGACTTCCAGCCCACACCTCGGCCTGGATTTCCGCGTCCCGAGCGGAACTCCCGTCGCCGCCATGAACGACGGCACAGTGCTGCTGGCGCGGCCGTTGTATTTCGAAGGAAATTTCGTCGTGATCGATCACGGCCAGGGTCTCCTTACCCTCTACCTGCATCTTTCAGAGTTCAAAGTAAAGGAAGGAGAACAGGTGAAACGCGGGCAAATTATCGGGCTGAGCGGAGGCACCGGCCGGGCCACGGGTCCGCATCTTCACGTTGCCGTGCGCTGGCAGGGGACGTACCTCGATCCCGCAGCCCTCATACGGTTGGAGCTGCCGTAGTTAGCAGTAGCAACCGCCGCTACCGTGGCCGGGTATTCAGCACTCAGCGAGCCCAGATCCGTAGTGGCTGAATGCTAATTGCGATTGCTGATTATTGATCTCCTCACGCGTTCCCACCTGAAATCTTCAACAGCTCTTTCAACTCGAGATTGCGGATCAGCCGGTGCAGATAATTGGGATGGACGCCCAGTATCCTCGCCGCCCCCGCATAGCTATGACTCTGCTCTACCGCATCCAGAATCAGCTGCTTCTTCTTTTCTTTCAACGATGCGTGATATTTCGCTTCGGTCACGTCCGGCGGCGGAGTCCGCTCCAGCAGCGATTCCGGCAGATCCTCAGGCAAAATCATATCCGAGGCCCCCAGCACCAGCGCGCGCTCGATTGCGTTTTCCAATTCCCGCACGTTGCCCGGCCAGTCATAGTTCACCAGGCATGCCAAAGCCTCACGCGAGACCGGCCGCGGTTTCGCCTTGCTGCGCTTGGCAAATTTTTGTACAAAGTGACGCGCCAGCATTGGAATGTCATCCCGGCGGTCCCGCAGCGTTGGCATCGTGATCTTCAGCACTGCCAGGCGGTAATACAAGTCCTGCCGAAACCGGCCTTCGCGCACCGCCTGCTCCAGATTGCAATTGGTGGCGGCGATAAGCCGGATGTCCACTTTAATCGGATGCGTCCCGCCCACCCGCTCGAACTCCCGCTCCTGCAGCACCCGCAGCAGTTTGACCTGAAGCGGGAGTGCCAGCTCGCCGATTTCGTCGAGAAAAACCACGCCTCCGTCGGCCACTTCCAGCCGGCCCTTCTTCAGCGACGCGGCGCCGGTGAATGCTCCCCGTTCGTGACCAAAGAGATCAGTCTCCAGAAGCGTCTCCGGAATGGCCGCGCAGTTAATGGCCATAAACGGCTTGCCGGCCCGCGCACTGTTGCGGTGCAAAGCCCGCGCCGCAAGCTCTTTGCCAGTCCCGCTTTCGCCCTCGATCAATACCGTCGATTCGGCGGGAGCCACGCGCTTCAGGAACTGGTAGACCTCCGTCATGCGCGCTCCTTCTCCCACCAGGCTCCTGTCCTGGGTGATTTCTACGGTCAGGCGTTCGTTCTCCTGCTCCAGCCATTGCAGGCGGCGGGCATTCTCCAGCGCAACCGCGGAAATGCCTGCGATTGCCGTCACCAGTTGCAAGTGCTCTTCCTGAAGCCGGGTGGCCAGGCTATCGCTGTCCAGGTAAATGCACCCGATTACCCTTTGGAACACCGTTAAAGGCACGCACAGCAGCGAACGCACCTGGGAGGCCGCCAGGCTCTCGACCGCCTTCAGTTCTGCGCAACTGGGCACATCGCTGCCCAGCATCGCGACTCCCTGCTCCAGTACCTGGCGAGCGACGGTCCGGCTTATCTTGACCAACTGGACTTGCCCTGGCTGACGCATTCGCGCCACCATCGAATTGAATTCATGGCCCTCCCGGTCCGCCAACAGAATGGCGCCTCGGCCCGCGGGAACCACTTCAAAAATCAGGTCCAGCAACTGTCCCTGGAGTTCGCCGAGATCACGAATGGCATGCACGACCCGGCTGATCTTCAGCAGGGCGTTCAGATCGCGGGCTACGCGCGAGGCCGCCGGCAACTCGCGCGACAGCCGCTCTGGCTGCAGGTAAACCACGTCGCGCGGGTGAATGATGGTGGTTTCCGCCGTGAATTGCGCGTCGTCCAATTCCACGCGGCTGCTCGCCAACGCATCGTCTTCCTCGTCGAGCAGGAATAAGAAGGACGTATCGCCGGTGGCAATTTCATCCCCATGTTTCAGCCCTTGCTCCTCGACCCCGGCACCGTTAACCAGCGTTCCGTTGCGGCTCCCAAGATCCCGCAGGTGGAATTTTCCCTCTTCCAAGGTCAGCCGGCAGTGTTTTCGCGAGACCGATGGATCGATGACGGCGATCTGGTTCGATGCCTCTCGCCCGATGGTAATTTCGCTCTCGTCGAGCGGAATCGTCGAGTCTTTCAAAGGCCCGGAAAGGACCAGGAGTCTGGGACGCAAGCTGGGTCACCTCGCGCTGTTCATATCATACTTCGCCAGCAAGTTAATTCCCGAACTAGATTCGTTCCAATATCCGAACAGATAGTCGGTGCTATCCGATCGGATAGCGATTTGACGGCTAACCACGAGACCAACAGAAGCCCCGCGAGTTACCTGATTCGCAATTAAACCATTACCTGACAGCAAGATCAGAGCAATTAAGGCGGTTGCTTGCCGGACCCGTTCCGACTGGCACACCGCATGCATAGGCAGAAGGCGCGGTACTGCTCGGCAAAAAAGCGATGGGGGAAGCGCTTTTCTGGATTAGTTCTTGCCGACGGTTGCGCAATCAGGGATTCCGAAGGGCCCCCTCATCGGATCCCTGATTTTTTTGGAGCTTGGGAGAAAGGCAATGTGGGCTGACTCCTTCACGCCAGAATTGGACTAGCTGGCGACAGCATCATTTCCCGGCAAGGCTCCGAGCGCCGGCAAAGGGACCGCCGCACCGTCGCGATAGCTAACGCTGTTGCCGGAGATCGCGGGAACGCGATCGCCCGGAACCAGAATCCCCACCAGATTCAGCGGATCGGCAGCCGACAGCGTGATCGCTTCTTGCGCAGCATCGAGCTTGCGCATCGCCCGCACCGACTCCACCGCGACCGGCAACGCAAACTGCTCGCCCAGGAATCCATCCACGAAGCGGCCCCCGCGAATTTCGCCGCGATCCTCGAGCCGGCGGAAGCCCGCCAGCAACTCGCGCCATGGCGGCAGGTTCGCCTCCCGCGCCAGCACATCGCGCACCACGATGCCGTAGCGCCGCAACAGCATCCAGCAGGCTGCCTCGACAGCGCGCGGCCGCTCCACGACTTCCTCGTTGTGCAGCAAAGCCCAGCGTCCCGCGTTATGCCGCGGACGCATCGTGCGCCCACTTCCCTGCCCCGCGCGCCTCTTGGGATCGATCAGGGACCGCAGATTGTCGAAGCCATCGGCGGTCACCAGCCCGGCAGCCACCAGTTCCCAAAGCGCGGTCTCGATCTCCGCCTTCAGTTTTCCCGTGCCACGAACAATGTCGGCAAAGAACGACGCGCCCCGCTGCCGCAGAAAATCCAGCACATTCTGCGCTCCGTGGCTCAGCCCACTCGTCGCGCCCTCTTCGGCAACTGGATGCCGCGGCATCATCCAGTCGGCATCTTCCCGAATGAAGAACGTGATCGGCGCAACGCTCGTCGGAATCACCCGCCGCTGCCGTGGAGCCGTTCCCGCCTCACTTTCCGCTCCGCGATTCGTATTCGAGTAATCGAGCGTCGCCGGATGCGGCGATAACCTTCCCCACCCCACGGCTCCAGTCAGGCAAAGCTGGTCAAGCCATTTGGGATCGTAATCGACAATGCGCCTCGCCAGCACCTGCCGCTCCCACGCATTGGCAGGAATCTCAAACCCCTGCAACTGCCGCAACACTTCGAGCGTGCCCCGCTCGCCCGCAACCTGCGTCCCCGGCGCAACATGTTGCCAGCGCAGGAGCCATTGCATAAACTGCGCGGCAGTAACCGGCTCAATCTGCTTGCGCAAAGTCGCAACCGTCAGCCGGTGAATGCGCGCCAGCAGCCTTCGCTCGCACCATTCCGTCTCCGTAGCTTGTGTGGGGACAGCCGCCCCCGGCTGTTCAAGCCCGTGTGGGCGCGGGCGATTCGCCCGCGCTGCCTCTCCACCGAAGTTTCCCCGCAGAACAGTCCCACTAGCTTCCATGCGAAGCAAAGCGCCAGAAATCTCCGACGCTTCAATCCCCAAAATCTCCCCGAGCTGCGCCGCGGTAACCGGCCCCAGATGCGCCATCCAACCCGTAACCAGCGTGAGCAAGGCCTCGTCGCGTGTCGGAACAATCGTTTCAACCTCAGCCAACTCCTGGGCAAATCGTGCCTCAGGAAATAGAATTGAGAAGGTCTTCGCCCGCTCTGCCGCGACCCAATAAACTCTGCCGCCCAAGCTTGTGTTCGCGGCACGCCTTTCGTTAACCAATTGCTCGAAATAAAACTTCCACTGGTCGGTACCGAAACTGGGCCCGTTTTCCGGCAGCGCCACCAGCGTATGCAACACATCATGCAACTCATCGGCATCGCGAACGTCCGGCCAAGCCTCGGCCCGCACTTGCGCAATCGCCGCCGGATCCAGGCCGCCCACTTCTTCAAGCACCGACTCCGGCAGCATCCGCCGCATCTGCACCGCGCGCGCCCGTCGCTCCTCGAGCGGCGCGTCATCTAAATAGGCGTACGGATTCGCATTCAGAATCTCGTGCGAAAACTGCGATGGAACCGGCGTGTCGACCGCGATCGAGCGAATCCGCCCATCCGCCAGCCCGCTCAGCACCAGCTTCAACCCGTCAATATCCATCGCCTCGGTGAGCACATCCTTCATCACTTCGCCCACCAGCGGATGATCTGGAATCTGGCGCTCGCCCTGAATATTCTCGAAGCACGCCGCCGCGTCAGGAAAAACGGAAGCCAGCAGATCGTCGGAGCGCATGCGCTGAATTTGCGGCGGGACTTTCTTGCCATTCTGAAAGCGCAACAGCGCCAGAGCCCGGTTCGCATCCCAGCGCCAGCGCGTGGCGAAGATCGGAGAATCGAGCGCGGCCTGTTCCAGAATCGGCTGCACGGTAGCGGCCTGCAGAAAATTAAAAACGTCTCCCAGCGGGAAGCTGTGCTGCTCGGCCAGCGCGATGTTCAGGCCGTTATCAGTCGCCGCAGCCTGCAACTCAAAGTTGAACCCCACGCAGAAACGTTTGCGCAGCGCCAGTCCCCACGCCTTGTTGATGCGTCCACCGAACGGCGCGTGGATCACCAACTGCATCCCGCCGCCCTCGTCAAAGAAACGCTCGGCAATCACGGTGGTCTGCGTGGGCACCGCGCCAAGAACGGCCCGGCCTTGCAGAATGTACTCAATCGCCTGCTCCGCGCCGGAATCGTCCAAGCCACATTCATCCTTCAGCCAACCCACGGCCGCGGCAACATCGGGCTGTGTCGCAGAGAAACCCACCGGCGAAGTATGTGGCAGCATCTCGCTAATTTTTTCCCGCAGCGTTCCAATATGCTCGGAAAGTTCCTCCGTCCGCGCCGGAGCTTCGCCACGCCAGAACGGCACGCTCGGAGGCGCGCCGTGCGCGTCCTGCACCAGCACCCTGCCGGCATTGGTTTCGATGCGCCGAATCATCCACGAAGTGTTGCCCAACAGCATGATGTCGCCACGATTGCTCTCCACGGCAAAGTCTTCATCCACGGTGCCCACCACAATGCCATCGGGCTCCGCGACCACGGCGTAAAGCGAGTTGTCTGGAATCGCCCCT
>Ga0209380_10001431_pt1 | contig 16043 bp, 10 predicted proteins | sample HubBroMetageWFT6_FD_188347 | JGI IMG/M metagenome (GOLD analysis project Ga0209380, IMG submission 188347) | Warmed and freeze-thawed soil microbial communities from the Hubbard Brook experimental Forest, New Hampshire - Hubbard Brook CCASE Soil... | ecosystem: Environmental > Terrestrial >...
AAAGAACGTCAGCAGCGAGGCCACGCCCAGCCAGACGAAGGTCGAAGAGAATACCCGCCCCACAACATGCGCCAGGTCGGAGGCCGAAGCTATGGTTGTCGTCCCAACGCTTTTCATGCCTTTACCGAGCAGCACATTACCCAGCGGACCAGCGATGATCATGATCAGGATCATCACGAAAGTCTTGAATTGGAGCGGCTTATGAGATTCCATCAGGCTCCTGCGCTCGCGGGTCACTCCGATGATGACAAAGCATGTATCCATGCTATAACACGCTGCCTCGCCAGATGGATGCGCATGGGCATCGTTGATATAGTGCAAACAGCACTCCCAGTACGTGCCCGCGGCGCTCCGCTCGCGGTGCCGACACTCTACGATGCCTTCTGGAAACGACACTCGCCCCAATACTCTCCGTAACGAAATCAGTGAGCGGCCCGTTGCAGGCTCGCAAGCGACGATGCCTTCCGAAGGTTTTTTCGGCCGGTTCTTTGGGTCAACGCGCGCCGGAAACTGGGACATTTATCTCGTCGTAATTCTGGTTGCTGCGACAATCTACCTTGGCTCCGTCGTCTCTCCCCCATCGCTACAGGACGACGTTGACGCGGTACAGGCCCAGATCGCCCGCAACATGCTTGCTTCAGGCGACTGGGTCACGCCACGACTGGATGGCGTGATCTATCTCGAGAAGCCTCCGCTCATTTACTGGTTAATGGCCATCTCTTACAAGATTTTCGGAGTGCATGACCGGGCTGCGCGCATCCCCATTGCCCTGTCGTCGATCGCACTATGCTGGCTGACAGCAGCCATGGGAATCTGGGCCTTTGGCAGGCGCGCCGGTTTCTACTCGGGCCTGTGCATGGCGACCTGCGTAGGACTTTGGCTGTTCACGCGCGTGCTCATTCCCGATGTCATGCTGACGCTGACGATCGCCCTGGCAATGTGGGGGTTGCTGCGCGCTCTCGACGAGGACGAACCACATCCCCGCGCGTGGGCGTATACACTGGCCGCCAGTCTCGGCGTCGGATTGCTGCTGAAGAGCCTGATCGGAGTGGTCTTTCCAGTAGCTGCGGGATTGATCTACCTGGCTATCACGCGCCAGCTCTTCGTGGCTCGAACCTGGAAACGCCTGCACCCGTTCGCTGGGGCAGCTATCGCGCTTCTGATCGCGGCTCCCTGGCATGTTTTGGCCACGCTTCGCAATCCGCCGTATTTCGACTTCACGCTTCGCAGCGTCCCCGGGGAATACCACGGCTTCCTGTGGTTTTTCTTCATCAATGAGCAACTGCTGCGGTTTTTGAATCTGCGCTATCCCCGCGACTACAACACCGTCCCCCGGCTTTACTTTTGGCTGCTCCACCTGGCATGGCTATTTCCGTGGAGCGTCTATTTTCCGGCGGTGGCTAAGTTGTCGTTCAAATCGGACGACCGCGCCGGCAAAACCCGCCTGCTAGCCTTTTGCTGGATCGCTTTCATACTGACTTTTTTCACCTTCTCGACCACGCAAGAGTACTATTCGATGCCCTGCTACCCGGCGATGGCGCTGTTACTGGGTTCAGCAATAGCCGCTGGAGGCAAATGGATAACGCGAGGGACTCGCGCTCTTACCGTGATAGCAGGCCTTGCCACGGTCGCCGCCATCGCCGTCCTTATATCGGTGCGTAACGTCCCTTCTCCGGGAGACATCTCCGCCGCGCTAAGCTCGCACCCCGGCGCTTACACGCTCGCGCTAGGCCACATGGAAGACCTTACGCTGCAATCATTTGCGTACCTGCGCTTACCACTGGCGGTCGCCGCATTGGCTTTCGGTGTCGGCATGCTGGGTACGCTTCGTGCTCAAAGCGAGCGCGCGTTGATCGCCGCTGCCCTGATGATGGTCCTGTTTTTTCACGCGGCACGCCTGGCGATGGTCGACTTCGATCCCTTCCTGTCCTCGCGCCCTATTGCAGAGGTCCTGAACCGGTCGCCGCAAGGCACTCTCATCGTCGATCATCACTATTATTGGTTTTCGTCTGTGTTTTTCTATACCAACCGCACGGCGCTGCTGCTGAACGGTCGCTTTAACAACCTGTTGTACGGTTCGTACGCTCCGGGCGCAGCCGATGTCTTCATCGACGATGCCAAGTTTCGGGAACTTTGGGCGCAGCCGGGGGTGAACTACTTGGTTATCCGGGATTCGGCTGTACCTCGCCTTCAGGGGCTGGTCGGAAGCCAGAACCTTCACCCGGTCACGGCCAATGGTGGGAAGGTTTTGTTAGCGAACCACCCTATCGTTCCCGAGCAAGAACGACCTTGATTTTTCGCCGTTCAGGGCCAAAAAGCGACGTTCGGTTGGCCTTTCTTGCAACTTGAGTCGGGTGTAAGGCACTCTAATAGAATTGGATAAGTCGTGTTGGGCCGCTGGTTGGGCCATATTCCGAGGAGAAGAACAATGAAGATCGCCGTACTGGGAGGCGACGGTTTCTGTGGTTGGGCGACCGCACTCTACCTTTCACGCCAAGGCTATTCTGTTGCCGTAGTCGACAATTTTGTGCGCCGGCAATGGGACCACGAGTTGGGAGCGCAGAGCCTTACCCCGATTCGTCCCCTGGCCGAGCGGCTGGCGATCTGGCAACAGCTCACAGGCAACGTCATCGAGTCATACGTAGGCGATGTCACAGACTACGAGTTTCTCTCCTCGATGGTCAGCTCTTTCGAACCGGATGCCATTGTTCACTTTGCCGAACAGCGCTCCGCTCCTTACTCGATGATCGACCGCAAGCACGCGGTCTTCACCCAGACGAACAATGTCGTTGGGACGCTGAACGTACTGTACGCGATACGCGAATTCGTTCCCGACTGCCATCTGGTCAAGCTGGGCACGATGGGCGAGTACGGCACGCCCAACATTGATATCGAGGAAGGCTACATCACGATCGAGCACAACGGCCGCAAAGACGTGCTTCCCTTTCCCAAGCAGCCCGGCTCCTTCTATCACCTTTCCAAAGTTCATGACAGTCATAACATTGCCTTCACTTGCAAGGCGTGGGGCATTCGGGCAACCGACCTCAATCAGGGGGTAGTGTACGGAACTATGAGCGACGAGGTCTCGGTCGACGAGGGCCTCATCAATCGGTTCGACTACGACGAGGTCTTCGGTACCGTGCTGAACCGCTTTTGCGCCCAGGCGGCTTTGGGATATCCCCTCACGGTTTACGGTAAGGGCGGTCAGACGCGCGGCTTCCTGGATATTCGCGATACCGTTCGCTGCATCGAGATCGCCTGCCTGAATCCCGCGAAGCCGGGCGAGTTCCGGGTGTTTAATCAGTTCACGGAACAGTTCAATGTGCTTGAGCTGGCGCAGATGGTGCAGCAGAGCGGCAAAGAGCTAGGCCTCAAAGTCAAGATCGACCACCTCCCCGACCCTCGCGTTGAGGCTGAGAGCCATTACTACAACGCCAAACATTCGAGCTTGATCAAGCTGGGATTGGAACCGCATCTCCTGTCCAATACTCTGCTGGATTCGCTGATCAACGTCGCCATCCGCTACCGGGACCGCATCGACCCATCGCAATTCCTGCCGACGGTGAACTGGCGCAATGCCAGGAACGATCGGCGCGCGGAGAAGGCGCAGCCTCAGGAAGTCCTGGACAAGAGCTTGGTCTAAGCAACAGCGTTCGGGTAGGTTCCGATTCAGTTGCCGGTCGCTACGACGGGGACAAGTTCGCCATTCCGGATGTAGTAGTCGCGATCGCGCCATCGAATCGTGCTTCGGGTAAAGCTGGCCAGCCAGATCACAAAGGCCATCGCGTCCCATAGTGGAATCAGGGCCAGACCCAGCCACGGGGCGGGCTGCTTGAGTCCCCACGAGGCTATTTGCAGCGTCATGGCGATGCGAAGGCCAAGGTAGACTGCCACGAAAGCCCCGGCCACCCCTAGGGAAGGCGACAGCGCTACAGCCGCCAGCGACCAGGGCAGTCCCAGTGTGAAGATCAGACCAAAGTGTCCCCACGGCCGCATGTGGCGCATCACCACGATCCAGCGCAGCCGCTTGAGAAACAAGTCACGAAGCGACTGAAAGTCAGCGACCGTGTGTACGGAGTACGGAATCAGCTTCACTTCGTACCCTTGTTCCGCGATCAATCGTCCGACTAGCAGGTCGTCCGCCGGCCGGTTCTCGATCATTTCGTAACCGCCGAACCCGGCCAGCCGCGCTCGCGACGTGGCGATGGTGGGCCCGAGCGCGAACTTCACGCCATCCAACTGCCACGCCACTACGATTCCAGCATAGAAGTCTGAATACATCCCGACCGTTTGCAGCCTCTGTACCAGCGTCTTTTCATCGATTGGGGTGTAGAAGCAAGTTACGGCGCCGACTTTCGGGTCCGCCAGCGGCGCAACCACGGTCCGCAGATACTTGGGCTCGGCGCGCACGTCGCTGTCATTGATGACCAGAATCTCGTATCGCGCTTCTTTGGCAAGACGCGCTAGCTTCGCCACTTTGTCGTTGGTAGCCTCACGGCCCGTGCCGAAGAGAACGCGGATGTCTCGCTCGGGAAAGTCCGCTATCACCCTTTCTATGATCGGCAGGACTGGGTCCGAGCGGTCGCCGACACAGAACACAATTTCGTATTCCGGGTAGTCCTGGCGGCAGAAACTAGCGAAATTGTCGTAGGCATCGGGATCGAGTCCCCTCACCGGTTTTAGAATGCTAACGGGCGGACTGAAGCCTGACTTCGAGGCAGCCAAATCGGCCGAATGGCGAAAGAAACGCCATGCGCTAAAGAGAGCAATGATGTAGTAAATAAAGGGGATGGCAGCGATGCCCAGCAACGCATACCGGATGAACCATGAAGCCATTCCACCTCACCATTAATACTGTCGTGACTTTATTATCGCTGGTTGTACAGAATATGCAATCGAAAGCCGGCCGGGCGAACTCGACTGGTTCAGTTGTTGTTGTGGCTTGATCCTCCTAATCCTTGGTAACCAAATCAGGACTCGAGCATCTTAAGGATCATGATCAGGAAGTCATTCGCAGCCGTTGTGGGATTGTTATTGGTAATGCCATGTCTCGCCGTGTGCGCGCTGCCAGCGTCAGCGCAGGGGCCGATCGTGGTCGAGCTCTTCACTTCTGAAGGCTGTTCCGATTGTCCGCCCGCCGAGGCCCTGATCACGCAGCTCAGCCACCAGCGCACTTCCAAGAGCACAGAGCTCATTCTGCTGGAAGAACATGTCGACTATTGGAATTCCTCAGGCTGGTTCGACCGTTTCTCTTCCTCCGATTTTACTGATCGCCAGAACCGTTACGTAAAGCAGTTTCACCTGGCAACTCCCTATACGCCGCAGATGGTGGTAGATGGGCGGCTTCAAGGTGTAGGCAATAGTGTGTCTGGCGTGCAAAGAATGCTCAGCGATGCGTCGAGCGATCCGAAAACGTCAGCCGTCGCGTTGCGGTTGGTGTCACCTACTAAGTTGTCGGTCACGGTTGACGATTCAACCCATGGGAAGCAGAAAGTACTACTCGCCATCACAGAAGACGACTTGACAACGAAGGTAAAGGGCGGCGAAAACGGCGGCCGCGTGCTCACCCACAGCGCGGTGGTCAGGAACTTAAAGTCGCTGGGCAATACCGCAGATGGCAAGTTCGAAACAACGGTTGACCTTCCTGCCAAATCCGATTGGAAGCGACCGGATCTTCGAGCGATCATCCTGGTTCAAAGTTCTGACTCGGGACAGATTGTCGGCGCAGCGTCGGTCCCGTATGCAGCGGCCAGCCAGGCCGCAGCCGGCCGCTGATCTGATTGAACCTGGCGGCGGCCAATTCCTTCACCCCCGGTAATACCCGGTCAATCCGATACAACTTGCTGCTCTACTTGGTGTTAGCCTATATACGCTATTCAGGTGGTTGCGCTCATGAGGTTCCTATTGGATCGCTTTTTCAAGCTCTCTTTTGTATTGATTTTCGCCGTCACTTGCTTCGCTGACAACCTCGTCTATGTCCGGATTGAACAGCCGGTCATCGAGAAGCGTTTACAGACGGTTCCCGCGACCGACAAGGAACGAATCGATAGCATTCGCGCGCAGTTCCGGGCCTCGGGCTGCACGGCCGATCAAATTCAGGAGCAGACGGTCCCTAACGAAGACCTCCCCAACATCATCTGCACGCTGCCTGGGCCGGAGCCCGGCGCCATCGTGATTGGGACCCGATTGGACTCGAAGTCCCACGGCGAAGAGGCCTTGGTTGATTGGGGCGGGGCCGTGATGCTCCCCTTGCTTGCGGAATCGCTGAATTCTGCGCCTCATCGCCAGACGCTGGTACTTGCGGCGTTCGCCGGACATGACAAGGGATTTGCCGGAGCCAATTGGTATCTGAAGCAGTTGACCACTGATCAGCGCGCCCAGATCAGGGCTATGATCGACATCGACAAGGTGGGTAGAACGCCCGCGGCCTACGCCTTCCCGGGCCCCGATACTTCACGATTGGCAACAGTAGGGAAAAGCCCCGTGCTCAAAGAGGTCGCTCACGAGCCAACGACCTTGAGCAAGGTTTTGCCCATTGCTGCGCGCAGCCTCAAAGTCCCGGAAGATCCAAAACAGATCAACGACATCCCCGCTACTGAAGCGCGGGCCTTCGAAGAAGCGAACATCCCTGCGATCGTAATTCATTCGGCCTCTTATACCGCAATCAATCCACCCGGTAAGGTCGAACAGGTGCGTCTCACTCGTACCCAACTGGACCCCAAGGTCTACGCCGATACCTACAATTTGATGTGCGTTTACGTCCTCTACCTGGACAAGGTTTATTCGCTGGCTTGGTCGAAAGCTGTGGCAACTCAGACTGCGCAAGCAGCGTCCGGTCCGAAGAGTGGAGAGGCCACGACAAGTACCTCGGCAACTACGTCAGCGCCCCCGACGGATGCTGCATCTGGGACTAACACGACGGTTGCCGCGAACACCGCGGCGCCTCCGGGGACCGCACCTGATTCTCACATACAGCAGGCGCCGCCGGTCGCGGAGGGAAATCCGGCCAACGCCGTCTTCCGGACCACGACCCGTCTGGTGCAAGTGGATGTCGTTGTCACCGACAAGCAAGGCCGTCCGATTCCCGGCCTGAAACAATCTGACTTCACCGTCATGCAGGATGGCAAGCCACAGCAGGTTCGAGTGTTCGAGCCGCACGGCGGCGGCGCGGACGCTCAGGCTTATGCCGCTGACAGCACGCCGAAGCTGCCTCCGAATACATATTCCAACCATCCTGCAGCCGCCACTGCGGACAGTTGGACGATCGTGCTGTTCGACCTCCTTAACACACCTACCGCCGACCAGGAGTATTCGCGCAAGCAATTGCTTGAAATGCTTAAGACCGCGCCCAAGGGACAACCCATCGCGCTTTATCTTCTGACCAACCGGTTAAGTATGGTGCAGGGCTTTACTGACGACCCCGAAAAACTCTTGAAGGCTGCGGAGAACCTGAAGCCTTCGCGTTCGCACGTACTCACGACGGAGGCGGAGCGCCAGCATACAACCGGCCAGATCGCTTATGCCGCTCGCGAATTGACGGAGAGCGCGCCCTCCACCTCGACCTCTTCCGACAGCGCGATGATGCAGCAACTCACCACCGGCAGAGAACAGCAGATTCGCGACATGGATAGCTTTCAAATTGCGGACCGTGCAAATTTCACCGTGGCGGCTTTCGAATCCTTGTCGCGTGCGGTGTCCGGCTATCCCGGCCGCAAGAACCTGATCTGGCTGTCTACTAGTTTTCCCATTCAGATCGAAGCCGATCCCAAGATGGACACGCAGCCGTGGCGCAATGCCGCCAACTTCAAGACGGAACTGGCGTCGGCCGGCGCTCTGCTCGCGAAATCCCGCATCGCCGTCTATCCCGTCGACGTTCGCGGTCTGCAGGGCCGGGGCGTCGACATCTCCAATAGCGCTACCGAAGCCGGAAATTGGACCTTATCCGAGAACTCGCAAAACTACGGCGACCTGCTGGCATCGCAAGCCTCCACCCACAGCGATGAGCGTTACACGATGATGGCTGTGGCGCAGCAGACCGGCGGCGAAGCATTCCTCGGCACGAACGATCTCAAGCGGGCCATGCAACGTAGCATGGAGGACGGCGCAACCTACTACACGCTGGCCTACACACCCGATAAGGTGGATCCCCAGACAGCTTTCCACCGCATCGAAGTCAAAACCGACCATCCCGACGTCAAGCTGTCATACCGTCGCGGCTATTATTCCTCGCCGACGAAAGTGACATCCTCGACAACCGGAGTCGCCGCGCTTCGCGGCGCGCTCCAGCCTGGAATGCCGCAATCGACGATGCTCTTCATAACTGCCGCTGTGCTTCCGCCCGACGCCGAACATAAAGATGTCCGCATCCGCTACGTCGTTAATCCGAATGGCGTGACATTCACACAGGCGCCCGACCAGCAGAAGCGCATTGTGCTCGACTGCATCGCCATCGCTTACGACAAAGACGGCAAGGAAGTAGGGCACGCCTCCAACACGCTCGATGGAACGATCAAGGCAGCAGCCTACGACACCGTGATGAACAATGGCATTCCGGCGCAGCAGGAAATGACCCTCCCTGCCGGTGCTTACAACTTGCGCCTGGGAGTGATGGACCGCCCGTCCCAGCAGATTGGCACTGTGGATGTGCCGCTGGTAGTGGCCTCCGGAGCGACGACGGCGAAGAAGTAATACCTAGTTCGGCTGCGCAGCGAAGCTGTTGTAATACTCCTGCAGCACGAAGAACGCCTTCTTCTTTTGCCCTTCGTTCGACACCAGGCCCTTGCGGTTATAGAAGTTCTGTATCTCCGGCAAAGTCCGCCGCGGCGACCGGAAATCCATCAGGATCCACGGGCTAATCCCGCGCAGAAACGGAATCTGCTTCAGCATCGCAATCTGCTGCCGGTAGATGTTCTCCTGGTACTCCTCCGTCCAGCGTTGATCAGACGCACCGTGCAGCCCGGACTTGGCATCGCCTCCAAACTCGCTCATGATGAGCGGCTTGTTGTAATTCGATTTCCACCGCGTGCGGCTCGCCAACCCCGGCGCTCCCTCATACCAGCCGATGTACTCGTTGCATCCCAGCACATCCAGGTACTCTCCCAGGGGATCGTCGATGACCTTTGTACGAATTCCCTCCGGAGAGTCCGGCGAGGTTGTCACTAGCAACGCCGCCGTTACCGGCCGACTCGGATCGTCCGAGTGCGCCGTCGCGATCAAGCTCTTCAGAAACGCAAGCCGAGCCGGAGTGTTCGGAGTTTCGTTGGCCACCGACCAAAGTACGACTGACGCCTTGTTTCGGTCGCGACGGATCATCTCGCGCAGTTGGTTGGTGGCGTTGGCCAGCGTCGCGGGATTCTCCCACTCGATCATCCAATACACCGGAACCTCTGACCACACCATGATTCCCATGCGATCCGCCAGTCGCGTCATCCGCTCGTCGTGCGGATAGTGCGCCAGGCGGACAAAATTCGCGCCCAACTCTTTCGCCCAGCCAAGGAGTGTCTCGGCATCCTGCTCGCTCCAGGCGCGGCCCGAACGATACGGGGCTTCCGCGTGAATGGAGACTCCGCGCAGAAAGATCGGTTTGCCGTTCAGCAGAATGTTGTCGCCCTGAACTTCGATCGTCCTGAACCCGATTGAGTCCTTCAGAATGTCGCTTCCGGCGCTGATCTCGACTGCATACAACTTCGGACTCGTCGGCGACCATCGTTGCACGTTCGCAGCCTTGAACGAGAATGCTGCCTTCCCCTGCGCATCGGTGGTAGCGGTCTGCGCTAGGCTCAGCTCAGGAATTTTCACCGCGACCTGCATGCCCGCACTGCCGCCAACCGTATGCACCCAACCGGCAATGGTCGAGCCATTCCCCCGATCCAGCTGCAGCCAGTAATCGTCGACAAATATTTCAGGCGTCTCGATCAGCGACACGTCGCGCGTCAGTCCACCGTAATTCCACCAGTCGGTGTTCAGTGTCGGAACGCGATCGCGCTTCCGCTGATCATTGACGTGGATCACAACGAAGTTTCCGCCGTCCTTCAACAGGCTCGTCACCTCGCAGTCGAACGGAGTAAATCCGCCCTCGTGTTCGCACGCTTTCTTCCCGTTCACGAACGCCTGGGCGACATAGTTAGCGGCCCCGACATGAAGAAACGTGCGGGTCTTGCGCTTACGCTGGTATTGGAAGTCCTTTTCGTACCACACCGTGCCTTCGTAAAAGAACAGCGAGTCACGTTGCGAATTCCAGTCGCCAGGGACCTTCAGCGTCGCGGATTTCGCAAAGTCGTATTCGATCAATTTGTTGCTGGTACCGGGCTTCTCATTCAGAAAGTAGCCGTCGGGGCGTACTTGCATGCGGAAGTCGTAATACCCGTTGTCGTAGGGATCGACGATCGCGTGCCAATCGCCATCGAGACTGATGGACGCCCGATTGTCCGCATCAACCAGTAGAGTCGGAGTTCCGTCAGCCGCGCATAACGGCAAAGCCAGAAGCGCGAGACACAATGCGGCGGTCAAGCTGAAAGTTCTTAGCGGCATGTCGAGGAACCCGCCCTGCACGAAAAAGCGCCCGCGCCAGGCTTTCTTGCTGCCGGCGCGGGCGGAAAATTTCCAATCCATTACGCCATCAGCTTGCTCAGGTAGACGTAGCTCATGCGCAGGCTTTCAAACGCCGGTGTGCTGCCATTGTCGCGCTCGACGAAGAAGTATTTCACGCCGGTTTGTTGCGCGGTTTCAATCACGGCCTTCCAGTTGATCGTGCCGCTGCCGACCTCGGTTATGTGTTCGGCATCGGGCCCTAACATCTGCGTTGTCGGGAAGCCCGCCTGCCGGTCCTTGAGGTGCAACAACTGAATCCGGCTGCCGTACTTCTTCAGCATCGCGACCGGGTCCTGTCCCGCCTGCGTGATCCAGTAGCAGTCCATCTCTAAGCACACCAGCTTGGGGTCGGCGGTCTGCGTAAGGATGTCGAAGCCCGTAGTGTTGCCGAACTTCTGGAACTCATAATTGTGATTGTGAAAGCCGAACTGCATTCCCATGCTTTTCACTTGTTCGCCCCACTTGTTGAACTGGTCCGCCGCTTTCTTGAAGCCGTCGGCCGAGGTCCACATTGTCTTGGGGAGCATGGGACAAACCACGTATTGCACGCCCAGTTCTTTGGCGTAATCGAGCTTCGACTCCAGACCGTCGTAGTCGAAGTGGCCGCTAGGCACCGACAGCCCATTGTCGACGATCATGCTCCGCAGCTCTTTTGCCGGATGCGTGTAAACGTTCCAGTAAGTCTCAACTTCCTTGTACCCGATCATGCTGATGTGGGCCAGAACGGCGCCAAGGTCTTTTTCCGCTTGCTCGCGTACGGTGTAGAGCTGCACGCCGACGGGGAAGGGCTTGATGGCACCGAAAGCCAGGTCCGACAGCGCCAGCGCGCCAACTCCAGCGGCAGATAATTGCAGGAAATTGCGTCTTGTGATCATCGTCTCCCTTTCACAAACCAATCAGCTAATGGCACCTCAGTGTGGATGCTGGCCGGTGTATGGCGAGCAGCACGGTGTCTGCACCGGAGTGAATTCCATCAGTTCGACCCGCGTCCCGTCCGGATCATACAAATTCAACTGCCACTTGCCATCTTTGCCAATCTGTTGCTTCTCCTCGTCGGTTGGCTTCCAGCCACGCGACCGCAGCAATTGCGCGGTCTCGCTCATCTCCGGAACGCCCAGGGCTATGTGGTTCAAGATTCCCAGCACTCTGGGCGACGGTTGCTCGGTTCCCCGCACCAGCATGTACTCCAGCCATTGCGTCCCGTCCGGAACCTGCATATCCACCCAGTCCGTCTCGCCATCTTTCATTCCGCCTTGCCAGTACAAATGGAAGCCAAGCAGGTCCTTGTAAAACTTATCTTCCACCGCGCGATCATGCACCACGAACCCGGCGTGAATCATGACCTTCGAGACCGGGACCTCCGGACTTCTACCTGTAAGTGCGGGTCGAGCTTGCACAAACTCGATCGGGTTCCCCTCCGGATCTTTCGTCGCAAACCACATCGAACCGTCGCCACCTGTGCTGACTCTCTCTGGAACGCTGACGCCGTGACTCGCGAGGTACTTGCGGACACCTTCCGCATCTGTTGTCGCGAAGGCCACGTGAGAAATCAAGTCGTGCCCGTGGTTCGGCGGCAACGGCTCCAACTCAACTGATTGCACTCCCACGTGGTACACGTTCGGCCGAGTCTGGTCCACGGCCAGTCCCAACAGACCTCCATAAAATGCCTTGGCCCCTTCAAGATTGCTGCTGAAAAACGCGACGTGAGAAATGCCCGTAATCGGGGGGCGCTGCGCTGTGTTCTGAGATTGAGCGGCTACTCCGAGAGCGATGCTGATGATCGCCACACACAACGACTTGCACATAAGTGTGGTCCGGCGGCCGTGGCTCATAGGTGCCACAGATTATAGTTCACAACTCAACGTCACCTGTACAAAATGGTTATCCCCGGAGTCTGTTGGGTCATCGTCGCTCGCGCGAGCACGCCGGTTCAGGGAAGGTCTAACCTAATACCCTAAGGGAACGTTCAGAAGGAAGGGAAAAGAGCCAAAGACAAAAAATATGGAGCAGTTCTCGAGTCTGTCATGGGGTGGGGCCACAGGGACTCGAAACTTGCTCCAGAGAAAGTGCGAAACTTACAGTCGTTAACTCAAGTTCGCAAAATTATAATAACTGTCACCGACTAGGTGCTGCAATAGCCGAAATCTACTAAATGTAGAATTCTTTTGGCGATCATAGCGTCACTATCGTGACGTTTTGCAAGTAGCAGATAAAGCGACACTTAGGCGGCAACCTACGGAATGTTGACCAAGCCGTTGCGGATCGCATACACCACCAGCTCTGCTGTTTTATGGATTCCCAGGGCGTCCATGATGTTGGCGCGGTGCACCGCCACAGTATTAGCGCTTAAGCTAAGTTGGGTCGCAATTTCCTTGTTCGATAGCCCGCCAACAATGAGCTGTAAAATCTCCAACTCCCGTACCGTCAGCCCCGTCTCACGTTCGCCTTTAAGCGTGGCCCGGCGTGCAATCTGCGGATCGAGCACCTCTTCTCCCGCCGCAACTCGCCGGATCGCTGTTACCAACTCAAGATCGACTGCATTCTTCAACATGTAGCCGCGCGCACCCGACTCCAGTGCCTGCCGCACCCATGTGTCTTCCGAGTGCATGCTCAACATCAAGACCGCCGCCTTCGGGTTGTGGTCGAGAATTTGCCGTGTCGCCACCAGTCCGCTGATGCCGGGCAGCGCGCAATCCATCACGATCACTTTGGGTTGTAGTTGCCGCGCCAGGCGCACGGCTCCCTCGCCGTCACTCGCCTCTCCCTTCACGACAATGTCTTCCTCGTCCTCCAGCATGCGTCGAAATCCTCGACGCACCAAAGCGTGATCATCAACCAGCAGAACTGAAATCTTTTCTGTCATGAGCTCCTAAGTTCCAACTCCGGCGGCTTCTTTCGGGACCGAAAGGCGCACAAGCGTCCCGCCGCCCTGCGGATGCAGAAACTGCAGCTTGCCGTTCACCAACTCTGCCCGCTCCCGCATGGCCACCAGACCAATACCTCGTTTGCCATTCGAATGAAAGCCGCCGCCATGGTCTTCTACGTCCAACTCCAGCGAGTCCTCCAGGAAGCGTAACCGCACCCAGATTTCCTTGGTGCCTGAGTGTCTTGTCGCGTTATTGAGCGCTTCCTGCAGCACCCGGTAAACATGAATGCCGGCGCGGCTCTCGACCGGAAACGCATTTCCCGCCTTGGTGTAGTGTATGACGATTCCGTTTTGCCGTTCCACTACCGGAAGGTACCAATCAACTGTACTCTCCAGCCCTGCCTCCTCCAGCGTCACCGGATGCAGCGCCTGCGAAAGGCTGCGCACCTTGTCCAGCGTCGACTGCGCTATCTCGGAAATCTCCACCAAGTCGGAGCGTAGAGGCGACCCTTCTGGAGCCTGCCGCCCCGCCCGCCCCAGCATCGACCCAATTGCGGTCAGGATCTGGCCAAATTCGTCATGCAGCTCACGCGAAATATGCAGCAGCGTCGATTCCTGCGTGGCAATCAGCTTCTGCGCTAACTCGCTGCGCTGTTCCGACAAGTCGGAGAGTTGTTGGAACAAGCGCCGGTTCGACCGGATGAGATACAAGCTGGTCAGCACGATCGGCACTAGCGTCGCCAGCAGGAACAACATGACCTGCCGCTGTACCCGGAAATAGATCTCCTGAATGCGCTCTCCCGCCTGCTGCTCGGCTTCATTGTTCGCAACCAACTGCCGCGCCACCGCAATACTCAGCGCCGCTTGGTGTGCCTGCAACGACACCCTGATCTGATCGCGCGCCTCGGCTTCTTTCCCGTCGGCCGCTAGCGCAAACATGTGGTCGGCCGCCCCCCAGAACTGCGCCAGCGACTCTTCCATGTAGTGCCTCTGCTCGGCCGTGCGGTAGGCGACCGACAAATCAGCCTCCAGCCGCATGGCATCGGCCAGGTCCTGGCGGATGCGTTGCAACTGCCCTGCCCACGCGCTCAACGGATACGGTTCGGTATTGTCGATCATGTCGCGCATCGCGATCCCCAGCAGGTTGAGGTCGTTCTGAATGCGCAATAGTTGCAGAGAGTCTTTACGATTGCGGCCGATAATGTTGCTTTGCAGCTCGCGCAGTCCCTTGATCTGGTAGGTGATGTAACCCGTATACGCCACCACCGCCGCAAGCGTTACCACCAGCCCGAACAGCAGGCCGGGAGTGGGCGAACGCCTGGGTTTCAAGGGAGCCGTCACGGTCTGAGAATACAATGCGGTGCTCTCAACCGCCAATGCGCATTGTCGTTATGCTTCAATCTCTTGATGCTCCGGCGCCTCGGGACCGAGCGCCGCGATCTTACGCGCATAAAGGTTGATCCCCGGCACGGCGCTGAATCCGTGCGCAAAGATGCTCAACGCGACGGTAACAATCACTGCCAATCGTGTCGTGCTCTCTCCCGGCAGATACATCCCTTCCTCCAGGTACACCAGCCCAAGCACAATCGACGCCAATCCCCGTGGACCGAACCATCCCATAAACACCACGCTGGCTGGACTCAATCCCGTGCCGATAAGCGCTATCGCCACCGGAAGCATCCGCACCACCGTAAGGCTGAGGACCGCGTACAGGAACACCGGCAGGGTGTATTGCGGCCAATCCTTCAGTATCAGCACGCCAAATAAAAAGAACACCGCCAGGTTGAACAGTTGACCCCACTCCTCTGTGAACTCGACGCTGTCCTTGCCCGCATCCTTGAATCCCACTTGCACCGTCAAGCCTGCAACGAAAGCCCCGATGAACATGCTGGCGCCAACCATTTCGGAGATCACCAGGCAAAGCAGCGGCAGCGCAACCTCGGCAATTTGCCGGAACGGCCCCGCAACCCAGTCACGACGTCGAGCCCATCCCAGCAGCCATCCACCCGCAAGTCCGATCGTCGCGCCGACCACCAGGCCGTAGCCAAGCTGCTGCCCAATAAACTCTGCCAGGCTCTCCGCCCCTCCTTCGATTTTGGCTGCAGCGAGTGCCATGAAAAAAAGCAGAAACGGTACCGACAACCCATCGTTGAGGCCGGCCTCCACGTTCAGCGCCTGGCGCACGCGCAGCGGCACGCGCGGGCTGTTTACAATCACTTGTCCCAGCCCGGCATCAGTCGGAGCGAGAATGACCGCCAGGATTCCTGCCTCCCACAGCGAGAGCTCCGGAAATACCAGCCGAGCCGCGACCATGCCGAGAAAAATCGTGAGCAACAACCCTGTGCTCAACAGTCGTATGGGTAGGTTTCCAATAGTCTTCAGGAATTTGAAGTCGGTGCGACTGGCGTCAGTGAAGAGCAACAAAACCAGCCCAACTTCCGCCAGCCGGAGAAATACATTCGCGTTAAATCCAGCTTCCATGATCGCCGGCAACGCGGGAAACATGAACATTCCGGCGATAGTAAACACAATAGGCGCAGTGAGGACAGTTTGCTCAAGACGCCTCGAAACCAGGGAATATCCGAAC
>Ga0209380_10001434_pt1 | contig 16023 bp, 13 predicted proteins | sample HubBroMetageWFT6_FD_188347 | JGI IMG/M metagenome (GOLD analysis project Ga0209380, IMG submission 188347) | Warmed and freeze-thawed soil microbial communities from the Hubbard Brook experimental Forest, New Hampshire - Hubbard Brook CCASE Soil... | ecosystem: Environmental > Terrestrial >...
CGACGCGCCCCCCGCACCCCCTCCCCCAATGAGCGGACGTCGGCGAGGACGGCGTCAACGAGGCCCGGTTTGGCGCTGTTGTCGGGGTTGAGGTTGAGGGCGAGGCGCTGGACGAGGGCGGTCCCGATGACGGCGGCGTCGGCGGCGCGCGCCACTTCAGCTGCTTGTTGCGGGGTTCGGATGCCGAAGCCGACGGCTATCGGTAATTGTGTGAACCGGCGGAGGCGGGTGACTGAGGCGGCGATATTGGCGGCATCGGCCGAGCGGGTGCCGGTGATGCCGGCGACCGCGACGTAATAGATGAAACCGCTGGCGTGCTCGACGATAAGGGGCAGGCGGCGGTCGTCGCTGGTCGGCGTGGCTAGGCGGATGAAATCGAGGCCTGCCCTGCGCGCCGGCGCGGTCAGCTCGGCATCCTCCTCGGGCGGCAGATCGACGACGATGACCCCGTCAACCCCAGCGGCGACGGCGTCCTGCGCGAAGCGCTCCGCTCCGTAGCGGTAGATCGGGTTGTAATACCCCATCAGCACGATCGGGGTCGCCTCGTCGGCGCCGCGCAGCCCGCGGACGAGCGCCAACGTGCGGCGCAGGGTCATGCCCTGCTTCAATGCGCGCTGGCCGGCCTCCTGGATCACCGGGCCGTCGGCCATCGGATCGGAGAACGGCATGCCGATCTCGATCAGATCGGCGCCCGCTCCGGCGAGGCCGCCGAACAGCCGGGCGGAGGTGTCTGGATCGGGATCGCCTGCCGTCAGATAGGTTGCCAGCCCGGCGCGTCCCTCCTCGCGCAGCGCCGCGAAGCGCCGCTCGATCCGGCTCACGATCGCACCGCGCTGATGCTCTCCCTCTCCGCCCTGGGGGGCGGAGAGGGCCGGGGTGAGGTGGCGGACGCCCGATTGGGTCCAGGCTCCCACCTCACCTTCCCCGTCGCCCGCGCGACGGGTCCCCTCCCTCTCCGCCCTGAAGGGCAGAGAGGGCCAACATCGAACGCCGTTATTGCGTCAATCACAGCCTAACGCCTAGATGGTCGGCGACGGCGAAGATGTCTTTGTCGCCGCGGCCGCACATGTTCATGACGATCAGGTGATCGCGCGGCAGCGCCGGCGCGATCTTGGCGACATGGGCCAGTGCATGGGCCGGCTCGAGCGCCGGGATGATGCCTTCGAGCCGGCTCGACAGCTGAAACGCCTCGAGCGCCTCAGCGTCAGTGATCGAGACGTATCGCACGCGGCCGAACTCGTACAGCCAGGCGTGCTCGGGGCCGATTCCGGGGTAGTCGAGACCGGCGGAAATCGAATGGGCGTCGCGGATCTGCCCGTCCTCGTTCTGCAGCAGGTAGGTACGGTTGCCGTGCAACACGCCAAGCTCGCCGCCGGTCAAGGAGGCGGCGTGCAACCCGGTCTCGATGCCGTGGCCGCCGGCCTCGACGCCGATCATAGCGACAGTCGGTTCGTCGAGAAACGGATGGAAGAGCCCCATCGCGTTCGAGCCGCCACCGATGCAGGCGACGAGAGTGTCGGGTAACCGGCCTTCGGCCTTCTCGAGCTGCACCCGCGTCTCGTGCCCGATGACCGATTGGAAGTCGCGCACCATCATTGGGTAGGGATGCGGCCCGGCGACCGTGCCGATGACGTAGAACGTATCGTCGACATGGGCAATCCAGTCGCGCAAGGCCTCATTCATCGCGTCTTTCAGGGTCGCGGTCCCCGAATGCACGGGCACCACCTCGGCGCCGAGCAACTTCATGCGGAAAACGTTGGGCTTCTGCCGCTCGATGTCGGTGTGGCCCATATAGACGACGCAAGGGATGTCGAAGAGCGCGCAGGCCGTCGCCGTCGCGACGCCGTGTTGGCCCGCGCCGGTCTCGGCGATGATCCGGCGCTTTTTCATGCGGCGCGCCAGCAGCACCTGCCCGAGGCAATTGTTGATCTTGTGCGCGCCGGTGTGGTTGAGCTCGTCGCGCTTCAGGTAGAGCTTGGCGCCGCCGAAATGGCGGGTCAGCCGCTTGGCGAAATAGAGGGGGCTCGGCCGGCCGACATAATGATCGAGGTAATAATCGAGCTTGGTCTGAAAACCGGGATCACGGCGTGCCTCGGCATAAGCCTCGTCGACCGCGAGAACCAGCGGCATCAAAGTCTCGGCGACGAAGCGCCCGCCATAGATGCCGAAATGGCCCCGTTCGTCCGGCCCGCCGCGGAATGTATTCGGTGTCTGCACTTTGCTCCTCATCCCGGCCGGCCGGTGTCCAATTGACGACCGATTTCTCCAACTCTAGCATCGCCGTTCGACAGGGGGACATCCAACATGGAAAGCCTGCTTCCCTACACCGGCAAGGAATTTCTCGAGAGTCTGAACGACGGGCGGGAGGTGTGGATCTACGGGGAGCGCGTCAACCACATCACCGAGCATCCGGGCTTCCGCAACACGGCGCGGATGATCGCCCGGCTCTACGACGCGCTGCATCGCGATCATGCGGAAAAGAAAGATCTGCTGACCTGCCCGACCGAATGGGGCGGGTTCACCCACCGGTATTTTGTCGCGCCGCGTTCCGCCGAAGAGCTGACGGCCGGCCGAGACGCGATCGCGGCCTGGGCGCGGCTGACCTACGGCTGGCTCGGTCGGTCGCCCGACTACAAGGCGGCCTTTCTCGCGACCTTGGGGGCCAATGCCGAATTTTATGCCCCGTACCAAGAGAATGCGCGCCGCTGGTACCGCTACAGTCAGGAGCGGGTGCCCTTTGTCAACCACGCGCTGGTCCAGCCGCCGGTCGACCGCAATATTGCGCCGGGAGCGCCGGGCGGCCCCACCGATGTCTATGCCCGTGTCACCAAGGAGACGGATGCCGGGGTTCACGTCACCGGCGCCAAAGTCGTCGCCACCGGATCGGTGCTGACCCATTTCACCTTTGTTGGACATGTCGGGCTGCTCCCCGTCCAGGACAGGAATTACGCGGTCGTCTTTCTCGTCCCGACCAATGCCCCCGGTGTCAAATTCATCTGTCGCGTTTCGAATGAGCAGCGTGCCGCAGTGCTCGGCACCCCGTTCGACTATCCGCTGTCGAGCCGCCTCGACGAAAACGACGCGATCTTCATCATGGACGATGTGTTTGTCCCGTGGGAGAACGTCTTCGTCTATGGCGACATCGACAAAGCCAACACCTTCTTTCCGAAAAGCGGCTTTGTGCCGCGGTTTCAGCTTCATGGCTGCACCCGGCTGGCGGTAAAGCTCGACTTCATCACAGGGCTGATGATCAAGGCGACCGAGACCGCCGGGACGCGCGGCTTCCGCGGCGTCGAGGCCAATATCGGCGAGGTGATCACCTGGCGCAACGCGATGTGGGCGTTGTCGGATGCGATGGCCAAGAGCCCCGAGCCGTGGACCGAAGGCTTCGTGCTGCCGGGCTCCGAGGCGGGCGCCGCTTATCACGTGCTCGGACCCGAAGCCTATGTCCAGGTCAAGCATCAGATCGAGAAGACGGTCGCGAGCAGCCTCATTTACCTCAATTCGCACGCCAACGATTTCAAAGTCCCTGAGTTGCGCAAGTACCTCGACCGCTATGTCCGCGGCTCCGGCGGCGTGACAGCGGTCGAGCGCGTCAAATTGATGAAGCTGTTATGGGACTCGATCGGCACGGAATTCGGCGCGCGCCACGAGCTCTACGAGATCAATTACTCCGGCAGCCACGAGGAAATCCGGCGCTTCGCGCTTTTGTCAGCCGTCGGGTCGGGCCAATACGAGCGGTGGAAAAGCTTCGCCGACAGCTGCATGGCCGAATACGACCTCGACGGCTGGACGGTTCCCGACCTCGTCAACCCGGACGACGTCAGTTCGCTGCGCTAAGCGCGGATTGGAACTGGCCGGCCCAAGAATGGTTCGGGAATGCTCTATAAATTACCATTTTGTCGTCGTGTCCGCGAAAGCGCAGGGCTGTCTGAGAAAAATTCCAGGAAAGTCCTCGCGTAACCCTTCCTAGCGCAATTTGCGCCGAGCGGCGCTAAGCCCCGCTCTGTACGCTGGCGGCAGCCTCTTACGTTGTTCCGCCCGCTTGAGTAGTGTCGACTGTGGTCGGTCGAGGAGGAAGTCGGAGTGGGGCGGGCAACGGTCATCGACGGCGCTGCGGTCGCTGCCGCGCTGCGCCAGCGAGCCGCCGAGGTTGCGGCGCGCCTGCGGAGCGATATCGGGACCGCGCCGGGTCTAGCCACCGTCCTGGTCGGAGACGACCCGGCGAGCCAAGTATATGTGCGGGCTAAAGGCCGCGCCTGCGCCGGCTCAGAGCTCACCGCATTCGACATTCGTTTGCCGACCGATATTTCCGAAGCGAGGCTCGTCGCCGAAATTGAAAAGCTGAACCACGACGAACGCGTCGACGGCGTGCTGGTTCAGCTGCCGCTGCCGCGGCAGATCGATCCGCATCGGGTTGTGAGTACGATCGACCCGGCCAAGGATGTGGACGGGTTCCACCCGGTCAATGTCGGGCGATTGTGGAGCGGGCTTCCGACGATGGTGCCGTGCACGCCGCAAGGCTGTCTGCGCTTGTTGGGCACCGTACACCCCGACCTGACCGGGCTCAATGCTGTCGTTCTCGGCCGCTCCAACATCGTCGGAAAACCGTTGGCGGCGTTGCTGATCGTGGCTGACTGCACCGTGACGGTGATCCACTCCAAGACCCGTGATGCCCGCGAGATCTCCCGTCATGCCGACATTCTGATCGCCGCGGCCGGGCAGCCTCGGATGGTGAACGCCGACTGGGTGAAGCCGGGAGCAACGGTCATCGATGTCGGCATCAGCCCGGCGGCGGACCCCGAAGGGCGCAACCGGATTGTTGGCGATGCCGATTTTGCGTCGGTCAGCGCGGTTGCCGGGGCGATTACTCCGGTACCCGGCGGAGTGGGTCCGATGACGATCGCCTGCCTTTTGCTCAACACCTTGCTTGCCGCGTGCCGCCGCCGCGGTCTCCCCGATCCGACGTTCTGAGTGGGACTTTTACTTTTTTTTACCGGGTCCGGACGCATCGGGAACACGGTCTTGGTCGTTCTCGGCTTGATCAATACGCAACGAGGCGAACAGTCATGATGATCAAACGTGCAGCGTGCTTGGCCTTTACCGCCGCTTGCCTGACCGGGCTCGCGACCCTGCCGGCCGCACACGCGCAGACTGCCTATAGGGCGCCGCCCACCGGTGACCCAGGTGGGAACTCTTTGGGACTGGCGGGTCCCAATCCCGGTGGTCCCGGCCTGACCCCGTATACCGGCGGTGCGCCGGGGGGCACGCAGCCCTATCCGGCTTACCCGACTGGTCCCTCCGCGGCCGGCACCAGCGACACCGAGGTGGTGACCAACGGCCCGCAGGGTTCCCCGCCCCCGGACTGGTCCGCGCGGCGGAACGTCATCGCAAGTGAACATTATGATCGGCTGCTGGAAAGCAACCGCGGGTTTCGCCAGGCCCGCATGCGCAAGGAGTGCGGCCCCGTAACCGATCCGCAACTTCACCAACAGTGTCTCGACAGCTTTGCCCAATACGAGCCGGCCGGGACCGCTACAGGTTACGGCTCGTCGACCTCGGCGCGGCACCATTACCGGAGCAACGCCGGACGCTGAGTCGTCAAGGATTGCATGAGGGCCGCTCCGCTTGGAGCGGCCCTGTACGTACGACCGCTTTTTGCCACATCGCTTTTCGCGGAACACGGAAAGCTGTTCAGGCGTTTTCCACCTCGGGGGTAACAACCTCACGAGGTGATCTCATGCTACTGAAGACTGCGACCAGCTTAGCCCTCGCCACCGCTTGCCTGACGGCGGTCGCGACCCTCCCCGCTCACGCGCAAATGGCCCCTCCTGCTGCGCCTGGCACCGAGGTGGTAACCAACGGCCCGCAGACTAATCCCGGCGATATGACACCGTCCTGGTCGGCGCGGCGCAATGTGATCGAGAGCCAGCACTATGACCGGCTGCTCGAGACTAACCGCGGCTTCCGGCAGGCGCGGATGCGCAAGGAGTGCGGCCCGATCACGGACCCGGAACTGCGTCAGCAGTGCCTCGCCACCTTCCGCCAGGACGAACCTTACATGGGCTCATCTACTGGGCGTCGGCACGAGCGCAGCGAAGCCGGCCGCTAAAGTTCAGCCGAACACGGGAGGCCGCCTAGGGGCGGCCTCTTTGTGTTTCCTGCAACCGTTTCGTCGTGGGGGGCGTCAAAACTTCGACACCCGTTGTCGAAGCAACGACCACCATCGAGCTGCGCCCGACAAAAAGCCCGCTCTCGACCGCGCCGACTGTCATCGCGATGTTTCTTTCGACCTTGCCCGGATCGGTGAGCGGGCCGAACCGGCAATCGAGGATGTGATTGCCGCCGTCGGTGACATAAGGCTGCTCACCGGTCGTGTAGCGCCGCTCGGGGATGCAGCCGAGCTTGGCCAGCGCCACCGCGGTCGCCTGCCAGCCGAATTGAGTGACTTCGATCGGTACCGGGGCATGCTCGCCGAGCCGCTCGACGAGCTTTTCCTGATCGACCACGATGACCAGTCGGCGGCTTGCCGCGGCGACGATCTTCTCGCGCAGCAAGGCGCCTCCTAGCCCCTTGATCAGATCGAGGGTGCCGAGCTCGACCTCGTCCGCGCCGTCGATCGTCAGATCGAGACTTTGATATTCGGCAAAGGTCGCGACCGGAACGCCGAGCCGGCGCGCCTGGGCGGCCGTGCGCTCGGAAGTGGGAATACCGACCACCCGAAGGCCGGCGGCAACACGCCGAGCGAGCCCCTCGACGACGAAAGCGGCGGTCGACCCGGTGCCGAGCCCGAGAACCATGCCATCCTCGACCTCCTCGATTGCGCGCATTGCTGCGGCGCGCTTCAGGTCGTCGCGGTTCGGGGTCATGCCTGCGGGATCATGGTTTGGGGATCAGGCTGGGGTCGGGCCGCCTCGTCGACGAACCAAGCGAGGTCGCCGAGGGGGCGTATTCGAGCGGCGGGCAAAGCCTGATCGCCGGCCAGCACTCTCGACAGCGCCTCCCGTTTATCCGTCCCAGCCACCAGGAAAGCCGTGTGCCGGCTGCTTTCGAGGACCGGGTAGGTAAGCGTGATGCGTGGCTCCGGCCGCCCGCCGATGACCTCGGCAACCCAGCGGTGCCGTTCCTCGAGAACGCTCGTCCCGGGAATCAATGAGGCTGTATGCCCGTCCGGTCCCAAACCGAGGATGTCGATATCGAAAAGCGGTCGGGCCTCATCGAGGCTTTCGGAGCCGTAATAGGTTTTCAACACCCGCTCATACCGGGCGGCCGCCTCTCTTGGCGTACCATCCGTGGCGATGCCATGAATGTTGGCGGCGGGAGCGGGCGCTCGCCCGAGCAACGCGGTATGCACCATCCCGTAATTGCTGTCCGGGTCGTCCCACGGCACAAAGCGCTCATCGCCCCAGAACCAATGGACGCGCTGCCACGGCAAGCGGTCGCGATAGGGGCTCTCGCCGAGCAGCTGATAGAGCCGGCGCGGCGTCGAGCCGCCCGACAGGCAAATCGCGAACCGGTCGCGGCTGGCGGCGGCCAGATCGGTGATCCACCCGGCCGCCCGGCGAGCCAGAGCTTCGGGATTTTCGAGAACCTCGACAGATTGGTTCGCCATTTGCGTGCTCTACGATGGCGGTCGTCTCGAGTTGCGGATCGAGGCGATCGCGCTGCGATAGTCGGATGCATGAAACACATGCGAGCCGGCGACGATGGCGTTTGCCCCGGCATCGAGGACCCGCCACGCGTTCTCACCGCCCAACCCGCCATCGACTTCGATCACGGTGTCGAGACCGCGCTCGTCGCACAAATGCCGCAACGCACGGATTTTGGGCAGCATTTCCGGCAGGAATTGCTGGCCGCCAAAACCTGGGTTGACTGTCATGATCAGCACAATACCGCACAGGTCGAGGACATATTCGATCATCCCCAAGGGGGTCGCCGGGTTCAATACGACGCCGGCGGTTTTGCCGAGGTCGCGAATATGTCCCAAGGTTCGGTGCAGATGGATCGTCGCGCTCGGCTCGCAGTGCACCAAGAGATGGTCTGCGCCGGCCCGCGCAAAGTCGTCGAGATAACGCTCGGGCTCGACGATCATCAGATGAACGTCGACCGGCTTCTTCGTCGCTCGCCGCACTGCCTCGACGACGACCGGGCCTATAGTGATGTTAGGCACGAAGCGCCCGTCCATCACATCGACATGGATCCAGTCCGCTCCCGCCGTGTCGACGGCGCGGACCTCCTCTGCCAGCCGGCCAAAATCGGCCGACAGGATTGACGGGGAGACGATGATGGGCCGGCTCATCGGGGTGGAGCTGTCAATGTCACGCGATCGGGCGCCATTGCCGGCCGCTGCGCCACAGCAGGTTGTCCGCGGCCTCGGGACCGGCGCTTCCTGCCTGATAAGTTTCGAGCGGGACTGTCTTGTCGTTTTGCCATAGATCAAGGATCGGCTGCACGACCGCCCACCCGGCTTCGACCCCGTCAGCCCGGTTGAACAGCATCGCATCGCCGATCATGCAGTCGTAGACGAGCGTCTCATAGCCGGTCGTCGGTTCGGTATTGAAATAATCCTTGTAAGAAAAATTCATCTTCACGCCGCCGAGCGCAATTTCCGGGCCCGGAATCTTTGCACTGAATTGCAGCGATGCACCCTCGTCGGGCTGGATCTGCAATGCGAGAACATTGGGCGTCAGGATGTCGACCGGCGTGTTGCGGAACATTGCGAACGGCGCCTGCTTGAACTGAATGGCGATTTCGGTCGTGCGCCGGGTCATCCTTTTGCCTGTACGCAAGTAGAAGGGCACCCCCGCCCAGCGCCAATTGTCGATGCCGAGCTGCATTGCGACATAGGTCTCGGTCATACTGTCGGGAGCCACGCCGGGCTCCTCCCGGTAGGCCGGCGCGGCATTATTGTTGATCATGCCGGCGCCATACTGCCCGCGCACGACAGTGCGGCGCACCTCGGTATCATCGAGCGGGTGCACGGCCTCGAGTACCTTGTGCTTTTCGGTGCGCACCGCATCCGCCGCAAAAGAGTTCGGCGGCCCCATCGCAATCAGGCTCAGAAGCTGAAAGACATGGTTCGGCACCATGTCGCGCAATGCGCCGGTGGCCTCGTAAAACCTGGCGCGGCGCTCGACGCCGACGGTTTCGGCTACTGTAATCTGCACATTGTCGATGTGGTCGCGGTTCCACATCGGCTCGAAGATGCCGTTCGCAAAGCGCAGCACCATGATGTTCTGGACCGTCTCCTTGCCGAGGAAATGGTCCATCCGATAGATCTGCGATTCCTGCAGAACCCGAAGGATCTGAGCATTCAACGCACGGGCGGAAGCGAGATCGGTGCCGAACGGCTTTTCAATAATAACCCGTCGGAAAGCGCCATCTTTTTCCTGCGCCAAGCCGGCCGCTCCAAGCTGTTCAACGATCGTGCCAAATAACTGGCTGGCCACAGCAAGATAAAAAATGGCATTACCGCCGGTCTGGTGCAGCTCCGCGACCTTTTCGAGGGTTTGATGGAGCCGTGCATAAGTGTCCGGCTCTGTCAAATCGCCGGCGAAATGGGTGATTCGGCTCGCGATGAACTCCCAAGCGCGAGTGTCGAACGGCTCGGTGGCTGGTGCGGAGGCGGTATCCGAGACAAAGCTCCTGATCCCCTCAGCCAAATAGTTGCGATAATCTTCGATCGGCTTTGGCGTGCGGTCCACGGCGATTATCGCGAATTTCTCGGACAGCAGCTTCGCCTTGGCGAGATTGTAGATGGCCGGCATCAAGAGCCGCTTGGTCAAGTCACCGCCGGCGCCGAAAATCACCAATGTGCATGGCGGTGCCTGGTGCGCCGGCGTCTGCGTCTCCCGGCGGTTGGTTCTGTCCACGACCCGAACGTCCATGGTTCAGTCCTTTGCTGTCTACCGCAGGGCTTCTTCGACCGCGCGGGCGAGCCGGTCGAGACCGGCATCGAGATCGCCCGTGATGTGCACGCGCAACGCCCGTCGGCCGCGTTCCGCCAAGACTTCGAAATCGCCGCGCGCCTGCGCTTCCTTGACGATGCCAAAGGTGTAGGACTGTCCGGGCACCGGCAGGTCCTCGCGGTCATCGCAGGTGATCTGCAGGAAAACGCCGCTGTTCGGCCCGCCTTTATAAGCCTGCCCCGTCGAGTGCTGGAAGCGCGGCCCGAAGCCGACGCAAGTTGCCGCCTTGGTGCGGTCACGGATCAATCGACGGAGCCGCTGCATCGCGTCAATATGGGCGGGATTGCGCTCGATATAGGCGAGCAACGCAGCGTAATCGCCCGAACCGATGCGGCCGAAATGGCCCTTCAGCGCTGACGTCAGGCTCGTCGCCTGCGGCTTCAGCGCCGCCTCGTTTCGCGGGTCAGCGAAAAGCTTGATTCCATCGGCCTCGAAGAACGCGCGCGTCTCGGGCAACGCCCGGGCCTTCTCATAGGCCTCGGTGAGGTCGCGGGTCTTGACCTTGGCCGCCTCGACATCGGGCTGATCGAAAGGGTTGATGCCGATGATCGAGCCGGCGACCGCGGTCGCCATCTCCCACCGGAAAAACTCCTGCCCGAGTTGCATCACGTCGGACACCATGATCCGCACGACAGGGTGCCCGGCACCCTCCAGCGCGGCAACCGCCCGATCCTGCTCGGCATCCTGATCGGAGGCGAGCCGGAGATAGGCAAAAACGCGGTCATTGCCACAGACCGCCGGCGGCCCGAGGGGCTCGGCATCGACCGGCACAATGCCCTTGCCGAGCTTGCCGGTCGATTCAGCAAGAAGCTGTTCGAGCCAAGCGCCGAAATCCGAAATTCCCGCCGAGGCGACAATCGTCACTTTGTCGCGCCCGCGCCGCTGTGCGGTCCCGAGGATCGCGCCGAGGATCACCCCCGGGTTCTCGACCGGTGGCGCGCTCGCCGCGCAGGACCGCACCATCTCGGCCGTGTTTTCGAGGAAGGCGCGCGGATCGACGCCAATCGCCGCCGCCGGTACCATGCCGAAATCCGACAATACCGAATAGCGGCCGCCGATGCTCGGCAGACCGTGGAAAACACAACGGAACCCTTCGTTGCGCGCGCTCTTTTCGAGCGACGAGCCCGGGTCGGTGATCGCGACGAAGCGCTTTGGCGCCTCCGCCGGGCCGACGGTCTGTTTCGCGCGCTCGTAAAAATATTGCTTGAAGATGTTCGGTTCGAGCGTGCTGCCGGATTTGCTCGAAACCAAGAACAAAGTCCGGCCAATATCGATGCGGGATTCGAAGTGCCGGATCTGTGCCGGGTCGGTCGAGTCGAGCACGTGCAATTTGGGATAGCCCGGCTTGGAGCCGAAAGTCTCGGCGAAGACCTCGGGACCGAGGCTGGAGCCGCCCATGCCGAGCAGCAGCACGTCCTGGAACCCGGAGCGCCTGACGTCGTCGGCAAAGCCCTGCAGATGCGCAATCCCCTTCAGCTGCTTATCGACGATCTCCAACCAGCCGAGCCAGTTGGCTTCGTCTGCCTCGGTCCACAACGAGGCGTCGGCGGCCCACAGCCGCCTGACCTTGCCCTCCTTGCGCCAGTCCTCGAGGGCAGCCTGGAGGTCCTTCTGCAACTCGTCCGGCAGCTTGTAGGTCATCGAATTGAGCTTGGGCCCCAGCACGGTGCGGCGCTTTTTCTGAACCGCGGCGTAGAGCTGATCAGCGGCATCGGCGAACAGCCGCACGCCGTCTTCGACGAGCTTCGAGGTCACCGCATCGATCGAAATGCCGGCTTTGGGGAGGGCATCCATCACCGCCTGGCCGCTATCGACATCCTCTTCGAGGCTGGGGCGGGGATGGCCGTGGTCGCGATGGGCATCCATTGTCGCCGGCGGCATCGTGTTGACCGTATCCATGCCGATCAGTTCGTCGACATAGAGAACATCGCTGTAGGCCTTGTTCTTGGTTCCGGTGCTCGCCCACAGCAGGCGTTGGGTCTGGGCGCCCTGCTGCGCCAAACGTTGCCAGCGCTCGTCCGCGTATATTCTCTTGTAGAGCTGATAGGCGAGTTTGGCGTTGGCGATTGCGACTTTGCCCTTCAACCTTTGCAACTCGGCCTTTTGGGCGGCGTCGGTGGTCGCGGCAATCTTTTTGTCGAGCTCATCATCAACCAAAGTATCGATGCGGCTGACGAAAAAACTCGCCACGCTCGACACCTTGTGCGGGTCGCCGCCCTTTTTGGCGAAGGCTTCGAGCCCGGAAATATAGGCCTCGGCGACGTCGGCATAGACCTGCTGCGAAAACAGCAAGGTCACGTTGACGTTGATGCCCTCGCTGATCAAGGTACGGATTGCGGTCAGGCCCGGCTTGGTGCCGGGGACCTTGACCATCAGGTTGTGGCGGTTAACCTCGTGCCACAGCCGGCGAGCTTCCTCGATTGTCTCGTGGGTGCTCATCGCCAGATAGGGCGAGACTTCGAGGCTGATAAAACCGTCGCGCCGCTGGGTCTGCTCGTAGACGATGTTCAAGGTATCGGCGCCCTCCTGGATGTCGCGCACCGCGAGATCCTCGAAGAGCGCACCGGGATCGAGATCTCCGGAGGCTTCCGCCTCGGCGATCAGCGCGTCGTAATCATCGCCGTGGCCGATCGCCTTCTCGAAAATCGACGGGTTCGACGTGACGCCGCGCAGGCCGTCCTCGGCGATCAGCCGGGCCAGTCCTCCGCTCTTCAACAGATCGCGGCTGACAAAGTCGAGCCAAACAGACTGGCCGAAATCGTTGAGCGTCCTCAGAGGATTGGCCATTACCTACTCCTTGCGAGAGAGCTGCTGCTTGGCAGCCGCATAGACGTTGTCGCCGGTAAACCCGAATTTGACCAACAGCTCCTTCAACGGCGCGGAGGCACCGAAGGTTTTCATGCCGAGGATTGTGCCGCGCAATCCGGTATAGCGCTCCCAGCCGAGAGTCGATGCCTGCTCGACCGCGACCCGCCGGGTCACGTCGGGCGGCAATACCGCCGCGCGATACTCTTCCGGCTGATGCTCGAACAACTCCCATGACGGCATGCTTACCACCCGTGCGGCGATGCCTTCGGAGGTCAGTTTCTCATAGACCTCGACGCAGAGTCCCACCTCGCTTCCGGTGGCCATCAGGATCACATCGGGTTTGCCGTTAGCCGCATCTGCCAAGACATAGGCGCCGCGCTTTACCCCGCTCGCCGCCGCATAGCGTGTGCGGTCGAAAGTCCGCAGGTTCTGCCGGCTCAGGATCAGGCAGGCCGGTTCGTGTTTGAGGCTCAGCGCGACCCGCCAAGCCTCCGCCACTTCGTTGGCGTCCGCCGGACGCAGGACGATCAGCCCGGGGATGCTGCGCAGCGCAGCCAGTTGCTCGACCGGCTGATGCGTCGGCCCATCTTCGCCCACTCCAATCGAATCATGCGTAAAAACGTAAACGACGGGGAGCTCCATGATGGCCCCGAGCCGGATCGGCGGCTTCATGTAATCGGAGAAGATCAGGAAACCCGAGCCGTACGGGCGCAATTTCGACAGCGAGAGGCCGTTGCAGATCGACCCCATCGCGTGCTCGCGGATGCCGAAATGAAAATTGCGGCCGCTGTAGTTGTCGCGCTCGAGATCACCGGCTCCCTCGAAAGTCAGCCGAGTCTTCGTCGAGGGCGCGAGGTCGGCGGCGCCGCCGAGCAGCCATGGTAAGCGCGGGGCGATTGCGTTAAGCACGTGGGCCGATGAGTCGCGGCTGGCGATCCCCTTCGGATCCGCCGGAAACGACGGAATGTCCCTGTCCCACTCTTCGGGTAGGTCGCGCCGTTGCATCCGCTCGCATTGATCGGCGAGCTCCGGGTAGGCGCGGCGGTAGCGTTCGAACAGCGCCAGCCACTCCGTCCGCAGCTTCTTCCCGCGGGCACCGAAACTCTCTGCGAAGTGCTCGTACACACCTTCCGGCACGAGAAATTGCGCGTCCTCGGGCCAGCCATAATTGCGTTTGGCCAACTTGACCTCGGCCTCGCCCAACGGCTCGCCATGTGCCCCCGAGGTGTCCTGCTTGTGCGGCGCACCATAGCCGATATGGCTTTCGACGACGATCAGACTGGGCCGATCAGCAATCCGCTTGGCGACAGTAATCGCGTCGGCGACACGCTCGCGGTTGTTGGCGTCGCTGACCCGCTGCACATGCCAACCATAGGCGAGAAACCGGCCGGCGACATCCTCACTGAAGGCGAGGGCGGTGTTGCCTTCGATCGTGATGTGGTTGCTGTCGTAGATCCAGCAGAGGTTGCCGAGCCCCAAATGCCCGGCGAGCGACGCCGCCTCGCTGCCCACTCCCTCCATCATGCAGCCGTCTCCGCACAAGGCGAAGACGTCGTAATCGAATAGCGCAAAATCCGGCCGGTTGAAGTGGCGCGCGAGCCAATCGGCCGCGATCGCCATCCCGACGCTGGTCGCAATGCCCTGCCCCAAGGGGCCGGTCGTCGTCTCGATGCCGGAGGTCAGATGATACTCGGGATGCCCAGGGCACTTGCTGCCGAGCTGCCGGAACCGCTTCAGGTCATCGAGCGCGACGGCCGGCGTGCCGAGCCGCTCGTAATCTTCGTTGACCGATTTGACCCCGGTCAGGTGCAACATCGAATAGAGCAGGGTGGATGCGTGGCCGTTGGAAAGCACAAAACGGTCACGGTTCGGCCAGATCGGATCCTCGGGATCGAAGCGCAGGAATTCCTGCCACAGCGTGTAAACCACCGGCGCCATCCCCATCGGCGTCCCGGGATGGCCGGATTTCGCCTTCTGAACCGCATCGATGCACAGGGTGCGGATGGTGTTGACGCAGATTTCGTCGATCGAGCCGGTAGGGGCCATCAAATCGTCCCTCTGAGATTTGACCGAAATCACCGCGGCCTTGGTGCCTCCAGGTAGAGAACGCCGAAGATGCTCTTCACGATCTCACCTAACGGCTGATGGGTATCGACCGCTATCGGGTTCTCCTCGGATCCGGGTGGCTCGAAAGCGGCGAATTGGCTGTCGAGCCGGTTTGGCTGCCCGCTTTTCATTTTCGCGACGCTCTCTCGCCATCGCTATGGCGGCTTCACGATGCCACCGCCGTCTCGCACTCCTTATACCTGTGCGCAACACGCCTCGGGCAAGGAATTAGAAACATTCTTTGAAAATTCACCCTCGGGGAGACCGAATTCAGCCCGCTCTCTCGAGGGGCCCCCGAAACACCGGCTGGCCGGTCGGCTCGCGACTTGGCGACCCGCCGGCGGGTTCGAGCGTAACGACGAGTTCCCCGGTGCCGGCCAGCAGGCGCGCGTTCTCCGGCGAGACGGCAATGCGCTTGCGCCCGGACGGCGGCAAGAGGCCGAGTTGATGCGGCCCGGTCCGGTCCGCGACCAAGAGCCACAGCTCGTAAACGCGTCCCGGCGGAGCCGGCTCGTCCCGCAGCGTGTCGGCCGCAATCTGATGAGCGGCGCGAGCCAGCCGGATCGCCCAGACCGGATGCCGTTCGCCGTCGCGCACGACCGCGACAATCGAGATGTCGGAGAAATCAGGCGGGTCGCGGGCGATGATCGCGGCGACGAGCAACGCGAGCGAGAGGGTCGCGAAGACCCCGGCCGCCCATCGCCATACGCGGATATCGGCCCACAGCTTGGCGGGCCGGGCGACTTCGCGCGGCGCTTTTGCAGCCGGGCTGTCGATGCTCACCGTTCTCCTTCATCCCGGAGCCGGGTCAACAGGGCGCTGGCATCCTCGCGTGTTGGCATACGACCGACGCGGCGCGCCGCCAGCCATTCCAGGTCGGCCGAGGACACGGGCTGCGGCTCTGGAATGGCCTGGAGCGCAATTCCTGGAGTCCCACCTCGGGTAGTCATGGCGGCCTCGACTTCGCAGTCCGACTCGCGTCATAGCATATCATCTTCCCCGCTAAAGCGCAGGGCTGTCCCGAACTCGATTGCTTGGCTGCCGTCCTGCTAAAGCTAAACCAAGAATATTGCACCCGGACAAGAGCCCCTCTCCGCCCTTCAGGGGGGAGAGGGAGGGGCCCGTCGCGCAGCGATGGGAA
>Ga0209380_10001435_pt1 | contig 16023 bp, 14 predicted proteins | sample HubBroMetageWFT6_FD_188347 | JGI IMG/M metagenome (GOLD analysis project Ga0209380, IMG submission 188347) | Warmed and freeze-thawed soil microbial communities from the Hubbard Brook experimental Forest, New Hampshire - Hubbard Brook CCASE Soil... | ecosystem: Environmental > Terrestrial >...
CTGCCCTTCATGGCCGCTTTCCTCGACCCAGGCGCTTGGGGCCGCGAATTCACCACCGCGCTCGACGGCTATTCGAATATGGCCGGGATGTGGATCGTCGGCGAGGACATGCCGCAGGAAACGAACCGGATCACGCTCAGCGACCAGAAGGACAAATGGGGGCTGCCCGTCGTGGACGTGCATTTCGACGACCACCCGAACGACATCGCGATGCGCAATCACGCTTTTGGACAGGGCAAGGCGATGTATGAGGCGGTCGGGGCGACCCGCACCTTCCCCACGCCGCCCTATCCCTCGACTCACAATCTCGGCACGAACCGGATGAGCGCCAATGCGCGTGATGGCGTGGTGAACAGTCACGGCCAGACGCACGACATCAAGAACCTGTTCGTCTCGGATGGCAGTCAATTTACGACCGGCGGGGCCGAGAACCCGACGCTCACGATCGTGACGTTGGCGATCCGTCAGGCCGACTACATCGCCGATCAGATGAAGTCGAACACGATCTGAGGCGGGGAATCTGAAGTCGCGGTCGCGCGGCTGGCGCCGCGCAGCCCTTGTCTGTCGGACGAGCGAAATATTGTGTCGCGGGGACGGCTTCGCTGCACCCTGCCCTATAGCAGCGCCGACTCCCGCGGGAGCACCTGTCGAAGGGCGCCCCCAGCGCGATCCTTTCGGTTCCCCACTTGCGATCCGCGCGACTGCGAGCCAATGCTAATCTCGCCTTCCGAACCGGTTGCAAGGAACCCCCGCATGATCGTCGTCTTTGACATCGGCAACGTTCTGGTTCGTTGGAATCCGCGCTACCTCTACCGCAAGGTTTTCGACGACGAGGAACGGATGGAGCGCTTCCTGTCGACTGCGCTCGGGATGGACTTTGTTTCGCACACCGACGTCGCCGAAGACTTCGCTGCCGCGGTCGCAGCTCGGGCCAAGAGCTTTCCTGAATTCGCCAAGGAAATACGCATGTTCCATGAGCGCTGGATCGAGACGCTTGGCGAACCGATCGAGGAGAATGTCGCGCTGCTGCGCCGATTGCGCGCGTCCGGCAAGCCGGTCTACGCGCTCAGCAATTTCGCTCACGAAACCTTCGCGCTTGCGGAGCGCAAGCACGATTTCCTGAGCGAGTTCGACGACCGAGTCATCTCTGGTCATGTTGGCTTAGTGAAGCCGGACGCGGGGATCTATGAAATCCTGTTCAAGCGCGCCGGGCGGCAACCGAGCGAACTTCTTTTCATCGATGACTCCCCTCCCAACGTGCGCGCTTCCGAGTCGCTCGGCATGCCGGCGATCCATTTCACTTCCGGCGTCAATCTGGAGAAGGAGCTCGTGGCGCGCGGCGCTCTGCCGTAAAGGGGTCGGAAGCCTCAGGTGCGCCTATGACCAACAGAGGATGGCGCTTTGGGCGCTCGCTTTCTTTGCTTCCCCTATCGCGCGCCGTCATTCCTCCCCCAGTCCCGTCGGCGGGAGCGCGGTATCCCGCACATGGACGACGGCGGTTGCGTCGGCATAGAGGCGCCGCCAGCCGGGCTCCCGGTCGAGGGCGGCGACGATCCGGTTGTCCGGCGCAAAGATGGTCCAGGCAATGTCGTAGCGCTCGAGCACCTCCTCGACAGCTTCACGATCGATGCTCCGCAGCTTGTCGTAGAGGTTCAGCATGCCGTCGCCGTAGAGCTCCACGCGGGCGTCGATGAACGGTCGCACATGCTCAAAGATGAGAAAGCCGCCAAAGGCATAGTCGTTGAGCACGGCCTTCCGTCTCAAATCCAGCGGCACAGCGCTCAAGGCCGAGATCGGCGCGCTGACGCCGTCGGTCCGCTCGATCGGCATCATGAGCCTGACGACGCCGATCGCCATCATTGCCGCGACTGTAGCCGGCAGCGCGACGCGAGCGACCCGCCGCCCTTCTCCGCCGGCGCTCTTGGGGCCGGTCGCCCCAGCGATCGGCCCAGCCAACAGCATCGGCGCGAGGATCCCGAGCAACAGCTGATGGCGCGAGTGCTGTAGCGCCATCGCCACCAGCGCGATCAGCAGCGCAGCGCGGATCGGCAGCATGGCGAATGGCCGGGTCAGCGTCAGGCCGAGCAGCGTCAGCAGCGCCAGCTCCATTGTTCCGATATGGTTGAAGTCTTGCGGCTGCCATTCGCTGACGCGCGACAGGTTTTCGACCGACATCAGTCGGAACGGGAAGAGGAACGCGTCCATCCCATACGGATTAAGGAGTGCGGCGGCGAGCGCTGCGAGAGCGAACGTCGCCCACGCGCGCGCGGCTACGAGACGCGCTCCTACCGGCGCCTCGGTCACCGCCTCGAGCGCGAAAGGCCCGATCAGCATGAGGCCGAAGATGAATCCGCCGTGCATATTCACCCACGCGGTCATGAGCGCAGCGAGCCAAAGCGGCGGCGCGCCGCCACGATTGCGCGCCGCGATAAAGCCCGGCGCCCCAGGCGGCGGCGAGCGGGAGCGCCCGCACATGCGGCCGCGCGAGCAGGTTCGCCGTCAGGAGCGAGAGCCCGATTGCGACGGTTGCGATGAGCGGGGCGCCGCGAAATTCACGCGCCGCGCTCAATCCGACGATCAGCGCCGCGACCGCAGCGGCCGCGCCGGTCAGCACCACGAGGCCGCTCCATCCGCCGAAGCGAAAGGCAAGCGCCAGCAGAACTTCCGACAGCCATTCATGCGCGGTCCACGGCGCGCTCGCCATCGAATGGCTGAACGGATCGGCGTGTGGCACGCTCCCATGAGCGAGGATCCATTCGCCCGTCGCCACATGCGACCACGTGTCACCGTCGCCAAGCACCTGGGGCGAGAAGGCGGCGAGCGTGAACAGAAAGAGCGAGATTGCAGCGAGGCCTAGCCCGGCAAGCCGGGTCTCGGACAGCGCGTTGCTCGCGGATCGGGCGAATGGCAAGGCGAAGGACATCGCCTCAGGGTGCCAAACTCGCGATAATTCCGCGTTAAACCGAGGGCGTTGGTTGCATGACGCGTGTCAGGGCTTGCTCATCGCAATCACGCATATAGCGCAGGCTTGTCGCGCAAGTTGATCGGCTCCCGCGCGCCGCTCGCGAGCGCCTTCACGCCGGCGAGCGTGGCGGCGGTCGCGACATAGCCATCCCACGCGCTCGGGCCTGCAGCGCCGCCCTTGCCGGCCGCGCTGATCCAGGCGCGGAATTCCGCGTCGAAGGCCGGGTCGAACCGTTCCGGCCAGTCGGCGAACACACGGCCTGAAAAGGCTCCGTTCACCTTGAGGACGACTTCGTTTTGCTCGGCGAGGCTCACCGTCCCGGTCTCGCCGATCACCTCGCCGCGAATGTCGTAGCCATAGGCGATGTGAACCGAGGTTTCGATCGTCACCAGCGCGCCTGAGCGCATGTCCATGAGCGTGAACAACGGGTCGGCGACCCCGCCAGCACGGCTGTTTCCGCGCGGCGCCTTGACTGCGATCGCGACCGGCTCGTCATCCAGCACGAACCTCGCAATATCGATGTCGTGCACCGCCGTATCGGTGATCGCCATCGTCGCCTTGAAGTGGCCGGGAGAAAAAGCGTTGCGATGGACGCTGTGAAACATCAGCGGCGTTCCGATCGCGCCTTTCTGGACCGTCTCCTTCATTGCGCGATATTGCGTATCGAAACGGCGCATGAACCCGATTTGGACGACCCGTTTTCCAAAGGCGGCTTCCGCATCGAGGATCGCGGAGCAATCCTCTTCCGTCGTCGCCATTGGCTTCTCGCAGAAGACCGGTTTTCCAGCCCGGATCGCTGCGATCACATAAGCTGCGTGCGTATCTCCCCACGATGTGACGATGACCGCATCAACCTCCTTCGCCGCGATGAGCTCTTCGCCGGTCGGATAAGCTTTGGCCCCAGGAACCCTCGCCGCAACCTCATCCGCCCGGGCGGCGTCGGCGTCGCTCACCGCCACGACGCGAACGCCCGCAAGCGTTTCGGTCAGCCGGCGAATGTGCTCCTGCCCGATCTTCCCAACTCCGACGACGCCGACGTTTAGTGCCATGAATTGATTTCCTCCCAGGCGTTCGCCGCTCAATATCCAACCGCCAGCGTCCCCCTTTGGCGCAAATCCGACGCGCCCTCAAGCTCGCCGTCCGGAGTCCGCACGATCGTATTGGCCGAGCCCATGGCGTCACGGACAACCACCTTATGGCCCATCGCCTCGAGCAGGCGAATGGTGTCTGGCGACATGCCGCGCTCGATGCGCAATTCGTCCGGCCAGAGCTGGTCATGCGCACGCGGCGCATTCTCGGCTTCAGCCACGTTGAGGCCGTGATCGATCACATTGAGGATGATCTGCAACACCGTGGAGATGATGGTGGAGCCGCCGGGGCTGCCGGTCGCCATCAGCAGCTTGCCGTCTTTGAACACGAGCGTCGGACTCATGGACGAGAGGGGCCGCTTCGCGGGTCCGGGCGCATTGGCGTCGCCGCCCAGGAGCCCATAGGCGTTGGCTGCGCCGGGCTTAGCAGCGAAGTCGTCGAGCTCGTTATTGAGCAACAATCCGGTCCCGTCCGCAACCAAGCCGGACCCATAGGGAAGATTGAGTGTGTAGGTGTTGGCGACCGCATCGCCGGCGCTATCGACAATCGAGAAATGCGTCGTCTGATTGCTCTCATAGCGCTGGGGTTCGCCGGGCCGAATGTCGGCGGCGGGACGGGCCCGGTCGAGCTCGATCAGCGACCGCAAATGCTGCGCGTACGGCTTGGAGGTGAGGCCGGCAAGCGGGATTTTGATGAAATCGGGATCGCCGAGCCAGGCCGCGCGATCGGCGTAGGCGAGCTTCTCGGCTTCCGCCAGCTCGTGCAGCGAGGCGGCCGAATTGAGCCCCTGTGCCGCCATCGGGAAACCTTCGAGAATATTGAGGATTTCAACAATGTGCGCCCCACCGGACGAAGGCGGCGGCATCGAGACAACGGTGTAGCCGCGATAGGTTCCGCGGACGGGCTCGCGCTCGACGGCGCGATAACTGGCGAGGTCCTCGATAGTCAGTCGCCCACCCGCCGCATTGACCGCCTCAACGATCTTTTGCGCCACCGGACCGGTGTAGAAGCCCGCAGCGCCTTTAGCCGCGATCGTCTCGAGCGTTGCGGCGAGATCGTCGAGCGCGATGTGATCGCCGGTCTGCGGGACGCTGCCGTCCGGCCGCAGATAGATGCGGGCCGATGAAGGATGACTGGCAAGCGCCTTCGCCGCCAGCGGCAGAGAATCGGCGACGTCGTCGTCGACAGTAAGCCCTTGCTGCGCGAGCGCGATCGCCGGCGCGATCAGATCAGCGAAAGAGAATTTACCCGAGCCATATTTGCGCCAGGCGAGCTCGAGGCCGGCGACGGTCCCCGGGACCCCGATCGCGAGCCCGGAATAGCGCGACTTGAACGGATCAGCTTCGCCGTTGGCGTCGAGGAACACGTCCCTGGTCGTCGCGGTAGGCGCGGTTTCGCGATAGTCGACGGCGATCGTTTGGTTGAGATCGGCGCGATAAATCAGCATGAAGCCGCCGCCACCGAGGTTGCCGGCGCGCGGCAGGGTGACGGCGAGCGCAAATCCGACCGCGACCGCCGCATCGACGGCATTGCCCCCGCGTCTCAAGATGTCCAACCCGACTCGCGAGGCGGCCGCCTCCTGACTGACGATCATTCCATGACGGGCGACGACCGGACGCGCAGTGGCCAATGGGGAGATGACCGGGTCGGCGACCGCCGCGGCGGGAACGAGACAGAGAAACGCGAAGGCGGCGAATTGAAATGGTTTCAAAGCGTGGTTCTCATGACGTGGTCGAAGCGATCATAGGAAATCGACCCGCCTGGCGTCGATTCTGTGTCGGCGGGCCGCAGCGGAGTGGCTATCCAATCACCATGACGGCGCCGCGCGCGAGGCGCGGAGCGAGTTTCCTCATGTCGGCGGCGGAAATCGCGACGCAGCCGGCGGTCGGCGTAAGGCCATCTCGCGCGAGATGGAAGAAAATCGCGCTGCCGCGCCCCTTCGCACGGCGAGAGAAATTCTGGTCGAGCACGAAGGTCAGGTCATAGAGATGGTCCTCGCGCCACATCCGGTCGGTGCAGTCACGGGCCGGCAGGCGCACGGGCCGATTGTAGCGCGGGCTCGCGGGGTCCTCACACCAGCCCTGATCGCGGCCCAGAGGCCTGAGCGGCGCCCCCGCGGCTCTCAGCCGCATACGGTCGGGCCGATAATAGCCCCATAAGAGCCGGAACCGGCCCGCTGGGGTGCCCTTGTCGCCCTCACGTTTGATGCGGACAATACCTGCTGGGCCCAACGCACAGGGCATGCGGAACGGGCCGGCGGTCAGCCAGCCGCGGGCCTTGTTTCCCGCAAGCGGGAGGACGCGCAATTGGGAGAGGCGGCGGGACAACTTCATTGCCTATTCAAGGGACAGAAGAGCGATGGGAGCGTGATACGTCAAGCCAAGGCGCTGAGGATCATTTCGCAGCCACGATGGACACGTGAAGCGGGCATTCGCTCCGACAGCGATCGCCCGCAGGCGACGCTGCGCAGGCGTGCCGCGCTTCGCGAAGACGGCGCGACGGGGTTCGACGGCAAGAAATGCGGGGGCAGTTACGGGAAAGGGTATCCGCTCGTTGCCGCCCTGGAGCGCGTCGCTCGGAGTTTAAACGAGCACCGTCGGGACCCGCGCCAAACGATTCAAGAGTGCGCCGATCGAATCAATCAGAGCATCGCTGCTGGCGGAGACGGAGGGATTCGAACCCTCGATAGAGCTTTACAACCCTATAACGGTTTAGCAAACCGCCGCCTTCAGCCTCTCGGCCACGTCTCCCGGCGCAATGCGCGTCGCGACATATGCCCGACGCATCCCCCCATTGCAAGCGCGTGACGATCGAGGTTGGCGGGGTTTGGACCGAGAGACTCGTCGCCAAGGGTAATGGCGCAATGCAAGCGGCGCGCGGAAGGCGCTGGTCGAGATCACGATCGCGGCGGCGGCCGCTAGGCATAGCCCTCTTCACCATCGCGCGGTCGACCGTCGGTCGATGGACTCAAGTGCGCGCTCTAATTTCAAACGCAAGGTACGAACAGGCTGATCAGGCGAGGCCGAACCGCCGGCAACCGCGCCTGATCAGCCGATACGTCGGAACGCGCAAGCCGATTAGGCGGCGGGCGACGTGTCTGACGATCCTGGGGTCGGCGTTGGCGTCGCCTTCTTGCGCTTGACTGGCGCGCGCTTGGCGGCCGACTTCTTCGCGGAGGCCTTCTTCACCGCCCCTTTGCGCGTGGCCTTCTTGGCGACGACCTTGCGGGCGGACTTCTTCGCGGTGGCCTTCTTCACCGCCCCTTTGCGCGTGGCCTTCTTGGCGACGACCTTGCGGGCGGACTTCTTCGCGGGCTTCTTGGCGGCGGACTTCTTCGCCGTTTTCTTGGTTGCAGCTTTCGGCATTTATCACGTCCCTCTCAACCATCTGCTCTCAGCACAAATTTTGCGCCATGCAGATGCGCGAGCGAAAGTACATTCGTTTTGATTTCACGCAAGCGTTGCACACGCGCGCAACAAGCGCTGAGCGTCGTGACTATCGAATTATCGCGCGCACTCGGGCCTCTGATCATTCATCGACGAGAGCGCTCGCGCACGCCGTTCACGCTGTTGCGACGGCGCGCGCGTTTCGCGCGGGCCGCTTCTGCGCATGCGCAGAAGCGAGTTCGTTCGATTCCTGATTTACCCATATATTGCCCCGATCTCCGAGACTCTTGCTTGCTCGTGCGGAGGCAATTCATCGCGCTCGCAGATCCGGCCTTACGCGCGTCCGACAGCATGAGTATCAAGCGCACTCATCGCGACGAGCGTATCAAATCGAAACGGCGCGCATGCTCATCGCAATCGAATTTTTCTTGGTCGTTATCATCATATTTTTGTCGCTGAGCGTTGCAATCGCTCACTTCCCCGCGCGAGTCACGCCAGGAATCATGTGATTCGCTGCGCGTGATTCGGCCGAAGCGTTAGACGCCGAGTCGCTTTTTCAGTGCATCGCTGACCGCTTGCGGGTTGGCTTTGCCGCCCGTCGACTTCATCACTTGACCCACGAACCAGCCCAACATGCCGGGCTTCGTTTTGGCCTGCTCGGCCTTGTCGGCATTGGCTGCGATGACCGCGTCGACGGCGCTGTCGATTGCGCCTGTATCGGTCACCTGGCGCAGGCCATGCGTTTCGACCAGCGCGCGCGGGTCAGCGCCGCGATCATCAGCGAACAGCCTCACGAGCAGATCCTTGGCGATCTTACCGGAGATAACGCCCTCGCCGATGAGATCGACGAGGCTCGCTAAAGACGCCGGGCTCAAGCCAGCGTCCGCCACTGCAACGCCCTGCGCGTTGGCCTGCGCGGAAATATCGCCCATCAGCCAGTTGGCGACCGCCTTCGCGTCGCGCTTGGCGCCGCCATGGTTGACGCTGTCCTCGAAGAAATCCGCGGTCTCCCGTTCAGCGACGAGGATCGAAGCGTCGTAGGGCGAGAGACCATAGTCGGCCATGAAGCGCGTCCGCTTGGCGTCAGGCAGCTCCGGCAGGTCGGCGGCCATCGCGTCGATGAAAGCCGGGTCGAGTTCAAGCGGCAAGAGATCGGGGTCCGGGAAGTAGCGGTAGTCGTGCGCCTCTTCCTTGGACCGCAACGAGCGGGTTTCCCCGCGCGCAGGATCGAACAGCCGCGTCTCCTGCTCGACTGCGCCGCCATCCTCGATGAGGGCGATCTGCCGGCGCGCCTCGGTCTCGATCGCCTGGCCGATGAAGCGAATGGAGTTGACGTTCTTGATCTCGCAGCGCGTGCCGAGGGCGTCTCCCGGACGGCGCACCGAGACATTGACGTCGGCGCGCAGATTGCCCTTCTCCATGTCGCCGTCGCTGGAGCCGATGTAGCGCAGGAGGGTGCGCAATTTGCTGACATAGGCCTTGGCCTCGTCGGCCGAGCGCATGTCGGGCCTGGAGACGATCTCCATGAGAGCGACCCCGGAGCGGTTGAGGTCAACGAAGCTCATCGTCGGCGACTGGTCGTGCAATGACTTGCCCGCGTCCTGCTCGAGATGCAGGCGCTCGATGCCGACCTTGATGGAATGGTCTGGCGTGAGGTCGACCTGAATCTCCCCCTCCCCCACGATCGGGCTCTTGTACTGGGAGATCTGATAGCCCTGCGGCAGGTCGGGATAGAAATAGTTCTTCCGGTCGAAAGTCGAGCGGCGATTGATCTGGGCCTTGAGGCCGAGGCCGGTTCGCACCGCCTGAGCCACGCATTCCCGGTTGATCACGGGCAGCATCCCGGGCATCGCCGCATCGACGAGCGAAACGTGCGAGTTGGGCTCGCCGCCGAATGCGGTTGAAGCGGCGGAGAACAGCTTGGAGCGCGAAGTCACCTGGGCGTGGACCTCGAGACCGACGATCACCTCCCAGTCTCCCGTCGCGCCCTTGATAAGCTTCGCGCTCGCCCTGTCCGTCGCCATGCTGATCGCTCTACTCTCGTCCGAAGCCCGTATGGATCCGCCGCCCGCGCCTCATGCCCACCACGGCTCTGGAAGCGTCATCCGGCCTGCCGACTGCTCAATCGTCTCGCCGAGCGCGAATAAAGTCTCCTCGTCGAACGGACGGCCGATGAGCTGCAACCCGAGCGGCAGGCCCTCGCTCGACAAGCCAGCGGGCGCGACGAGCCCCGGCAAACCCGCCATGTTGACGGTCACGGTGAAGACGTCATTGAGGTACATTTCGACCGGGTTGTCCGAGCCCTTCTCGCCGATCCCGAAGGCGGCGGACGGTGTGGCGGGGGTCAGGATCGCGTCGACGCCGTCGGCAAACACGCGCTCAAAGTCGCGTTTGATGAGGGTGCGGATTTTCTGCGCCCTCACATAATAGGCGTCGTAATAGCCGGCGGAGAGGACATAGGTGCCGATCATCAGGCGTCGTCGCACTTCCGTCCCAAAGCCCCTGGCGCGAGTCTTCTCGTAAAGCTCGGTGATGTCGGCGCCCGGTTCTCGCAGGCCGTAGCGCACGCCATCGTAGCGCGCGAGATTGCTCGAGGCTTCCGCGGGCGCCACTATATAATAAGCAGGAAGCGCGTAGGGCGTGTGGGGCAAGCTGACGTCAACGATGCTTGCGCCCGCGGCGCGAAGCCATTCGGCGCCTCGCGCCCATAAGCGCTCGATCTCGCTGCTCATGCCCTCGAGGCGATATTCCTTCGGCACGCCGATCTTCATCCCCTTGACCGAGCGTCCGACCGCGGCTTCGTAATCTGGAACGGGGGTCGGCGAGCAGGTGGAATCCTTAGGATCGGGCCCGGCCATCGACCGCAGCATGATCGCGGCGTCGCGAACGGTGCGCGCAAGCGGACCTGCCTGATCGAGCGACGAGGCAAAGGCGACCATGCCGTATCGCGAGCACCGGCCATAGGTCGGCTTGATCCCAACGATGCCGGTGAAGGCCGCAGGCTGGCGGATGGAGCCGCCGGTGTCGCTCGCCGTGGCGGCAAGACAGAGGCGCGCGGACACAGCGGACGCGGAGCCGCCGGACGAGCCGCCGGGGGTCAGCAGACCGCGCTTATCGGAACTCAGCGCCGCCGCGCGCCCTCTGTCGCGGCTCCAGTTCGGCGGCAGCCAGGGTGAAGCGACGGGCCCGTAATAGGAGGTCTCGTTCGACGAGCCCATGGCGAACTCGTCCATATTGAGCTTGCCCAGCATCACCGCGCCGTCGCGCCACAAATTGGCGGTGACGGTCGACTCGTATCGCGGCTTGAAGCCGTCCAGGATATGGCTGCACGCTTGGGTATGGACCCCTTCGGTGGCGTAAAGGTCCTTGACGCCGATCGGCAGTCCCTCGAGCGGACCCGCCTCTTTCCTGGCGAGGCGCGCGTCGCTCGCCTCGGCCATTTGCAGCGCCTTTTCCGCAGTGATCGCGACAAACGTGTTGAGCCCTTCGGCGCGCTCGATCGCGCCGAGATGAGCCCTGGTGATCTCGACGCTGGAAATCGCCCGCTGTTTGAGACGATCGCGCGCCTCAGCGAGCGTTAAGGAGGTCAGATCGGTCAAATTGGATCCTTGAAGGCGAGTGTCCGGCCTCGACGGGTCACTCAATCACTTTGGGAACGACAAAGAAGCCGTCCTCGGTTAGCGGCGCATTGGCGAGCACGAGCGGCGCAATATCGCCGTCGGCGACAACGTCCTCGCGCATCGGCAGCCGCATGGGAATGACCGACGTCATCGGCTCAACGCCGTCGACGTCAACCGTATCGAGCGCCTCGACGAACTTGAGAATGGCGTTGATCTCGCCTTGCAAATGCGGAATCTCAGCTTCGCTCACGGCGATGCGCGCAAGATGCGCGATGCGTCGGACGGTGTTGAGATCGACGGACATCCAAAGCTCCTGGAAACACCTTGGAACGTAGGCGCGCCCCTATACATCGCCAATATTTGGCTGGCAAACAGCGAAGCGAGACTTGCGACGCTGTCAATCGACTTGCGCTTCGCCCAGTGATAGGCCGGTCACGCCAATGCGTCGTCCGGTCGCAATCGAAGATCTGCCCTTAAGCCTTCCCCCCAAGGCGCGCTTGATCGGCATCGACCTCGGCTCAAAAACCATCGGCCTTGCGATCTCCGACGTCGAGCGCCGCCTCGCCTCGCCTTTGAAGACGCTGCCGCGCGGCGCCTTCGCCAAGGACGCTCAGTCGCTTTCCGCGATCTTCTCCGAATTCGACATCGCCGGAATCGTCCTCGGGCTGCCGCTCGATCTCGACGGACGGGACAATCCCCGCGCGCAGTCGACCCGGGCATTCGCCCGCAATCTTTCGACGCGGACGAGCTTGCCCATCGTCCTCTGGGATGAGCGGTTCTCGACGGCTGTCGTCACCCGGTCGCTTATCGAAAATGACGTGTCGCGCGCCCGGCGCGCGCAGATCGTCGACAAGATGGCCGCGGCTTATATTCTTCAGGGCGCCCTCGACCGGCTTGAGGGGCTCACGCGTCCAAAAACGGGCGGCCCGTAGCCTCTCATCAACATCTTTGTCGTTGTGTCTCTACATAATTGTGGAAGCGCGGCCTCGCCAATATTGTCAGGAACGCCTTGTTTTTTGGTGTAAAATCGTCGTTTGATACGTTGTAAGCTCAGGTCTTGTCCGAATCAACGCGACCCCCGCGGTGACAGGGCAAGCGGCCCCGGAGCAGGCGCCCGAAAGGGTCCGCCTCCTTCCGCGGAACTGGACGGCGTTATCGTATGATTGAGGAAATAGGTTTCCCGAGACGGATACGTGGAGAACAAGGGAGAGCCGGAAGAAACGGCTCTGGGAGGGCGCCCAGAAGGGCGAATGATCCGTCTCACCGAGCTGTCACGCACGAGGCGCTCGACGTGGCCCGTTACATCACAGACATGACCGCCCAGCTTGAAGCCATGGCGATCGCGGCGCGCCTCGACCTACTCGCCTATTTCCTGGGAATGGCCCGAGCGGAGAGCGAGATTTACGTTCGCACCAATGCCGTCGCTGAAGCCGAGCGCGTGGACGAGGAGCAGCCCTTCCAGGTTGCGGTTGGATACCCGCATGGAAGCAATTCGTTCGATTGAATTCCCGTCCGGCTTAAATTTCGTTGACGGTCGCGCGCAACGCGACCCGATCACCCGAATATTCGAGGCGCCCCGCCACTTCGAGTTCGAGCAGCGCCACCCGCACCGTCCGCGCTGATACCTCAGCGGCCCGAGCCAGTTCGTCGAGCGTGATTGGCGAAGGGCCGAGCAAGGCGACGATCCGCTCGCGCGCGGCCTCCGCTTCGTCGCCGGTGCTGTAAGGCGCTCCGCTCGCGTCGTCGAATTCGTCCCCCGCCCGCGTTCGAGGCGTCGATTCCGGATCGACCCCATACAAAGCTTGTTCCCCCCACAGAGGTTCGCCAGCCTCGCCACTCGCCTCGCGCATGACGGCAAGGTCCTCGTCCGAGCGCACCAACTCAAGCGCGGTTAGCACGTCGTCCGCGCCAGTGCAGATCGACGCGCCTTGCTTCAGGAGATCGTTGGTTCCTTCGGCGCACGGGTCGAGGGGGGAGCCCGGCACAGCGAAGATCTGACGGTTTTGCTCGAGCGCGAATCGCGCCGTGATGAGTGAGCCCGAACCCCGCGCCGCCTCAACCACTACGACCCCTAGGGCGAGCCCGGAGACGATGCGATTGCGGCGAGGAAAGTCTCGCCCGCGCGGCTCCCATTCGATCGGCATTTCGGACAGAACCGCGCCCAATTCGACCATCCGCTCCATCAGCGGCACAGCCTCGCTCGGATAGGGCTTTCCATGCCCTCCAGCCAGCACCCCGACGGCGCCGGTCTCCAGGCTCGCCATATGGGCGCGCTGGTCGATCCCTCGCGCCAGCCCAGAGACGATGACGTAGCCGGCTTGTCCCAGACCGCGCGCCAGCCGGTCCGCGAAAGTCAGTCCGGCAGCGGAAGCGTTGCGGGAGCCGACGATTGCGACCGCCGCCTTGCGCAACGTCGCCGCGCGCCCCCGAAGAGCGAGAATAGGCGGCGCGGAGTCGATCTCCTGTAGCGCCGGCGGATAGTCCGGCTCGCCGACGGCGACGAAGCGGACCCCGAGTCTGCGTGCGGCAATCAGCTCTTTTTCGACCTCTTCGACCGAAGCGATGCGGATCGGGCGCTTCGCGCCTCCGCGCCGAGCAAGCTCCGGCAACGCCTTCAGCGCCGCTGCGACGCCCCCACAATTGGTGACCAGCGCCCGGAAGGTTCGCGGCCCCACATTCTCCGACCGTATCAGGCGCAGCCAATCGAAGCGCTGCTGGTCGGTAAGGCGCACCTCAGGCTTGTTCGCCATCCGCTCTAATTCTTCTGCCCAATTTTCGTCTCCGAGCCTTGGAAAAGCCGGACGATATTGGCGCTGTGCTTGAACCAGACCAGCGCTGACAGCGCGGCGAAGACCAAAGCCGCGCCGCTCTCGCCAATCGCGGCCATGGCGATCGGAGAAACGACCGTGGCCGTGAGCGCCGCCGCCGAGGAGTAGCGGGTAAGCGCCGCGACCGCGAGCCAGACCAATGCGAATACGATCGCCGCCGGCCAAGCAAGGCCGATGAGTGCGCCGAGATAGGTGGCGACGCCCTTACCCCCGCGGAACTTGAGCCAGACCGGATACATGTGGCCGAGGATCGCGCCGGCGGCCGCCGCCAGCGCCGTCGGCGGTCCAAACAACCACCATGCCAAAACGATGGCTAGCGTCGCCTTCAGCGCGTCTAACGCGAGCGTTGCCGCCGCAAGTCCCTTGCGACCGGTGCGCAGGACGTTGGTGGCGCCGATGTTGCCAGAGCCGATCGAGCGCAAGTCCCCTGCCCCGGCAAGCCTCGTCAGCACGAGACCGAAGGGAATGGATCCCAGCAAATAGCCGAGCGCCAGCGCCAACGCCCCGCCGTAAGAAACCCCGACCATGCGCGCTTCCAGCCGACGCGAATTGAACGAAAAATTCTCAATGAGACTATTCGTGTGCGACCCGCCCGGCAACCAGCGTCATCTTGATCCGGCCCTCGAGCCTGGCCGCATCGAAAGGCGTATTGCGGCAGCGCGAATGGAGCGAGGCGGGATCGAGCACATACGGCTCTTCGGGATCAAAGCGGATGACGTCGGCCGGCGCGCCGACCGACAACCTGCCGACCGGCAGCCGCAGGATCTCGGCAGGTCGCGAAGTCATGGCGCGAAGGACTCGCGGCAGGCTGACATGTCCGCCGGCAACCAGGCGCAGGCTCGCCGACAGCATCGTTTCGACGCCGATCGCGCCCGCCGCCGCCTCGGCGAACGGCAGCCGCTTGGTGTCGACGTCCTGGGGATCGTGGTCGGAACAGATGACGTCGATGAGGCCGGCGGCCAAGGCCTCGACCAAGGCCAGGCGCTCGTCCTCGGGGCGCAGCGGGGGCTTGAGTTTGAGAAACGTGCGATAGTCGCCGACGTCAAGCTCGTTCAGGGTCAGGTGATTGATCGACACGCCGCAGGTCACCGGCAGCCGAGCCTCGCGCGCCCGCGCGATCGCCTCGAGCGACAGGCGGTTCGAGATCAGCGCGGCGTGATAGCGGGAGCCAGTCAGCCCGACCAGACGCAGATCGCGCTCGAGCACAATGGTTTCCGCCTCGCGCGGCACGCCGGGCAGGCCAAGCCAGGTCGCGCGCAGGCCCTCGGCCATCACCCCCTCGCGGCTCAGCGACCGGTCCTCTGAGATCGGCGCGATGAGCGCGTCAAAGTCGCGGGCGTAAGTCATGGCGCGGCGCATGGTCAGCGCATCAGGGACCGAATAGGCCCCGTCGCAGAAGGCGATCGCGCCGGCTTCCACGAGCAGACCAATTTCAGCGATCTCCTCGCCTTTGAGCCCCTTGGTCAGCGCCGCAGACGGGTGGACGCGGACCTTGGCGGCATCGCGCGCGCGGCGCAGGATGAAGTCGACGACCGCGGGGTCGTCGACCGGCGGATTGGTGTCGGGACGGGTGACCAGCGTGGTCACGCCCCCCGCGGCGGCGGCGGCGCTGGCGCTGGCGATGGTCTCGCGATGCTCGGCCCCTGGCTCGCCAACGAAAGCCCGCATGTCGACGAGGCCCGGCGAAAGGACATCGCCGCCGCAGTCGACGATCGTCGCCTCAGCCGGCAATTGGTCCCGCGTGACCTTAGGCCCGACGCCGGCGATGACGCCATCGATGACGATAAGCCCGCCGCGCGTTTCGGTCTCCTGAACGGGATCGATGAGACGTGCGTTGAGGAAAGCGATCGGCGGAGCTGAGGTCATGAGCCGCGTCGTTGACTAAAGGGCCGCCCCTGTCAGCGCAAGGCCGCGGCAGGGGGCGACTGCGGAGGTTCGGTCTTGCCTGCGCTCTTGCCTGTCTCGCCAAAAGCGGCTAGAGCGCGCGCTCGCGCAGGGCTCGCATTCGCCGCCCTTAAGCGGACCTAGGCGCCCGTAGCTCAGCTGGATAGAGCACCAGACTACGAATCTGGGGGTCAGGAGTTCGAATCTCTTCGGGCGCGCCATTCTATCAAGTTGATATCATTGCGGAACTA
>Ga0209380_10001436_pt1 | contig 16022 bp, 10 predicted proteins | sample HubBroMetageWFT6_FD_188347 | JGI IMG/M metagenome (GOLD analysis project Ga0209380, IMG submission 188347) | Warmed and freeze-thawed soil microbial communities from the Hubbard Brook experimental Forest, New Hampshire - Hubbard Brook CCASE Soil... | ecosystem: Environmental > Terrestrial >...
TTTGCAACAGAGAACACAACGGGAACAACCCTACAGAGGGAGTCCTCTGCCCAGCGCCTGGCGCAATTGTCGCCCGGCGACGACGAGCATCGCCAGATCCGGGTTGGTGGCTGCGCGCAACTCGGCGACGCTCGCTTCTGCCGGCTCGAGTGCGGCGCTCCGCACCTTGGCCCAGGCGGCAACCGGGTCGGGCTCGTCGACGCCGTCCTGCAGCACGCGCTCGGAAAACTCGCCCTGCAAGCCGAAGAGATCGTCGATTACGGTCTCGATCGCCTGCTTCTGCCATGCCGTCTCGGCCGGCAGCCGCTGCGCCGCGTCACGCATCTGATCGAGCGCGAAACGAGCACCGACTCCGTAATAGACGCGTGCGGTGCGGTCGAGCGGCCGGCTCGCGCGCTCCGACAGGTCGGCGATTTCGAGCGCCGGATAGAGAAAGGCGATACCGCCGATGCGCTGCGCCAGTGCTTGCGGCACGCCCGCGGCGGCAAGCCGCTGTGTGCGCTCGTCTAAGGCAGTACGGTCGCGCGGCGGCAGCAAGTCCAGCAGCGCTTCGGCAAGCGCCCGCGCGCTCGGCCCCAGCCGGGCTATCTCAGAGCCGAGATCAAGCCGGCTCCTGCGCAGCAGCCACGCCGCGGCATGTTCGACGAGGCCGGCGATGTCGAACAGCATTTCGAGCTGCGTGCGTGCAGGGACCCGGTTGTCCAGTTCCTCGACCCCAGCCCAGAGCGCCGGCAAGTCGAACACATCGCGCACGATCCGATAGCCGCGCGCCACGTCGGCCGTGCTGCGGCCGGTGCGGGCACGCATGTCGTGGATGAAGGTGATGCCGGCGCGGTTGACCAGATCGTTGGTGACCACGGTCGCGGTGATCTCGCGCCGCAGCGGGTGCGCCGCGATCTGCGCGGCGAAGCGCTCGCGCACTGCCGGCGGGAAATAGCCCCGCAGCTCGATGGCGAGCTCGGAAGTCTCGGGAAAATTGGAGGCAAGGAGCTCGTCGTAGAGCGACATTTTCGCGTAGGCGAGCAGGATAGCCAGCTCGGGGCGGACGAGGCCTTGACGCGCGGCCGCCCGGGCCGCCAGCGTCTCGTCGTCCGGCAGGAATTCCAGTGTGCGGTCGAGCCGATCCGCGCGTTCGAGATCGCGGATCAGCCTCGTCTGGCGGTCAAGCACGGCGGCGCCGCGCGCCTCCGCGACCGACAACGCCTCGCCCTGCAGATAATTGTCGCGCAGAACCAGCGCCGCGACGTCCTCGCCCATCTCGGCCAGCAGCGGATCGCGTTCCTGGCGACCGAGCACTCCGGCCGCGATCGCGCCGCCGAGCAGCACCTTGATGTTGACCTCGTGGTCCGACATGTCGACGCCGGCGGAATTGTCGATCGCGTCGGTGTCGATCCGCCCACCCTTCAGCGCGTAGGCAACGCGGCCGCGCTGGGTAACGCCGAGATTGGCGCCCTCGCCGACCACCTTCGCGCGCAACGCCTCGGCGTCGACGCGCACGGCGTCATTGGCGCGGTCGCCGGCGTCGAGGTGGCTTTCGGCATGGGCTTTGACGTAGGTGCCAATGCCGCCGAAGAACAATAGATCTACTTCGGCCGTCAGCAGGTGCCGGATCAGTTCGGCTGGGGTCAGATGGTCTTCGGCGATGGCGAAGGCCCGCTTCATCTCCGGGCTGATCGGCACCGATTTGGCCGATCGGTCGAAAACGCCGCCCCCGGGCGAGATCAAGGCGCGGTCGTAATCCGCCCAGCTCGACCGCTCCAGCCGGGACAGCCGCTCGCGCTCGGCAAAGCTGCGCGCCGCATCTGGGTCGGGATCGACGAAGATGTGCAGATGATTGAAGGCGCCGAGGAGGCGGATGTGGCGCGACTGCAGCATGCCGTTGCCGAACACGTCGCCCGACATGTCGCCAACACCGATGACGGTGAAATCGTTTGTCTGGATGTCGCGGCCGAACTCGCGGAAATGGCGCTTGATCAGCTCCCAGGCGCCGCGCGAGGTGATGCCCATCTCCTTGTGGTCATACCCTTTCGAGCCGCCCGAGGCGAAGGCGTCGCCAAGCCAGAAGCCGTATTCCTCGGCGATGCCGTTGGCGATATCGGAGAAGGTCGCGGTACCCTTGTCGGCGGCGACCACGAGGTAGGGATCGTCCTCGTCATGCCGCACAACCGCGGGGGGCGGCGCCACGGTATGCCGCTCGGGGCTCTGCGCGACGATGTTGTCGGTGAGGTCGAGGATGCCGCGGATCAGGATCTTGTAACACTCGACTCCCTCGGCCTGGAGGGCTTCGCGGTAATTCGGCGACCCCGGCGCGGGCGGGCGCTTCAACACAAAGCCACCCTTGGAGCCGACCGGAACAATGACCGCGTTCTTGACCGTCTGCGCCTTCATCAGCCCGAGGATCTCGGTGCGGAAATCCTCCCGTCGATCGGACCAGCGAATGCCGCCGCGGGCGACCTTGCCCGCGCGCATGTGCACGCCTTCGATTTGCGGGCTGTAGACGTAGATTTCGAACAGCGGGCGCGGCAATGGCAACAGATCGATCTGGCTGGAGGCGAGCTTCACCGCGAGCGCCGGCTTCGGCCCTCCATCCGGCAGGGGCTGGAAATAATTGGTGCGGACGGTCTTCAGGATCAGCGTCAGGTAGGCGCGAAGGATCCGGTCTTCGTCGAGGCTCTCGACGCCGTCGAGCGCGTGATCGATGGCCTGCACCTCGGCGATCGCGTCGAGCGAGCCGCCGCCCGCGCGCTCGGGATCGAAGCGGCTTTCGAACAGCTGGACCAGCCGGCGCGCGATCGGTGCGTGGCGCGCTAGCGTTTCCTCCATATAGCCCTGGCTGAAATTCACCCCGGCCTGGCGCAACACCTTGCCGAAAAGCCGGAGCACTACGATCTGCCGCGCCGACAACCCGGCGGCGACGACAAGGCGGTTGAAGCCGTCATTTTCGACCGTCCCATCCGACACGGCGAGCAGCGCCTCCTCAAAGCGGCGGCGCTGCACGGCGGACAGCGCCGACGGCACGGCGCCTGGCGCGATCGTGAATTCGTGCACCCAAACGGCTCTGCCGTCGACGCTGTCGAGGCGAAACGGCTCTTCGGCGATGATCCGCAGCCCGAGATTTTCGAGGATCGGCAGGATGTCGGACAGCACCACCGGCTGGTCCGGCCGATAGAGCCGCAAGCCGACGCCCTGGCCGTCCTCGGTGGGATGCAGCGAGGCTTCCATCGCCGAACCGGCCAGCACCGCCTCAACCCGGTCGAGATCGGCGAGCGCCTGGGCCGGCGTGGTACGCTCCTGGTAGCCGACCGGGAACGCCTGGAAGCGGCGCAGTCGAGCGCGTCCCTCGATCTCGCCGGATATCGCGGACGCGGCTTCCGCGACCTGGTCAAACCAGGTGCGGCCGGCCTCCGCGAGCCGTTGCTCGATAGCGCCCACATCGACCGCCGGCACCGCGCCGCGTGTCGTCGCGATCAGAAACTCGATCCGGGCCAGCACCGACTCGTCGAGATGGGTGGAGGCGTCGGCGAGGGTGCCGGCGAAGGCCTCCTCCAGGATCACGGCAAAGCTTTGCCGCAGCCGGCTGTCGTAGCGGTCGCGTGGCACATAGACGAGACAGGTGACGAAGCGCTCCAGCGGGTCGCGATGCACGAACAGCGCGATGCGCTGCCGCTCCTGCAGATTGAGGATGCTGATCGCCGTGTCGAACAGCGCGTCCTCGCCGATCTGGAACAAGAGGTCGCGCGGGAAGGTGTCGAGAATGTGTAAGAGCGCCTTGCCGTCATGGCTGTCGGGCGACAGGCCCGCGCGGGCTATCGTGCGCTGCACCTTTTGCCGCAGCAGCGGGATCGAGCGCGGGTTGCGGCTGTAGGCCACCGAGGTGAACAGCCCGGCGAAGAGCCGGATGCCGACAACCTCGCCGTCCGGCCCGAAGCGGCGGATGCCGATCGCGTCCATCAGCGCGTTGCGGTGGACGGTGGCGCGCCGGTCGGTCTTGGCGATGAAAAGCAGCTCGCGCCGCAGCAGAAAATCCTGGACGTCGCGCGGCAACGAGCCGAAATCCCGCAAGCCGCCAAACAGCCGGTGGCTCGCCTCGCGCAGAATGCCGAGCGGCGGCGTCGGCGGCTCGAACTCGCCGCCCCCGGCGAAGACGTACTCGCGAAAACCGAGATAGGTGAAGTTGTCGTCGTCGAGCCAGCGCAGGAAATCGATGCCCTCGGCAAGCTCGGCCGGGCGCAGCGGCGGCGGGTCCTCGCTCAATTCGCCGGCGATCGCCCGCAGCGTCTCGCGCATCGGCTGCCAGTCACCGACCGCAGCGCGGGCATCGGCGAGCACGGCTTCAAGTCTTGCCGCCAATCCAGCCAGCTCGGCCGGGTGGGGCTCGCGCGTGATTTCGATCTGCATCCAGGATTCGCGCAACCCCGCCGCATCCGGGGCGAGCGCAACGACCCTGCCGTCGCTGTCGCGCGCGACAGCGAGGATCGGGTGAATCACCAAGCGCACCTCGCGCCCGCCATCGTTGATTGCCGCGGTCACGGAATCGACCAGAAACGGCATGTCGTCGTTGACGATCTCGACGATCGTGTGCGGCGACGACCAGCCGTCGGTATCACGATCGGGGTTGTAGACCCGCACCTTCGCGGTCGCGTTCGGGCGGCGCTCGGCGAAGCGCCACAGCGCCAGCGCCGCGCCGAACAGATCGGCCCGGCTGCGCGCCGCAACATCGGCAGGCGGCACATGCTCGTAAAGTTCGGCGACGAACCGGCGCAGCAGATCGCGCTCGGCAATGTTAGAAACGGTCTCCGCCAACTCCTCGGCCGCGCGGACGCACTCCGTCTTGGTCACCTCGACTGCACTCGCCATGGCCCCCGTCCCGATGCCTCGCCATCCGTTCGGCCGCGCGGAGAGTCTGCCCGGCGAGGCGGCGGAGCAAGCCGTTTTGCTGCCTAATTCGCCTGGCGCTGTTCGGAAGCGGGCGATTCGCCGCTGGAAAAATCTTCGGTTTTTGGCAATGATGCAGCGCTGGCCGGTGCCGGACGAGGCAGATACCGGCCGGGTTGCATCTCGATAACCGTTGCACTTTCGGCCGTGAAGCGAATTTTCTCATTCCTGAATCGCAGCACCGTTTATTGGGTGCCGTTGGCGGTGTTGTTCGCCGTGGTCCTCGCCCATTTGGCGATCCCAAATGTTTTCGAGCGGCTGTCGTTGCTGGCGTTTGACAGCTATCAGCGCGCGGCGCCTCGCCCGGCTGCCACCGATCTGCCGATCCGGATTGTCGACATCGACGACCGCAGCCTGAAAAAGATCGGCCAATGGCCGTGGTCGCGCAGCGTCATCGCTGAGCTCCTCGACAAGTTGCGCGAGGCGGGCGCATCCGTCGTCGTGTTCGACGTGATTTTTGCCGAACCCGACCGCACCTCGCCAAAGCTGTTGCTGCCGCTGCTGACCGATATGGGCGTGGATGGCGGCGAGGCAAAGCAGCTGCTGACGAAGATGACCGATCCGGACGAGCGTCTCGCCGAGGCGATCTCGAAGCTTCCGGTCGTGGTCGGCTTTGCCCTCGTCGCCGGCACCGGAACCGGAAACCCGGTTGCCAAGGCCGGTTTCTCTACGGCCGCCGCGGCCGGATCAAACCCGCTGGTGAATGTCAGGAGTTTCCCCGATTCGGTCGCGGCTTTGCCGGTGTTCCAGAAGCCGGCGGCCGGGAACGGCTTCGACAACGAGCTCCCGGACAACTGGGACAATGTCGTGCGTCACGTGCCGCTGTTGCTGCGTTTGGACGGCAAGCCGGTACCCTCGCTCGCGGCCGAGGCGTTGCGGCTCGGCACCGGGGCACACGGCTATATCGCGAAGGGCGCCGGGGCCAACGGGCAGGAAAGCTTTGGCGAGAATACCGGGCTCAATTCGGTCAAGATCGGTCCACTGGTCGTCCCAACCGACGGGGCCGGCACCGTCTGGATGCATTTCGCGCGTTCCGACCCGAACCTTTACATCTCGGCCGCCGATATCCTTTCCGGCAACTTCGATTCCGCCAAAATCGCCGACAATATCGTGCTGATCGGCGCGTCTTACGCCGGCCTCAACGACTTGCACGCCACCCCGGTCTCCAGCGACATGCCCGGGGTCGAGATCCAGGCGCAGCTGATCGAGCAGGTCCTGCAAGGGGATTTTCTCGCCCGGCCAGATTGGGTGATCGGTGCCGAGATCATGTTCGCGCTGTTGATCGGCGTTGTGCTGATCCTGGCGATACCGCGCGTCGGCGCCTTGCTGAGCGCCGCGGTTGGCGGGGTCGCGGTAATCGGCGCAGTTGCGGCGTCTTGGTTCGCCTTCCGTGATGCTCATTTGCTGATCGATCCGGTTTACCCGATCGCGGTGATCGGGGTCATCTACCTGCTGGGAACAATTCTCAGCTATCGTAGCACCGAGCAGCGCCAGCGCGAGATCCGCCAGGCGTTCTCGCGCTACATGTCGCCCCACATGGTTGAGACATTGGCGAAGCACCCGGAAAAGCTGGTGCTCGGCGGCGAGATCAAGCCGATCACGATAATGTTCTGCGACATTCGCGGCTTCACCACGCTGTCCGAGGGCTTGAGCGCGGCGGAACTGGCGCAGCTGATCAACAACTTCTTGACGCCGATGACCGAGATCATCATGGCCCACAAGGGGACCATCGATAAGTATATCGGCGATTGCATCATGGCGTTCTGGAACGCGCCGCTCGATGATCCCGATCATGCCAAGAACGCGGTCGCCGCGGCACTGGATATGCGAAAGAGGCTGATCGAACTCAACGACGGCTGGAGAGCGCAAGGCAAGCGCGAAATCCATATCGGCATCGGCATCAATACCGGCGAGTGCTGCGTCGGCAATTTCGGCTCGGAGCAGCGCTTCGACTATTCGCTGCTTGGCGACCCGGTGAACCTGTCCTCGCGCCTGGAGAGCCTTACCAAGCAGTATCATGTCGATTTCATCATCGGCGAAGACTCCGCCGAGCTGCTCGATGAACCCAACCTGATCGAGCTCGACCTCGTCGCGGTCAAGGGCAAGTCGCGAGCGGTGCGGATCTTCACGCTGCCGCCGCACCCGGTCGAAACCGAACAGTACCTCGCCCGCCACCAGGCGCTGCTAGCGGCCTACCGCAAGCGCGACTGGGAAGGGGCGCTGGCGCTCCTCGAAGACGATGTGCTCGCCGGCGAGCCCGATATGGCGCCGTTCTACGAGCTGTTCCGCGAGCGCATCGCGCAGCTGCAGATCGAATCGCTCCCCGAGGATTGGGACGGCGTCTACGTAGCGCACGAAAAATAGGCAATCCAAGGCTGCACGCACTCGCGTCTATCCACCCGGAAAATCAGCCGTTTTCCGCCCTCTGTGACATTTTGATGCAAATCAGATTGCATCCGCTTCATTATTCGTCAGCGATTTAGCATAATAATGCGGGGGAAGAAGCGGGGCGGCCCACTCGTTCTCGGGTCGCTGCGTTAGGTGAGAGGCACTTTGGCTGTGGGCGACCTCGTCGCCCGGGAGTCAGGGGAATGGATACATTGGAGTTCCAGGTTTGCCGGCAGGGGCGCGAATCGCGCTGGGTGGTCCGGCTCGGCAACGCCGTTTATGGCGCGTATCTCGATAGGGAGCAGGCCCTGCTCGATGCCGTAGAAGCGGCGCGCGACGCGCTGCAATGCGGCCACGAGGCCCAGGTCTGGTTGCGCGACAGCACCACGCCCGCCCGCATCTTCTGATTTTCCTAGGGCACGCTCCTTCGCGGCCGCAAGTCGGTGCGGTCACAGCGCGGCGAGCATATCCGCGCTGATCAACGCCACCCCACCCTCGCTGCGGTAGAACCGGCGGCCGTCAAGTTCCGGGTCTTCGCCGATGACGAGACCGTCCGGGATCCAGCAGCCGCGGTCGATGACAACCTTGGTGAGCCGTGCATAGCGGCCGACCTGCACCTCCGGCAACACCACCGCCTCCCGGGTCTGTGCATAGGAATTGACGCGCACGCTCGAAAATAACAGCGACCGCCCGACATGCGCGCCGGAAATGATGCATCCGCCCGAGACCATCGAGTCGACCGCGACGCCGCGCCGGTCGGGATCGTCAAACACGAACTTGGCCGGCGGCAGTTGCTGCTGATAGGTCCAGATCGGCCAATTCGGATCGTAGATGTCGAGCGAGGGCACCGGCATGACGAGATCGAGGTTGGCCGCCCAATAGGCGTCGATGGTGCCGACATCGCGCCAATAGGGCTCGGCCTCCGGCGTCGTCTTGACGCAACTGTCCTCAAAGCGGTGCGCCGCGGCCAGCCCCCGGCTGACGATGTGCGGGATCACATCCTTGCCGAAATCATGGCTCGATGTCGGATCTTCGTGATCGCGCTGCAGCTCGGAATAGAGAAAGTCGGCGGAGAAGGCATAGATGCCCATGCTCGCCAGCGCGCGGTCGGGTTTCCCGGCGAGGGCCGGCGGTGAGCTTGGCTTCTCCAGAAAATCGACGATCTTCATCGACTCGTCGACCGCCATGATGCCGAACTCGGACGCCTGCTCGATCGGCACCTCGACGCAGGCGACCATGCACTCGGCGCGCTTCGCCCGCATGTCGGCCAGCATGTTCGAGTAATCCATCTTGTAGATGTGATCGCCGGCCAGCACGACGAAGAACTCCGGCCGCGCCCCGCGCAGAATGTCGAAATTCTGAAACACCGCGTCGGCGGTGCCGCGGTACCAGGTCGCCTCGTCGAGCCGCTGCTGCGCCGGCAGGAGATCGAGAAACTCATTCATTTCCGGGCGCAGAAACGACCAGCCCATCTGCAAATGGCGCAACAGGCTATGCGCCTTGTACTGCGTCAGGACGGCGATCCGCCGGATGTTCGAATTGAGGCAGTTCGACAGCGCGAAATCGATGATGCGGAACTTGCCGCCAAAAAACACGGCGGGCTTGGCCCGGCGGTCGGTCAACTGCTTCAGCCGGCTACCGCGGCCGCCGGCGAGGACCAACGCGATCGCACGTCGCGCGAGGCGTTCCTGGATACGCGCCGACGAAAGCATGGCTCCTCCTCGAATGAACTCTTCGTTGCCGGATCAGGCCACGACGCTGGGCCGCGAGCGCCCAAGCATTCCCTCAATATCGGCCGCCGCCGCCGCGGCAGCCAGCGGCGCGAGCGCGACATCGCCGGCGACGCCGTGCCGATCGGGATCGGCGTCGATGCCGACGGCCCCAAGGGGCACATCTGGCAGCACATCGAAGATGGATTGGACGAAGGCCTCGACATATCCCGGCTGACGGAAAATCGAGACCTTCTTGCGCAGCCCCGAGGTACCCGGGCGTTGATCCGGGAACGGCCTGATGGGAACGTTCTTTACAGTCATCGGCCTCGGCGCCCGTGGATTATTGCGACACTATCGTAATCGCCGCAGCGCGGCGAGCGCGCCGCGGTCCGGCGAGCGGTTTACAGGATAAACCTGGACAGATCGGCGTTCTTGGCGAGCTCGCCCACCCGCTCGCGGACATACTCGGCATCGATGACGATGCTGGCACCGGCCGGCTGGTCCGAGGCGGTAAAGCTGACCTCCTCCAGCAGCCGTTCGAGGATCGTGTGCAAGCGGCGGGCGCCGATGTTCTCGACCGTGGCGTTGATCTGCTCGGCCAAGAGCGCGATCTCGTCGATCGCATCGGGGCGGAAATCGAGCTCCAAGCCTTCGGTCGCCAGCAGCGCACGATACTGCTTGATCAGGCTGGCCTCAGGTTCGGTCAGGATGCGCCGGAGATCGTCGCGGTCGAGCGCCTTCAGCTCGACCCGGATCGGCAGCCGACCCTGCAATTCGGGCAGGAGATCGGACGGTTTTGCCAGATGGAAGGCGCCTGAGGCGATGAACAGGATGTGGTCGGTCTTGACCGCGCCATGCTTGGTCGCGACCGTGGTGCCCTCGATCAGCGGCAACAGATCGCGCTGCACCCCCTCGCGGCTGACATCGGCGCCGATACCGCCGCCGGCGCGCTCGCTGCGCCCGCAGATCTTATCGATCTCGTCGAGGAAGACGATGCCGTTCTGCTCGACCGCGGCGATCGCCTCGCGCACGATCGTCTCCTGGTCGAGCAGCTTGTCGCTCTCTTCGCTCAGCAGCACCCGATAGCTGTCCGCGACGGTCATCCGTCTCGGCTTGGCGTGCGTGCCGAACGCCTTGCCGAAAATGTCGCCCAGATTGAGCATGCCCATCTGCGCACCCGGCATGCCCGGGATCTCAAAGGTCGGCAGGCTCGCCGCCGCGCTCTCCTGGACGGTGATCTCGATCTCGCGGTCGTCGAGCGCGCTCTCGCGCAGCATCTTGCGGAATTTCTGCCTGGTGTCGGGGCTGGCGTTGGTGCCGACCAGGGCATCGAGCACGCGGTCCTCGGCCGCCAGCTCGGCCTTGGCCACGACCTCCTTGCGCAGCCGCTCGCGCGTCATCGAGATCGCGACCTCGACAAGGTCGCGGGCGATCTGCTCGACATCGCGGCCGACATAGCCGACCTCGGTAAACTTGGTCGCCTCGACCTTCAGAAACGGCGCTTGGGCGAGCCGAGCGAGGCGGCGCGCGATCTCGGTCTTGCCGCAGCCGGTCGGACCGATCATCAGGATGTTCTTCGGCAGCACCTCTTCGCGCAGCTCCGCCGGCAGCTGCTGGCGGCGCCAGCGGTTGCGCAATGCGATCGCGACGGCGCGCTTGGCGTCGTCCTGACCGACGATGTAGCGGTCTAGCTCGGAGACGATCTCGCGCGGGCTGAACGAGGTCATGCCGCATACCTATTGTCATGGCCGGGCTTGACCCGGTGGCCGGGCATGGCGGCAGAGTGGGCGATGGCCGGACTCATTTGTTACAGGGACAGCTTTTCCAGCGTGATCTTGTCGTTCGTATAAACGCAGATCTGCGCGGCGATCGCCATCGCCCGCCGGGCTACCGTCTCGGCGTCGAGCCCGTCGATACCGATCAACGCCCGGGCCGCGGCGAGCGCGTAGCCACCGCCCGAGCCGATCCCGATGATGTCGTCCTCGGGTTCGAGCACGTCGCCGGTGCCGGAGAGGATCAGCGACACATGCTTGTCGGCGACCGCCATCATCGCCTCGAGCCGCCGAAGGTAGCGGTCGGTCCGCCAGTCCTTGGCCAATTCGACGCAGGCGCGGGTCAACTGCCCCGAATACTGCTCGAGCTTGGCTTCGAGCCGCTCGAACAGCGTGATCGCGTCGGCAGTCGCGCCGGCAAAACCGGCGATGACGCTGCCGTCGCCGAGCTTGCGGACTTTCTTGGCATTGGATTTGACGATGGTCTGGCCCATCGACACCTGACCGTCGCCGACGACGATAACCTCGCCGCCCTTGCGCAGCGAAAGGATCGTCGTGCCGTGCCAGGCGGCATTGTCGGGGGAACGCGCCATCTGCGGCAGATGTAAGGAAGGCGGCGTCCCGATCAAGCGCCCTTTGCCAAGCGCCGCCGAGCTGGGACCGCGGCCCTCTCGCCCGCGGTCCCTAACTTCAGTCTAATCCGTGCCGAGAGCGAGGCGCGGCGGCTTCTCGGTCTGATCCTCTTCGCCCAGATCCTCGATCGCGCGGCCGTGGGTTTCGACCCCGAGGAAGGCAAAAGCCCCCGCCACAAAAACCATGCCGATGGCGAGGAAAATGAAGGCCGGCAACACCGCCTCGGACGTCGCCTTCGGCGAGACGATGTTGTCGCTGCCGGCGATCAGCGCCAGCGCCAGCGGGCCCAAGACCTTGCCGACGCCGTTCGCCGCCTGGCCGAGACCGGAGGAGCGTGCGCCGAGCCTTACACCATATTGCTCGACGGTGTAGGGCGCGAGATTTGAGAAACCACCCTCGACAAAGAAGGCGGAAGCGGCGACCAGCACGATCATCAGCGGGAAGCCACCGATCAGGATGCTGTTGTAGAGGCCCGCCAGCAGCAGGCAGACCGCCGCCAGCAAGCCGAAGACCGTGCCCAGATGGCGCCGCCCGGTCATCGGCGCGATGATCGACAACAGGATCTTGCCGATCACGCCGCAGCTGGCGACGTAGATGAAATAGCCGGCGGCCTGGCCGACCGGCACGTTGAGCACCAGGGCGACGATCGTCGGGCCCCACAGGTAATAGCCGTAAGCGGCGGTCGAGGAGCCGCACCAGATGATCACGGTCTGCCAGAACAGCCGGCGGTTGGCATAAAGCTCCTTGAGGCTCGCGCCCGGCGGCGAGGCCGGCGGCGCCGTCGGGAGTGGCACCGATTGCAATGGCACGCCGAGATGCTTCGCCACTTCGGCCCGCGCTTCGGCAAAGCGCCCCTTGGCGGTCAGCCATCGCACCGATTCGGGCACGAAGGCCCACACCAAAAGCCCGAAGATCGCCGGCGCGATCCCGAGCATCGCGAGGCCTCGCCAGCCCAGCATCGCGAACAGCGTCGCCGAGGTGATCGAGGCGAGCAAGGTCCCGGCGCTGGCGAAGACGATGTAGAAGCTCGTCATGCCGGTGCGCCAGCGGGTCGGCGTCAGCTCGACGACGATCGTCAGACAGGGCGTGACGGCGGCGGCGAGGCCGAACCCGACCAGGATCCGCAGCGATGCCAGAAGCACCCAGGCGCCGGTCGGGAGTACGCCGATCAGGGCGGCGCTGATCGCGCATATAAGCGTGCCGGTGACGATCTGCAGCTTGCGCCCCAAGACGTCGGAAAGGCTGCCCCAGATCAGGGCGCCGAGAATCGCGCCGATGCCGCCGCCATAGAGGATCAGCCCCGACTGGCCATAGGTCAGCTGCCATTCCGGCCCGATCTTCGAGAGGATGAAGGCGATCAGAAAGAAATCGAAAAAGTCGAGCACCGTGATCGCCGACAGCAGACCAAAGCTGACCCAGTAGCGCCGGTTGAGCGGCGCGCCGTCGAACATCGCCAGAAGATCGTCGGAGCTTTGCCCGGCCATCGGCATTTCCTTCCCTACCCGGCGCCAGCCCAAAGCGGGCGGCATCCAATTTGCGTTTTGTTACCGACCCGACACGGATGTCGTGGTCGCTCAAGCCGGGCTAACTATCTGCCGGGCAACGCGGAAAGGCAATACCGGCAGGCGCGACCAAACGGCTCGTCAAATCCACATCGCCGGTGCGCTCGGCCCCCTCGGCGGTCAGCGTTTGACGAATACCGTGTCGCCCTCGACCCGCACCTCGTAGACCGGCACATCGGCTGAGACCGGGCCGTCGAGGAGCTTGCCGGTGCGGACATCGAACTGGGCGAAATGCAGCGGGCACTCGACGATGTGGCCGTCCAGCCGGCCGCGCGACAGCGGCGCGTTCCGGTGTCCGCACATGTCGCGCAGCGCGTAGAACTGGCCGTCGACATTGGCCAGCACGATGCGCTCACGATCGATGGCGACAAATTTCATCTCGCCCGATGCAAGATCGCCCACTTGAGCGACGGCAACAAAGCCGTTCGGGAGATTACTCATGAGGCAGGTCGTCGAGATTGCGTAGTCGCTCTGCTCCTCGCAATGACAACTACTGTGTCGTCATTGCGAGCGGAGCGAAGCAATCTCGACGGGCCGGTTTTCAGTTCAGCGCGAAGCCGAACATCTTGGCGGCGTTGCTCGAGGTGATCTTTTGCAGATCACCCTCGGGCACGCCCTTGAACATGCGCTGGATGAATTGCTGCGAGCGCGGGAACGTCGCCTCGGCATGCGGGTAGTCGCTACCCCACAGCATGTTTTCGACGCCGATATAATCGCGCAGTTGCACGCCGATATCATCCTCCATGAATTCGACGAACATATTGCGCTTCCAGTAATCGCTCGGCATCAGCCCTTCGGCCGATTTCCAGCCTTTGGTGAAGACCGGCCGCTCGACATAGGTGAAGTCCATCTGCTTCAGCCAGTGCGGGATCCACGATGCCTCGTGCTCAACCGAGCCGAGCTTCAGACCCGGGAACTTGTCGAAGACGCCGGCGAACAGCATCGATCCCAAGGCATAGCGCACCCAAAAATCGGTGGTCGAGCGGCCGGCTCCGGTCATCTCGGTCACGTCCATCGTGAACTCGTTGCCCGGAACGCCGTAGCGCGGGGTGGCGATATGCATCAACAGCGGATGCTTCAATTCCTGCGCCGTCGCCCAGAGCTTGTCGTAGACCGGGCTCGAATAGGGCTTGCCCGGCTGCGGCGCGACCGGGATGAACGAGCCGACGAGGCCCATCTTGACGCAGCGCTCCAGCTCCTTGGCGGCCGCGTCGGGATCGTCGACATTGAGCATCGCGATGCCCTTCAGCCGATCGGGGTGCGGCTTGCAGAAATCGGCGATCCAGTCGTTGTAGACGCGGCAGATCTCGGTCAGAAGATCGCTGTCCGGGATGCGGTACCAGAAGAGGCCCTGGCTCGGCTGCAACACCGAGCCCCAGATGCCGTCCTCCTCGTTCTCGACCAGCATCGCATCGGCATTGTAGGCGCCCTTGCGGACATCCTCCCACAGGCCGAGGAAGTCGATCTGCGACGGGTCCTCGAAGCGCTGGCCGGCTTGCATCACCGCGCCCAGCGTGCCGACCTGCTGACCGTCCAGCATCCAGGCGTCGTATTCGCGACCGGCCGGGGTCTTGCGCCGCTCCATTTTGGGCGCCCGATTGCGGAACCGCGGCTCGATGCGATCGGTGTACATGTCCGGCGGCTCGACGATATGGGAGTCCGCCGAAATCAGCTTCCACTCTGCCATCGCTGACCTCCCTAAAGTTTCGGCCGGCGAGTGCCGGTCAGTCGTACAATCATAAACCGAAATCCGTCAGTCGCGCGAGTTATCTGAACGACGTTCAGCCTCGGCCGCGCCACGGTGCCGGATCAGTCGCCCTTCACGCGGCGACGCGACTGCCGCTACAATCGTATAGAGAGAATGGGCGCCGCGACGCGCCGCTATCCAACCAGATGACTCCGCGGGAGGGCCCAATGAAATTCCTGACTGATGAAGATCTGACCAAGCTGCTGCCGGCCGAAACGGCATCGTTTCCGTCGCCGGTGCCGACGCAGATCGTGTCGAGCGAGGAATATCTGCCGGTGCCGCAGACCAAACCGCAGCGCGAGGTCGAGGCACGGCTGAAAGCGATGAGCGACGAATTGGCGAGACGCCAGGGCCTGTCGCGCCGCCGCTTCTTTCAGACCGCGGCCGGCATGGCCGCCTCCTTCGTGGCGATGAACCAGGTGTTCGGGCATCTCTTCGATGCCAGCGTCGCCGAGGCGGCAACCCCGGATCTCGCCAACGAGCGCGCCGCCGGGCTCTCCGGCCAGTACGTCATCGACGGGCATACCCACTTTCTGCGCGACGACACTCGGCTCAACGGCTTTGTCGCGATGCGCAACGCGGTCGGCAAGACCGGCTGGAACAAGCAGCTGAGCGAGGAGGGCGAGCAGACCATCGACAACCTCAAATACGGCAATTACGTCAAAGAGGTCTACATGGACAGCGACACCAAGGTGGCGCTGCTGTCCAATTCGCCCTCCGAGGTGCCGGAAGACTGGTTCATCCCGCAGGAGCAGGTGTTCCAGACCCGCGAGCGGGTCAACAAAGAAGCGGGCAGCCGGCGCATGCTCGCGCATTTCACCTTCACCCCGGGCTGGCCGGGCTGGCTCGACAAGGTCGACGAGGCGGTCGAGCGCTTCAAGCCGGATTCGTGGAAGGGCTACACGGTCGGCGACAACACCCATAAGGACAAGGCGAACCATCCGTGGCACGCCGACGACGAAAAGCTGATGTACCCGTTCTACGAGAAGATCGCCAAGACCGGGATCAAGAACGTCTGCATCCACAAGGGGCTGTTCGCGCCGGCGGTGGCCGAGAAATTCCCGCGCCTCCTGCCTTATGCCGATGTCAGCGATATCGGCAAGGCGGCGAAGGATTGGCCGCAGCTGAATTTCCTCGTCTACCACTCGGCCTATCGCTGGGTCGGCGGCGACCCGGCGCAGGCGATGGCCGAGTTCGACAGCACCGGGCGCAGCTCGTGGACCAGCGACCTCGTCGAGATCCCCGAGAAATACGGGGTCAACAATGTCTACGG
>Ga0209380_10001438_pt1 | contig 16005 bp, 13 predicted proteins | sample HubBroMetageWFT6_FD_188347 | JGI IMG/M metagenome (GOLD analysis project Ga0209380, IMG submission 188347) | Warmed and freeze-thawed soil microbial communities from the Hubbard Brook experimental Forest, New Hampshire - Hubbard Brook CCASE Soil... | ecosystem: Environmental > Terrestrial >...
GTACAGCGCCCGCCGAAGGCATTCAGATTTCCATTCCTCATTGCGATAGAGGAGTCGGAAAGGTGATCCAAAGTCCCACCAGCGCGGATCTGATTGACGGGGTGCAAGTGAGCCCGGTGGCCCTGTGGCCGGACGATCGTGGCTATTTTCTGGAAGTCATCCGCATGCGGCAGGGTCTGGCGGCGCACTTTCCGCCCGAAACCACCCAGGTTTCCGCCGCACTCAGTTATCCCGGAACGATTAAGGCGTTTCACTTCCACAAGCATCAGACCGATCTATGGGTTCCCGCGGCCGGGATGCTGCAAATCACACTGGTCGATCTGCGGCCGAATTCCGCCACCTTCGGCCTCAAGAACACCCTGTATGCGGGAACGCTGCGCCCCTGGCAGGTGCTGGTGCCGCCCGGCGTGGGCCACGGATATAAAGTGATCGGTGAGGCGCCCGCCATGCTGGTATACGTCACCAATCGCATCTACAACCCGCAAGACGAGGGCCGCATCCCGTACAACGATCCATCCATTCAATACGATTGGGAACTTCAGTACAAATGAAATTCCTGGTGACGGGAGGAGCGGGCTTTCTCGGCTCGCATCTGTGCGACGGACTGCTCGGCGAGGGCTATTCGGTCATCGCGGCCGACAATCTGCTGACCGGGCGGACGAGCAACCTCGATCATCTGCGGAATGATTCGCGCTTCGAGTTTGTCGAAAAAGATGTTTGCCAGCCCGGCGAATGGGGCCCACTCGATTACGTGTTTCATTTTGCCAGCCCGGCGAGTCCCGTCGATTACGCCGCGCACGGCATCGCAACGCTGCGGGTGGGATCATATGGGACATTCGAGGCGTTGGAGACGGCGCTTCGCTGCGACGCGAGATTCATGATGGCCTCCACCTCAGAGTGCTATGGCGACCCAATGGTGCATCCGCAAACCGAGACCTATTGGGGAAACGTGAATCCCATAGGCCCGCGGTCGGTCTACGACGAGGCCAAGCGTTTTTCGGAAGCCGTCACCATGGCGTACCACCGCTATCACCAGGTGGACACGCGGATTTTGCGCATCTTCAACACCTATGGCCCGCGCATGCAGATCAAAGACGGGCGAGTGATTCCGAATTTTATGTGGCAGGCGCTGCGCGGAGAAAATCTGACCGTCTATGGCGAAGGACGCCAGACCCGCAGTTTCTGTTACGTGAGCGACGAGGTCGATGGCATTCTGCGCCTGTCGCGCTGCAATGAGCACACGCCCGTGAATATCGGCAATCCATCCGAGTTCACCATCTTAGAATGCGCGCAAAAGGTGATTGCGACAACTGGATCAAAAAGTCAGGTTAAGTTCGAAGCGCTGCCGCTGGATGATCCGAAACAGCGCTGTCCGGATATTTCGAAGGCGAAGCGGCTCCTGGGGTGGGAGCCGAAAGTTGACTTGGAAGCGGGGCTGAAACTTTCTCTGGAATATTTTCGCCGAGCGGTGGCAGAAAAAGAGCAGCCGGCTTAGCGGAGTTGCTCGTCCAGCTCCGGGCCGGCGGAGAGAATTGCCAGCAAGCGCAGAACTTCTTCGCGCTCGACGGAATCGCGAAAGGTAAAACGGACGCCCATGCCGAAGCCGGGATGAATGGTCATCACCTGGCCGGAGATTCTTAATTTCGTGTCGGCGGTGCGCACCAGAATCTCCACGCCCGACTGACCCGCGAACGGGGTCGGCATCTCGACATAACAACCACCCTCGCTGATATCAGACAGCATGCAGCGATTGGGCACTTTGGATCTGAGTCGGTAAACTTCCGCGCCCAGCTTGCAGGCGAAACGATGCTCGCCGCGCCGATTGCTGGCATTTGAAAGGATGCTGGAATCCCTCGGCTCAAGGGTGGCCTCGCTGCTGGTACGCGGCGGAGTCGCGAGCGACTGGTTCGCGGCGGATTCCGCGACCGCTGCCGGGGGCGCCCCGAGCGAGGTTGCCTGAGGATTATTTTGCTGTAGCCAGTTCTGCATGAGCCGCCGCGAAGACTGGGGCACATCGAGGAAGCGAATTCCTGTCCTGCCACCGGCGTCCTGCCACGCCACCTCACCTGACAGGCGGATCATCTGTTCCTGATTGGGAAGCGCAAACTCAAAATAGACTTTGCAGGTTGACGGAATGCGGATGTTCGTCTGGAGCGAAGTTCCGCCCTCGCTGAGATCGGTCAAAACCGCGCTCAGTTCGGGCGCTCCGGGATAGGCAACGTTGGCCTGCGAATTTACCGGTGTGCGCGTTGCGCGCCGCCGTTCGCGGCGCATCAAGCCCCGCGCGGCCCGCAGACTTATCCGCGTGCGTTCCGAAGAGAGCGGACGATAGAGAACAAAGTTGGCGCCCAGCCCAAAGACCGGGCGAGCGTTGAACCCGCTGTCGACAATGGCAATCAGCAGAGTGGAGCGGTTTTTTGCCGAGTGCCGCAAGCGCGTGAGAAATTCTTCGGAGTTCTGATCGGCGCGATAGTCGAGGACAATGGCGTTGAAATGATGGCTTTCGAGCAGTTCGAGTCCCTCGGCGGGCGAGGACACGCTCTCCGCCAATATTCCCAGTTCCGACAAGCTGAGCGTCAGCAGATTGGCGGATTCCTGATCCAAACACACCACTAGGGCGCGCAAATCCATAGTAGCAAGATGGTAAAAGAGGGCAGGTGCCAGTCACAAGTTACCAATGTCATGATGGACTGCGCCGTGAGCTTGCCAGGCGAACCTACCGCTCTCAAGATGGTCAGGCTTCAGACCCGTGTGTTGGGCGATCTTGGCTAACCTCCGAGGACCAATTTCCTCGCGGTCGTGACATCCGAACATCTAATTCCCGCAGGCTGGATGGTGCAGTTTTACGAATTGCACGTGTCGGCTCCGGTCGCTGCCTGGCGGCCTTCGTTTGGTCATGAGATCCCCAGAATGCTTTACCAATCATCCCGATGCCCTTTACATTGGTAACGTGGTTGGGCAAATCCCAGCGTACTCCTTTCTCGCCTCCCCACTCCACCCGTGTGTGCGGAAGGCGCAGCAAAGCGTCTACTTCGTCGTGTTTGTAATCGTTGGGCTGGCTGCGAATTTGTTTGCAGCAGCTTCCGCGCGCTGGATCGTCATTCAACAGCCCGTTCGCCTGGTCAACGGATCGCCTATTCTCTTCCGCATTACCACACCTCAACCTGTGCGCACGCTTTCGGCTAGCTGGCTGGATCACGAGATCACTTTCAACTCCGATGCGACACACAAAGCATGGTTTGCGCTCGCCGGGGCCGCACAAGAAACCAAGCCGGGAGATTATTCGCTCCTGCTCCACGCCCAGACACCCGCCGGGCAAGCGATCTCGTTTGAAAGGAAAATTCGCATCGATCGCGAGCGTTATCCCCGTGTGCTGCTGAAAGTTCCAACGCGTTACACCGCGCCCAGCCCGGAAGATCAGCGCGAGATCGCACAGGACAAGGAAGTAAAAGCAGAGGCATTCAAAACTGTAAGTTCGGAGCGCGAGTGGAAAGGTTCTTTCGCGCCTCCAGTCGATGCCGAAATTTCCGACGTCTTTGGAGTCGAGCGCGTCTTCAACGGATCTGTGCAGAGCACGCATCAGGGTCTCGATTTCCGCGTCCCCAGCGGAACTTCAGTCGCGGCAGTGAACGACGGCCACGTCATTCTGGCGCGGCCGCTTTTTTTCGAAGGCAATTGCGTCGTGATCGACCACGGCCAAGGGTTGCTGACGCTCTATCTGCACCTGTCGAAATTTCTGGTCAAGGAAGGCGACGATGTAACGAAAGGCCAGCCTATCGGGCTGAGCGGCGGCACGGGACGTGCCACCGGACCGCATCTGCATCTCGCCGTGCGCTGGCAAGGAGTGTATTTGAATCCGCAGGTGTTGCTGAAATTAAAGTTGCCATAACGATTAGCGAGCGGTTGCATTGCCGGGCGCGCAACTCGAAATAGTCGGGACTACAACCTATCTCTTTATCGTTGTCGTCCTGAGCGAAGCGAAGGAGCTATGCGTTGGAATGCGGCAATGCACCGGTCTTTCGCTGCGCTCGGGATGACAACACGCGAGATCAATACGGAGCGAAAAGCTAAGCTCAGTCGCCCGCCGCCAGCAGCGCTTCCTCCGCCTCCCACAGGCCGTCGCGAAACGCCACGCTTCTTCCTGAGATGGCCGGGATGCGCTCGCCGGGAACAATGATTCCGACCAGGTTCAGCGGGTCCGCGGCCGCAATCACGAGGCGCTCTGCCTTTGCATTCTGCGGCAATTTGCGGTGCGCGCGCAATGATTCAACCGCGACGGGAAGTGCGAACTGCTCTCCGAGAAAGCCGTCGACGAAGCGGCCGCCGCGGATTTCACCGCGATCTTCGAGCCGCCGATAGCCGATCTGCAATTCACGCCAGCGCGGCAGATTGGTTTCGCGCAGCAGCAGGTCGCGAAACACCACGCCATAGCGCCGCAACAACATCCAGCAGCAGGATTCAACACCGCGGTCGCGGTCGGCGCCATCGGTGTGCAGTAGCGACCAACGCCCGGGCGCATGACGCGGCCGGCGTACTTTCCCGATGCCGGTGCCGCTCGCACTCTTCGGCGTCACCAGCGCGCGCAGATTCTCGAAGCCGTCAGCGGTCACCAGGCCCGCTGCGACCAGCTCCCAGAGACCGGTCTCGACTTCGGCTTTCAACCGCCCCGTCGCACGCACCATGTCGGGAAAAAATAACGCGCCGCGTTGTTTCAAAAGTTCGAGCAGCGCCTGCGCCACCGGACTCAGGAACGACGACGTCGCTGAATCGTCCGCTCCGGGATGATGCGGGCGGAGCCAGTCGGCATCTTCGCGCACAAAAAATGCAATCGGCGCGACCCGCGTAGGAATCACGCGCCGACGGTTCTCGCGCCCGTTCTCATCGCTTCCCGTCGCCTCAAGCGTCGCCGGATGCGGCGAGAGGCGGCCCCATCCGACCACGCCCGCCAGGCACAACTGATCGAGGTGCGCGGGATCGTAGTCCGTGATTCTGCGCGCCAGCACAAAGCGCTCCCACGCGCTTGCAGGAATTTCGAAGCCCTGCAACTGACGAATTACTTCGAGCGTCCCATGCTCGCCGCGCACTTGCGTGCCCGGAGCGATGTGCTGCCAGCGCAAAAGCCAACTCATGAACTGCGACGCGGTGACGGGAGCGATCTGCTTGCGCAGCGTCGCAACAGTCAACCGATGAATGCGCGCCAGCAAACGCCGCTCGCACCACTCGGTTTCGGATTCGCCGGCGGATGGGTTTGCAGGATGCGATTCACCCGGCCGGAATTTGCCGCGCAGAATCGATCCGCTCGCCTCCATGCGCAGCAAAGCTTTTTCAATTTCAGAGGCGGGCACACCGAGCAATTCGCCGATCTCAGGGGCGGTGGTTGGGCCAAGGTGCGGCATCCATCCCTGCACCGCAGTCAGCAAAGCGTCGGCGAATGTGACTTGTGTGGGAGCGGAGCTTTGCTCCGCCTGGACGGGGCCGATCCCCGTCACTCCACGATGCGTCACTCCACGATGCATTGCCTGGAAATATTCCAGGCGCTCGGCGGCTACCCAATATTGTTTGTCCGCAACATCCGCGACAGCCGCGCGATTCTCGGCTCGCAAGCGATCAAAGAACGAAGCCCATTGAGCGGTCGATTCTGATCTTGCGGACTGAGAACTGAAAACCGCGAGCTGACTGCCAAGGGCTGACTGCGGAGCGCTCTCCACCGGCAGCGCAACCAGCGTATGCAACACATCGTGCAATTCATCGGCGTCGCGCACATCGGGCCACGCCTCTTGCTGCACTTGCCGAATCGCGGCGGGATCGAGCGCCCCGACTTCTTCGAGCACCGATGCCGGCAACACGCGCCGCATCTCGACCGCGCGCGCGCGGCGCTCTTCGAGTGGAGCATCATCGAGGTAAGCGTATGGATTCGCGTTAAGAATTTCGTGCGAGAACTGCGACGGCACCGGTGTGTCGACCGCGAGGCAACGAATCCGTCCCTGCTCGATTCCGCAGAGCACGGCGCGTAGGCCGTCGACATCGAGCGCTTCCGTGAGCACGTCTTTCATGACTTCGCGAACCAGTGGGTGGTCGGGTATCTTGATATCGCCTTCGATATTTTCCTGGCACGCGGCGACGTCGGGAAAAACCGACGCCAGCAGATCGTCGGAACGCATCCGCTGAATCTGCGGCGGAACTTTCTTGCCACCCTGAAAACGCAAGAGCGCTAGCGCGCGCGTCGCATCCCACCGCCAGCGAGTTTGAAAAATTGGCGAAGCCAGCGCCGCCTGCTCCAGAATCGGCGCCATCGTTTCGGAATGCAGAAAGTGAAAGACGTCGGCCAGCGGAAAACTATGTTGCTCGGCCAGAGCGATGTTTAATCCATTGTCGGTGGCCGCCGCTTGCAGCTCGAAATTGAAGCCGCGGCAGAAGCGCTTGCGCAGTGCCAGTCCCCAGGCTTTGTTGATGCGGCCGCCGAAGGGCGCGTGGATAATCAACTGCATCCCTCCGCCCTCGTCAAAGAACCTTTCGGCGATGATGGTTGTCTGCGTCGGCACATCGCCGAGCACGGTGCGCCCCTCGAGCGTGTACTGAATTAATTGTTCAGCGCCGGATAGATCGAGCCCGCATTCTTCGCCCAGCCAGTTCACAGTCTCGGCGACCACCGGCAAATTGCGCCAGCCCTCGACTGGCAACACGCCCGGTAAGCGATCGCTGATGTCTTTGCGCAATTCGCCGAGCTGCAGCGAAAGTTCTTCGGTGCGCGCGGGCGCTTCGCCGCGCCAGAAGGGCACACTCGGCGGTGCGCCACGCGCATCTTCGACTAGTACGCGCGAAGTCTTTCCCTCCACGCGCCGTATCCGCCATGAAGTGTTGCCGAGCAGCATGATATCGCCGGCCATGCTTTCGACGGCGAAGTCTTCATCGACTGTGCCAACCGTGCCGCCATCCGGCTCGGCGACCACGGTGAACAGAGCATTGTCAGGAATCGCGCCGCCGCTCGTGATCGCCGCCAGTCGCGCGCCGCGCCGCGCCCGCAGCTTGCGGTGGATGCGATCATGGTGCAGGTAAGCGCCATAGCGTCCGCGCTGCGAAGCAATGCCTTCCGAGAGCATCGTAAGTACTTCGTCGAAAGCCTGGCGCGTGAGGTTGCGATAGGGATAGGCGCGCTTGACCAACGCGAATAGTTCGTCTTCGTCCCAGCCGTCGTTCGCTTGACTCTCAGATGATTGATCGCCCGACTTGTCGGCCGGGGCGGTGCTGCCCGCGGCGGCGCAACACGCTACCGTCTGCTGCGCCAGAATGTCGAGCGAGGCTTCCGGAAAAATGAGCCGGTCTAATTCTCCCTTGCGAATGGCTCGCACCAGCACGGCGCATTCGGCCAGGTCGTCGCGCGTGGTAACGAAGAATCGTCCTTTCGGAACCGCGCCGCGCCAGTGGCCGGATCGGCCCACTCGCTGCAACGCTACCGCGATCGAACGCGGCGAACTGATGTGGCAGACCAGGTCTACCGTTCCCACGTCGATGCCGAGCTCAAGCGATGCGGTCGCGACCAGAACTTTTACCTGGCCTTCTTTCAGCTTGCGCTCCGCCTCCAGACGTAGCTTGCGCGACAGGCTGCCGTGATGCGCGGCTACGTTCTCTTCGCCGAGGCGCTCGCCCAGCTGATGAGAGATGCGCTCGGCTAACCTCCGGGTATTCACAAACACCAGGGTCGAACGGTGCGCATTCACCAGTTGCACAATGCGCTCGTAAATCTCGTCCCACATTTCGTTTGAAGCGACGGGGCCGAGTTCGGTCGACGGCACTTCGACGCCAAGATCGAGTTTGCGCTTGTGGCCGACGTTGACGATCACCGGATCGGGGCGCGGATTGTGAGGATCGGAAGTGCCGGCTAGAAAACGCGCGACCTCTTCAATCGGCTTTTGCGTCGCAGAAAGCCCAATGCGCACGGGCGGACGATGGGTCAGCGCCTCCAGCCGCTCCAGAGAAAGCGATAGATGCACGCCGCGCTTGTCATCGGCTACGGCATGAATCTCATCGACGATTACGGTCTCGACATCGCGGAGGATGGCGCGACTTTTCTCCGCCGTCAGCAGAATGTAGAGCGACTCGGGTGTGGTGACGAGAATGTGCGGAGGCCGCTTCAACATCAGGCGGCGGTCTTTCATCAGCGTGTCGCCCGTGCGCACGGCGGTGCGGATCTCCGGCATCAGCAGGCCGCGGTCACTCGCCATCTGCAAAATCTCGCCGAGTGGAATTTCGAGATTTTTCTGAATGTCGTTGCCGAGCGCCTTGAGCGGCGAAACGTAAAGGACTTCGGTGCGGTCGCTCAACTCGCCGGCAAGCGCCTTGCAGACGAGCCGGTTGATGCAGGCTAGAAAAGCGGCCAGCGTTTTACCCGATCCCGTCGGAGCCGAGATCAGCGTGGTGTGGCCGGCCAAGATGTGAGGCCAGCCCTGCTCCTGCGGCTCGGTCGGCGTAGAGAAGCGCACCGTGAACCACTCCTGAACCAGCGGATGGGCCCAGGCAAGCGAAGAGGAGACTACGGACGGCATAAAAATCATTGTAAATAAATCCGCCAGTTTCGTAAAATGTTCGCCTGGCGGGGTCACCCCGTGAACTGACTCCTGATCTCTCTATGCTCGGAGAAGCGGTTTGAGAATATACTGTCGGCCCATGGCGAGTGTCTGCCGCCAGGCTTCGACGGAGCCGAACCGCCTCGAAAGGACTGCCTATGAACTTCACCCGCATTGCTCTCGCCGCCGTAAGCGGTTTTGTGGCTTACTTCATTCTCGGCAGTCTGGCGTTCGGTCTGTTTCCGTCGCTGCGAAATGAATTCCTCAAGTACCCCGCCATTTACCGCTCCGAGGAAGCGATGAAGAGCGTCATGCCCGGCGGAATGGCCGCCATGTTCGTAGGGATCGCGATGCTCGCGGTGCTTTACGCAATGCTATACCGGGGCCGGTCCGGCCTCGCCGAAGGCGCACGCTCCGGGGCGATCTTCGGTGTGCTCATAGGAGTCTTCGCAATCTGCGCGTTTGTCGTGCACAACTATGTCAACTTGCAAATCGGCTTGAAACTCACCGCGCAACAAGCAGTCGCTTATTTTGTGGAATGGGTGGTCACGTGTATGGTGATCGGCCTTATCTATCGTCCCGTCGTGCCTCACTGACGGAGCCGCGCTTTTGTTAGAGTGCCGCCAAGCGATCAGGCTTTGCCGTGAATCTTCGCCCACCACCAGCGCACTCCGACCATTAGAAAACGCCAGTCGTGAAAGAATTCCGGTGGCTTGCCTTCAAAGGCGTGGCCGATGAATTGAAACAGCCATCCGATGAGGAACAGAGCCAGGCCGTAGATCCACAGCGAGTGCACGAAGATACTGGCGATAAACAGCGGCAGAGAGAGGAGAATCGTCGGAATGCCGAGAGTATGGCATACGCGGTTTGCCGGATGCTGATGGCTCGATCCGTATTGCGCGATCCACTGCTCGTTGGTGCGTCCGCCCAGCACGCCGACGATGATATCACGCAGAACAAAGAAAAACGGCTGGCAGATTCATCTGCCAGCCGTTTCGTGATCGGGCGATCGGGTCATCTGAAATCAGGCCTCAGAATTTCGATCGCCCGACGATCCGATGGTCAGATGACCCGATGCAGTATTAGCGTCCGCCGCGGGAGCCACCGCCGTGGAATCCACCGCGCGCCACCGAGCCGCGTCCTGCAAAGCCGCGTCCTGCGCCACCGCGTGCAACATAGCCATGGCCTACATAGCCGCCGCGTCCGTAATAGCCGCGTCCATAGTAACCATGTCCCCAGCCCCAACCGTGGAACCAGGGGCCTGCGCCGATGAACGCTCCGTTAACGAAGTAGCTCGAGCCATAGTAGCCGTAGGGTGCGCAAGAGTATGGATAATCGGGGTAGTAGCCGTAAGCGCAAGCCGGAGGACCAGCCACGCCGACGCCGACTCCGACAGGTCCGACTCCTACCACAACTCCAGCGTTCGCGTAGGCAAGCGGTAGGGCCAGTAGCGCAACCATTACTGCATATCTCATGTATTTCATTGTGAACCTCCCTTTCATTCCCGTCTGGCGGTTGACTCTCAATTCGCCGGATTCGGAGGTCCTTCAGCTTTCGGTTCTTTCTGAAGCGCCTACCGATTTAAACGCGGATGCAGGGAAAAAGTTTCGGGCAGCGGAGTGGCTGATTTCAACCATCCTGCTTGAAATCAACCAGTTGGAAGGGGGGCAGGGTGGATTGTAACCCGCCAGACAACGACGCAACCAGATATCGCCAACTCGCCCGCGCCTGAAACTCTTCGCCCGCCGCTTGGATGTGGGTCGAATCTCCCGTGCCCGGTGTTGTTGATCCGGGGCCGTCTTATACCTTCGTCGTCCTCTCGCACCCCTCGCACTTCCTCGAACCCGATCCCTCTTTTCGGGTTTGCTCTTAACCACTTGCTCTTACGCTCACCGAAGTGGAATCGCATGAGGCATAACCGTTATTGCCACAATGCAACCTTTCCCGCCAGTCAGATGCTCTCCCGATCGATTGGAAACGCGGCGGCTAAGTGCGCTAAACTCTCGAAAAGCCATGATCGAAGACGAGAAAAATCCGACGACGAAGGACCCGCATCCCGGAGACATTACACGCCGCGACTTTGCAGCCCTGTTGGTGGGCGCGGGCATTGCCGCCTCCGTAGCATCGACGGCGGCGGCGGATATTGGCGTGGAGATGGTCGAAACCGATGTCGAGATCAAGACTCCGGACGGAACCTGCGATGCTGCGTTCATTTATCCCAAAGCTCATCCCAAGTCCAATCCGACGGCGAAAACTGGAGCCTATCCCGGCGTGCTGATCTGGCCCGACGCATTCGGCTTACGGCCGTCGATGCGCACCCTTGGCCGAAACATCGCCTCCGAGGGATATTCCGTCCTGGTGCCCAATCCGTTTTATCGCGTGTCCAAAGCGCCTTTCACCGATGCCTCCAAATTCAACTTTCAGAATCCCGACGATATGGCGAAACTGAGGCCTCTGATGGCGTCAGTGAACGCTCCGGGCAACGCGGAAAAGGATGCGGCCGCCTACGTCGCATTCCTCGACGCGCAAAAAGAAGTGAACACGGCAAAAAAGATCGGAACCCAAGGCTATTGCATGGGAGGACCGCTGGTGATGAGGACGGCCGCGACCGTGCCCGACCGCATTGGCGCGGGCGCGTCTTTCCACGGCGGAGGACTGGTGACCGACAAACCCGATAGCCCGCATTTGCTCGCGCCGAAAATCAAGGCGCGCATGTATTTCGGGATCGCGGTGAACGACGACACGAAACAGCCCGACGCCAAGGACAAGCTGAGGGATGCCTTCGCCGCCCCAAGGGGACCAGCAGAAATCGAAGTCTATCCCGCCCAGCACGGATGGTGCGTGCCCGACATGCCCATGCGCGATGGTGCGCCGATCTACGATAAGGTCCAGGCCGACCGTGCCTGGGCGAAACTTGTCGCCTTGTATCGAGCCACTCTCGCCTAGTAAGCCACCCTAATGCCCTCCAAACTCCGGTTGGGCGGGCCCATTCCTGGCAGAAGTTTTTTACAATGTTTTTGCATTTCCATGACAACTGATGCGTCTTCCTTGAGGTATGTTCGCGCCGCACGAAAATTACAATTTTCATGGGGAGGCTCAGGAGGATGACCAGACACATTCGTAGATTGATCGCAATCACGTTGGCAATTGCGGCCTTCGCACTCACCACCAGTGCTGCCGTGGCGCAGAGCTACACCGGCAATTGGCCGGTGACCGTGACCCAGTCGCAGCGCGACAACGGCACGTACTGCGTGTCTCTTACCGACAACGGCAGCGGCGGCTTTCCGCACAGTGGCGAGGCCGTGCTGAACGGCCAGAACAACCCGTATGGCGGCTATTTCACCGTGGTCGATGGGCTCATCACGGTAACTTTCACCTATCCGTCGGGAGAGGGCGACTGTTGTTCTTTCCTGGTGTTCACGGCTCACGCCAACAACGGCAAAATCGGCAAGGGCGTCTTCAATTATTTTGGCCTGACCGATATTGGCCTACTCGCGTTCGGCAAGAAAGACGGCTGTTCCGACCTTCAATAGACAGAGAGGACCGGCCCGGCGCCGGTCGATCTTTCTAACCTCGCTCAAAGAAGACGTTTCCCGCCGCGCTACCCACCCGGAGGTCAAATCCTGATCTCCGGACGCCCCCACTCATCGCGCCCATCAGTGAATCGTCCATGTCTTCGGAGTGAATGGGCAGGAACTGCCAGAGATCCCGATCTGAGGCGCGGTGCGAGCCATCATTTACAATCGATGATTCTTCTTAAAGAGAATTCTCCCTAAGAAGGATTCTCAAGCGATTGGAAACCAAACTCATGCACCGCTGGTCGCAACTCTTCATTCCTACGCTTCGCGAGGCTCCGGCTGACGCGGAGGTCGCTAGTCACAAACTGCTGGTCCGCGCTGGATATATCCGGCAACTGGGCGCGGGGATTTATTCGTTTCTGCTCCTTGGCAACCGCTCGACGCAGAAGATCATGGGGATCGTCCGCGAGGAGATGGACAAGATTGGGCAGGAATTCTATTTGCCGGCTTTGAATCCGCGCGAGATTTGGGAGGCTAGCGGGCGCTGGACGACGATGGGCGAGAATATGTTTCGCCTCAAGGATCGCAAGGGTGCCGAGCTTTGCCTCGGCATGACGCATGAAGAGGTCATGACCGACATCGCGCGCAAGGAACTCCGCAGCTACAAACAGCTTCCACAGATCTGGTATCAGATTCAGACAAAGTTTCGCGATGAGCCTCGTCCTAAGTCGGGGCTGCTGCGGGTGCGGCAGTTCATCATGAAGGACGCCTACTCGTTCGATATCGACGCGGCCGGGCTCGATGTTTCGTATCTCAAGCATTACGACGCCTATTGCCGCATCTTCGATCGCTGCGGGTTGAAGTATATGGTGATCGACGCGCACTCCGGCGCGATGGGTGGATCGCAGTCGCAGGAGTTTATGGTGAGGACTCCGGCGGGTGAGGACCAGGTGGTGAGCTGCGAAAAATGCAGCTACGCGGCAAATATGGAGAAGGCGGCGTCGAAGCTGGCTTCGGTGGAAGATCTTCCAACTGGATCGGACGGCAGGCCCACCCCTTATGAAATCCATACCCCGGACCAAAGGACGATTGAGGACGTGGCGAACTATCTGAACGTTTCCCCAAAACATACGATTAAGACGCTGGCGATGATGGTCACCGGAAAGGATGGGAAGACGGGTAAGACGGAACAACGGGCACTTGTGCTTCTGCTGCGTGGCGATCATCAAATGAACGAGGCCAAGCTGTCGGCCGCAGTTGGGGGCAAAGAGACGCGTCCCATGCAAGAGGATGAGATTCAGAAACTTTTCCAATCGCCCGCCGGATACCTTGGCCCGCTCGGAATTGACTGGGCAAAGGACATGGAGGTTTCGAACCAACCCGCCCTGCTGGTGGATAAGGCTCTCGAAGGCCGCACCAACCTGATCGGCGGCGCGAATAAGGAAAACTATCACCTGAAAAATCTAACGCCCGGCAAAGATTTTCATCCCACCGCCTACGTTGATCTTCGTCGCGTAACCGCGGGCGAAGACTGTCCCAATTGCGGCTCGCCTTTGCGCATCGATACAGCGGTTGAGATTGGACACATCTTTAAGCTCGGTTACAAGTATTCGGAGTCGATGGGCGCGCGCGTCCTCGACCGCAACGGCAAGGAAGTTGCCCCGATCATGGGCAGTTATGGCATTGGCATCGAGCGCATTCTTACGGCCGCGATCGAACAGAGTAACGACGAAAATGGATTCTGGCTGCCGCCTTCGATCGCGCCTTTCGAGGTGGTGGTGGTGTCGACGAACGCGAAAGATGAGGCGATTCGGTCTGCGTCGGAGACGATTGCGCAGCAGCTTGAGGCCTCCGGCTATGACGTTTTGCTCGATGATCGCGACGAACGGCCGGGAGTGAAGTTCAAGGACGCCGATCTGGTTGGTATCCCCTTTAGAATCAATGTGGGAAAGAAGGTTACCGAAGATACCGTGGAAGTCGTTCAGCGCTCGACTCTGCACAAGGAGGACGTTAAGATTTCTGCCATAAGCGAATATTTCCAGGGATTGCGCTCGACCGCCTACTAAAGCCGGGAAAAACAGCCCTTGGCGCATCCTGGAAAGGTCGCAAGCAAAGTCGCAACCAGCGATTCGGGCGTCTGTTCTTATGGCAACATTGAAATTAATCCTCGGCTTCGCCTTTTTCTGCGCGCTGGCGCTGGTGGGGCTGAAGGTGGTTCCGCCCTATTTCGCAAACTACGAGCTCGAGGATTCGATCAAGAGCGAAGCCCTACAGGCAACGTACAGCACGCGCACGGAAGATGACATTCGCGAAACCGTGATCAAGCAAGCCCGCAACTACGATATTGCGCTCACGCCCAAACAGGTGAAGGTGTCGCGGGTGGGCGGCTTTGGCACCGGCAGCCTCAACATCGAAGCCGAGTACAGCGTTCCGATCGACCTGCCCGGCTACTCGACTACGCTTGAGTTTCATCCTTCGACAAAGAACAAGGGTGTGTACTAGGGGCGGCTGCCAGCTCTCAGCTTTCAGCAAGTGGGTTAAATCCCCGGGCGATTTTTCTTCCTCTGCTCGCGTCGTTCCTCCACTCCAGCCTACCCCAGAAATTTCTTGAGCGGATTCCAATAATGGCTGTACCAGCCAGCATCTAAAGCGTCGAACTCGCCCGGGGGAAAGCCGGTGTGATCGAGAACGACGAGGGTTCCGGAGGGCTGCGTTTTCATGTCGAACTTTACTATGGAGTAGACGCCCGCGTCCCAATGCGTGGGACGCCACGCCTGCACCAGTCTCTGCTGGGGAATCAGTTCGACATTTCTGCCGACGACCAATCCTCCGAACGTGGAAAATGCCCCGCCCGCTTTCGGGTCGATATCGGCGGGCATGCCCGTGAAGGAGGCGAATTGCTTGGCATCGAGCAACGCCTCATAGATGCGCAGCGCTGTTGTCTGGTAGTCCATCTCCTGGTGAAGCGAGGTGCGGTCTTTGTTTGCTGCCGAGGCCGGTACCTCCTTCATGGGCAACGTGGTTTGTGCCCAGGCGGAGCTGGCGGCCAGACCGCCCAACGTGAAGGCAACGCGCGCGAGCGCCTGGCGTCGCGTTGCTGCGTCAACCGGCGAGGCGTTGGTGGTTGATGGGTTGACGGGCGCGGCCGAATTCGTTCGATCGATCATGATTCGCCTCCTTAGACGATAGTGGTGCAGAGTTACGCCTTCTGCTCGACGCCCAGATAATTCAAGAAAGAGCGGAGCAGTTCGCGCTTAAGGGATTGGTCATCTTTCGGAATCACCGCCTGCCAGTTCTTCAGATCGTGATCGACCAGGATTAATTCTACGAGCGTGCTGGTCAGCATGATCACTGCGAATGACACTGCTGTTTTGGGCTCCGGATGCCTGATCTCTTTTCGATGCATCAGAAACAACTCGATCAGGTATTCGAACGTACGCATCTCGAGCTTGACCGCTTTCTTATAGAAAGCGGTGTTATCGCGTCCCTTAACGAATTGGCGTAGAGCGCGCAATAGGCCGGCATTGGCGCGGTAACTGACCAGCATGTTGGTGATGAGCTGCTCAGCGAACACGGATAGCGGAATCTGCCGCGCCATGGCCGGCGTGAGCGCGATGCGCAGCCGCTCGTCCTGGCGCTCGAGAATGCCGAGAATGACTGTCTCCAGCAGCGCCTCTTTGTCGTGGAAGCGGCGATAGATGGCGCCCGGCGTCAATCCCGCGTGCTCGGCGATGCGCGGAATGGTCGCGCCCTCGACACCGTGTTGCCCCAGCACCTCGGCCGCTGCTTTCAACAGCTTGCGCGTCGATTCGCGGCTGCGGGCCTGCTGGGGAGCGAGTGTCTTCCTGGCCATGGCTCCCTTTATATCAGGCTGCGAAAATAATACTTGACACAAATGTAAATGTAAATATACATTTACAAAA
>Ga0209380_10001440_pt1 | contig 15991 bp, 14 predicted proteins | sample HubBroMetageWFT6_FD_188347 | JGI IMG/M metagenome (GOLD analysis project Ga0209380, IMG submission 188347) | Warmed and freeze-thawed soil microbial communities from the Hubbard Brook experimental Forest, New Hampshire - Hubbard Brook CCASE Soil... | ecosystem: Environmental > Terrestrial >...
TCCACAACCAATCCATCGGCCCCGGCATGGCATACGCTGATCGCGGTGGCCGATTCGCGCATCGCTTCCGCAGTCGGAACTCGGCAGAACCATCCCTCGCGCTGGCATAGCGCACAATCCGGCAGCGACATCGTAATTGTGTCGCCTGAGGCCTTTGCCGGCGCTCTCGGCCCGGTGATTCGAGCACACGAAGCGGAAGCGAAGTCATCCACGCTTGTGTTGATCGACGATTTGTATGACGAATTTAATTTCGGGCAACACAGTCCTGTCGCTATCCGCACGTTCCTGCAAACCGCGGTCAAGGCTTGGCACACTGCGCCGCATTACTTGTTGCTCAACGGCCGTGCCTCGTTCGATCCGCGCAACTACCTCGGCTTCGGCCATCTCGACTTCGTTCCCACAAAGATCGTCGCCACGACCGGCTTGATGACCGCTTCGGACGACTGGTTCTCCGACTTCAACGACAGCAGTATCGCAACCATCGCTACCGGCCGCCTGCCTGTCAGCACCGCGGCTGAAGCGAAACTGGTCGCAGGCAAGGTCGCCACTTATGAAGGACAATCCACCAACGGCCCGTGGACTTCGCAAGCCCTCATGGTCGCCGATATGAACGACACCGAGAACTTTACGAAAGATAGTCAGCTTGTGCAGGCGCAGCTGCCTTCTTCGATCCAGGTGACCGACGTATTCCTCAGTACGGTGTCCGTCCCAGATGCCCAACAGGCAATTCTCACCGCCATCAACGCCGGGCAGCTAGTGGTGAATTATTCCGGACATGGCTCCGAAGACGAATGGTCGGGCGACAATCTCTTCAACTCTGGCCAGGCGAGCGCCTTGACCAACGGCACTTCTTTGCCCGTCTTTCTCATCATGGATTGCTTGAACGGATTCTTTCAGGATGTTTACGAAGAACCGCTGGCGGTCTCTCTCATGCTCGCGCCGGGTGGCGGCGCCGTGGCCGTCCTGGCCTCCAGCGGGCTGAACCAGGCTGCGCCGCAGACGGTTCTCGACAAACTGGTGGTCGAAGCCGCAACGGGCCCATCGCAACTCGCTCTGGGAGATGCCATTCTCAAAGCGAAGTCCGGCATCACCAATCCTGCCGTGCGCAAAACCTATAATCTACTGGGTGATCCCGCGATGCAGATCAAGCTCCCCGTTGCCAATCCCGCGCACTAACCCACGGCGGAGTTAGACTCGGGCCATATCCGCAGGCACTGCGGCTCGTCGAAGTGGCTGGGCAATGGCCTTCATCACATTTTCAAATCCAGCAAAATCCAGGGACTGGGCGCCGTCCGACAGTGCTCGCTCAGGGCAGGGATGCACTTCGATAATTAATCCGTCGGCTCCCACCGCGACGGCTGCCCGCGAAACCGCGGCGATCAAACTCTGCTTCCCGGTTCCATGCGATGGGTCTGCGATGACGGGCAGATGAGAAAGATCGCGTGCCAATGCCACGGCTGCAAGATCAAACGTATTCCTCATCTCCGTTTCAAAAGTCCTGATGCCGCGTTCGCAAAGCACAACTTCACGGTTTCCTCCCGAAAGTAAATATTCCGCCGCCAGCAGCCATTCCTTCACGGTTGAAGATGGTCCGCGCTTCAATAGCACTGGCTTGTTGACGGTAGCCAATCGCCGCAGCAGCGCGAAGTTCTGCATGTTGCGCGCCCCCACCTGCAGCATGTCCACATACTCGCAGATCGTGTCTACATCCTCCGTGCTCATCACCTCCGTGACAACCGGAAGCCCTGACTGCTCCCGGGCTTCACGCAGGATCTTCAAGGCTTCCAGCCCTAGTCCCTGAAAGTCATATGGGGAGGTTCGCGGCTTGTAAGCACCACCGCGAAGCATGGTCGCGCCGGCGCGCTTTACCGCATGCGCCGTATCCAGCAACTGCTCGCGCGATTCAACCGAGCATGGCCCGGCGATAATCACAACACCCGGCCCACCAATGCAGACTCCACCCACGGTCACCAGCGATCGCTCCGGCTTGACTTGCCGGCTGACCAGCTTGAATGGCTGTGCAATGGCGACCACATTCTCGACTCCTGCAGCCACCAGCAAGGCTTCGATTTCGTGACGTCGTCCATTTCCCACTGCGGCCACGATGGTTCGCTCCACTCCCCGCGTGACATGAGGCTGGTAGCCCGCCTCGCGGATGCGCTCGACTACATGTGCAATCTCGTGCTCAGTGGCTTTCTCCGACATGTTGACTATCATTGGTCTACCCTCCTAAGGCTTCTGCAAAAAAAGCTAAGGCCGCGATTTGCAATCGCGGCCTTTGGCTGAACTTGGTTGAATCTAGTCGATTATGGCTGACTCGATTTCCCCGCAAGCACCGCCGCAGCCGCTACTCCGGTAAACCAGTAGTAGCGAAACTGCCCGCTAAACGAGGTAAATCGCGTCATCAAGAATAAATCCTTTTAAACAGCCTCGCGGATATACCAGCCGCCCTATTGTATCGAACTGGCCACATTGGAAAAAGCGGTATTGGCGTTTGAGCCGATCAGCCGAATCGTTCCCACCACCAAAACCAGAATAACCGCCAGCATCACTGCGTATTCGGCAATATCCTGTCCCGCATCCTCCGACCATAATCTCCGCATAAATTCGGACATGCTTACCCTCCAATCAGATACGTCTACTCCCGCCAGACGAGAAGAACAAAATCGGTGGACCCATGATGCCGCAGGCTAGAGCGCTTGTCAAACCCAAGTATTGAGAATTTCGACAAAACATCAAGTTCCGTTAGAGAGGTTCCCGCGCCACGGAAACTGGCGGGGACGAAGGAGTCGCTGGTTCGGGCAAGGACTGTCGGACGAGTTGCTGCGCGGAATCCTGAGCATACTGCAGTACTCGGCCGGGAAATACTCCGAGATAGATCGTCACGGCAGTGCAGGCCGCAAGAGCCAGGCCGAGCGATAACGGAATGCGAGTCAAAGGAACTGCCTTACGCGCTTCGCGCATGTACATCACAACGATAATTCGCAGGTAATAGTACGCGCCGATGCCGCTGTTGAGGACGCCGATAACCGTCAGCCAAATCAAGTTGGCCTTCACGGCCGCACTGAAAACGTAAAATTTGGCGAAAAAACCGCCAGTCATTGGAATGCCAATCAGCGACAGAAGGAAGATGGTGAGCGTCGCCGCCAGCAGCGGAGAGCTGCGCCCCAGGCCTTCATAGTCATCCAGCGTCACATAGCGCTCGCCTGCATTTGCGAAGTGGCTGACGACTGCAAACGCACCCAGGTTCATCGCAGCATAACTCGCCGTGTAGAACATGGCGGCTGAGGTCCCCATATCGGGGGCGGCTGCGAAAGCTACCAGCAAGTATCCCGCATGCGCAATCGAGGAATACGCCAGCAGTCGCTTCACGTTGTTCTGAACCAAGGCGCCCACATTGCCTAGGGTCATGGAAAGCGCTGCCGAAACCCATACCAGCCAGAAGTTTCCGGGTACGTTGATCACGAAGACAATGCGTAACAACACGGCGAACGCCGCGGCCTTCGGCGCAGTCGACATCAAACCCACAATCGGTGCGGGCGCTCCTTCATACACGTCGGGGGTCCACACGTGGAACGGCGCAGCCGCCACCTTGAATCCCAAACCCACAAACATCATTGCTACTGCAACGAATGCCAGCAATGGGATTGGACCGCTCCGCAAGGTCCTGCTGATCTGGTCGATATTCGTTGATCCCGTAGCCCCGAACATCAATGCCACTCCGTACAGAAAAAATGCCGTGGCGAATGATCCCAGCAGGAAATACTTCAGCGAGGCTTCCGCGCTGGCCGCCTCATGCCGTCGAAATCCCGTAAGCACGTAAGACGAGATCGAAGAAATCTCGAGCGCGATGAAAATCAGAACAAGTTCCACAGCCGACGACATCAAGGCCATGCCAACGACGCCGAAAAGAATCAGCGCATAGTATTCTCCGGCACGAATCCGCTGCACGCTCAAGTATTCGTAAGAGCTGAGAATGACGACGGCAGCGATTGTAATCATCAGTACATGAAAAAAAACGCTGAATCCATCTACCTGCACCATGTTCCAGAAGGCGGTCCCCGGAAACTGTGCCATGAACCACGTCGCTAAAATTCCCGCTAGGGTTCCCACGAATGCAATCCGCCCCAGAATTCTTTGCCCGGTCCGCTCGTCGAGTAGCGGCTCCATCACCATCACAATGATGCCGAAAATCGAGAGCACGATTTCCGGCAGAATCCGAACGTAATCGGCACTCTGCGGCAGCACTTGAGAGTAGGCAGGGATGAAAGCGCTAATCATCGCCTCGGCGCCCCATGCTGCGGCGGTCATTGCTCCAGTGATCATTGTCCCACCACACGGCTAGCCACTCGTACGATTGGCATGAGCGCCGCCTGAACCGCCGGATCAATCGCTCCCAGCCAGAGGATGGGAGCGACTCCCATGACCAGCGCCGCCGCGGCACACGGCCACACCGCCCACTTTTCGAATCCTGAAAGGTCGCTCAAAGAGTTATTTGTCGCGTGCGTGACCTTACCGTAAAACACTCGCTGGTACATCCAGAGTAAATATACCGCGCTCCAAATCACTCCTGTGGCCGCGAGTATGCCGAAAACCGGCCTGGCCTGGAACGCGCCGCTCAACACCAGAAATTCACCGATGAATCCATTCAGCAATGGCAGCCCCGCTGACGCCAGCACGATCACCAGGTACGTCGTGGCATACACGGGCATTGGCGAGGCCAGTCCGCCAAACTCGCTGATCTCGTACGTATGACGCCGTTCGTGCAGAATCCCTGCCAGCATGAAGAGTCCGCCCGTGGAAACTCCGTGAGCCAGCATTACGAACATTGCGCCGTCTAACCCCGCCGGTGTAAAGCTGAAAATTCCCAGCACCACGAATCCAAGATGGCTGACCGATGAGTAAGCTATCAGCTTCTTCATGTTGGGCTGCACCATCGCTACCAGCGCTCCGTAGATGATTCCAATTAACGCGAGCGTCATCACCCAGGGAGCGTTGTGCCGCGATTGTTCCGGGAACAGTCCGAGGTTGAACCGCAATAAACCGTAGGTTCCCATCTTGAGCAGGACTCCCGCGAGCAACACTGATCCAGCCGTGGGCGCCTCAACGTGAGCATCGGGCAGCCACGTGTGGAAAGGGAACAGAGGAACCTTCACCGCGAAAGCCAGAAAGAATCCGAGGAATAGCCACTGCCCGGCTGCCGGGAACCCGGACACAGCGCCGCTCGCGATCTGGTCGCGAATCACGACAAAATCAAAGCTGCCGGTATGCGCATAGAGCCACAGAATCGCGGCCAGCATGAACACCGACCCGATCATGGTGTACATAAAAAACTTCACGGCAGCATAAACTTTGCGCTCGTGACCAAAAATGCCGATCAGCAGCGCCATCGGAATCAGCGTTGCTTCCCAGAAGAAGTAAAAGAGAAACAGGTCAAGCGAAGTGAAGACGCCGATCAGCGCTGTCTCCAGAATCAGCAGCAGGATGAAGAATTCTTTAACCCGCTCGTGAATCGACTTCCAGGAAATCAGTACGCACAGCGGCGTGAGAAAGGTGGTCAGCACCACCAGCCACAAAGAAATGCCATCCACGCCCATGTGGTAGTGGATATTGGGAGTCGAGACCCATGGCCGGTCGATCTCATACTGAAAATCGCTTTGCCCACGATGAAAATAGACTGGCAGATGCAGAGACAGCACGAATGTCAGCAGCGCAATGACCAGCGCAAAAATCCGAATGTCCCGGTCGCGCCGGGGAAAAACTATCAGGAGCAATCCTCCCGCCAGAGGAAGGAACGTCACCAGGGTCAGAATGATGGAGCTGAGATTGGCAGTGCTCATCGCGCTCCCGTCCATATCCAGATCATGAAGGCAATGACCACAGCCGACCCAGCTGCAACCCATCCCGCATACGAACGAATGTTGCCGGACTGCATGTGGCGCACTTCATCCGAGACATGCCTCGCACCGTCTCCCGCATCGTTCACTGCCGCATCGATAATCTTTCGATCCACCCCTTGCCAAAGAATTCGAGTAGAGCCGTTGATCAGCGGCCTGACAAAAAGAGCGCCGTACAATTCGTCTACGTAGTACTTGTGTAGCAGCGTCTGATATGTTCCCGACATCGAAGCTGCAATCTTTTCCGGCAAGTGCGGATTTCGATAATAAAGTTGCCACGCGAGTCCCAAGCCGAGCAGCGCCGCCGCCACCGAGATCGCAGTAAAAATCAGCTCAGTCGAGTCTCCACTCTTCGGTTCAGGCCCCTCGTTCCCCTGCTCCGGCACTCCCCTCTCACCCATCGGAGCCTGCTGCACGTCCGCTGGGGCGCTGCCATGAAAGACCGGACCGAGAAACTTATCGAATCGATTATTGCCGCCCAACGACCCTGGTACGCCAACATACCCACCCACCACCGAGAGCACCGCCAGAATCGCCAACGGGATCACCATCACTCTCGGACTCTCGTGAATGCCGCCGTGGCCGTGGCCGCCATGCGCATCGTGAGCAGAATGATCCTGCACTTCGCCACGATATTCGCCAAAGAAGGTCATGAACCACAGCCGGAACATGTAGAACGAAGTAATGAATGCCGTAGTCAATCCCACCAGCCAGTAAGCCCAACTGGCCTGGTAGGCGCGCCACAGGATCTCATCTTTGCTGAAAAATCCCGCCAGCCCCGGAATGCCTGCAATGGCCAGTGTGCCCGCTGTCATCGACCAGAACGTCCACGGAATCTTCGTCCGTAGCCCGCCCATCTTGCGCATATCCTGCTCGCCCCCTACGGCATGAATCACTGATCCAGCCGCGAGAAATAGCAGACCCTTAAAGAATGCGTGGGTCATCAAGTGGAAGATTCCGGCAGAGAACGCGCCCACGCCGCACGCCATGAACATGTATCCGAGCTGAGAAACCGTCGAGTAAGCGAGAACTTTCTTTATGTCAGTCTGCACGACGCCGATCGTCGCGGCGAAAAAAGCAGTGAGCGTTCCGATGATCGCGACCACCGTCAGTGCAATCGGCGCCCGCTCAAAAATCACGTGCGACCGCGAAACCATGTAGACGCCCGCGGTCACCATGGTCGCAGCGTGGATCAAGGCCGACACCGGCGTCGGACCCTCCATTGCGTCCGGAAGCCAGATATAAAGCGGAATCTGGGCCGACTTGCCGCACGCTCCCACCATCAGCAGAATCCCGATCGCAGTCAGCAGCCCGGCGCCAGCCTTTTCCGCACCCAGAGGCATAACGCTCTGGAATACCTGATCAAAATTCAATGAGCCAAAATGCTTGATCAACAGAAACAGTGCGATGAGGAATCCGAAATCACCAATGCGATTTACAATGAACGCCTTTTTGCCTGCCGCCGCTGCCGAATCCTTGGTGAACCAGAAGCCGATCAGCAGATACGACGCCAGACCCACGCCTTCCCAGCCAATGAACATCACCAGGTAGTTGTCAGCCAGCACCAGCGTCAGCATGAAAAACATGAACAGATTGAGATAGCTGAAAAACCGGTAGTAGCCGGGATCGTCCCACATGTAGCCGACCGAATAAATGTGAATCAGAAATCCAACTCCACTCACTACCAGCAGCATGACGAGCGAGAGTTGATCAAGATAGAAGGCAAAGTCAACGGTGAAACTTCCAGAGCGAATCCAGTGCGCCAGACTCTCGTGGTAGGGAAGTGATAACGACGAAAAGCGCATCGTGACCCACAAAGCCATGGCAAACGCCGCCCCGCTAAAAACCAATGCGATGGTAGTGACGGCGCGCCGCGAAAACCTCTTCCCGAGAAGGCCGTTAATCGCCGCCCCCGCGAGCGGCAGGATCGGGATTAGCCAGAGATTGAGCATCGGGTTCATAGCTTGAGCAGGTTCACCTGATCCACGTTCAAAGTCTCGCGTGTACGATACACCGCAATAATGATTGCTAGTCCTACAGCGGCTTCCGCAGCCGCCACGACCATGACGAAGAAAACAAAAACCTGACCTGCCAGCGCGTGCCAGTGCGCCGCAAACGCAACGAACGAAAGGTTTACTCCATTCAGCATCAGCTCAATCGACATGAAGATGGTGATGATGTTTCGTTTGATCAGGAATCCGGCCACGCCACAGCCAAACAAGAATCCGCTGAGCAGCAAGTAATAAGATAGCGGCACCATCAGTCTACCTTCCTCGCCGCAGACTCCGGCTTGCTGGCCAGCACCACGGCGCCCATGATGGCGATCAAGATCAACACGGAAGTGACTTCAAACGGCAACAGAAAATCGTGAAAAAGAAGTTGCGCAATATCCGTCGGATGCCCAGGCAATGCGCCGATGGCCACAGCTTCGGTCCCTGAGTGTCGCAGCACCACCCAGGCCATGAGCACGCTGGCGGTCAGCACGCCGGGCACTCCCAATAGGAGAGCGACCTGGCTTCCTTTGGTCTCTTCCTCTTCGCCCGCGTTCAGCAGCATGATAACGAATACAAACAAAACCATGATCGCGCCCGCATAAACGATCACCTGTACCGCAGCGACGAACTCCGCGCCCAGCAGCAAATATTCGCCGGCTAGCGCCGCCATCACTGCGATCAGCGAAAGCGCGCTGTTGATCGGGTGCCGCTGCGCCAGCAAGTTGACCGACCCGCCCACGCAAACTGCCCCGAATGCCAGAAATAAAATGAGGTGGAAGCTCATCAAAACAGTTCTACCAGGCCACGGCAATCGCCGTCGCCACCAAGTTCGCAATCGCCAGCGGCAACAGAAACTTCCAGCCAAACGACATCAGTTGGTCATAGCGGAAGCGCGGCAACGTCCCGCGCACCCAGATATACAGAAAGAGAAAACAGAAAACCTTGGCCAGAAACCAAAATACCGGCAGCACCGCATGCAGCAGCGGCGGCCCAAACAGCGGCCCATGCCATCCGCCAAAAAATAACAACGTTGCCAGACAAGCCACCGTGATCATGTTGGCGTACTCAGCCATAAAAAACATGGCGAACTTCATGGAACTGTATTCCGTATGGTAGCCAGCGACTAATTCGGTCTCGGCTTCCGGTAGATCAAACGGAATGCGATTAGTTTCCGCATAGGCGGCCATCAAGTAAATGAAGAACGCGACAAACTGCCCGTGAAAAATATTCCATCGGGGTATGAAGCCGAGAAACCGGCCGCCCTGCGCATCGACAATCGTCCGCAGACTGAAACTGCCGGACTGGATCAGCACTCCGACCAGCGAAAGTCCCAGCGCAATTTCATAACTGACCATCTGCGCACTCGCGCGAAGTCCCCCAAGCAGCGAATATTTGTTATTCGACGACCATCCCGCGAGCGCCACTCCGTACACACCCATTGAGGTCACGCCCAGAATCAGCAACAGGCCAATGTTTACATCTGTAATTTGCAGCGGAATGTTGTAGCCAAAAAGCGGGATCGAATTGCCGAACGGTATCACAGAAATCGAAGTCAGGGCGAAGATCACCGCCATCATCGGCGCCGCCAGGAATAATGGCTTGTAAACGTGCGGTGGAGTCAGATCTTCTTTAAACAAAAACTTCAGTCCGTCGGCCGCAGGCTGCAGCAGCCCAAACGGACCTACCCGCGTGGGCCCCCACCGATTCTGCATGTGACCCACCACCTTTCGTTCCAACCACACCGTGTATGCCACCGCGGTAAGAAGGGCGAACAGAACGATCAGCGACTTGATTGCCGACACGAGTATGAAAACGCCAAGCGACAAGGCCTTTGTTCCTCTCCAGATGCTGCCATCATCAATACGTGATTCAGTCTGCCGCGACTTCGGCAGGCTGCGCTTCGTGGCTCTCCACCACCGACTTCAACGCGCGTGAGTAGCGTCCCAAAGTTCCGGAACTGAAAAGGTCATCGTTCGCGGGTTCTATGGATTCCGCCCGATGCGCAACTCCGGCCCCAGACTTGGCCAATGAAGTATGCTGGCTATTGCCCGCCAGCAGATTCATGCGGGACACGTCATATCCAGGAACCAACCGCTGAATCTCATCCAGAATCGCAGTCGGATCGAACGGGCTCATCTTCGGCTCCAGTCCGTGAGCCTCAAGCCATACCGCGTGACGGTCGGCCTCGCCCGATTGCGCTCCGCGCGACTGCCCCATGTCCGCATGCGTTCCGCCGCCAAACGGTACCAGCTTGCGGACGTCAAAGCCCATAGCGTCCGCGATGCGCACGATCATTTCGAAATCGCTCTTCGTTCCAGTAACCTCGCCAGCTTTTTTCACTAACTGCACGTCGCCGCAAGTATTGGTGAACGAGCCCGACTTCTCGTAAGCATTCGCGGCGGGCAGCACCACATCGGCCATCACTGCGGTCTCGGTCAGGAACATGTCCTGCACAACGACGAAGCTCCTCGAAAACGCGAATGGGTCGATGTTCAACCTCCCTACCGGATTCGATCCCACCACATAAAGCGCCTTCAACTTGCCAGATTGTCCCGCATCCACCATGCCCATCAAATCGAGGCCAGCGGTCTGCGGAATTTCTCCCCATTCCTGATGGAACTCGCTGCTTCCAGCGATCGGGTGATATCCAGGCAGCAACTCGGGATAGAGCCCCATGTCTGCCGCTCCGCGCGAATTTGCATAGTCGGCGAGGCACACGAATCTGGCTCCTGAGATTTGGGAACCAAACTTTACCAGATGGGCTATATCCTCTCCACGAAGCTCACCACCAAACGCGATCACCAAATTCGTTTCACCGCGTAGCTTCTCGCGCAGCGCAATCCAGCCATCCTTATTTATGGATGAACTGACCAGTCCATCCGCAGCGGCGTCGTTCCCTCGGAAGAAGTCAGCAACTTGAGGTTCGCTTCCGGGGGAAATCTGCGTGAAACTTGTTGCTTGCCGCCGTAACTTAATGGGGCTGGAATTGATCACATACAGCTTTGCTCGGTGCAGGCGCACATTGTTGCGAATCTGCCACGCCAGCAGCGGATGCTGTTCGGTCGGATTATTCCCAATCAGCAGAATGGCTGGCGCGGTAAAGACGTCCGCCATGCTAGCCGTAGCGTCTGCCTTTCCGCGCAGGGCTGTCGCCAGGGCAGGAAAGTCAGCAGTCCGGTGGTGATCGACATTGTTTGTCTTCAGCACCACGCGTGCGAACTTGGAGAGAAGATAATCTTCCTCATTCGTAGTGCGCGTGGACCCCACAACTCCAATGGCTTTGCCGCCTTCTACGTCACGAATTCCCGCAAATGTCTTGCCGATCAAAGCAAACGCTTCTTCCCACGTGGACGGTTCCAGCTTTCCATTCTTGCGAATCAACGGACGCGTGAGCCGCTCTTCATGATTGGCAAAATCAAACGCGTATCGTCCCTTGATGCAGAGGAAGTCGCCGTTCGTTCCGCTCTTATCGCGATTGTCGCCCCGAACAATCTCCATGCCCGTATCCGAGCGGCGCACACCCAAAGTCGTCTTGCACCCATCCCCGCAATGCGTGCAGATGGTGCCGACATGCTTCATCTCCCATGGACGCGTCTTATAGCGATACGCCCCCGAAGTAAGCGCCCCCACAGGGCAAATGTCGATGCACATGCCGCACTCTTCGCACTCCAGATGGTCTTCCTTATTCGGGGCGATGATCGAACTAACACCGCGGTTCTGTACTCCCAGCGCCCAAACGTCCATGCCCTCACCGCAGATGCGCACGCAGCGATAACAAAGGATGCACCGCGGACGATCGAAGAACACAACTGGCGACCACTGCTGCTCATCTCTATGATTCTTGGCCTCCATGAACTTCGATTCCGCCGCCCCATAGGAGAATGTCATGTCCTGTAGTTCGCACTCGCCGCCGGCATCGCATACCGGGCAATCCAGAGGATGATTTCCCAGCAGAAGTTCGACCATCGCCTTGCGCGCCTGCTTAATCTCTTCGCTGTCTGAGGTCACGATCATCCCCTCGCTGATCACCGTGGTGCACGCGGTCTGCAGCTTGGGCATCTTCTCGATCTTCACGAGACACATGCGGCAAGCGCCCTGCAGCGAAAGATTGGGGTAATAGCAAAACGAAGGCACTTCAATGCCCACACGTTTGCAAGCCTCGATCAGCAGCGTCCCCGAGGGAGCCGTCACCTTCTTGCCGTCAACCGTAAGTGTTACGTCAGCCATATTTGTAGCGCCGGCGTCTTGCCGGCAATCCGTAGTTCGTGTGGCGCGGGCACTCTTGCCCGCGACTGCCTTTCTAGGCGGCGATAAGGCTCTATCAGGCCATCACCGGTTCCACCGCGCCCTCTTTTTCATAAGGGCAAGGCCTGCCTTCCAAATGATCCTCAAACTCTTTGCGGAACTTTTTCACGAACGCGATCGTCGGCATCGCCGCCGCATCGCCCAGCGGACAAAACGTCCGGCCCAGCATATTCTCCGAGAGATACTGCATGTTATCGATATCTTTTTGCACGCCGCCGCCGCGATGGAATCGAGTCAGCGTCTTCTCCAGCCAATCGGTGCCCTCGCGGCAGGGGATGCACCATCCGCAACTTTCATGCTTGTAAAACTTCATCGTCCGCAGCGCAAATTTCACTATGCATTGCTGGTCGTCGACCACCACCACGCCGCCGGATCCCAGCATCGAACCTGCCTTCGCCACCGAATCAAAATCCATCGCGACGTCGATCTCGTCAGCCTTCAACGCCGGACAAGACGACCCTCCCGGCACCACCGCCTTCAACCCGCGCCCGCCCGGAATCCCGCCGCCAACTTCATAAATCATCTTCTTGAGGTTGTAACCCATGGGGAGTTCGTACACGCCTGGCTTCGCAATATTTCCGCTCAGACAGAACAGCCGGGTGCCCCCATTCTTCGGCGTGCCCAGCTTTGCGTACCAATCCGCGCCGCCCAGAACAATGTGCGGTACGTTCGCCAAAGTCTCCGCATTATTAATGACGGTAGGCCCGCCCCACAGTCCCACCACCGCAGGAAACGGGGGCCGAATCCGTGGAATGCCGCGCTTCCCCTCGAGCGATTCCATCAGCGCCGATTCCTCACCGACTTCATACGCCCCGGCGCCACCATGCCAATAGATGTCAAGGTCGCGCCCGCTGCCAAAAATGTTCTTGCCGATGAAGCCCTTGGCGTAGGCATCGCGAATCGCCTTCTGCATGATGATCGACAGATATCGATATTCGCCGCGAATGTAGATATATCCGCTGGCCGCGCCCACCGCCAAAGCAGCGATCATCACTCCTTCAATCACGGCATGCGGATCATGCTCGAAAATCAGCCGGTCTTTACAAGTCCCGGGCTCGCTTTCATCGCCGTTGCAAAGCACATACTTCGGCTTGGTCGACTGCTTGGGCACGAAGGACCACTTCATCCCCGTCGAGAATCCCGCGCCACCGCGCCCGCGCAGCCCGGAGTTCTTAACCTCATTAGTAATGGCATCCGCTTCCATGCCAAGCGCCTTCTGCACCGCCTTGTAGCCGTCTAGTTCGAGGTAACGGTCAATATTGGTCGCACCTTGCCCGAACCGCCGGCTGACGACCTTTACTTCATCGGGATGGGAAACCAGCGTTGCCATTGCCTAATCTTGTGAGTGTGGAAATTGGGTAAGTTGAAAATCCGCAACCCAAGCTCTTCAAATTACAAAACTGCCAAATCACTCAATTGCCAAATATTCTAACTTTTTCGATACGCGTCCAGAATGCTATCGATCTTCTCGGTCGTCAGGTTCTCGTGAAAATCATAGTTCACCTGCGCCGCCGGAGCCCAACTGCATGCCCCAATGCATTCCACTTCTTCGAGCGTAAACAATCCGTCCGGCGTAGTACCCTTGTGACCGACACCCAGTCTCTTCGCACAGTGCTGCAGAATCTGTTCCCCGCCACGCACCAGGCAACTGATATTCGTGCAAATCTGCACGTTAAACTTGCCGCGCGGGTTGGTTGTCAGCATCGAGTAATAGCTGATCACGTTCCGTACTTCGAGCTCCGTCAAATCAAGTCGCCCCGCCAGCTCCGTGATCACCTCATCGGAAAGAAATCCGATTTCATCCTGCGCATAAAGAAGGGTTGGTACGAGCGCCGAGCGCTTCGTTGGATAATGCGGAACCATCTCCGCAAACCGCGCTTCGAATTCGTCAGAAAATCTCACCGGTCAATTTCCCCTAACACAATGTCGATCGATCCAATTGCCGCAACCACATCGGCAATCAATCCCCCTTCGCACATCTTCGGCAAGGTCTGCAAGTTTGCCAAACAGGCGGCGCGCATGTGTACGCGGTAGGGTTTAGCCGTCCCATCGCTCACGATGTAGTAGCCCATCTCGCCCCGGGGCGATTCCACCGCCTGATAAACCTCGCCCGCGGGCACTGCGAAACCTTCCGTAATAATCTTAAAGTGATAGATGAGCGCTTCCATCTGCGTCTTCATCTTCTCGCGGTCCGGCAACACAACGCCGGGAGCGTCAGCTTTGATTGCCCCCTCCGGCATCCCATCCAGCGCCTGTTGCACAATTTTGATCGATTCCCGCAGTTCCATCACGCGGCACATGTAACGCGCAAAAACGTCGCCCTCCTGCCCCACCGGAACCTTGAACTTAAAGTTCTCATAGCCCGAGTAAGGCATATCGCGCCGCAGATCTATATCCACGCCACTTCCGCGCAGGGTAGGTCCGCTCGCGCCAAGAGCGATGGCATCTTCGGCAGTCATCCGAGCCACCCCCTTGGTTCGCATCATCCAGATCGGATTTCCCGTCAAAAGGTTCTCGTACTCGTCCACTTTCTCGGGAAAACGCCCGGCAAACTGCTGTACGCGCGCGAAAAATCCTAGCGGCGGTTCCAGCGCCAGACCTCCGATGCGAAAGTAAGAGGTCATCATGCGCTGTCCGCTGATCGCCTCGAACAGCTTTAAAATTTCTTCCCGCTCGCGGAAGCAATATAGAAACACCGTCATGGCGCCGATATCCAGGGCGTGCGTTCCCAGCCACACCAGATGCGAATTGATGCGCGTCAATTCATTCATCAAAACCCGCATCCACTGCGCCTTTGGAGGAATCTCCAGCCCCAAGAGTTTCTCCACAGCCAACACGTAGCAAAGATTGTTGGTCATGGGGCAGAGATAGTCGATGCGGTCGGTCAGCGGCACCACCTGTTGATAAAACTTCGCCTCACACGTCTTTTCAATTCCGGTGTGCAGGAATCCGATATCCGGCATAATCCGAACCACGGTCTCGCCATCGATCTCCAGCAGAACCCGCAGCACGCCATGCGTAGAGGGATGCTGCGGACCCATGTTCAGGATCATCGTGCGATCCTGCCCGGGCTCGAGAACTAGCGTCGGTGTCAGGTGCGCCATGGCTAGCGGTAGCCCTCCACCGGATAATCTTTGCGCAAAGGATGGCCTTCCCAATCCTCCGGCATCAAAAGCCGAAGCAAGTAAGGATGGCCTGTGAAGCGAATCCCGAACAAATCAAAAACTTCCCGCTCAAAATAATTCGCCCCCGGCCAAACCGAACACAGCGACTCCACCACCGGACTGGCACTGTCCAGTTGGACCTTTAGCCGCAAGCGTTCCTTATTAGGAATCGACAACAGATGGTAGATCACTTCAAACCGAGGCTCCGCCGGATACCAATCCACGCAGGTGACGTCGGAAAGGAAGTTGAACGCGCACTCTGCGTCATCACGCAGCAGAGCGCAAACCTCGCGAATATTCGCTCGATCGATGTAAATCGACATCTCATCGCGGTCGAACTTGGCTCCCGTAACCGCCGCTCGATTCCAGGCCAGCAGTCGTGCCACCGCGGGATGACCCTTCAGTTGCTCAAGATCGGTGATCGCAGGTGCCAAAGCCATTACTGTGTTCCCCGCCGCACGGCCTCTGGACCCCAATCCAGCACGCCTTTTTTCCACACATAAAAAAATCCGACGAGAACAATCCCGATATATACAAACATTTCCCATAGCCCAAAATGTTTGAGATCGTGCAGAATCACAGCCCACGGATAAAGAAATATGGCTTCCACGTCGAAGAGAATAAAGAGCAT
>Ga0209380_10001442_pt1 | contig 15971 bp, 15 predicted proteins | sample HubBroMetageWFT6_FD_188347 | JGI IMG/M metagenome (GOLD analysis project Ga0209380, IMG submission 188347) | Warmed and freeze-thawed soil microbial communities from the Hubbard Brook experimental Forest, New Hampshire - Hubbard Brook CCASE Soil... | ecosystem: Environmental > Terrestrial >...
GAAGCATCGCTCGAGCTCGTACCGCAGTTGCTCGCTGCGAATCCGAAACTGCGGATCGTGGATTTGAGCGGAGCGTTCCGTTTTCACGAGCCTGAGACGTTTGAGAACTGGTACAAACTTCCGCCGGCCGCAAGAGAAATTCTGCAAGAAGCCGTGTACGGGCTCCCCGAGTTGTATGCGGAGTCGTTGCCGGCAGCTCGACTCGTTGCGAATCCCGGCTGCTACCCAACTTCGGTGATTCTGGGGTTGCGGCCGCTCGTCGAAGCCGGATGGATCGACGCGTCGCGCGGAATCGTTTGTGATTGCAAATCGGGCGTAAGCGGTGCTGGAAAAGAGCCGAAGCGCGAGACGCATTTTGTCGAGGTGAACGAAAACTTTCGCGCATATGGTTTATTCACCCACCGGCACACACCGGAAGTCGCCGAACACTTGGGTCTCGCGGAACGAGATTTCGTCTTCACCACGCACTTGTTGCCTCTCGAGCGTGGAATTCTTTCCACTTTGTATGTGTGGTTGAAACCGACACGCAATTCGGAAGAAGTCGAAACGCTTTACCGACAATTTTATGCGGAGCGACCGATGGTGCGAGTATTGCCCGCAGGACGCTTGCCCGAGCTGCAACATGTGGCGCATACGAATTTTTGCGACGTCGGATTCGCGCTCGAATCAAAGGGTGAGCGGCTAGTGATTGTGTCCTGCCTCGACAACCTTGGAAAAGGTGCGGCGGGGCAGGCGGTGCAAAATCTAAACGGGATGTACGGATATCCCGAAACGGCGGGACTGATATGAGGCTGTTGATAAAAATCGCGGGTGCGCTGCTCGAAGGCGAAGAGAACGTGCAAGGAATTGCACGGCAGATCTCGGAGCTTGCGCGCGCTGGCCACGAGATGCTGATCGTTCATGGCGGCGGGAAAATTTTTACGGCGACGCTGGCGCGCATGGGAATCGAGAGCCGCTTTGTGAATGGTTTGCGCGTGACGGACCGCGAAACGCGCGACGTGGCTGTGATGGTTTTTGGCGGACTGCTCAACAAGCGCCTGGCCGGGGCGATTTCGCTCGCGGGCCAGCCGGCGGTGGGAATTTCCGCGTCCGATGCAACTTGCTTTCTAGCTGAGCCCATGCAGATCGACGAAAACGAGCGGAGCCTGGGTTTTGTCGGTTACCTGACGGGCGTGAATCTCGATTTTCTGCGTGCGCAGTGGCGCGCAGGCATTGTGCCGGTAGCTTCGTGCCTGGGGCTGGGAGCCGACGGAGAGATTTACAACATCAACGCCGATCACATGGCTGCCGCAGCCGCCGAATTCATTCGCGCTGACCGGTTGATCTTCCTGACGGATGTGGCAGGCGTACTTGATGGCGACAAAGTATTGCGCGCGCTGCGTGGCGGTGAAATCGAAGACATGATCCGGCGCAACAGAGTTTCGGGTGGAATGATTCTGAAACTCGAAGCTGCGAAGCGAGCGCTTTCGGGAGGCGTGGCAGAAGTGCGAATTGTTGGTGGCACCGCACCTCGAGCGCTCTTGAACGCAGCGAATGCGGTTCGCTGCTCGGGGACTCGCGTGCTGCCGGTGTTGAAGGCTTCAGCGGCAAGAGCTGCACAAGGAACGGCGCGATAGAAATGGCTAAAAATAAGATAGCGGCGAAGGGCGGGTTGTCGGCGTCGCGCGCGCGTGCCGATGAAGCGCGCCACTTGATGAATACCTATAAGCGGCCGCCGATCGTATTCACGCGAGGCCGCGGCTGCCGCATGTACGACTCGACTGGGCGCGAGTATCTGGATTTTCTTGCCGGTATCGCGGTGAATGCACTCGGGCATGCCCATCCTCGGCTGGTGCGCACGATTCGACGCGAAGCGGGGCGCGCGATTCACACTTCGAACCTGTTTCACAATCCTTTTCAAGGGCCGCTCGCGAAAAAGCTTGCGAAGTGGTCAGGCCTCGACCGCGTTTTCTTCACAAACAGCGGTACGGAAGCCATTGACGGAGCTCTCAAGCTCGCGCGCGCGTATGCGAACGCAAAGACCAGCACTGGCGGCGGTGGCAATGGCATAGCCGCGAAAAAGACACGGATTCTCGCGCTCGAGAATTCGTTTCACGGCCGCACGTTCGGCGCGGTTTCCATCACGTATCCCGCAAAATATCGTGATCCGTTCGCTCCGCTCGTTCCCGGCGCGGAATTCGTAAAATTCAACGATGTAGCTGACCTTGAGCGCAAGTTTGATGATTCAGTTTGCGCGCTTTTCGTGGAAACAATCCAGGGCGAGGGCGGAATTTTTCCAGTCAGCCAGAAATTTTGGCAGCGCGCACGTGAACTCGCTACTCAGCACGATGCTGCGTTGATCGCCGACGAGATTCAATGCGGCCTCGGCAGGACCGGCCGATACTTCGCGTATCAGGCGCTAGGGTCGCTTCCCGACGTGGTCGCCGTAGCGAAGCCGCTGGCAGGCGGATTGCCGCTGGGCGCGTTTATAGCCAACGAAAAGTTTGCGGCAGCTTTTACGCCGGGGATGCACGGCACCACCTTCGGTGGTGGCCCGCTTGTTTGTGCTACAGCGCTCGAATTCCTCACGATAGTCGAGGAGGAAAAACTGCTGGCGAATATTCGCGAGCGCGGGACGGAACTGCGCGCGGGAATTGAAAAGCTTGCCAGCAAATTCGATTTCATCCGTGAAGTCCGTGGCGAGGGCTTGATGCTTGGCGTTGACCTGTCCGTCGATGGCGCGCCGTTCATCGCGGAGGCGTTACGAAGCGGGCTGATTATGAATTGCACGCACGAGCATATTTTGCGGCTGCTTCCCGCGTTTACTATCAAGCCGCGTGATGTCGCCGAATTTCTCGCGAAATTCGAAGCGGTGCTGACCCGAACAGTGAAGTCGTTGGAGAAGTCTCGAACAAAAATACAGAAAACCGAAACGCATGCGCGGCCGATAACAGTGGCTGCAGCGAGGTAAAAATGAACGCAACAGCAACAACGCTAACACTCACTAACGATCTGCTGACCGGAATGGAATGGGGACCCGCGCAGGTGCGCGAACTCTTCCACTTGGCGGCGGACATCAAAGCGCGGCCGGATCGCTATCGCGGCGCTCTCGAAGGAAAATTTCTGGCGATGATTTTCGAAAAACCGTCGCTGCGCACCCGTGTGACCTTTGAAGTGGGTATTGCGAGCCTCGGCGGTGCGTCGGTGTTTCTCGACCATACGGCAACACGGCTTGGGGCGCGCGAATCCATTCGCGACGTAGCGAAGAATCTCGAGCGAATGGTTCACGGAATCGTCGCGCGCGTATTTTCGCAAGAGTCCCTCGATGGCCTGGCGGAGCACGGCCGCATTCCCGTGATCAACGCACTCTCCGATCGCTTCCACCCGTGCCAGGCGCTGTCGGACTTCTTTACGCTCGAGGAGCGCTTTGGCGCATTGCGCGGCCTGAAATTCGCATACGTCGGCGATGGAAACAATGTGTGCCATTCGCTGCTCACGATTGCGGCACGCGTCGGGGCGCACATTCGCGTGGCTACGCCGGCCGGCTACGAGCCGGATGCAACAGTTATCGCTGAAGCGAAACGGGTGGCGCGTGAGACCCGGGGGAAAATTGAAATTATTCACTCTGCCGAAGATGCAGTCGCAGACGCGCAGGCGATTTACACAGACGTGTGGGCGAGCATGGGGCAAGAAGAAGAATCAGCGGCGCGCGAACTCGCGTTTGCTGGTTACCAGGTGAATGAAGGTTTATTTTCACAAGCCGCTCCGGATGCCGTGTTCATGCATTGCCTCCCGGCGCATCGCGGTTCAGAGGTCACGGAAGGCGTGATCGATTCGGAGCGCTCGATTGTCTTCGATCAATCAGAAAACAGACTGCACGTGCAAAAAGCGATCTTGCTCACGCTACTGAATTAGTATTCGCGGCGTTATCGCCGCACGAGGAGAAAGAATTGCCGAAAAAAGTTGTGCTGGCGTATTCCGGAGGGCTCGATACCTCCATCATTATTCCTTGGCTGAAGGAAACGTACGGCTGCGAAGTGATCGCCATGATCGGCGATCTGGGCCAGCGGGAAGATTTGGAAGGTGCGCGTAAAAAAGCTCTCGCAACCGGTGCAAGCGCCGCTTACGTGGAAGATCTGCGCGAAGAATTCATCACCAGATTCATCTGGCCCACGCTGCGCGCCGGAGCCGTCTACGAGCACAAATACTTGCTTGGAACCTCATTTGCGCGGCCCTTGCTCGCGCAGCGCCAGGTGGAATTGGCGAAAAAGCTCGGCGCTGATGCATTGGCGCACGGCTGCACCGGAAAGGGCAACGACCAGGTTCGCTTTGAGCTCGCGGCCAAGGCACTGGCGCCAGAATTAAAAATTATCGCGCCCTGGCGCGAATGGAAGATCAACTCACGTGAAGATGCTCTTGCATATGCTCGTGCGCACGATGTTCCCGTGGAGCAGACAACCAAGAATATCTACAGCCGAGATCGCAACATCTGGCACTTGAGCCATGAAGGCGGTGTGCTCGAAGATCCGGCCAATGCTCCCGACGAATCCATGTGGCAATGGGTAGTTTCCCCGGCCAAGGCTCCCGATCAGCCAACGACGGTAGAAATCGGCTTCGACGCCGGAGTTCCTGTTTTTTTGAACGGCAAGACCCTTGGCGCGGTCGCGATCATCGAGCAGCTGAATGAAATCGCGGCGGCTAACGGCGTGGGGCGAATGGAGATGGTCGAAAACCGGCTCGTAGGAATCAAGTCGCGCGGAGCATACGAAACGCCCGGCGGCACTCTTCTGATCGCAGCGCACCGCGAACTCGAGTCGCTCTGCCTCGATCGCGAGACGGCTCACTATCAGCAGATGCTCGCCTTACGCTATGCCGAAATGGTTTATTACGGAATGTGGTTTACGCCCCTGCGTGAATCGCTCGACGCTTTCTTCGCAAAATCACAGGAGCGCGTCACCGGTAGCGTGGGTTTGACGCTTTTCAAGGGCAATCTGAGCGTGGCGTCGCGGCGTTCTCCGTTCTCGCTTTATCGCACGAACCTGGCAAGTTTCACCATGACCGGCTACAACCCGAAAGATGCGGAAGGCTTCATCAACCTCTTCGCGCTGCCAATCACCGTGCCGCAAGAAGCAGAAATTCGCCGCAAAGCCGAGGCAGGATGAGCGGCACGCCCGAAGAGAAAAAGGAACAGAAAATGTGGGGCGGCCGCTTCGAGCGCGGGCCGGATGCGTCGTTCTACGAGTTTGAGCGTTCATGGCAATTCGACCGCCGCTTGTTGCCGCAGGAGCTTGCGCTCGACCGTGCCTGGGCGCGGGCGATTGCTGCCGCCGGCATTCTAAACGATGAAGAATGTGCGCAAATGGTCCGTGCCCTCGACGAAATCGAGTGCCGTGCAAAATCCGAACCTGCGTGGCTCGACGCTTCGAAGACAGAGGATGTGCATCATTTCGCCGAAAGCGCGCTCATAGAAAAGCTGGGCCCGCTTGGAGCCAAGTTGCACACCGGCCGCAGCCGCAACGAAATGGTCGCCACCGAGTTTCGGATGTACGTAAAAGATGCCGCGCTCGAAATCCAACGGGCGATTGCGGCTCTCGCGCGCGCCACGGCAGGACAAGCCGAGAAGACTATGGGCGTGCCAATGCCGGGCACCACGCACATGCAGCACGCGCAACCGCTGTTGCTCTCGCACTGGCTGCTTGCGCACGGCGAAGCATACGTCCGCGACGCGGAGCGTCTGAAATCCGCAGCTGCGAGCGCGGACTTGTGTCCACTTGGATCGGGGGCGCTGGCGGGCTGCGCGTTTCCACTCGATCGGAAAGCGCTGGCTCGTGATCTGGGGTTTTCTGGCATCACTGCCAATAGCCTGGATGCGGTAAGTGACCGCGACTTCGCACTCGAATTTCTCTTCGCATTGACGACGCTGGCCATGCACCTCTCACGGCTAGCTGAGGACATGGTTCTATTCGCTACACCCGAATTTGGCTTCATCGAGTTACCTGATGAGTTTTCGACCGGAAGCAGCCTGATGCCACAGAAGAAAAATCCTGATGCTTGGGAGTTGATTCGCGGAAAAACAGGACGGATTTACGGCTCGTTGTTCGCATTGCTGACTACGTTGAAAGGCCTGCCTTCGAGTTATCAGCGCGATCTGCAGGAAGATAAAGAAGCGCTCTTTGCCGCACACGATCAGGCACTGGCAATGACGCAGATCGCTGCAGCTACGCTCGCGGCTACGAAATTCAACGAACCGCGTCTACGCGAAGCCGCTCAGGATTCGGCACTTGTCGCGACCGAATTGGCGGATTACCTTGTGGCGTTTGGCGTGCCGTTTCGTGAAGCGCATGAGGTGGTGGGCAAAGTGCTGCGCGCGGCGGAGCAAGAGGGCAAATCGATTCGCGAGATGCCGATCGAGAGACTCAAGGAGTTTTCTCCTGCGTTTGGCCGCGATCTGGCAACTGTGCTGACTCTGGAATCGGCGCTCGCACGCCGAGCAGTGGCCGGAGGAACCGCGCCAGCCGCAGTTCGCGCCGCTCTGGGCGACTTCAAGGCGCGGATCGAGAAAATCGAGGAAAGCCAATGAAGGCGCGACGAGCCAGATCCTCAGATGGTCGCGCGATTTTTGAATTGATCGCCGGGTACGCCGACCAAGGATTGCTTCTGCCTCGCGCTGAAGATGAAATTCAGCAAAATATAAGCCACTTCCTGGTGCATGAAGACAAAAAGCGTGTGGTGAGTTGCGTGGCCCTCGAAAACTACGGCACGGAACTGGCGGAAATCCGCTCGCTCGCGGTCGATCCGGAGCTTCGCGGGCAGGGTGCCGGGACGAAGTTGCTCGAGTTCGCACTAGCTGAAGCGCATCGTCGGGGGATCGCGCGCGTTTTCGCTGTAACGCATGCACCGGAATTCTTTGTGCGTCAGGGTTTTGAGCCAACGTCGCGGCACGCCCTGACTGAAAAAGTGGAACGGGACTGCCACGCCTGCCCGAAGCGGCGATCCTGCCAGTTGGTTGCGGTAGTCGCCACCGTAATTCCCGAGCGCATCGCTCTGCCGATTCTCCCTGATTCGGCCACTTCTATTTCGGCGGCATGACTCCCTCCGTAACAGCGAAAAATATTCCTCGCGGCTTCTCGTTTTCCTCCGCCGCCTGCGGATTGAAGAAATCGGGCCTCGATCTCGGGCTTCTTGTGAGTGAAACGCCGGCGGTGGCTGCCGCGATGTTTACCAGGAATCAGGTAGTTGCCGCGCCGGTTTTGGCATCGCAGGTTCATCTTAGGCAATCGCGCAATCGGATGCGCGGCATCATCGTCAATTCCGGCAATGCGAACTGCTGTACTGGTTCAGGCGGTGTTGCGGCGGCGGCAGCGACAACTCTGAAGGTCGCGCGGGAGTTGGACAAGCTACATCCGACGCAAATATTAGTTTGCTCAACCGGCGTGATTGGCCTGCCACTGCGCGTCGAGAAGATCCTGAACGCAGTACCGGAATTGGTTCGCGCGAGAAGCGGCAAAGCCAAAGCCTTCACTCAATTCACCCGGGCAATTATGACGACCGATACTCGCCCCAAGTGGGCGGCGGCGAATTGCCGGATCGGCGACAAAACTGTTCGAGTTCTCGGGTGCTGCAAAGGCGCGGGAATGATTCAGCCGAACATGGCGACGATGCTCGCCTTCCTTGCGACAGACGCCGCGATTTCGTCGCCGCTCCTTTCGCAAGCGCTGCGAGGCGCCGTTGCTGGCACATTCAATGCGATCACGGTAGATGGCGACACCTCGACGAACGATACAGTAGCAATTCTTGCAAACGGCAAGAGCGGCGCGCGAAGAATCGTGAGCGCTAACTCCGACTTCAAAACCTTCTACACGGCGCTCGAAAATGTCTGTCGCACACTCGCGTTGAAGATTGTCGAAGATGGCGAAGGAGCGCAACGCGTGATCGAAATCGAAGTGCGAGGAGCGCCGTCGGATCGAGCCGCCGCACAAATTGCTCGCACGATCGCGAACTCGCCCCTCGTAAAAACGGCTCTAGCCGGCGCCGACCCCAACTGGGGCCGCATTCTCGCCGCCGCCGGGAGAGCCGGTGTGCCGTTCGATTTCAAACTCGTAGATATCAAGCTCGCGGGAATTCTCGTGTGCCGGCGAGGTGGCGAATACCCATTTTCTGAGAACGTGGCGCACAAAAAGATGCTCGCGAAATACGTGCCCATCGTCCTAGATATGCATTCCGGCAAGGGCACCGCGCGAATGTGGACGTGCGATTTCACCGGCGAGTATGTCAACATCAACGCGAGCTACCGCACCTAGCCCGCTAAGCTACGTTTCCCAATTCCAATCCGCATATGTCTCCCGCAGCTTCAGCTTCAGCAGCTTGCCGACCGATGTGCGCGGAAGTTCGTCACTAAAGACAAAGGCATCCGGAAGCTGCCACTTGGCAAATTTCGCTGCGAGAAATTCGCGCAATTCTTCCGGCGTCACTTGCGCGCCCTCCTTCACCACCACGACGGCGAGCGGGCGCTCCTGCCATTTCGGGTGCGCGACACCAATCACGGCCGCCTCGCGCACGCTCGGATGTCCCATTAACTCGTTTTCCAAATCCACCGAGCTAATCCACTCGCCTCCCGATTTGATGAGGTCTTTGCTGCGATCCACAATTTTGACGTAGCCCTCGGAATCAATCGTCGCGATATCTCCCGTCTTGAACCACCCATCGCGAGTCCAGCGATCCGCAGTCTCCGGCGCTTCAAAGTAGCTCGCAGCAACCCACGGTCCGCGAATTTCCAGTTCGCCACACGTCACTCCGTCGCGCGGAGCCTCACCTTCTGGTCGCATAACGCGGACTTCAACAAACGGCGCCGGCAATCCTTGCTTCACGCGAATCTTGTACTTTTCTTCCTCGGAGCCGTGCGCCAGTGTTGACTTGAGCGTGCCGGTGGTCGCGAACGGAGTTGTTTCGGTCATGCCCCAGAGATGCGTGATCCGGAATCCAAACTTGTCCATGCGCCGAAGCAGCGTTTCCGGCACAGCCGATCCGCCGCACGTGATGCGAACGGGATGATTGATCTTCCATCGCCCCGGCTCTTTTTCAAGGGCCAAAAGCACACCGAACCAGACCGTGGGTACAGCCGTCGCGATCGTGACTTTTTCCTGTTCAATCAAGTCGAGCAGGCTTTCAGCGTCGAGATGAGGCCCGGAGAAGACAAGCTTCGCTCCGACCATCGTCGCGGTAAACGGAACGCCCCAGGCATTCGCGTGAAACATCGAAGACGCCGGCAGCACCACCTCGTTGTGGTTTATTGCGAATGCATCTCCCAGGCATTGCGCGAAGCTGTGAAGCACAAGGGCGCGATGCGAATAGACCACTCCTTTCGATTTGCCCGTCGTGCCGGACGTGAAACACATCGCCGCCGCTTCATTCTCCTCAAGCACCGGATATTCAAATTCATCGTCGGCCGCACTGAGCAAGTCTTCATAGTTTTCGTACTGTCGCGGAATCGATTGTCCGCAGAACGGCACAACAAACACGCGCTCAAAATGAACTTGCGCGCGGAACGATTCATAGATTGGAAGAAGGACGTCGTCAACGATCAGATAGCGATCGCGAGCGTGGTTAGCGATATAAGCAAGCTCGTTGGCGTGCAGCCGAAGATTCAGCGTATGGAGCACGCCACCGGAAACCGGTATGCCGAAGTATGCTTCCAGGTGCGACGAATGATTCCACATCAGCGTCGCTACCCGGTCGCCTCGAGCAAGTCCGGCCAACTCCATCGCGCGAGCCAACCGCCGCGCTCGTCGATAGATCGCCCCATAGTTCGTGCGCGCGATCGTGCGGTCGGGCCGGCGCGAAACGATTTCCACTTGTCCGTAAAGCTTTCCGGCACGCTCGAGGATAGGCACGAGCGTGAGCGGAAAGTCCATCATAGTTCCAAGCACGGAAATCTCCGGAAAGCTTGCGCGCATCGTACCACCGAATGCCACGGGGTCTGCTGCCGACAACTCTTGGGGGACTGGACAAGAGAGGTAATGCTGGCTCACTCCGGACCTTTTTGTCGTTGAAGTCGTTTCGACCGACGCGGTGGTTGACTGCGGGGGGTAGTTGCCGCAAGATGCTCGTGCGTTCCCGGGGACATCCTGGCCGGTCTGTAGGAAGGCGGCTTTTTACGGCCTGAATACGAGCTAGGTTTGCATTCCTCAGTTACGCTGACGTGTCCCGCGCTGGCGGGGACCAGGAGAACGGCCGTGAAGAAATTGTACGTTGGGAACCTCTCGTTTAAGGCCACAGAAGAGCAGGTGCAAGCGCTGTTTGCTGAAATCGGCGTGCAACCGGATTCACTCACGCTGCTCCGCGATCGTTTTACAGGACAGCCGCGCGGCTTCGGTTTCGCCGAGATTCACGACGACGGCGCAGCAGAGAAGGCGATTGCAGCTCTCAACGGCAAAGACTTTCTTGGCCGCGCGCTGGTAGTAAATGAAGCTCGTCCGCAGAGAGAAGGCGGTGGCGGCGGAGGGGGCGGCGGGCGAGGCGGTGATCGCGGCGGACACGGCGGTGGTGGTGGCGGTGGACGAGGCGGTGGCGGCGGACGCGGTGGCCACGGTGGTGGCGGTGGACGCGGCGGCGATCGCGGTGGTTACGGCGGGCGCGACCGCTAGATTTCCCTCAGCTGATTCTCTTTAGAGTTTTGCGAGCGCAGAAAATTCGCGCGCATCGAACAGGCGCAGAGGAATACTTGTGCGCAGGTGCGCCGGCCCTGAGATCACGCAATTGCAGTGTGTTCCCGCTCTGCCTTCGCGGTGCGAGGCTTGGGCGGAATCACTTCAACCTTCCCACCGCGGTAGTAAAAGCGCTCCACGGTAGTTTCGTGCACGCCCTGCGCAACCAACGCGCGAACATCCAGCTTCGATTCCGCCTCATCGAGTTCCTCTGCGCTGGCGTACAGCGCTGGAGTTCGCGGCATGAAGACCGGGCAACAATCGTGAAACGGCTCGGAGGAAGTCTCGTACGTGCCGATCTTGCGCGCCGTGGCCAGAATTTCCATCTTGTCGGTGCCGATCAGCGGGCGGAACACTGGCATTCGCGCGGCTGCTTCGACCGCGATTAGATTTCGAAGCGTTTGCGACGCAACCTGACCAAGACTGTCTCCCGTTACAAGGGCCAGCGAGCGGGCGCCCCTCGCCAGAGCCTGAGCAATCCGCACCATCATCCGCCGATACAGCAGAACACGGTAATCTTCAGGCGCGTATCGGACGATCTCGCGCTGAATCGCCTCGAACGGCACGCGATAAAGTTTCGCGTGGAACTGGTATGGAACGAGCCGGCGGACGAGTTCGCTCGCAATATGAAGAGACGATTCGCCCGGACGCGCTCCGGTACTGTAGAAGTGCGCGAAGCTCAAATGCGCGCCGCGCTTCATCATGTGATATGCCGCAACTGCGGAATCGTACCCCCCCGAAAGCAAGCACATCATCCGTCCAGCTGTATTGGCAGGCAGTCCGCCAGTCCCCGGAATCCTTCGCGCGTATACGAGCGCTGGGCCAGGCGTGATTTCCACGTAGCAAGTCAGGTCCGGGTCGGTGAGCTTCACGCGCACGTCGCGCCCCCGCTCGCGAAACCGATCGAGCAGGTAGCGGCCAATCGCCGCATCAATCTCCATCGAAGTGTGAGGGAATGACTTGTCGCTACGCTTCGCCCTTACCGCGAAATTCGCAAATTGCAGTGGCTCAACCTCGTCCCAGGATGCTCGACATAGCGCTTCGATACTGCGCTCGACGGGTTTCGCCACTGCGTAGAATGCTATTCCGAGAACCCGGCTCACGCGCGACGTCGCTTCCTCGAGCGAAGCGCCATCACCCAAACGAACGATAAACCGATCGCCCGGTTGCTCGATCCTCCGAACGGGTATCCCTTCGAGCGCCTTGCGAAGCGCCGTGAACAACTTCCCCAGAAAGAACCGCCGGTTGCGGCCCTTCAGCCACAATTCGTGGTAATGAACGACGATGACTGGATTGTTCATTCTTTATACTTTTGCGCTCCCGCAACGCGCAATTCACATCCTCGGCCCACATTTCGCCTGCGTTTGAGCGTTTCACGAAGTATAGCAGCGATTTACATACGGTGTAGTATCGCGCCAATTCAAGGAGGTTGGCTGGACGCCTACGGGAAATCCCTGATGGCGCGCCTGCGCCTAAAAAGCGATAACTTCCTGGATACAATTCGCGTTGACGCAAGACTTTCCACTACAAGCGGGGTTACTATCGGCAGCGCTCCTGTCCCCGGAGCGAATACTCGGGCCTGTTGAAAATGGAAAGCGACCGAAGGCACAGGTAATGCATCCATATCTCTGAACCCGGGGCGTTCGGGAGGAACTTCATGTGGAATCGTAGAGATTGGGACGACTTCTTCGACATAGTGAGAAAGCGCTGGCACACCCACCGGCCTCCGCGGCCCTTGGATCGTTCGGGCCGTCGTTTGACGCCCGCAGAAGGATATAGCCTTGCTGAACTTGATGATGCCGGTATGAGCATCGAGCAGGCCGAAATGCTAGGACTGCCGGTAGATGCAGGTCGCGTCGGTTCATACGGACCGAACGTCTCATCGTTGCGTGAATTCCTTCGCGCTACTCGATCACGCGTCTGAAGCACTCACGCGTACTAGGATTCATAATCCTCGGAACGACGATGCTGTCTCGGGGATTTTCTTTTTAGCTCGATTTTCGTTCTTAGTTCTACCGGGGACTGAACCGAGTCATCAGGAATGAAGTAAGGCCCGCCACGATCCCGCCGCCGATTACAACAGCCTCCCAGGCGATTCCCGCAGCGACCGATAGAACCGCAGGCGCTCCAAATGGGAGCAGCAGAGCAGCAAGCGCCGCTTCCCGCAAACCAATTCCTCCCTGGGTGAGCGGAATTGCCGCCGAAAGCTTCGCCAGGGGCCACGCAAACAACCATATTCGAAATGCCAAGTGCAATCCGCATGCTTCCGCTAGAGCCATATTCAAGACAATGAATACTGTCTGCGCTGACAGAGCGAGAATGAGCGCGGTGAATACCGCGGCCGGGCGTCCGACCATGGAGCGAGCAGCGATTCTCACTCGAACGAATCTTCGCCTCATGCGGTAGGAAAATCGTCGCGCGGGAAGAAACGCGGCGACGACCGCCGCCATCGCGATTCCAACCAGTCCGATGCCGGCTAGAGCGAGAAAAATTCGCCGGTCCTTCGGATCGAGCGAACCAGGTACAAGCAAAGCACCGGTGCCTGCTAAGAGTCCCAGTGCCACGAGATCAACGCTTCGGTCAACCAGGCTTCCAAGCAGAACTCCTGCTTTGCTGCGGCCGATTCGCATCGCCATCCCTGCACGAACCAAATCTCCGCCAATGAGCGATGGCAGGAACAAGGAGCCAAAGAGCCCGGCAAAATAGCAGCGTGCTGCTTGTCTCCACTTCATGCTAGAACCGGCCACGCTTACCATGAGTCGCCACTTCGTCACACCGATGCAATGCGTCGCCAGATAGCCGGTGAGCACAAAAATCCACAAATGCGCTGGCAGCGTTTCGAGCGTTTGCCAAATCTTGCGGCCCGAAAGCAAACGAAACAGCAGAAAGAGAACCAGGGCGCTACCACCGTAATGCAAGAGCGCCTGAAGCGCGGCGCGCGTCCAATTTTTTTCAGGGGTTCGCGTGTCGGATGGAGAATTCACGGAAAGTGTTCGACACATTATGCGGTGCGTCGGTTCACGCGACAAGCCTTGGAAATGCGGTTGCAGTCGGACAAATAACCCATTAACGTAGTCCACTTGTTTTTGTATCGCAGGATCTGACCGGGAGAACTTCCGAGCTGTCCTGAAGTTGTTCATCCCGATTCGAGGCCAAGTTGAATAAGAAAATCCGTGTGTTGCAGTATGGTGTCGGACCGATTGGTGCTTCGATCGTTCGCCTGTTGCGCCAGAAAGCCGCGCTTGAAATTGTTGGCGCAATCGATAAGGATCCCGCCAAAGCTGGACGCGATCTCGGCGAAGTCGTGGGCTGCAAGGATGCTCCATGGGGCGTCCCGATCTCGGCTAATTCCGCTGGGCTGCTCGCGAAACCTGTGGACGTGGTGATCCACTCGACTTCTTCGTATCTACCGGACGTGATGGACCAACTGCTTGAATGCCTCGGCGCAGGCTGCTGCATTGTTTCCACATGCGAGGAACTCGCCTACCCGTATCGCAAACATCCAGACCTTTCCGCGCAGCTTGATGCCGCTGCGAAAGAAGAAGGCGTCGCTTTGGTGGGCACCGGCGTGAATCCAGGATTCGTGATGGACAAGCTCGTCCTCACGCTAAGCGCCGTTTCACAACACGTCGAATGCGCGAAAGCCGTCCGCGTGGTTGACGCTTCAAAGCGCCGGTTGCCGTTGCAAAAGAAAATCGGCGCCGGAATGACGCCCGAAGAATTTCGTACCCAGGTCACCGCTGGCGTCATCAAGCACCACGGTCTGCCCGAATCCATCGCGATGGTAGCCGATGGACTTGGATTCGAGCTCGACGACATCTCTGAGAGGATTGAGCCGGTGATCGCAGAAGAACCGGTGAAAACTGAATTCCTGGAAGTCGCGCGCGGCCAGGTAGCGGGTGTACATCAAATCGCGCGCGGAATGAACAGCGGCAAAGAGAAAATCTACATGGAGCTGAAAATGTTTGTGGGCGCAAAAGACTCCGCCGATTCGATCGAACTGAAGGGCGAGCCGAATCTGGCACTCACAATTCCCGGCGGTACGCATGGCGATGTGGCCACCGCCGCGGTTGTCGTCAACGCGATTCCTTCGATTCTGGCCGCGCAATCCGGTCTGCGCACCGCTCGCGATCTGCCGCTCAGCTTTTTCCCCGCGGTTGGATTACCGTGAATAGGGTCTGCGTGGTGGTTGAGGCTAAAGGAAAGTAATTGGAATCTCGCTCTTAACGATCGAAAAATCTGAATCTGATGTTACGATCTCGCCCCTGACTCGGTGCGCCAGGCTCGCAACAAAGCAGTCCGCATAGGGAAGCGCGAAATTTGCTTTATATTCCGCCGCCTGCTTTGTTGCCGTCCAAGTTGCGTCCTCAATTTCAATGGGCAGCCGGGAAAATTTGGCGAGTACGGTTTCAGCGACCGGCTGGCCACTGGCCCGCCACGTCGAATAGTAGACTTCGCCCCAGTTGATCACGCTCATAAATAGCTGCGTTTCTCGGTGAAGCGCCGAGACGATCAATTGTTGGACAGTCTCCGCTCCCCGGGAATCGCGAAATAAAACGAGGATCGCGCTGGCATCCAGAACGATGCGTCTCAAAGTTTCCGGTCTCGCTTCCGCTCCTCAAAAAGGATCTTTAGCGGAGAACGTCCACCCTTGAGCACGCCCCGCAGGTTTTTTACGTACTCCGCCGTGAGAGGCTGAAGTACAAGACGCTCGCCCTCTTCGATGAAAGCAATCTGTGTTCCCTGACGAATTCCCAGTTTTCTTCGTAGTCTCGACGGAATCACGATCTGGCCCTTCTGAGTTACGGTCGATGTCTTGAGCTTCATCTTTTACCCAATCCTTAACACTGGGAGAAAAGTACAACGCCCGTAGGTCGTAATACTTTTTAAAATTGTACTACATTTCTTTAGATTTCTCTAGTTTCTGTTCCAGAAGCGCGCCACCGCAGCATAGTCCGGGTCGTCCTTCGACGCATCTTTCACAGCGCTATAAGTGGCGAACGCGGCGGAAGCGGCCGGCAAGTCCATCCCTTCTCTCTTCGCCAGTTCGAGGGCGAGACGAATATCCTTGTGCATCAGCCGTAGCGGAAAGCTAGCCGGATATTCATTCTTGAGCATGGTAGGCGCTTTCACGTCCAGCACCCCCGCGCGCGCCATGCTCGACTGCATCACCTCCACCAACTTCTCGCCCGCCACGCCCGCCGACGTAGCGAGCGTCAGCGCTTCCGCGAGGGCCTCCACCTCCAGCGCCAAAATCAGATTCATCGCCAGCTTTACCGTCTGCCCCGC
>Ga0209380_10001444_pt1 | contig 15961 bp, 8 predicted proteins | sample HubBroMetageWFT6_FD_188347 | JGI IMG/M metagenome (GOLD analysis project Ga0209380, IMG submission 188347) | Warmed and freeze-thawed soil microbial communities from the Hubbard Brook experimental Forest, New Hampshire - Hubbard Brook CCASE Soil... | ecosystem: Environmental > Terrestrial > Soil...
CAATTGACATCGTCTCCCTGCTGGCAGAAGTGGGGGCATGGGGCGTCAACCTCCACGACAACGATCTGGTTCCCATCGACGCAAGCGCCGCAGAGCGCGACGCGATAGTCAAGTCATTCAAGAAGGCCTGTGCAGATCGTGGGATTGTTGTTCCCATGGCGACGGTCTCGCTTTTCTTCCATCCGATATTCCGCGATGGAGCTTTCACCGCCAATGATTCCGAGGTACGCGCCTACGCTCTGCAGAAAACCATGCGCGCGATGGATATAGGAGCGGAACTGGGCGCAAAGATTTTTGTTTTGTGGGGCGGACGCGAGGGTGTGGAAACCGACGCCTGCCGCAAAGCGGATGACGCGATCAAGCGACTGCGGGAGGCCATCAACTATCTTTGCGAATACAATATCGAACGCCGCTATGGGATGAGGTTCGCCTTAGAGGCCAAGCCCAATGAGCCTCGCGCCGACATTTACATGGCCACTACCGGAAATTATCTCGGCTTCATTCCCACGCTTGATCATCCGGAGATGGTTGGCGTAAATCCGGAAGTTGCGCACGAGCAAATGGCAGGGCTTAATTTCATGCATGCCGTGGCGCAGGCGTGGGACGCCGGCAAACTTTTTCACATCGACCTGAACGATCAAATGCCAGGCCGCTTTGACCAGGACCTTCGCTTTGGATCGTCGAATCTGAAATCCGCATTCTGGCTGGTGAAGTTTCTCGAGGATGTGGGCTACGCCGGTCCGCGCCACTTCGACGCCCACGCCTACCGCACCGAGGATTATCAAGGAGTAAAAGACTTCGCCCGCGGCTGCATGCGAACCTACCTGATCTTGAAAGACAAAGCTCGGCGTTGGAATTCCAACAAGGAAATACAAGAAATCCTCAACGAACTTTCCAGCAGCGGAGCCTACAAGCTGGGCCGCTATTCGAAAAAGGGTGCGGCGCAATTGCTGGCGCACAACTTCGACAAAGACGAGATCCTGAAGAAGCGTTTGCCCTACGAGCGTCTCGATCAACTGACGGTTGACATACTGCTGGGGGTAGGGTAGGTTCTTGCACTTTACGAACAAGCAGGAGACAAAGAGGCCATGACGCAACTCCTCGCCATCGCTGTTCCTACTCGGCTGGTACATCTATCTCCCATCGATGTTGTGATTGTGGTCTTTTACTTTGTTTTGGTGCTCTCCATCGGCTGGTATTTGAAAGGCCGGGCCAATACCGGCGAAGACTTCTTTATGGCCGGCCGGGAGATGACGGCGTGGGTAGCCGGTCTGAGTTTTCTTTCAGCCAATCTGGGCGCGCTCGAATTGATGGGCTGGGCGGGTTCGGCCTACCAATACGGCATTCTGGCCACGCACTGGTATTGGATCGGCGCCATCCCGGCGATGTTATTTCTGGCGCTGGTGATGATGCCGTTCTATTACATTTCCAAAACGCACTCAGTACCGGGATATCTGAAACTGCGCTTTGGCGAACCCAGCCGTGCCTTGTCCGCTGTTTCCTTCGCTTTTATGACCGTGCTGATGAGCGGCGTCAACATGTTCGCCATGGCCAAGGTCATGCAGATTGTGCTGGGATGGGATATCAATTTCAGCATCTGGGTATCGTCTCTTACGGTCGCCATTTATGTGACTCTGGGCGGGCTGCGGTCGGCCATCTTTAATGAAGTGCTGCAGTTCTTTCTCATTTGGGCGGGCGCGCTGCTGATTCCGATCCTTGGATTGTACGAGGCCGGCGGCTGGGCTAACCTGAAGGTGCTGATCGCGCAGAGAGCGTCAGAGCAATATGTCCACCTCTGGTCGGGCCTGGGATCGTTCAGCAACAATCCCATGGGCATCAACTGGGTGGGCATTGTGTTCGGACTGGGCGCGATTATTTCGATGGGCTACTGGACCACCGACTTTCTGGTGGTGCAGCGGATTCTGGCGGCAAAAGATATTCGCAGCGCGGAGATGGCGCCGATTATCGGCGCCGGATTCAAGATGTTTGTCCCGATTATCGTCATCCTGCCGGGACTGCTCGGTCTGGCCGTTCTACCGGAAAAGCTGGTCCCGGAATCGGTGGCCACCTTAACCGGAGGGCATAGCTACAACGATGTTCTCCCGCTCATGCTGGCGCGCTATTGCGGTCCGGGTTTGCTTGGCCTGGGTGTTACGGCTCTGATTGCCGGATTCATGTCTGGAATGGCGGGAAATGTGAGCGCCTTCACCACCGTCTGGACCTATGACATCTATCGTCCGCTGATCAACAGCAAGGGCACCGACCATCATTACGTGAATATGGGACGTTGGACCACGATCGTCGGGGTATTGATCAGCGTGGGCACCGCATATCTGGTGATGCAGTTCGCCAGCATCATGGATTATGTGCAGGCGCTGTTCAGCTTCTTCATTGCTCCGCTGTTCGGCACGGTCGTGCTCGGCATGCTGTGGAAGCGGGCAACCAGCGCTGGCGGATTCTGGGGATTGCTGTGTGGGACGCTTTCTTCGATCACGATGTGGACGTGGGTAAAGATCGATCCGACCGCGCTCCGCTATGTGGCGCTCTCGCCCAATGCCAAAGGTTTGGCTCAGGATATGTTTCAGGCACTCTGGTCGTTCCTGGTATGTGTGCTCGTGACCGTCGTGGTAAGTCTGGCGACGAAACCCGTGCCTGACGGCGAGCTCAGCGGCCTGGTCTACGGGTTAACGGAAGTTCCATCCGTCGGGGACGTGCCGCTGTACGAGAAGCCTCTTTTTTGGGCAGCGCTGGTCACGGTGGTCTTCGTCATATTGAATATCATTTTCTGGTAGGCGGTTCTGATAGCCGGATTTTTCAGGAAATCGGGGGCTAAGTATGGTTTCGATCTGGTTTTTTATCGGCATTTCGCTGGCGGTCAATGGCGCGCTGATCCTCGCCGCAGGAATTTATCAGGTGGTGTATCCGCCGGAGAATCCCGGCGTTGTGCTTTTCAACCTGCACGCCAATGTATGGTGGGGCGCGATTTTGCTGGTGATCGGTGCGGCTTATTGTTTAAAGTTCGCGCCCCGGCGGCAGCAATAGCGAACTGTTGACTGGTATCCGGCATGCCTTCACATGCCGGAAATCTGACTTACAAATCGCGCTATTTCAGGTTGATTGATTCCTTCAGCGGCAGGCTCTGCGAAGATCCGCCTACGAGAAATGTGTAATCCCCAGGAATCAATTGCCAGGCATCCTTATCGACGTTGAAGATCGATAGATATTCCGGCACAACTTCAATCGCGACTTCTTTGCTCTCTCCTGGATTGAGATTGACTTTGCTCCAGCCCACCAGCCGCTTCGGCGGTTCCCCGGCGCTTTCCGGCAGGGCCGTGTAAACCTCAGTGATTTCGGCCCCGGCGCGACTGCCCGTGTTCGTCACAGTAAAAGTCACTTGAACTTTGTCTGCAGGCATCAGCTTGAGATTCGAATAGCTGTAGGTGGTGTAGGAAAGGCCGTAACCGAAGGGAAACAAAACCGGCTTTTTCTCTGCGTCATACCACTTGTAACCAACCTTCAGACCCTCATCATAGGTTGTCTGAAATGCCGGCAAACCGGCCGCGACTCGCTTCCAGCCGCCAGGCAGCGGAGGAGGCTTAACGATGTTGCGATGGGGCAGATCCTCGTCGCTCCGGGGAAAAGTAATGGGCAGTTTCGCCGTCGGATTTACGTCGCCGAAGATCACGCGGGCAAGCGCCTGGGCTCCGCGGCTGCCGCCGTACCACGCCTCCAGAATGCCGCTCACTTGATCGGCCCACGGCATGGTTACAGGACTGCCGGTCTCCAGCACGACGATGGTCTGTGGGTTTGCGGCCGCGACAGCGGCAATCAAATCGTCCTGGTGATCGGGAAGCGAAAGGCTGTCGAGATCCATGCCTTCACTTTCCCATTGCGAAGCGAAGACGATAGCCACATCAGAAGCCTTCGCCAAAGCCGCGGCTAATGCAGGGTCGGTACCGGAATCGTACTGAACATGCGCGCTCGGCGCTTCCGCCATGATCGACCTTAGTGGCGATGTCGGAAACCATATATGCGCCTGCCAGGTTGTTCTGCCCTGTCCCGGCGGCATGATTGCGTTGCCTCCCGGCGGATCGACCTGCGCTGACCCTCCTCCAGAAATCATGCCGACATCGGAATGCGCGCCGATCACAGCGATGCTTGCAACTTTGGAAGCATCGAGCGGCAGTCGCGAGTGCTCGTTCTTCAGGAGCACGATGCTCTGCTCCTCGATCTTTTGCGCTGTCGCGAGGTCGGCTTCCACATCTACTACGCTTTTCTGCGGCGGATCGTCGATCACGCCACTGGCAAACATGGAGCGCACGATGCGATGAACGTGATCATCGACTTCGGCCATTGGAACCTTGCCCGACTCGACTGCCTTCTTCATGGGCTCGCCATAGAAAATCTCGGCAGGCTCCTCGTGATCTAATCCAGCGGCGGAGGCCTTGGCTGTGCTGTGCGTTCCTCCCCAATCCGACAGAACGAAACCGGGGAACTTCCAGTCTTTTTTCAAAACATCGGTCAGGAGGTATTTGTTTTCGCAAGCATAGTCGCCGTTCACGCGGTTGTAGGCGCACATCACCGCGGAGGCGTCGGAGCCGCGCAGGCCAATCTCGAAGGCCAGCAGATCGCTTTCTCTCATCGACCTTTTATCGATATTGACGTTAACTGCGTTGCGCCCGCTTTCCTGATCGTTCATCGCGTAGTGCTTAATGTCGCCGATCACGTGCTGCGCCTGTTCGCCCTTCATCAACTGGCCGACCATGGTTCCGGCGAGGATTGGATCTTCACCCATGTATTCGAAGGTGCGCCCGTTGCGAGGCTCACGCGCCAGATCCACGCCTCCGCCCAGGGTCATGTTGTAGCCCTGGGCCCGCAACTCCCGGCCGATGAGCGCGCCGTATTGATAAGCCGCGTCCAGATCCCAACTTGCCGCCCCGGCGAGATTATCGGGCAAAGCTGTGGAGTAGCGGCCGTTCTCGCCGCTGCTTCTCACGCCGTAAGCGGCGTCGGAAATCTGGATGCCAGGAATCCCCAGACGCGGAATACCTACAACATAACCCGCGCCGCCGTTCGAGTTCACGGAGAGCGGGCTCATGGGCCCAAGGCCTCGCATGCCAGTGCCATGCAAAAGCGTAATCTTTTCGTCGAGCGTCATCTCTTTGACGACGAGATCTGCACGCTCATCAGGAGACAGGCTGGCATTCATCCAGGGCATCGATTTTACTTGTTCCCGCCCAGCCTGGGCTGACGCTGGTAGAAGCGCAACACCAAAGATCGCAATCAAGAACGCCAGCGTTTTCGTGCGAGAGTGCAGGTTCATAGTTCTCCCTTTGGTTCGGTTCCCTCGAATCTTCTAATAGGCAGCAGTGAGGCTTTTGAGTCGCGCAAATTGTTTTTTCAATACTCGAAGATGTTGCGCGTCGCCGGATAAACCCTCCGGTACGCGGCATAGCTTGCATCCATGACTTTCGCAGCCTGCGGTTGGGTACTTACCGTTTTCGCAACGCGAATCACCGCCGCGCAAGCCTCGTCCACCGACTTCCAGATTCCCGCGCCTACGCCCGCCAATATTCCCGCGCCATAGGCCGCGCCTTCTTCGGCTTCCACAATTTCTACGTCCTGTCCGTAAACGTCGGCCTGGATCTGGCGCCAGACTGCGGAACGTGCGCCGCCGCCGCCGAGCCGAACCCGAGTTACGGCAACTTTCATCTCGTCGAACAGAGTAAACGTGTCGCGCAGGCTGAAAGCCACGCCCTCAAGAATCGCGCGGACTACGTGAGCGCGGGTATGCGAGGCGGTTAGGCCCACCAGCGCTCCGCGCGCCTGAGGATCAAGATGCGGCGTGCGTTCGCCCATAAGATAAGGAGTCCACAAAAGGCCCTGACAGCCGGGAGCAACAGTCGCGGCTTCGTCGCTGAGACGCCCGTAGGGGTCGCGGCCGTCGTCAAGGCCCGCGCCGAACTGGTCACGAAACCAGCGCAGCGACAGGCCCGCCGCCTGCGTAACTCCCATCACGTGCCAGCGGCCGGGGATGGCGTGGCAGAAGGTGTGCAACCTTCCCTTGGGTTCGAGCGCGGGACGATCGGTGGCGGCGAATACCACACCCGAAGTGCCGATGGTCGCGCTCACCGCGCCGGGTGTGACAATTCCCATGCCCACTGCGCCTGCCGCCTGATCGCCGGCGCCGGCAACCACGGGAGTTCCCTGCCGCAAACCGCAGGCCGATGCGCCCTCGGCAGAAATTTTCCCGCACACGTCGGGAGATTCAAACAACTGCGGCAGAAGCCGTTCATCGATTCCCGCCGCGTTGAGCATGACTTGCGACCAGCGCCGGTGCGCCACATCCAGCAGCAACGTTCCCGAGGCGTCCGCCATGTCGATGGCGCGTTCGCCGGTCAGGCGGAAACGCACATAATCCTTTGGCAACATCACCGAGCGCACGCGGTTCCAGTTTTCCGGCTCGTGCTCGCGCACCCACAAAAACTTGGTCAGCGTGAAATTGGCAAGCGCGGGATTGCAGGTAGCCTGAATCAGCTGCTCCGCACCGATTTTTTCAGTCAACTCGCGGCATTGAGGCTCGGTGCGGACATCGCACCAGATCAATGCCGGACGCACCACCTGCCCCCGCTGGTCAAGCATGACCGCGCCATGCATCTGGCCGGAAAATCCGACACAAGCGATATCGTCTGCGCCAAGGCCCGCCTTGGCAATGGCTTTCGGCACGGCAACGCAGCAGGCGCGCCACCAATCTTCGGGATGCTGCTCCGCCCAGCCAATCTGCGGTGAGGCGAACGGCGCGTGTTCTTCCGTGGCCGAAGAGAGAACGCGACCGCGCTCGTCCAGTACAAGAGCTCGGGTGCCTCCCGTGCCGATGTCAATCCCCAGTACGAAAATCGCAAGCCTCCAAGTGCCACTTACTGCCCGCACATCATACAACTTGTCCGGTCAAAGTCCGCAACCGCGCGCCGCTTCGAAACCGTTGTGCATATCACTCCGTCTGGATGCGCAAGGCATAGCAGCAGGCCGTCGAGCTTCGTGCCGGAAGTTTCAGCTGCAATCCGTCCCCGTCCTGGCGCCAGTCCAGCTTTCCATCCGAGCCGAGCAGCGTCACGCTTTGGATTTTTCGCGCTCCGCCCAGAGCGTCAGGCGTGAAGCTATGGATGCGAACCTCTCCGTTCGGCGGCCACTGCATCCCGATGGCAAAGATCGCTGCATCTTTTGTTGTGAAGCGAAAATCCTCGGAGGTGTAGGGCTTAACCTCGGTATCGTGAAATGCGCCGCCGACGACCTTCGTCGGACCCTCGCCGAAGCGCTTCCAGGGCCGAGTTCCGTAGATTGCCTCGCCGTTTACCTTCAGCCAGGCGCCCACCTCGCGGAGGACCTGCTGCGCCGCTTCGGGAATAGTGCCGTCAGATCGCGGGCCGACATTCAGCAGCAAATTTCCATTCTTGCTTACCACATCCGCCAGCTGTTGAATGATGAAGTCTGGAGTTTTGTACGTGTCGTGTTCGACGTAGCCCCAGGACGCATTGCTGAGTGAAGTATCGGTTTGCCAGTGCTGCGGGCGAATGTCGGAAAGCTGGCCGCGCTCGACATCCAGCGTGCCTGAATCTGGTTGAAAGGCATCCTCTTTGTAATCGATGACGGCGCCGGTGCCGCGGCGCGCGCCCTGATTGTAGTAAAAGGCGGCGAGGCGGCCGAGATGGCCGCGAAACGAGGGTTGTCCGATCCACCAGTCAAAATACAAAAGATCAGGATGATACTTCTCGATGATCTCGGCGGTGCGAGCCAGCCAATCGTCCATGAATTCCGGAGAGACGAACGTCCAGTCCTCGAGAAGATTGGCGTTCCAGTTCTTCATCAGTCGCGGATGGGCCGGGCCATAGAACGCGGCATAGCGCGGGTCGTTCACATCCGAATCGAACTGGCGTCCGACATCGAAAAACCAGTCGTGCTCGGAGCGATGAGAAGATGCGCCGAAATGAAGGCCTTCCGCGCGAATAGCCTGCGCGAGTTCGCCGATGACATCGCGCTTCGGCCCCATTTTCCCTGCGCACCAGTCGGTCAATTCCGATTGGTACATGGGGAAACCATCGTGATGCTCGGCCACGGGAACCACGTATTTCGCCCCTGCCTCGCGAAAAAGCCGGGCCCACGCAGTGGGATCAAAATGTTCCGCCTTGAACATGGGAATGAAATCCTTGTACCCGAATGTGTTCTGCGGCCCATACGTTGCGATGTGATGCTTAAATTCCGGCGACCCTTGCTGGTACATATTGCGCGAATACCATTCGTTGCCGAAGGCCGGCACCGAGTAGAGACCCCAATGAATGAATATCCCGAACTTCGCGTCCCGATACCACTCCGGCTCCTGGTATTTCTGAAGCGATTCCCAATCGGGTCGAAAGGGACCGTCATTCGCCTGCTGGTCGACGTCCGCGAGAATCTTCTGCCGTGCGCCGTCGTACCTGCGGTTCGCATTTTTCCAGGCCTCTTCGATGGATGCGGCGCTGGCAGCTGAGTTCTGGGCGTTCAGCCGCGGGCCGGAAAATGCAGTTAGAAGAAGGATTGCAGCCAGGAATGTGAGAATCTTCGCAGATCGGAGACCGTTGAGTTTCATGTCTTCCACTTTCTTCACGTTTCGGCGGTTCAAGACTGAGACGTCGTCTTTTCGGCTGTTGGGTCGCTCCCCTGTAAAAAATCGTTATTGGGTGCCGAATCCCGTATAATCTGGTCGCTCCTAGAGTATTCACAGGAACGAGCAAACTGGCAAGGCTGCATTCGTTTGCATGCTCGATTGCGGAGTTTAGACCATTCATGAAAAAGCGCGCTTCGTGGCTCCTGCTCTTGTTTTCAGTCGCGAGCATTTTGTCGTGTCCCTGGGCGAATGCCCAGTGGACGCCGATGAATCCGGTGAAATCGGTCCAGCAACAAGCCGATGGCGCCTTGTTCGAATTGTCCTCTGGCTTCCTGAAGATCGAAGTGTGCTCCGATACTGTGATCCACGTGCTGTACTCTCCAACTTCCTCTTTTTCACACAAGCCGAAATATGTGGTGATCAAAGAAAGCTGGCCGGCAACTAAGTGGTCGATGCAGTCTTCCGATCAAGCGGTCACTGTGAGCACAGCTCGGTTGAAAGTCGTGGTTACAAGGCGGGACAGCGCAGTGAACTTCGCCGACGCCAGCGGCAGCCCACTGGTGCTGGAGGCATCGCGCAAACTGACCCCAGTTAAGGTGAACGGCGAAGATACCTACCGTGCGGAATCGTTCGTCAACATTTACGGATCGCACGAGGCGCTTTACGGGCTGGGCCAGCATCAGGCGGGAGTGTGGAACTACCGCGGCGAATCGGTTGACATCTCGCAGGACAACAGCAACATCGCTGTACCCCTCATGCTTTCCAGCAAAGGCTACGGCATTTTTTGGAACAACGACTCGAGAAGCCGATTCAATAACCGCTTTGCCAACTACTTATATATCAGTTCTGAAGTAGCCGACGAGATCGACTACTACTTTCTCTATGGGCCAGAGTTCGACAATATCATCGCGAGCTATCGTGAGTTGACCGGACAGGCGCCCATGTTCGGCAAATGGGCCTACGGTTTCTGGCAGTGCAAGAACCGGTATAAGTCGCAGGAAGAAATTCTGGGTGTGGCACAAAAATATCGCGATCTGCACATTCCGGTCGACGACATCGTGCAGGATTGGTTCTGGTGGAACCGCAAGGGCGAGTTTGTCTTCAATAAAAATTATCCCGACCCCAAGGGAATGATCGATCAACTTCACCGGGAAAATTTTCACCTGATGATTTCGATCTGGCCTTTCTTTGAGCCGGGTTCGGCGAACTACGATTACATGGACAAGCATGGCTGGTTCGTCGACAAATTCAAATACGCCAAGCCTCCTTATCACACCGATGCCATGGCGGTATATGACGCAACCAACCCCGAGGCGCGGAAATTCTATTGGGACAAAGTAAATCAGGGTCTGTTCAGAATTGGTGCTGATGCCTGGTGGATGGATACGACCGAACCGGAAACCGAGGGACAAGAAGAAAACATTCTCTTAAACCACAAACTGGCCGCCGGGAGCGGCAATCGCTACGTCAATGTCTATCCCTTGCTCGATACAGGCGCGGTGTATGACGGACAACGGAGCGCATCTGACGCCAAGCGGGTTTTTATTTTATCGCGTTCCGCATTCGCCGGCTCGCAGAGAAATGCAGTGACTGCGTGGTCGGGCGACATTAATTCCGACTGGTTCAGCTTCCGCCGCCAGATTCCAGCTGGACTTAATTTCTCGCTCTCCGGCACTCCTTATTGGACAACCGATGTCGGTGGCTTCGTGTTTGGCAGTCCCGACGATCCCGCGTTCCGCGAGTTGTTTGTCCGCTGGTTCCAGTACGCGACGTTCAACCCGATCCTGCGCGTGCATGGTACCCGCCGTCCCGATGAGAACGAGTTGTGGTCCTACGGACCCGACGCACAGAAGATACTGGTCGGCTTCGACCGCCTGCGCTACCGCATGTTGCCTTACATTTATTCTCTGGCCTGGAAGACCACCAGTGAGGCGTACACGCCGATGCGGCCGCTGGTGATGGACTTTCGCGGCGATGTGCGCGCCGAGGATACCGGGGACGAATTCATGTATGGACCGGCATTCCTGGTCGGCCCCGTCACAGAGCCTGCAGCCACGACGCGGCAACTCTACCTGCCCGGTGCCAGGTGGTACAACTTTTGGACCGGCTCCGGACAGCAGGGTGGAAGCGCGATCAGCGCGATTGCGCCTCTGGAGCAGATGCCTTTGTATGTGCGAGCCGGATCGATTCTTCCGCTAGGGCCGGACCAGGAATGGTCGACGGAAAAGCCCGAAGATCCGATTGAGATTCGCGTCTATCCCGGCGCTGATGGCGATTTCGCTTTGTACGAAGATGAGAATGACAATTATAACTACGAAAAAGGAGTGCATGCCGTCATTCCATTTCATTGGGACGACGCACGGCTCACGCTAACCATCGGCGACCGTAAGGGTCAGTTTCCCGGGATGCTGGAGAACCGCACCTTTCAGATCGTGTACGTCAAGGACAATCACGGTGTAGGAATTGGTCCGGAAGACCGGCCCGACAAAGTCGTGCAATATTCAGGCCAGCAAATTACCGTGGCTCCCTAGAGCCGCCACCTACGCCTAAGGTTAATTGCCTCTAAGGTGCTCGCATGAATCTGAAGTTCCGCTGTGTAACTCTCTCTCTCGTCCTGCAAACCGCCTGCCTGGGATGGTCGCAGCCCTACCAATACCCCTTTCAAGACCCGAACCTGCCCATGGAGACTCGCATCAACAACATCCTGTCTCTCATGACAGTGGAAGAAAAGATCAATGCTCTCAGTACCGACCCCAGCGTGCCCCGCCTTGGCATCGTCGGGTCTTCGCACATTGAAGGGTTGCATGGTGCTGCGCTCGGTGGCCCGGGAGGTTGGGGCGGGCGCGGCCTGCAGCCCGTGCCCACTACGCAGTTTCCGCAATCCGCAGGATTGGGTGAGACCTGGGATCCGGAGTTGCTGCGTAAAGCGGCGGCAGTAGAAGGCTACGAAGCTCGTTACATTTTCAACACCGACACTGAGTCCTTCGTCGACCGTCGAGGCAATAAGCGCAGGCGTGTAGGGATTGTGATTCGCGCCCCGAATACGGATCTGGCTCGCGACCCGCGCTGGGGCAGAAGCGAAGAATCATTCGGCGAGGATCCGTTTCTCACCGGAACCATGGCCGCTGCCTTTGCGAAAGGATTGCAAGGTGACGATCCGAAGTACTGGCTTACGGCGTCTCTCATGAAACATTTCCTTGCTAACAGCAATGAAGACGGCCGGGATGGCTCGTCTTCGAACTTTGATGAGCGGCTCTTGCGTGAGTACTATTCGGTTCCCTTCCGGATGGGCGTAATGGACGGCGGCTCGCGGGCGTATATGGCTTCCTACAACGCCTACAACGGAATCCCCATGACCGTGCAGCCGATCCTGCGCGACATCACCATGAATGAGTGGGGACTCGACGGCATTATCTGCACCGACGCGGGTGCACTCACCAACATGGTGACCAGGCATAAGTACTTCGCTGATATTGACGAAGCTTCGGCGGGCGCGATTCACGCTGGGATCAATCAATTTCTGGATAATTACCGGGCGGGAGTCAACGCGGCTCTGGATAAGAAACTGATTAACCTCGCAGAGATCGACGGGAATCTGCGCGGCATCTATCGAGTTATGATCCGGCTGGGTTTGCTCGATCCTCCCTCGATGGTGCCATATAGCAATATCAAAGGAACCGGCGCCGCGTGGGACAACGAAGAACACAAAGCTATAGCTCGCAAGATTACACAGGAATCAATCGTTCTTCTCAAGAATGCCAATCAGTTCCTGCCGTTAAGTAAGGATTCGTTGAAATCGGTCGCGGTGATTGGACCATACGCGGACCAGGTCGCGCTCGACTGGTATAGCGGTACGCCTCCTTACACCGTCAGTGAGCTGGATGGAATCAAGAATGCGCTTGGCGCGAAAGTAAAGGTAAGCTTCGCGCATGACAACACCGATGGCGAGGCCGTGAATATCGCGAAGTCTGCCGATGTGGCCATCGTCGTCGTCGGGAACCATCCGACGTGCAATGCGGGCTGGGCAAAATGCCCGTTGCCGAGCGATGGCAAGGAGGCAATCGATCGACAGTCGATTACGCTGGAGCAGGAAGATCTGGTGAAACAAGTCTATACCGTCAATCCGCGCACTGTGGTCGTATTGATCGCGAGTTTTCCCTTTGCGATTCTGTGGACGAACGATAACGTTCCCGCCATCCTGCACATGACTCACAACAGTCAGGAAGCTGGAAACGCCTTGGCTGACGCGCTATTTGGAGATTACAACCCCGCTGGAAGGCTGGTCGTCACCTGGCCGCAGTCGCTCGATCAGTTGCCGCCAATGATGGACTACGACATCCGTCACGGCCGAACCTACATGTATTTTAAGGACAAGCCGCTCTATCCTTTCGGCTACGGGTTGAGCTACACGTCGTTCGAATACTCGAAGCTGAAAACCAGCGCCGAGCAGATGGACTCAAAGGGAGAGATTGAGGTCAGCTTCAATCTTCGCAACAGCGGAAAGCGAGCGGGCGACGAAGTAGTTCAGCTTTACGTGAAACATGTTGGCTCGCAAGTCGAGAGACCCATCGAAGAGCTTAAGGGATTCAAGAGAATTGGTTTAAAACCGAACGAGACTCAAACCGTCCACCTGACACTTCCCGCAAGCGCGCTCGCCTATTGGGATATTTCCAAGGGAAGCTTCCAGGTCGAGCCGGAGCAGGTAGACCTGTTGATCGGCGGATCGTCTGCGGACATCCGGCTGCATAAGGTAATCCGTCTTATACCATGAGTGTAAGTCGATATGGTTATAGCTGTTAGTAAACTAATGACCCGAGAGAACCACCAATCGCCGGTCCCAGTTAGTGCGATGGTTCCGTAACCTTAAGTATGCGATCTGCGGTAACATCCTGCAAGGTCTGCACTATTCCAGATGGCCAGTGTATTTCGATCGTTTCAGCATGGGTATCTGGACCCAAACCAAAATGTACGGGGCCGTCGCTCGATGACGCATATCCTACGCTGGTCGTCATGTGATTGTATTGCGCGCCGCCCTTAGTCACCACCTTGATTCGAGCGCCGATCCCGTCACGATTGCTCTTGGTTCCCCGCAGCGCGATGCCAAGCCAATGGGTCGAGTTCGGGCTGCGGTTCATCCAAATTTCAGCATCGCGGCCCAGAGCCGTAGCGACCGCGTCGATGCGCCCATCTCCATCCAGGTCACCGAACGCGCAGCCACGATGGCGCGCGGCCGGGGCGGCATCGAATCCTGCCTCTTGCGTCAGAGCTTCCCATTTTCCGCTGGCGCCGAGGTTGCGAAAGACCGTGTTGAACTGGTCGACGGGCTGCCCCGGCATGGAGATCGATTCGACGTGGCCTCGTGAGACGAACAGATCCTTCCAGCCATCGTTGTCGAAGTCATATAAACCCGCGCCGAATCCGGACATCTGACGGCTCGCCTCTCGCATCCCGCTCGGCGTGGTGACTTCGCGAAAGTCGCCTTTGCCGGTGTTCTGAAACACCGGAAAGGTCTGGTTGTTTAGCGCGACGAATACGATGTCGGGATAGCCGTCGTTGTTGAAATCGCGAAAGTCCAATCCCATCCCGGAGATAAAACTGCCGTCTTCCGACAAGGCAACCCCAGTCTCGAACGCAACCTCCTCGAACTTACCTCCCTTGTTGTGGAAGAGAGAGTTGTAGGAGGCGTCGTTGGTGACAAACAGATCGGGGCGACCGTCCAGATCGTAGTCGGCCATGCCAACTCCCATGCCCTTGCCAACGTGATCGCGAATCTCCCACTCTTTGGAAACGTCCTGGAAGGTGCCATCGCCCTTGTTCAGAAAAAGTTGATTCGGTTGGCCCTTGTAAAACTTCGGACTGCAATAGTCGGCCACACCCTGGAATCCGCAATAGGGCTCGGTGTTGAAATCCCATTGCATATAGTTCACAACAAAAAGATCCAGCAGGCCGTCGTTGTTCACGTCGACCCAAACCGCCGTAATCGCCCAGCGCGGCCCGAATTCCGGGTCGGGATGGTTCAGGCTCGCATCCAGTCCAGCCTTGACGGTCACGTCCGTGAAGGTGCCGTCTCCGTTGTTGTGGTACAGAGTGCTGTGGTGCAGGCCGGCCACGAAGATATCCGGAAATCCGTCATTATCGTAGTCGGCAACGGCCACGCCCATGTCATAGCCGGTGCCAGCCAGCCCGGCGGCGGCGGTAACGTCTGTAAAGACTCCATTGCCGTCGTTGCGGAAGAGGCGGTCGCTGTACTTGGGTGAATCCTTCTTCAGCGTGGCGATGTTGGCACCGTTGGTGAAGAAGATGTCGGGGCGGCCGTCGCCGTTGTAGTCGAAGATGGCCACGCCTCCTGGCATGGTCTCAGGAGCGTGCCTCGCCGGGGTTTCATCATTCTCCAGCCGAAACGGAATCTTCTTGAGCTCGAAGCGAATTGGGCTGGACGGCGACGTTGCCGCATCCATCAAGAGAAGTGCAGCCGACACTAACAGCAGGCAGAACGCCGCGCGGCGGGCGAGACTGAGAGAATGCATCGCTTCCTGAAAAATAAGGGGTGGCCGAAGCCACCCCTTGATGATTCTACCTCATGACCGTCCGCCTAGAAGTAGTACTTCAGAGCGAAGAGCAAGGACCGGCTCCCTGTCTTGAAGGCCGGTTTTCCGGTGGTTGTCGCATTCGTGTTGGTCTGCGACAGGCCAACTACCGGCACCTGGCAAGGCGTAGTAGTCGGCGCACCGTTCGGCTGAGGCATCAAGAGGTTGCACTCCGCCTGATTCATTTCCGTGTAGGTGGAGTTCTGCGTAAAGTTAATCTGCTCATCTGTGATTCCGGCCAAATCGAACTGCCGGAGCGGATGATTCAGCCAGTTGGTCGCAGAGACGCGGAACTGAACCTTCTGCCTCTCGGTGATGTTGAAGTTCTTGTATATGCCCAGGTCGCTGTCAAAGTAAGCCGGCCCGTGCATGTATGGGAAATTGAGTGTCCCCTGTTGACCGTACGCTGGCGGCGCGAAGCAATTCGGGTTGAAGTATGCGCCCGAGGCATGTTTGCGCGGGTCGCAGGTGACAACTGGCTGAAGAACCTGGTAAGCGTTGCTGCCAAACCAGGTTGAGGGACTGATGCCGTTTGCGTACAGGCCATTTGGCAAAAGGATGGCGTTGTTGGGCAGATCGGGGGCGCCTACAAGTGGGGTGGTCAGGCCGCCCGGATAGAAATTATTCTGCTCGGCGTAATAGTAAGCGCCGGTCAGATCGAGGTCGGGACGGATCGCATAGGTCGCGCCGAGCCAGGCGACCTGCATGATCTTGTTATTGGTGTAGGACGTGA